>Ga0209702_10000284_pt1 | contig 102943 bp, 104 predicted proteins | sample FRY01_FD_187210 | JGI IMG/M metagenome (GOLD analysis project Ga0209702, IMG submission 187210) | Freshwater microbial communities from Lake Fryxell liftoff mats and glacier meltwater in Antarctica - FRY-01 (SPAdes) (version 2) | ecosystem: Environmental > Aquatic > Freshwater > Ice > Glacier... | reverse complement strand
TGGGACTGTTCGAACAACTTCGAAGTCTTGCCGAAAAGACCCGGGCCACAAAAATTGGCAGCTATAGCCCTCTTGAAAACGAGCCTGATTTAGGGACCTTCAATAATTGGGCGGCTGAAAACCTAAGCCTTTATTTCCCAAGAGTGGTCCAAGACAAACTTGAATTTGCTCAAGGACCACTGCGGGCAGGCAAGTTCAAAATCATGGAACCAACCGGCTCAGCAATACTGCCTAGCGATCTTGATCTAATTCTTATTCCAGCCCTCGCAGTTGACGTTCTTGGAAACAGGCTCGGCAAGGGTAAGGGCTTCTACGACCGATGGCTCGTGGATGTTGCTAGCACAAACCTTTTCGCGATTGTTTTTGACTCAGAAGTGTTGGAGCTTGTTCCCAACGAGCCTCACGACAAGAAAGTAAACGGCATTGTCACTCCAACCAGGTTGATTGCAATTTAGTCTGGTTAGAATCTATGCGGAGGACAAATGCCGACTTACACCTACGTATGCAAGTCATGCGAGCATACCTTCGAGATGCACCAGGCTTTTGCTGAGGAAGCCCTGAAGAATTGCCCGAAGTGCTCAGGAGAACTAAGAAAGCAATTTGGAAACCTTGGTGTCAGCTTCAAGGGCTCGGGTTTTTATAAGACCGACTCTGCACCCGCAAGACCCAGTTCCACCGACAGCTAGGCCGACGAACTAACCCCAGTGCGGAGGCTTATCGTCTCGAAGCCTGTCATCGTTCGAATCATTTTCGTGACCCCATGCTCCGCTCGTGTCCTCAAAGGCTCGATCGTCAAATAGTGGTTGAGCCCGACTAATGAGGTCAACTCCGAGTGACATTGCAATTCGGTTTGCCACATCCTGGGGCTTAGCGAAGATCTCAAGCGCGTGAATACGCTGGTAATCCCAGCCCATTGCTCTCAATAGCCCAGGTCTCACTCGAAGCTTTTCGTCCCAGTTCTCGCCCACGAGCGCCCAGTCCGGGTCGACAACCGCCGCTTTTTTTCCAAAGGAAACAGCCAAGCCGATGCGGCCGCCGAAATTTAGTGCAACTTTGAGGCCCAGCTTCTCAAGCCTAAGAGCCAAATCTCTAAGCAATGGGTCTGCCTGGCCTTCTGAAATGTCACTCATAAAGCTTGGCGCAATTAGATCTTTTAACCAGCGCTGATTCTCTGGGAGCCCCCCGGCTGCGAAGTCCTCAAAGTTATAGCAAGAAACAACTGTCATGCGTTTTCTGGCCGAGACAATTTGGTTGACCATCCAGCCACTGACATTTGCAAAATTAAAGTCTCCCAGGGTTCCAGAGATTTTTCCTTCTGGAGTTCGGCCAAACCCGACCGAAAATATCACTCGATCGGCAAGCCGGTGAGTTAATTCGCTCATGCTTATGCACTCAAACTTTTCTCTTCCGTGAGCATCAAAAAACTCGGCTAGCTGAGGCTGCTTATAGGTCTCCTGGCGAACTAATTGGTCAATGCGTTCGGCGTGCGTTCTTGATGCTGTCACGACCATAAGTGAATCTTCAGGAGTCCATCTGGCGTGGCTCATTACCAACTCCGCAATCTTACTAACCTCAGAATCTAAGGACTCAGTAGATCCCTCAATTGTGCTTGAGGCGTTGGCATCGTCGGTAATTTCTATCTGCTCAAAATTATGGGATCCAAAAAGTTGCCCAGCTGCAGGCTCTATAACTAGACGCGAACCATAGAAATTATCGTTCAAGTACTTACCGAGCACTTGGCCCTCGATTCGATAATTACGACTGATTGCCAAGGAGCCGAAAACTTCCGCAACCAGGTCAAACACCGATCCCCGATCGGTTTCGACGTGAGTTTGGTTGGCCCTTGCCACAGTGTCAAAGTTCTCAGGAGTCGCAAGAACGGGGTCTCCGAACGCAAGCACTTGCTCAGCCATTGATAACGCCTGCTGAGATTCAGCCAAACCCGTGGAGGATGCATCCAAAACTATAACCAAATCAAACTTTTCAGCTGGGTCGAGTTCGTGTATTCGGTAGGGAGAGACCAAAACAGCCGGAACAAGTGCCCTATACAAATCTCCACCGACTTGAGAAGCGGCCTTTAGTTCTAGCTTTTTGGTTCTTAGTTGAGCTCTCAGAGCATCGGCCTGAGCGGGTTGCTTTGCAATCGCCGCATGCCAAACCTGTGCCAATTGATGCCTCACATCCAAAAGACCCTGAGCGATAAGGTCATCGTTGGCTTGCTCGAAGTCCCTCTCCAGGGTTGCAATGGCCTCCGCGGTGTATTCCAAAATCCTGGAGTCAGACTGAATAATTGCCTCCAGCGCGGACTGCCACCAAGTGAGCTCGAATTCCCGCTGCAGTCGCTCGAATTCGGGTCTGGATTTACTAACTTCCTTTGTAAACTGACCCAAGCCCATGTCCACTAACTCTTTAGAAATAGGCAGCCGTTGCATGTAGTGGTCTAGGCCGTCGGTCTTTTTCCCTAAGTCTTCAAGAGTGACAGCCAATTGATCTAAGTCCATTCGAGTCAACAGCTCTATGTCTGGGTCCGGATTCAGGTGCCGCTGAAGAATCTCAAGCACTCGATAAATTTGCTGAAACTTAGACTGAACGTCGCTTAGTCCTAGCGGTACGGTTGGCGGAGCTTGGGTTAGATTGAGCTGGGACCAAGTTACTCTTTGCCTCTCGGCCTCAACCAGTGCCTGGTGAAGATTCGCGACCGCAGCTCCCGGTCGAAGGTAACCCTTTGCCAGGTTCCTGAATCTCCTGCGCTGGGCGCCGGAGAGCTCACCCCGGTCTCCCCTTGGGGCAGTTGCGCTGATCATTTCCTGGAGAGACCGATCAAATATTTCTGGTTTAAACTTGTCCAGAGTTTCCCGAATTCCAATTAGCAGATTCAGCCGGTGAGACCAGTCCTCAACTTTTTTGCTCGGCGAAAGATTCAGGTCGGACAAGTAAAGGCTTATTTGATAACTGAGTATTCGAAATTCTTCGCCCGCAATCGATCTGACTGCCAAAAGAGCTTCACTAATCTGCGCTTCGGAATCAAATTTGGCCTGAAACCAAGGGCCGTCTATAGGGGAGGTTGCAAACAGTCCGGCCTCGTGAGCACGGCTAAGTAGCTCCGCAGCATCACTGCGAATTGTCGGCAAAATCTCGGGCCTAATTCTGGCGCTGTTGACCGGGGCCGAAGGCAGCGAAGCTAGAGTGGCCAAATTTTCAAGAGCTTCGATAACGCTCACACCAAGGCTGTTTTGCCTGGATTGCACGACCGAAAAGTACTGCTCCACATGAACTTGTCTTCGGGCAACTAGGTCTCTGGCTGACTCGAGATTACCGGGGGTTGCCTTCTCGTTTCTGGAAATTGCCGCAACGGCGTCGCCCCAGCTGTCACTTTGCCTAACCGCTAAGCCCGGAAGTTTCGAAGCACTTAGTCTTTCTGCCACTTCATCAAGGGTCTGCTGACGAGGGGCGATAATTAAGGCGCGCTTTTGAGATATCGCTAGGTTCGCAATCAGGTTGACCACAGTCTGAAGGTAGCCACAGCCGGGAAGCGTCTCGACCGCAAAGCTGTTACCAGCCAGTGCTCTGTCCATCACGTGCTGCTGGTCTACATCCGCGTTCAAGACCAACGTGCAGGGCTTTGTGGGATTCTCAACGCCAGGTGTAGGGACCCTGCCCGTTAGCTGCATAATCAAAGTAGATAAGTCCTCTGATTCAGACTGCTGATTCAGAGTTAGGTCTGGTACAAAGTTTCCCATCACCAAGAGCTTTTCAATTTCAACGTCTGGATCCTGAATCAATTCGGAAACTAAAGAAAGCACGCCGGTTGGAATGAGGTCAGTTTGACCTTGGCTGACAGCTATCAAGTCTGAGACACGAAAATCACTTCTATAGGTTTTGATCACGCTGACCAAGGCTGGATTTACCCTCGGTATTGAGTCCACTCGCAATTCAAAGTCTTCGCCCTTTGGCAGCAGGCGACTGCGCCACAACAAAATCGGCATTTTGGTGTTGCCGATAGAAACCAAACCTCCCGCGATGAACAAAGCATCAATCCCAAAATTGCGTTCGATTCGATGGGCTTTTTTTAGAATTCTGCGAGAGGTATTCAGGGCCCTGGACTGGGCAACTCCGTCTCTGACCAGATTGGAGATAGTAGAACTGCGGGCTGAGGCCAATTGAGCCAGTCCGCCCGGGTGAGACCTACTCAGATCTACCTGACCGAAGCTAGATAATTCAAACTGCATTAACGGATTAATGCCGCCAATGCTCAGCCGCTGCTTATGCCAAAGCTCGAGTAACTCATTGCGTTCCACGTGGAAAATACTAGAAGCGAACCCGAGCAATCCAAGGTTGCCTTGCCCGCCAAGCAGTAACTGCCTACTGGCGGAATAATTTAGAAATCAAACAACGAACACCGATTGATTCCGTCAAATTCTTTGGATGCAGGCTCGTCACGAACCTCTAGCCCGAGAAATTTACTCTGGCCTAATAACTAGTAACCTATAACGGCTGCTGGCCCCGTAGCTCAGTGGATAGAGCAACGGTTTCCTAAACCGTGTGTCGGGTGTTCGATTCACCTCGGGGCCACTTTTTTGGAAAAACTTCATTATGAAAAAGGGCGTGACGACCGCAAGGTCATCACGCCCTAAAACTTTTACGTGCTGGTTGTTAGTAAATAGCTACGACAAATAAAACAAGTGTGGCTGCGGCGAAGATTGCCATGGCCGCTTGAGTCAAACTAACGAATCGGGCTGAGGAGGCAATTGCGGTTTCGAGTGCGGAACCCGAGGCCTTCATGTCCTTGATCAACGCTGATCCCTCTCGAATAGCTGCGAACTGATTTATCAAAGACAGTGCGCCAGTGGACACAAGGACGGCTACCGCGAACAGCTTTACCTCGGCACTTGCGTCAATAAATTGCCCAGTGGCAACCAAATAAAGAGCCACGGCTAGAATTATGACCGAAGACATTTGCGAGCTTATGATGCTTTTTCTCAAGGTGTTCCAGGTCCCTACAAGTGCAGATGAATCCATTTTGACTTCCTTCGTTTGGGCGCTTGACTTTGAGTATTGCGTGTCTCACCTCAAAAAAGTCTAACTCTTTGCGACAAGATAAAGTGGGGTTTGGACGAACCCAAATTGCCATGTCACCATTGCCCAGTAAGCACTGTCGCAATTACTCCGGATAGCTGAAAAGCTCGCCGATCTGGACCTCAAGCGCTTTTGCAAGCGCGAATGCGAACTCTAATGACGGCGAATACTTGCCGTTCTCTATGGCTATCAGGGTTTGCCTCGATACTCCAAGCTGACTTGCAAGTTGCTCCTGAGTCAAGTCTTTGGCCACGCGGTGCTGGCGCACCTGATTGGTTATTTTCGTGGGTCTAGTCACCTAGACACCCTTGCGGTAAAACCAAATTTTCGCGATGTTCATCGCAATGCTCGCCAAAAGGCCACCAAAAAACAAGACGTGGGCAATCTCAAAAAAGCCAACTTCAAAAGCAGCCAAGGCCAGAGCTGCTAGGGCAACCACGCTCATTATGTTCATGCCTGTGGAGTTAGAGCGACGGCTAATGTCCTTATCCCGAACATCCACTAGGCCTGGACTTCGAGTGTCGTTTTGAACCGCTGGATTCTCAAGGGGAATAGGCCTGCCGGACCTTTCCGCGATGACCGGTCGAACGTGCGCAGCGATAACTGGGGTGACGTGAGCCGAAACAACAAGAATAATTTGGGCCACGATAGACAACAATATGCTCAAGAGGAAGACTGAGACTAATACCCAACCGTATTCAATCTCGCTCACATCCTTTTGGGCCAGTTGACCCAAGAGCCATGCCGAGTAGCCAATAAGCACTGCTAAGTTTGCGAGCAGTTCTGCCCAGACGGTTTTTTCTTGATGATTCATTTCGCTCCAATGTAAAGAATTTCTTACATTATGTAAAAGATTTTTTACATTGTCAAATTTGGTTAGGCGGCCTGCTTTTGCAGAGCCAAGAACTCACTCCACTGTGGCAGCGGCCTGTCAGATCCCCTGACGCTCCAAACAGTTCCAGTCGGCATCTTTGGTAGCACCTTCAAGTTCCAGCCGATCTCTGCCGGAGTGCGGTTGCCTTTTGAGTTATTGCACTCAAGGCAACAAGCCACCAGGTTCTCCCAAGTGTCCTTGCCTCCCCTGGATTTTGGCATGATGTGATCGATGGTGTTCGCGGGACCGGCGCAGTAACCACAACGCTGAGCGTCGCGCCTCAGCACTCCCCTTCTAGAAACCGGAACCCTTCTGGCGTTCGGAATTCGGACGTATCTCGAAAGCAAAATAACTGAGGGCATCTCAAATTCTTGGCTAGCGCTTCGAACTACTTCATTGTCAATTCCCGCCAAGACTGTGGCTTTCTCATTTAGGACTAAAACTAAGGCTCGCTTGAAAGACACAACAGCCAGCGGCTCGTAGCCTGCATTTAGAACAAGGGTGCGCATATGGTTATCTCCGATCGAAATCGCCAGCACGGCCTGCTGGCATCCGAATTGACCCCGGGTAATAAAAAACGCGCCGCAATAATGCGACGCGTAGGTTCTCCCAGCTAGATATACAGGGGTGCTGGCACAGATGTATCCAGTCGCCATACATGGCTGGCATGCTTGCTGGCATCTGCACTCCTTCCCCGAAGATCAAGAATCAATACTTTAAGAAAATAGTATGCGGGAAATCAGTATTTTTTGGTTAGAAACGCTAGAGCAGAAAAGTGGAAATTACTTGATTTTCTAGTTTTGGATTTCCGCGACGCGTATGAAGTGATATCGATCAGTGAAAATTGGAGCCAACTTTACGCGGTCGCCCGGTTGAGGGGAATGGTAGAAGTTGCCGTTGCCGGCGTAGATGCCGTTGTGGGAGAAGTCATTGAAAATAACCAAATCGCCGGGAAGAGCTTCGTCGGCGGAAATTTTGGTTCCCAATTTTGCTTGCTGATAGACGCTGTGCGGTAGGTCGACGCCGAATTGAGAATAGACAAAAAGCACGTAACCGGAGCAGTCAATACCGCCTGGAGTCTGACCACCAAATACGTATGGGGTCCCAGCTAGTTCAGCCGAAGCCTTCATTAGGTTTGCGCTGGAGACATCTGTAAATCTTGGATTAGCTAAGTAGTCTGCGGCTCTAGGGCCTTCGTAATAATAAATTTTTGATTTTGATGCGACCTGAAATTCGGAGGCTTCGGCCGGAGCGTAGTCTCCTCGAGTGAATTCAACAGCCCTGACTGTCGCGACCGAGAGGCCTTGGCTCGGAGCTGAAATCTGAACCATTTCGGAGTCTCTCGCAAGTCCAGAAGCTGCCGTGACCTCTGGTGTAAAACCGTAGGAGGGAAGTGCTGCGGTGGCCATGAGGCCTGTAGAGGCAAGCATTGTCATGAACGTGCGCAGCGAATGCCGCTGCACCTTCGCAGTTCTTCTTCGTTCGCTCAATCGCAAGTTCCTGCGACTACTTAGCAAATCGTCAGCATTAGCTGAAATCAATAGGGGTCCTCTGAAAAACTTTCTTTGGTTCTACTCGCCAAAGTCTATCTTCAAAACTTTGGAAACACCTAAAAACAGATGCTGTGCAATTCCTGTGTCGACTAGCAGCCCTTCGCTACGACCGCTTGAGATCAAAAGCCATCCCTGCTCTTGGGTAGACAGCGTGACCTTGGCGCCTGGCAGAAGTGACAACTCAGCCAGCTGATTCAAAAACGACCCATCCAGCTGCAGCGGTTCTCCGATTCTTACAATCTCGTACTCGCCTGGCTCCAAGGAGGCTAGTGCAAAGCACTCCCTAATGTCAGCTGGGGCCAGCCCCAGAAGTTCAAGGCCTGGAACCGGCATGCCAAAAGGCGAGACGCTTGGGTTTTTTAGAAGACCGATAAGTTTTCTCTCTACTGACTCACTCATGACGTGCTCCCAGCGACAAGCCTCGTCGTGGATGTTTGACCATTCGAGTCCAATTACCTCGAGCAAAAGCTGCTCAGCTAGACGGTGCTTGCGCATAACTTCGACAGCGGTGAGACGCCCAACATCGGTGAACTGCAGTTGGCGGTCATCCAGTAAGCGAAGAAGGCCATCCCGTTCCATCCTGGCGACGGTCTGCGAAACAGTCGGGCCGGAGTGGTCAAGACGTTCGGCGATTCTTGCTCGCATTGGTGGAATGTGCTCTTCCTCGAGCTCGTAAATTGCTTTGAGGTACATTTCGGTTGTGTCAATGAGGTCAGTCATCAATCCCTCTTCGTCGCTAGACCAGGTCTGTTACTTGCAATACTAAACTTGAGGCTATGTCAGACATCGTAATCCCAGACTCAATTAAACCTCTAGACGGAAGATTTGGCTGCGGCCCATCGCGGATGCGGCCCGAGCAGCTCAGTGCCTTTGCGAGCTTCGGTATTGACTACATGGGCACAAGTCATCGCCAAGAGCCAATAAAAAACTTAGTTGGTGATTTCAAACAAGGCTTACTAGACATGTTCCACGCTCCGTCCGGTTACGAAATAATTATGGGGAATGGTGGCGCTTCAGCATTCTGGGATGCCGCGACCTTCTCACTTGTCGAACAAAAGGGTCAGGCCCTTGTTCATGGTGAGTTCGGTAATAAATTTGCGAATATTCTCAACGCGCCATGGCTGGAAGCCCCCACCGTCATCTCGGTTGACCCTGGATCCCGAGGCGACCTCGTGGCGGAAGAGGGAATCGATGTCTACGCCTACCCCCACAACGAAACTTCATCGGGGGTTGTTACGGATGTCCTGCGTGTAAAGGGTGCTGACGAAAACGCTCTTATGCTCACCGATGCCACAAGTGCCGCCGGCGGCATAGATTTTGACCCGAAGCAAACCGATGTCTACTACTTTTCCCCGCAGAAAAATCTAGCTTCCGACGGAGGTCTCTGGATTGCCCTGGCTTCACCCAAGGCGATTGGTCGCATCGAAGCGGTTGCCTCATCGGGACGCTACATTCCAAACATCTTGAGCCTTCAATTAGCGCTCGATAACTCGAGGCAAAACTTCACACTCAATACCCCATCGCTCGCAACTATATTTTTTGCCAATAACCAGGTTCAGTGGATAAACGACAACGGCGGTTTGGCTTGGGCTGACAGCAGAACTAGAGAAAGCTCCGACCTGCTGTATAACTGGGCCGAAAAAACCAAGGTGACGAAGCCGTTTGTCGAAAATCCCGGACATCGCTCACAGGTTGTGGCAACCATAAACTTTGATGATTCGATCGATGCCCTCGGGATCGCTCAAATACTCCGAGATAATGGCATTGTCGATACCGAACCGTATCGAAAGCTTGGAAAGAACCAGCTTCGGGTAGCAACTTTTGTCTCCACGGAGCCGTCGGAAGTCGAGCGACTAATCGCATCAATTGAATACGTTCTAGAAAGAATCTAAATGCGTTTTTACCTGAAACTGAGCGAGCGAGAAGCTGAGCCAACCCCTAAGGCTCTGGATTCAAAGCCGATTATTAGGGTGGGCATAATAATTTGGCTCTTAGTCTTCGTCGGGCTCGCTGTGTTTTATCCGGCGTTGACGGACGCGGGTCTTCAGTGGTGGCTGCATACTTCCGTGGTCGGAATTTCCCTCGGAATCATCGGACTTTATATCATCCGTAACGACTAGAGCCTTAATTAGCTCGTCGGCCTCGGCGTCAGTCTTAGCCTTACCTTCTGCACGTAGTTGCTTTCTAAACTCGCTCAGCCGTTCTGACCAGGGTACCCAATCCGGTGCCAAAAGGGCATCCTCCGAAGCCACCAAATTTAGCTCGGAAAACGTTGCGGGCTTGCGCTTATCGATTTGAGTGAGAGTGAGAAGCCAGTGCCAACCGCTATAACCGCGCATGTTGCAGAGATAGCGAAGTTCAATGACACCCTTGGTCGGCTCGGTCTCGCTTACGAATCCGCCGTAGCTTGATTCTGGAAGCTCGGCCTTCAAAAGCTCAATGGCCATCTCTTGGTTTTTAGCCTTCAAGCTCTTCCGCCACCCTGCGCAACAATTGCGCTACTTTTTTGCCGTGAGCAGCCTCCGGATACTTGCCTCGCTTGAGGTTTCCACCGACCTGATCCAAAAGACCTATTAGGTCCTCGGTAATGATTGCCAAGTCTTCGGCTGGCTTGCGATTTGGCGATGTTAGCGTCGGGACTTCTAGAACCCTCACGGATAAAGCTTGAGCACCCTTGCGACCGTCGGCTATTCCAAACTCGACGCGACTCCCAGGCTTAATTGTTTCGGTCCCCGCCGGAAGAGCACTGGCATGCAAAAAAACCTCGGTGCCATCATCGCCTGCGATAAAGCCGAAGCCTTTTTCGTCATCAAAAAATTTTACTTTGCCGGTCGGCATGCTTCCTACTTTCAACTGGTCGGCGTTTAGTGTATCTGAAAGGTTAGAGTTATCTGATGGCTAAAAATCAAAAGCAACCCCAAATCGAAACCACCTTGGCCTACATGGCCGTCGGTGTGATTGGTGTCTCCATTGTATTTATGCTACTTACTTTGGGCCTAAGCGCCCTTGGCTTCAATAGTTTCCCAGTGTTTTTCGCCCAATTGCCACTCATCGGATTGCCCGTCGGTTTTCTGATAATCATCAGCATGCTGATTGTGTCAATCATTCGACGTACGAAAGAAAATAGGGATTAGTGTCTTCGATACTCGAACTTGCATCACAGCTAAGAGCAAAAAATGTTGAAGAGCTTAGCCAGACTTTGGAAAACTCACTCGGTCATGGGCATGGATGTGATGACTACTTTGATTTGAGTCGGGTCTTGCTTTCTAGAAGAGAGCTGGAACCGAAGATTCGCGCACTTCCAGCCTCGGAACTAGAGGCGCTTAGAAGCGAGAAGACCACCGCCCACTTGAGGTCTCAAAATTTAGCGACCAAATCGGCCCTTCCTGAGGCCGCAAGCCTGGGTCGGGAACTTGAGATCGCGAAGTACAAGCCGGCCAATCGTCACGGTTCTTATCTAACTGCTTACGAGAGCCTCATCTGTATTACGGAGTTATTGTTCGCGTGCGAACGCCACTGGCTTGATGTCATTAGAGCAGGCATCCGCTCTCAGGACGCAAAAGAAATTGCACTCAAACTAAAGATCGCACCAAAAGATGTTCAGCGCATCTTTCAGCTAGCCCTCGAAGCCGGTCTAATTGGTCAGAACGAGTCCCGCTGGGTCGCAACAACACTTGGCATGGAGTGGCTGGAGCTAGAACGAAGCCAGGCTTGGCTAATGCTTGCTAAATCTTGCTGGGACCTGCCGGTGCTCAAGCTTCATGAAGGACCAATCACAGAGCAGATATCAGCGGCATACCCGCTAGCAAACCTGGCAAACGTCAAACTGCTCGAGTATGGAGCCGACCTGGGTTTGACTGATTTTGACAACGCCCTTTACCCGCTGACCCTTGGGGATGTCGAAAAGGCAGCCAAGGACATAGCCAAGAACTTGCCCGGAATTCAGGACAAGCTATTGGTGCAGGCGGACCTCAGCATTGTTTCGCCCGGTCCAATTTCAACGAGTCTTCATCGAAAGCTAGACACTTTTGCGGATTCTGAGGACCTTGGGCTGGCATCTAGATTCCGGATTTCAAGCCTCAGTATTTCGCACGCCATGGAAACTGGCATGAGCATTGCCGAGATTACAGAGGTACTTCTAAAGTCCGGAAGCAAGGGCTTGCCTCAGCCGGTTGAATATGTTCTTCAGCAGACTGGTGACCGGTTTGGACAACTCAAGGTGCTGTCTAGAAAAGAAGGAACTATTGTCGAGGCCAATGACACTATCTTGCTCGCGCAGATTTCAAACGAGCAATCGCTTCGCGGGCTGATGCTTCAGCCGATTGCCAGTGGGCAACTTGGCAGCAGGCTTGGCGCAGACCTCGTCTACTTCAACCTGAGGGACGCCGGATACGCGGCGGTGATGTTCGATGACGAGGGCAAGGTTCAATCCCCAAGAGTGCCAGTTTCAGTGATGCCAGAAATTCCCATGAAAGACGAAATCGCCTCACGGGTTGCCTCGCTGATCTCCGGAGAGAAAAACCAAATGGGTGGCGATGACGTGATGCGTCAACTTTTATTTGCCCAAAAGAATAAAATCATGGTTCAGATTTCGGTTCAGATGCAAGATGGTGACGCCAAACAGTTCACTCTTTCAGTATTGGGCGTGGCAGCTGGTCGACTTAGAGGTAAGGATCAACTCAAAGATGCTGAGCGAACCCTACCGATATCGCGCATCCAGTCAGTACTTCTGGTTTAAGGTATAAGGATGTCTCAAGGGCCCCTGATTGTTCAAAGTGACAGAACCGTGCTTTTGGAAACGGACCACGCGGATGCCACAACAGCTCGTCATGAGCTTGCAATATTTGCTGAACTCGAGCGAGCGCCTGAGCACATTCACACATATCGAATAACCAAACTTGGCCTCTGGAACGCTAGGGCAGCTGGTCACACCGCCGAATACATTCTCAGCTCCTTGAAGAAATGGTCGAAGTTCGACATACCTCAGCTGGTGTCCTCAGAAATTGAGAACACCATTGCGCGATTTGGGAAACTCGAGATCGCAAGAGATGACCAAGGCCTTATCCTCACCTCGGATTCAAGGGCAGTTCTGGCTGAAGTAAGTGCCAATTCGAAGGTCGCCGAACTCCTAGAGGGCGAAATCGAAAATGGCTACCGAGTTAGAGATTGGGCTAGAGGAGCACTAAAGCAGCAGCTACTAAAGCTCGGCTGGCCCGCTAACGATAATGCCGGTTACACCAAGGGTGCGCCGTATCCAATAGAACTAGATCAACAAAACTGGTCACTGCGCGGATACCAACGCGAAGCAGCAGACAAGTTCGAACTTGGAGGTTCGGGAGTTGTGGTTCTGCCTTGTGGCGCCGGTAAGACCATGGTTGGCGCGGCCATTATGGCGGACTTGAAGGCTAACACTCTGATCTTGGTGACCAACACCGTCGCAGCCAGACAGTGGCGCGATGAGCTACTAGAAAAAACCAGCCTCACCGAAGAAGATATTGCCGAGTATTCAGGCAGTAGCAAGAATCTTGGCCCGGTAACAATAGCCACCTACCAAATCTTGACGACTAAGCGCAAAAATGAGTTCACCCACCTGGCGCTTCTAAACGCGCGCGATTGGGGTCTGATTATTTACGACGAAGTGCACCTGCTGCCCGCACCAATTTTCAAAATGAGCGCTGACCTTCAAGCCAGAAGAAGGCTTGGACTGACGGCCACATTGGTTAGAGAAGATGGTCGAGAGTCCGATGTGTTTTCCCTAATTGGCCCAAAGCGTTTCGACGCCCCCTGGAAAGATATCGAGGCGCAAGGCTACATTGCGCCAGCGAACTGCTTTGAAGTTCGGGTTGCATTACCGGATGAAGCACGCATGGAATATGCAATCTCTGACCAGGAAAGCCGCTTCCGCATCGCCTCGACGGCAACCGCCAAACTCGCGATAATGCGAAAGATTCTTAGCAAGCACAAGGGTGAGCCGACTCTAATAATTGGACAATATCTGAGCCAGATAGCCGAAGTCGCGGAGGGCTTAGGAGTTCCAAAGCTAACTGGAGAAACACCGGTCGATGTTCGCGAGGAACTTTTCCGAAGCTTCAGGAACGGCGAAATTAGCACACTGGTTGTTTCAAAGGTCGCAAACTTCTCAGTGGATCTGCCGGAAGCCTCCGTTGCAATTCAGATATCGGGAGCCTTTGGCTCAAGGCAAGAGGAGGCTCAAAGACTAGGCCGCCTGCTTCGCCCAAAACAGGACGGCAGGTCTGCTGCGTTCTACACAATCGTTGCCGCCGATACCGTCGAACAAGACTTTGCGCAAAACCGCCAACGCTTTTTGGCTGAGCAGGGTTACTCATACGAGATTATTGATGCCGAAAACCTGTAAGAGGAAATTCCCAGACAACTTCCAGCAAACTGTCACACACTTGTCAACATGGAGATACTAAAAGTTCTAGTTGTAGATGATGAGCCAAACATTCGTGACTTGCTCTCAGCAAGTCTTCGTTTCGCCGGGCACCAGGTTGCCACTGCGGCTAATGGAACCGACGCGATTAACATGATCACCGAAACCAAGCCCGATATCGTGTTGCTAGACGTGATGCTTCCAGATATTTCTGGGTTCGGCGTTACCAAGAAAATCAGAGGCATGGGCATTGAAGTGCCAATTCTCTTCCTCACCGCGCGCGATGACACTGAGGACAAGATCACGGGGCTCACTGTCGGCGGAGATGACTATGTGACTAAGCCATTTAGCTTGGACGAAATTATGGCGCGCATCTCGGCAATCATGCGAAGAACCAGCAAAGACGGACAAGACGGCTCGATGATTACGGTCGGAGAGCTTTCAATCAACGAGGACGCCCACGAGGTAACCGTTGGAGCGCAGGTGGTGGACCTATCCCCCACCGAGTACCAATTGCTTCGCTATCTAGCCACCAACCCCAATCGCGTTCTAACCAAGGCGCAAATACTTGACCACGTCTGGGAATACGACTTCAATGGGGAGATGGGAATCGTCGAAAGCTACGTTTCATACCTTCGCAAGAAGCTAGATCCTCTTAGCCAGGAGCCTTTAATCATCACCAAGCGTGGTGTTGGCTACATGCTCAAGGGGCCAAAGGGCTAATTCGTGAAGCAGAAGTTTCTTGCAGGCTGGGCGCGAATCTCCCTTCGCGCCAAACTGACATCCTTATCGGTTGGTCTAATAGGCATGCTCTTGGCAGTCTCGAGTGCAGGGACAATCGCGCTTTTAGGCACCTACCTGCAACAAAGTACTGACACTCTTTTGATCACAACAGCCAACGAGCTGCGAACTCAGGACCCCCTCACACTCGAGTCGATGGTCTCATCTGGAAAGCTTGCTCTTCCGTCGCTACCCAGCGACTACTACATCGCCATTTTGGATGCTGACGGCAATCAGTTTCTTGGGCTGATCTCATCAACCGGCGGTGGTCGAGCAATACCAAACTTTTCAAACCTGACACTTGAAACCGTCATGGCAACCCAAGGCACCCCGTTTGACATTGACGTCGAAAGCTCAAGACGCATGGGAGCCGAGTGGAGAATGGTTGCTGTCCCTCTCCAGCTTGCAAGGGGCTCAGTCGTTATTGCATTGCCGACAAATTCGAACCGACAGATTTTGGCGGAGTACGCGGTGATCGGTGGCAGGTTCGGAATATTCCTAGTTGTGCTTTCGGGCTTCAGTATCTGGCTGACAATTACTTCAGCGCTGCGGCCGCTGAAAGAAGTTGAGCGAACGGCTGAGGCGGTTCAGGCAGGAAAGTTTTCATCTCGTCTACTCTCCAAACATGGAAAGACCGAGATTGGCAGGTTGAATAACGCTCTCAACAGCATGCTTGACAGCATTGAAGGCGCTGTCACCGGCCGGGATAAAACTCTTGAGCAAATGCGCAGATTCGTCTCAGACGCAAGCCATGAGCTTCGCACACCGCTTGTGACAGTTCGGGGATACGCGGAGCTTTATCGCATGGGGGCAATTACCAAAAAACTGGATGTTGCCGAAGCCATGCACCGCATTGAAAGTGAAGCGATACGCATGACGGGTCTCGTCGAGAGCCTGCTCACTCTCACGCGCATGGATGAGAGTGGGAATCTGGATCTAGTGGAGACCGACCTAGCCAAGCTTGCTGACCTAGTAATCAAAGACGCTTCGGTCGCGAACCAAGATGTCAACTTCCGTACTGTCAGATTAGGTAAGGACTTTGTGGCCGAGGTGGATCCTGACCGCGTAAAGCAAGTGCTAACAAACCTTGTTGCTAATGCCTCTCGCTTTGCTCCCACCGGATCAGAGGTCGGCCTTGAGATTGAAGCATCCGGCCAGAACTTGAACGTCAAGGTAATTGATCACGGCGAGGGCATCCCACAACCGCTAAGGACCAAGGTGTTCGAGCGCTTTTATCGAGCAGACAGTTCCAGAAACCGCAGTACCGGGGGGTCTGGACTCGGCCTGGCAATCGCGAAATCAATTGTTACCGCGCACCGCGGGGAAATCAGGGCGGAAGAGACTCCGGGTGGGGGCTCTACTTTCGTACTTGAGCTTCCAAGGAAACACTCGAGTAACTAATCGACTTAAAAAAGGAACGGAATGGCCTACGCCATCCCGTTCCTTTTTTAGTACTGATTGGCTTTAGTAGTCCATTCCGCCACTTGGGTCAGAAGGCATCGCGGATGCTGGCTCTGGTTTTTCGGCCACAACCGCCTCAGTGGTCAAGAACAATCCAGCGATGGAGGCTGCGTTCTGCAGAGCAGAGCGAGTTACCTTTACTGGGTCGTTGATTCCGGCCTCTAGCATGTTGACGTATTCGCCAGTTGCAGCGTTTAGTCCTTCGCCATCTGGCAAGTTGGCAACCTTCTCGGCAACAACACCAGGCTCTAGGCCGGCGTTGATTGCGATCTGCTTTAGAGGCGCAGAGATTGCAACGCGAACAATGTCTGCTCCGGTTGCCTCATCGCCCGTCAGCTTTAGCTTGTCAAGAGCCAGCTTTCCAGCCTGGAGTAGTGCTACTCCACCGCCGGCGACAATACCCTCTTCAACTGCAGCCTTGGCATTGCGAACAGCGTCCTCAATGCGGTGCTTGCGCTCCTTGAGCTCAACCTCTGTGGCCGCTCCAGCCTTGATCACTGCAACACCACCGGCAAGCTTCGCCAAGCGCTCCTGAAGCTTCTCGCGGTCATAGTCAGAATCTGTTGTTGCGATTTCGCGCCTGATCTGCTCGACACGGCCCTTGATCTGGTCGCTGTCGCCAGCTCCTTCAACAATGGTCGTCTCGTCCTTGGTGATTACAACCTTTCGAGCGCGTCCCAACATTGAAAGCTCGGTGTTCTCAAGCTTCAGGCCGACCTCTTCGGCTATAACCTGGCCACCGGTCAAAATCGCAATGTCCTGCAACATTGCCTTGCGGCGATCTCCAAAGCCTGGAGCCTTGACGGCAACTGACTTGAAGATTCCACGGATCTTGTTGACTACCAAAGTGGCAAGAGCTTCGCCTTCAATGTCCTCGCTGATGATCAAAAGCGGCTTTGCAGCCTGCATGACCTTGTCAACGATTGGAAGCAAGTCCTTCATGTTGGAAATCTTGTTGTTTACGATCAACACGTAGGCATCTTCTAGGATCGCCTCTTGGCGTTCCGGGTCGGTGACCATGTAGGCAGAAACATAACCCTTGTCAAAGCGCATTCCCTCAGTTAGCTCAAGGTGAATACCGAAGGTGTTCGACTCCTCAACGGTTACTACGCCCTCTTTGCCAACCTTGTCGATTGCTTCGGCGATGATGTCACCAATTACTGAGTCGCCAGCGGAGATAGACGCGGTTGCCGCGATCTGCTCCTTGGTCTCTACAGGAACGGCCATCTTGATCAAGGCTTCGATAACTGCGTCAGAGGCCTTTTCGATGCCGCGCTTAAGGCTGATTGGATCAGCGCCAGCTGCAACGTTTCTTAGGCCCTCTTTGACAAGCGCCTGAGCTAGGACAGTTGCTGTAGTGGTTCCGTCTCCGGCCACGTCGTCTGTCTTCTTGGCAACTTCCTTAACTAGCTCAGCGCCAATTCTTTCGAACGGATCGCTTAGCTCAATTTCCTTGGCGATTGAAACGCCATCGTTGGTGATAGTAGGTGCACCCCACTTTTTCTCCAACACAACATTGCGACCACGTGGTCCAAGGGTTACCTTGACGGTGTCAGCCAGAATGTTTAGGCCACGCTCAAGACCGCGACGGGCCTCCTCATTGAAGTGAATAATTTTTGCCATTTGGGCCTTCTCCGTTTGAATTCAAGACTGGGATTAGCACTCCCGGTTCGAGAGTGCTAATAAAGTTTTAGCACTCTAATGCTCTGAGTGCAAATAAATCGAGGAAAACAGTTACCTCAGGTTAAAGCGAACACCGGCAGCAAAAGCTACCGGTGTTCGAATTTTTAACTACTTATGCGACTGGAACTACGTTTTCAGCCTGAGGACCCTTGTCCCCATCTTTAACGTTGAACTCAACTCGCTGGTTCTCACGAAGTTCGCGGTATCCATCTGACTCGATTGCGGAGAAGTGAACGAATACGTCCGGTCCGCCATCCTGAGTGATGAATCCAAAGCCCTTTTCAGAGTTAAACCACTTTACGGTTCCTTGTGCCATTTTTGCTGCTCCTGTTGCTTGTTCCATTTGCGTAACTCACAAATGCATCAAGCTTAACCTCGGTCACAGCTCGACCTGACCAACTCTAGGGGATTCCTCGAGAAAAAGACAGCGATATTTCTCGGTATGGAATGTGTTATCCAACGGTTATAAAGTATTGAAGAGGTGATGTTGAGTGAAGTACGAGATTTTTAAGACCGACCAGCAGTGGCGCGAAGAGCTTTCCGAGTTTGAATACCAAGTTTTGCGCTTGGCGGGAACCGAGCGCGCTTACACAGGGGAGCTCCTCGAAGAGAAGCGTGTGGGAACTTACAGCTGCCGAGGATGTGGCGCTGAGCTCTTCGAAGCCGAGGCTAAATTTGATTCGCACTGCGGCTGGCCTTCTTTTTACAAGTCCTTGAAGAACGAGGCGATTGAGTACCTAGAGGATCGTGCTCACGGGATGGTTCGGACCGAAGTCAGATGTGCCAAGTGTGGAAGTCACCTGGGTCACCTTTTTGACGATGCGCCACAAACGCCAACGGGGAACCGTTATTGCATCAACTCGGTTTCGATTAGCTTCGCGGAGAAAAAAGACTAGCCAACTATTAAGTAGTCTTTTGATTCTTACCGGAATCATTAGAAAAGGTGTCCTTGGGAACAATCATTAATGTCTTTTCCATTTTGATCGGCGCAGGTATCGGCGTAGCTCTTGGTCACAGACTCCCCGAAAACATTTCGCGAACCCTGACCGACGCCCTGGGTCTGGTAGTGCTGGTTATCGGTGGCCTAAACCTGGTAGCCCTAACGGACTCGTCCTTCGTAAGGGCAGTCAGTTCCGCAGGTACCTTGCTCGTGGTGTTGGCATCCTTGGTATTGGGCAGCGTTCTTGGCTCAATGCTCGGGATTGAGCAGCGCCTTGCCCACTTCGGCACCTGGCTTCAGCTCAAGGCTTCTCGAGGCGGAGACAAAGAAAAATTCATAGAGGGCTTTGTCAACGCTTCTTTGCTTTTCACAATTGGACCAATGGCCGTGCTCGGAGCACTTCAGGATGGCTTAGGTCAAGGTTTTGATGTTCTAGCTCTGAAATCCACCCTGGACGGATTGACCTCGGTTGCCTTCGCGGCAGCCCTTGGCTGGGGCGTTGCGTTTGCGGCAATTCCAGTTGGTATCTGGCAGGGTCTGTTGACTCTCTTGGCCGCGAGCGCCGGGGCTCTCATGAGCGATGCGCTTGTGGCATCAATCACTGCCACCGGTGGAGTTCTGTTACTAGGAACCGGCCTAAGGGTGTTGCAAATCAGGATGGTCTCTGTCGCAGACATGCTTCCCGCTCTAGTTCTTGCGCCCCTAATAACCTGGGCAGTGGCCAGCTTTATCTAGCTGAGGGCCAAATTAGTCTTGGCCGGTTAGCTTTCTCACGTCACCTAGAAGCGCATTGAATTCGTCCTCGGTCATCAGGCCCAGGTCCATCACCGCTTCCCTGACCGACATGTTCATCGCGGATGCGTGCTTGGCAATCAAAGACGTCTTTTCATAACCAAGCTTCGGAGCAAGTGCGGTGGCGAGGCCAATTGAGTTTTCGACTGTAAGCCTAAGGTGCTCAACATTGGCAGTAATTCCACTGATGCAAAACTTGGCAAGAATGTGACAGCCCTGTCTTAGATATACAACACTCATCATCAGCGACCTTGCGATGATCGGCTCGAATGCGTTGAGCTGCAGCTGACCGGCTTCGGCCGCCATCGTAACCGTTAGGTCATTTCCGATTACGGTGAAGGCAATCTCGTTTACCGCCTCTGGAATTACCGGATTTACCTTGCCGGGCATAATCGAGGATCCGGCCTGCCTTGCGGGCAGGTTTATCTCGTTGATGCCGGCCCTTGGACCAGATGAAAGCAATCTGAGGTCATTTGAGATCTTGGATATTTTGGTAGCTAAACGCTTGAAGGTGCTCGAAACCGACACAAAAACCCCCGTGTCACTGGTTGCCTCGATCAAATTCACAGCAGGAAAGAACGGGTGTTCGCAAATGTCACTGAGGACGTCGGTCACCAGTTGCGAGTAGCCGTCTGGGGTGTTTAGCTTTGTGCCAATAGCTGTGCCGCCGAGGTTTATCTCGCTCAACAGAGGAATCATCTCCTGAAGTCGGCCCTCGTCCTCACTAAGCGTCTGAGACCAAGCCGCGAATTCCTGACCCAAGGTCATAGGGACCGCATCTTGAAGCTGCGTTCTACCCATCTTTAGAACTTCGGAGAACTCTTCTGCTTTGTCGTCGATGGTCGACCGAAGGTATGCGATCTCCTCCAGCAATGCCCTGATCTCAATGATCATCGAAACCCTAATTGCGGTTGGATAAACATCGTTGGTTGATTGTGACGCGTTCACATGGTTCAGTGGGTGAATGTGCTGGTATTCCCCTTTTTTGAAGCCAGCTATCTCTAGAGCGCGATTGCAAATGACCTCATTCGCATTCATGTTCGTTGAAGTTCCGGCACCACCTTGAATCGCATCAACCACAAACTGATCATCAAACTTGCCGTCTCTAACCTCAATGCAGGCCTTGATTATTGGCTCCGCTATTTCGGCGGTAATAACTCCAAGTTTTAGGTTGGCTGATGCTGAAGCTTCTTTTATAAAACCAAGGCCTCTTATTAGTGAGCGGTAGTGGCCGATCGGCACTCCACTGATTGGAAAATTCTCTACTGCTCTGAGGGTATGGACTCCCCAGTAGGCCTCATTTGGGATATCTCTACCGCCAAGCAGGTCACTTTCAAGCCGCGTCTCTTTCACTTCATCAGTATGACACTTATTGTTATTGCGTTTCACAGCAACACTTGAGGCAGGACACGTAGACTTAGGAAATGAGCATTGCTTCCGAAACCAGAACACAAACTAATTTCAGCCTAATTCTCGAGCAAGTTAGAGAAGCGGGGCTGCTTACTAAGCGCCCAAGCTTCTACATAATTCGTCTTGTGGTTATCAGCTTGATCGCATCATCCCTGTGGGTCGGTGCTGGTTTTGCTGGCTACGCATTGCAGCAAAGTCAGTGGTGGATAGTTGCTGGTTTCGTTCTCGCCGGCCTCCTCGGGATCATGAGCGCGCAGTACGGGTTTATTGCGCATGAAGCCTCTCACCGTCAAGTCTTCAAAAACAACAAAGCGAACGACTGGCTCGGATTAGTACTAGCAAACCTTTTTGCTGGTCTTAGCTACGGCTTTTGGCTAAAAAAGCACAATAAGCACCACCAGCGACCAAACCAAATTGGTGAGGATCCAGACATTGCCATCCGAGTTCTAAGCTTCACAACCGAATCTAAAGAATCGAAAAAAGGACCGGAGCGCTGGCTTTCTGATCGCCAGGGATACCTCTTTCCATTCCTGCTGCTTTTCACTGGCTTTGATTTGTTGGTTGACTCCTTTGCAGGACTGGGCCGCAAGGACAGGTCCGTGGGGATCAAGATTTTAGAATTCAGCCTAATGATGGTCCGCCAGACAGCGCCCTACTTGGTGATGGCATGGATGTTCGGCTGGCTTTGGGCTATCGCCCTGTGGTTTGCCATGATGATGACTTTTGGTTTTTTCATGGGAGCAGCCTTTGCCCCAAACCACAAGGGAATGCCTCTCGTTGAAAAAGATAGCAAGCTTGATTTCTTCTCCAGGCAAGTTCTGACTTCTAGAAACATTCGCGGAAGTTGGTTGAAAGACAACCTAATGGGTGGCTTGAACTACCAGGTTGAGCATCACCTGTTTCCATCAATGGCAAGGCCATACCTGCGTAGGGCTCACCAGATGGTTTCGGAGTTCTGCCGCAAGAATGACGTCACAATGGTTGAGATGAACTTGTTCTCAAGCTACTTGGTGATCATGAAGCACTTGAACAAGGTGGGCCTTAGCAACAACGTGAATCCATTCAACTGCCCAATGGTTGCCGAACTTCGCCCTAGAAACTAGCTAAAAATACAGAGCCGACCACGGGACTCGAACCCGTAACCCCCACTTTACAAGAGTGGTGCGCTACCAATTGCGCCAGGTCGGCTTGGGGTTTTAGCCCCGCCATAGCCTAATGGATAATCGCTTATCGGCATCTAGTTGTAAGCATTTCCCTTGAATTTAGGGGGATTCTCCCCCTATGACCCCCTCTTACCTGACAGCGAGCGCCGCGTGCTTACGGGTCCGAGCTGCACATTACCGCCCACGCAGATCTCACTGATAATGGTCGCCTATGCTTGGAGCTCGATCCACAGAAATTAGGAACACATGACACTCTTGTTTAGAACAGCCGTCCTTGGCGCTAGCCTGCTGCTACTGACTGGCTGCGCAGCCAACACTTTAGAGTCTTCGGTTTCACCAAGTACAGTGGAGGCGACTGCGCCCACCTCGAACCCAGTGGACGAAACCCTCGAAACGGTTGACATAACAATTCCAGCAAGCTTGCTAGGTGACCTTACCGATGATGAGCTCTACCAGATGGTCGCGGATCAAGGCTACGTTGGTTATGCGCGTAACCCTGATGGTTCGGTGACCTACAGGATGTCTTTAGCTAAGCGCGACGAAACGTTGCAATCAGCAGCAATGAGCGTGGAAGGAGCCTTTGCGGCAATGGTCTCCTCCGAGCCTTCGATTCTTGCAATAACTCACAGTGAAGACTTCAGGTCAATCACCATTGAAGTCGACCAAGAGGCTTTTGAAGCCACTGATTCGGCTGCGCTGATCGGTGTAGACGTTGCACTGTCTGCAACCTTTTACCAAATGTATGACGGGGTTGGCGCTCAGGACTATCTTGCGAATATCGATTACTTGGATGCTGACAGCCAGGTCATCTACAGATCAGAGACCTTCCCTCCTCAAGTCGATAATTAGAGTCAGCGACTTCAAGTTCTCAAAACAGCAGGGTTACTTGGAACGAACCTGACCGACTACTCAGCAGTTGCCAATTGGACGAACTGGGCAAATCGCTCAGCGGACACCAGCTCTTCCCCGGTTGCCCAGGTGTACTGCCTGTCATTTACCAATATGGTTGGAGTACCGGTAACACTGACTCCGTTCTGAGGAGACGAGAGCACTGCCTGCGTGTGCTGTTCAATGTAGTCCCCGAAGCTCTTGGCTTGGATGCAGCCCTTTACTTCTTCAGTTCCAGCACCAGCCTCTTCGACGTATGCAAATAGCTGATCATCATCATGCCCTTGGGTTCCCTCTTCAGGCTGATTAGCCATCAAGAGCTCGTGAAGGTCGTAGAAAGAATCTGGCTCGAAGTTGGCAACGCAAAAAGCAGCATTCGCGGCTCTTGATGAGTAGGCATTCAAGGACGCGCGGTCAAGAAAGGAAATCGGCCTAATTTCAACCGTTGCTGCACCGACGTCGGCCCAAGAGCGAATCTGAGAAGAGTTGGGAACATCAAAGGCCTGACAGATTGGGCACTGGTAGTCAACGTAAATCTCGATTTTAGGAGTCTGGTCCGCTGCATCAGGGGTTGGCGTGTTACTCAAGGTGAAGGCCTGAAGTCCAACACCAATTTTTAGCCCACCAAGATCAGTCAAGTTGTTCGGGGTTTCCCCGACAATGGGTTCATCCGCTCGGTTCGCCGCATCAACAAGAACCACTGCCCCGATACCGCCGATAATTCCTAGCGCGACAAGAACAACGGAGGCCTGCAAGAGCAAGCGGTTGCGCTTTTCCTTCTTGGCGCTCAGCTTCCGAAGCTCACGTGCTTTGTCTCTGGCTGCTTCACGTTGGTCTGAACGGGTTGGCTTTTCGTTGGGGGTCATCTTTGTCCTTTGTTGTTAACTTTATTTCAATGCCGGTCAAGTCTAATTCCAGTGGCATACTTATGGTGTTCGCTTCGGCAAACATCCATCACTACGGATCGTCCGGCACGTACCTGCCGGTGAAGGAGTAAATCATGGCAACAGTGTCATTTAAAAATGCAACGAGAACCTACCCGGGTGGAACCAAGCCCGCGGTGGACAAACTAAACCTCGAAGTTAGAGACGGCGAGCTCTTAGTGCTCGTTGGACCTTCGGGTTGCGGTAAGTCAACATCATTGCGAATGCTTGCAGGACTTGAAGAAGTCAACGAGGGTGGCATCTACATCGGAGACAGAGAAGTCACCGATGTGCCGCCAAAAGACCGAGACATTGCGATGGTCTTTCAGAACTATGCCCTCTACCCACACATGACCGTCGCGGAGAACATGGGCTTTGCCTTGAAAATCGCCGGTGTAAACAAGGACGAACGTGCAGAGCGAGTTCTAGAGGCTGCCAAGCTATTGGATTTGGAGCCATACCTAAACCGCAAGCCAAAGGCTCTTTCCGGTGGTCAGCGTCAAAGAGTTGCGATGGGTCGAGCCATTGTTCGACAGCCGCAGGTTTTCCTAATGGATGAGCCACTTTCCAACCTGGACGCCAAACTTCGGGTCCAGACCAGAACTCAGATTGCTTCACTTCAGCGACGTCTTGGAGTAACCACGGTGTATGTGACACACGACCAGGTGGAAGCCATGACCATGGGTGACCGAGTTGCAGTTTTGAAAGACGGCTTACTACAGCAGGTTGACACCCCGAGAAACCTTTACGATCGACCACAGAATGTCTTTGTGGCCGGCTTTATTGGCTCTCCGGCAATGAACCTTGTTCAGCTTCCAATAATTGACGGCGGTGTTCAGTTCGGAGATGCAGTGCTTCCAATTGCTCGCGAAATCCTGGCGAAAGCAACTGGCAACCGAGTGACCGTAGGTGTCCGGCCTGAAAAACTGACCGTTGCGCCTAAGGGTCTAATTGTTGATGTTGACGTGATCGAAGAACTTGGAAGCGACGGCTACCTCTATGGCCGTGTTCAACTAGACGGCACAGAGCAGAACATTGTTGTTCGAGTGCACCCAATCGATCACCCAATGGCCGGAGATAAGATTCACCTTCAGGCTGATCCAGAGGCAGTGCACGTCTTCGACACCGAGTCGGGCGAGCGCCTTAACTAAGCTTCAATGCCATCTTCAATAAGCATTACGGCTGCCGCGGCAGAACCAGAGTTACTGGATCTGCCGTGGCATTTGCCGTTGGAGGATTGGCCCAAAGAAAACATTGCGGCTTTACCGAAGGGCCTGTCCCGTCACACGGTTAGATTTGCGCACCTAAACGATCACGTCATAGCCATCAAGGAAACCCTATTTGATCTGGCAAAACGCGAATACGAGATGCTTCGCAAACTGGAAAAACTCGACATTCCCTGCGTTGAGGCCTTTGCAATAATCCAAGAGCGCGAGGATCTCGATGGGAACCCGCTGCCGGCGGTATTGATAACCAGGCACCTAAAATTCTCACTGCCCTACCGGGCGATGTGGTCTCAAGGACTGAGGGAACAAACCGCCAACCGGTTGGTCGACGCTCTAGCTCTGCTGCTCGTGCGACTTCACCTGGCTGGATTTTTCTGGGGTGACGTCTCACTGTCGAACACTTTGTTCAGAAGGGACGCCGGGCAATTCGCCGCGTATCTAGTGGATGCGGAAACCGGACATCTCTATGACTCCAAGCTCTCAAATGGTCAGCGTGAAAACGATCTGGAGATCGGGCGCGTAAACATTGCCGGTGAGTTGATGGATCTAATTGCATCTGGAAAAGCTACTGACTTAGACCCTGGAACCGTCAGTCAGCGGATCGTAGATAAGTACCGGGAACTTTGGAAAGAACTCACCGCAACCGAAACCTTCGATGACAGCGAGCGGTGGAAGATTGCTCAGAGGATTCAACGCCTCAACGACCTTGGCTTTGATATTCAAGAGCTATCGATGGCCAAAGATCAAGATAAAAGAACAGTAAGAATTCAGCCGAAAGTCGTGGACGCAGGTCACCACGCCAGAAGACTTTTGCTGGTCACCGGTCTTGACGTCGAAGAAAATCAAGCAAGGCGCTTATTGAACGACATTGATCAGTACTCGCTGGCAAATGCTCACCTTGGCTTCGACGAAGAAGTTTTGGCCCACAAGTGGCTCAGCGAGGTTTTCGAGCCGGTGGTTGGGGCGATACCAAATGAACTCCTCGGCAAGCTTGAACCAGCAGAGTTGTTTCACGAGGTCTTGAGGCACCGACTAAAGCTGTCCGAGGTTCAGGGAAGCGACATTGCCCTTGTTGATGCAGTTCGAAGCTACATCTCAGATGTCCTTGCCGAACGCCGGGATGAGTCCGCGTTACTATCGGGAAGCCCTATGACCGACACAATAATGCTGGCCGAATCAGTCCCAACAGGTCTAATAGTAGTGAGCGATGATGATGAAACTGGCGACTGGCGAGATAAGGTTTAGGCCCTCAACGCTGCGATTTGATATAGAGCTACGCTTGCCGCAATTCCAGCATTTAGAGATTCTGTAACCTCGGAAATTGGTATCGAGATGACTTGGTCACAATTTTCTTGCACCAAGCGCGACAGCCCCTTGCCTTCGGAGCCGACAACAACTAAAAGCGGCTTGTCGAAAAGCTGAAAATTAGGTAGCGAAACGTCTCCGTCGCCATCAAGCCCGACCACAAACACGCCTCGACGCTTGTATTCCTTGATTGTCTGGTTGAGGTTTGCTGCCAAAGCAACCGGCATTCTGGCCGCGGCTCCAGCGCTTGTCTTCCAAGCCGCTGCAGTCACTCCGACGCTTCTGCGCTGAGGCAAAATGATTCCGTTGCCACCAAAGGCCGCAACCGACCGGATTATCGCACCCAAGTTTCTAGGGTCGGTTATCCCGTCTAGTGCTACCAGGAGCGGCAGGGATGACTGAGACAACGCCCGGTCCAAGAGTTCGTTCGGGTCTTTGTAATTGTAGGGTGGAACTTGGAGAGCAATGCCCTGGTGGACGCTGTCTCCTCCGGTCATTCGATCTATCTCAACTCGAGTTACCTCGTTGATTACAATTCCACGCTTGTTGGCAATAGTCATTGATTCCCGAACGCGGTCGTCAACCTCGATGCGCTGGGCAATGAACAGGGCAGTCGCAGGAACGCTCGCCTTCAGCGCTTCAACCACAGAGTTTCTACCGGATAGCACTTCGGTGGCATTAGCCTTCGATGCCTTACCGGTTTTAGACGCCACGAACTGGCCTTTTTTAGGAGTTTGACGAACTTCGGTCGTGGCCTTTGGTGAACGATAAGTTTTGTGGTACTTGCGATCTTCAGCCTTGGGCGTTGGGCCCTTGCCCTCTAGGGACTTGCGCCCGTGCCCACCAGTTCCCTTGAGTGGACCTTTTTTGGACTTACTCGCTCCGGGTCTTCCAATTTTTGCCATTAGTTCAAACTCCAATGTGTTCCGGATGTCGAGTCAGATAGCTCGATACCAATTTCTATGAGCTGGTCGCGTATCTGATCAGCGCGTTGATAGTTCTTGTCTTCTCTAGCTTTATTTCTCTCGGCAATCAAAGTTTGAATCAATTGATCCAGCGCTCGATGCTCTTGATTGGTCCGGTTTGATGAATCCAAGGAAAGACCTAGAACCTCGAGCATACCGACTACCTCGCTCCAGCGCTGATGCGCTTGGCTTAATCGCTGCTCGTCTAGGTCAGTATTACCTGCGGTTGCACTTTCGTGGATAACAGCAAGTGCTCCCGGAATGTTCAAATCATCATTCATTTGAGAAGTGAAGTCATCCGGCAACTCAACTGCCGAAAACTCACTAAACCTTGTTTCTTTGAGCTCCCTGGCTGCCCTGGCAACGAAGCCGTGAAGCCTGGATAGTGCTGCCGCAGCCTCGACAGTTGCCTCGGGCTGATAGTCCAGCACTGAGCGGTAGTGCGCGCTCGCCAGGTAGTACCGGACAGCTTTGTCACTGACTTTGTCAAATAGATCTGTTGACGATATTGAATTCCCAAGGGACTTAGACATCTTTTGGCTATGAATACTCACCAGCCCGTTGTGGACCCAATAGTTGGCGAAGCTGTGGCCAGCTGCACTAGATTGCGCAAGCTCATTTTCATGGTGAGGAAACCGCAGATCTAAGCCGCCCCCGTGAATGTCAAAACTCTCCCCCAGATAGTGGGCAGCCATGGCTGAGCACTCAATATGCCAACCCGGACGGCCGCTACCAAAAGGAGAGGGCCAGCTGGCTGATTCTGGTTCATTGGACTTGGCTGATTTCCAGAGGGCAAAATCCTGAGGATTTATCTTCGCCGGATTCGAGCGTTCACCCTCCATGTCATCTAGTTTCTGGTGGGTGAGTTCGCCGTAATTTGACCATTTTGCCGTGTTGAAATACATGCCTCCCGAACCATCGAGGCTCTCGTAGGCGTAACCGAGCTCAACAAGTTTTTCAATAAAAGTGATCATCTGTGGAATGTGCCCGGTTGCTCTTGGCTCATGCGCAGGGAGTCCGATGGCGAGCCGGCGATAATCAGTGGCAAATAATTGCTCGTTTTTGTAGGCCAGCTCCCACCAGGTAACGGACTGCTCATCGGCTTTTTCCAAAACCTTGTCTTCAATGTCGGTGACATTTCTTATTAGCTGAACCTCAAGCCCTAGGTGTGTAAACCACCTTGCCATTAGGTCATAAACAAGCGCGGACCTAAGGTGCCCAATATGGGGCGCGGACTGAACGGTCGGTCCGCAAACATACATGGAAACCCGCCCTGTAACCAGGGGTTTGAAATCCCTTAGTTCGCCAGCCTTCGTGTCATACAGCTTCATCTTCAAAAGCCTATCCACGCATTCTCACCAGAGAGGTTGCCACAGCGGCTATTCCCCTTGAGTCGGCCAAGAAGCCGAGTCCGTCTGTCGTGGTAGCCAGGACAGAAACAGGAGCCCCAATTATTTGACTCAAGTGCTGCTCAATTTCCAAGCGTCTCGGACCGATTTTTGGCTCATCAGCCACCACCTGCACTGAAACATTCGCCGGCTCAAAACCAGCATCGGACAGTAGTCCAAGCGCTGCTCGCAAGAAAAGCTCGCCGCTAGCACCTTGATACTCAGGTCTGTCAGTCCCAAAATTAGAGCCGATGTCCCCCAGGCTGGCGGCGGCAAGAAGCGCATCAACAATGGCATGAGCGACCGCATCTCCATCGCTGTGCCCAGAAAGTAATCGATATTCAGGCCACTCCAGGCAGCCCAGCATCAGCGTCCCCGCATCACTGAACTGGTGGGCATCAACCCCAATCCCAGAGCGAACATCTGCAAAGATTGCGCGGGCGCGCTCAAGGTCTGAGGGAGTAGTGACCTTAAAGCCGTGCTCGTGGCCATCGACTATCGCGGTAGGCACCCCCATGGACTCTAGAAGCCCGGCTTCATCCGTAAAGTCTGCAGTCGCTCTACTTAAGCCGTCTCTTAGAGTCGAAACCCGAAACCCCTGAGGGGTTTGCACAAGTCTGAGCTGGTTGCGATCTACGGTCTTATCGACCCAGTGATCATTCACCTGCTTCACGGTGTCTGAAAGCTTAATTGTTGGGACAACGCAATCGGCCCACTCGAGCGCCCCTTTTACGCGGTCAAATACCTCTTTTGGGGTGAACGCCCGAGCAGCATCGTGCACCAGAACAAAATCGGATGTCACTTCTTTCATGCCAGCGGCTACGGAGTTTTGTCTCGTACTACCACCGGTCACAACCTTGAAATCTAAGAAGAATTTGGCAGTTAGCCTTTCGAACTCCGACGTCAGACCCTCGGGCGCAACCACAATCAGTTGGTCTGGCTTGAATTCCGAAATGTGCATCAAGGAAAGCTCTAATAAAGTTTTCCCGGCTACCGACACAACAGCCTTCGGAACTGACGCCCCAAGCCTTGCGCCCTTACCGGCAGAGACCAACACCACCGCTACGGTCATTTTTTAGCTTGCCAATACCTTGTCAAGCTCAGCAGATGCCTTTTCCTCGTCTACCTTGCGCGCAAGAGCAAGTTCCGAAATAAGAATCTGCCTTGCTTTGGCCAGCATGCGCTTTTCTCCAGCACTCAAGCCACGGTCCTGGTCACGACGCCACAGGTCGCGAACTACCTCGGAAACTTTTACAACGTCGCCGGAGGCGAGTTTTTCTAAGTTGGCCTTGTATCGCCTGGACCAGTTGGTTGGCTCCTCGACAAACTCTGCTCTCAACACATCAAAGACCTGCTTGACGCCCTTTTTATCAATTACGTCTCGAACCCCAACCATTTCGACGTTTGCCGCTGGAACCTGAATAATCAGATCGCCCTGAGCCACTCGAAGCTTTAGATATGTCTGAGATTCACCGCGAACAGTCTTTTTGGAAACTTCTATAATCTCTGCGGCACCGTGGTGAGGGTAAACAACTGTTTCGCCAACTTCAAACTTCATACACTTCTTTCGGCTTCAAAACCCCTATTTTACCACAGTTCCCGCCAATTACCTAGGCTAGACTTTAGGTGTTAGCTATTGCGGAGGACCCTTGCAAATCAAGAAATTAACTGCCCTTTTGGCCACTGCCCTCACCGTTGTGGCACTTTCCGGTTGTTCGCTGAGCAGAAACGTCTCCTCGCTGGATCCCTACTCCCCTAGCGACGGGGTTATTAGTGACATTGGGAGCTTGAAGGTCAGAAATGTTCTGTTCATTAAATCCGAAGGACCTCAGGCGGTTCTCATCGGCTCTTTTGTGAACAGTTCAGATACTGCAATCAGCGCGAATATTCAGACCGTTGATCAAGACAACAATCGAACCATCTACGAATTCGAAGTGGGCCCAAAAGCTAAGTACGACTTGGGCTACGGCGGCAATCTCGGAATTTTGCTAGAAATTGCTGAAGGACCGGGCTCGATGCATTCTATTTTCGTGAGCGACGGCATGAACCCGATACAGCTGGCTGTTCCGGTGCTCGACGGTTCTCTTGCTGAGTACCGCCCATTTCTTGAGCTTTTGAACTAAAGGACCTAAGCCTCGAACTTATAACCCAGACCTCTTACTGTGGTCAGATGCACTGGCCTTGCCGGGTCCTCTTCAATCTTTGATCTAATCCGCTTCACGTGAACATCAAGAGTTTTGGTGTCACCAAAGTAATTTGAGCCCCAAACTCGATCAATAATTTGACCTCGGGTCAGCACTCGGTTCACGTTTTCCATCAGTAGCTCCAGAAGCTCGAATTCCTTAAGCGGCATCTGAATTCGTTCGCCGTTGACTGTCACCGTGTGGCGCTCAAGATCCATTTCAACCGGACCAGCCTTAATTAAGCTTGAAGAAACGGTGGCGGTTTCGGTTCCTCTTCTAAGAACCGCCTTCATTCTCGCGAGCAGCTCCCTGGAGGAATACGGTTTTGTAACGTAGTCATCAGCACCAATTTCAAGCCCAACCACCTTGTCAATTTCCGAATCCTTTGCGGTGACCATGATTATTGGGACTTGGCTCTCAGCCCTGATCGCCCTGCAGACCTCGTTGCCGTTTACCCCCGGGAGCATAAGATCCAAAAGTACCAAGTCGGCACCCAAGCTAAAGAAGATGTCAATGGCGCTTCGGCCGTCCTCAGCCTCAATGACGTCGTAGCCCTCTTTTTGCAAAAGATACACAAGTGGTTCCCTAAGGTTTTGCTCATCCTCAACAACTAAAACTCTGGTCAATTTGTCTCCCTGTTTTGGATTGGCAACCTAAGCGTGAAAGTGCTTCCGACGCCCTCTTTGGAAAATAACCTGACTTCGCCCTTGTGGTTTGATGCCGCATGTTTGACGATTGCAAGCCCAAGTCCTGTGCCACCGGTATCTCTGGACCGCGATGGGTCAACCCGGTAAAAGCGCTCAAAAATGCGCTCTTGTTCGTTCTCCGAAATACCAATTCCGGAATCGGTGACAGCGATCTCCGCTACCCCACCTATTTTCTTAAGCCCAATTCCGACTTGAGATCCCTTGTCAGAATAGGCGATGGCGTTTTCGACCAAGTTGCGAACGGCAGTGGTGAGCATTTCGTAGTCTCCAACCATTCGAGAGCCCTTTAGGGCACTGGTCACTAGCTTCACCCCGCGCTGCTCAGCAAGCACCTGGTTGCGATCCACCGCATCGTTGATCACTAGCGCCAGGTCAAGCTCGACAGCGGTGTCAGCCAGGTTTGCGCCCTGCACCCTAGAAAGTTGCATCAGTTCCTGAACCAAGCTGCCAAGTCGAGCCGCTTCCTTCTGAAGAGAGGCCGAGAATTTCCTGATGGTGTCCGGGTCGTCGTGAGCCCCCGCAATCGCTTCGGTTAGCAGGCTTATTGCGCCAATTGGAGTCTTGAGCTCATGGGAAACGTTTGCTACGAAATCTCTTCTGGTTACTTCTAGTCGTTTTGCCTCGGTTCGGTCGTCAACCAACAACATGACGTAACGATCCCCGAACTTCGCGGCACGAGCCTGGACCCAAAGCTGCTCTCGCTGGAGGCCAGCTTCAATCTGAAGCTCTTGTTCAACGGCTCCAGATGTTGACCTGGCGTCTTCGACTAAACCGACTAGGACCGAGTGAATCAGGTGTCTATTTTGAACCAAGCCAAATTGAATCGCTCCAGGGGATGCCCGCAAAACCAAGTTCCGCTCGTCTAGAACTACGCCTGCTGTTGCCAGGACATCGACAACTTGAGCCGCAACAATCTCGAAAGCGTCAACCTGACGAGCGCCGGCCTGATCCGCTTTTCTGTTGCTAAGAATGCCCAAGAACTCTTCCCAATCTTCTGTTTACCAGGTAAACAAGCGCCTTTGAAACAAGACTAGGTGTAAATTTGGATTTATAAGCGCTAGTTTTCCGCCGGTTAGTTCGAAGTTAATCTGAAATTTGAATAGCGGTGGGACACTCGGGCATCTTTACGGAAATTAGGAAGCGGTTAGGAAAAAATGCGCGCAGTATTCCAGCAAGAACTAAGTGAAGTACAGACCCGACTGGTCGACCTGGCAACAGACGCCCGCACCATTATGCAAAAGGCCTCCTCGGCATTTCTAACCAGCGATGTGTCTCTAGCTGATGAGGCTCTTGCGTTGACCGACGCCAATGAAGAGCGCGCGTTAGACCTAGATGAGCTTGTAATAAAGATTTTGGCCACTCAATCGCCAGTTGCAAGGGATCTTAGAATTTTGGTTTCAGCACTTCGAATGAGCGCATCAATAGAGCGCATGGGCTCGCTGGCCTCACACATCGCCGCAATTGCCCGTTACCGTTACCCTGGCTCCGCAGTCCCTGATTCTCTTCGTGGAACCTTCGAAGAAATGGCAAGACTCAACCTAAAGCTTGCAGACAAAGTGATTATCTTGCTTCGGGACACCGATGTTGACTTGGCCCGTGAGATTCAGGCCGAGGACGAGGCGGTTGATCTTCTGCACAGAAAAGTCTTCGACATTGTGCTGGGTCCAGATTGGTCCGAAAATGCCATGTTCACGGTTGACGTGACACTGGCCTCGCGCTACTTCGAGCGATTCGCGGACCACGTTGTGGATATTTCTGCCAAGGTAAGCTTCCTGCAAACTGGAGACTGGCAAGAACTTAGCTAGTGCTTACCCTGCGAGGCAACCGCATCAGCTCCGGCTTTGGCCGCATCAGGATCTAGGTAACGACCACCTGGCTCAACTGGCTGAAGGTTTTCATCAAGCTTGTAGTGAAGCGGAACTCCGGTTGGAATGTTTAGATCGGTAATTTCGTCATCGCCGATACCATCCAAGTGCTTTACCAGCGCTCGAAGAGAATTACCGTGTGCGGTAACCAAAACTGTCTTGTTTTCTCTAAGAGACTTAGCGATGTCGCTTTCCCAATAGGGCAGCATGCGAACTAAAACATCTTTGAGGCACTCGGTGTCGGGTAAATCTTGTCCGAGGTCTTTATAACGCTCATCGTGAGCCTGGGAATATTGAGAATCTTCAACAATCGCGGGCGGAGGAGAATCAAAGCCTCTTCGCCAGATTTGAAATTGCTCTGGTCCGTACTTTTCCAAGGTTTCTGCTTTATCTAGACCCTGCAATGCGCCGTAATGCCGTTCGTTCAGCCTCCAAGAGCGCAGAGTTTCGATCCAATTGCGGTCCATTTGATCCAGGGCAATGTGAGCGGTGTTGATCGCTCGCTTTAGGACCGAGGTGTAAAGAATATCTGGCTTGAGTCCAGAAGCCTCGATGAGCTCTCCGGCCCTCTTGGCTTCCTGCCTCCCCTGGTCGGTCAAATCAACATCAACCCATCCGGTAAAGAGGTTTTTCTGGTTCCATGTCGAATTGCCGTGGCGAAGCAGGATTAGGTCATAAGTCATGAGCAGAAGCTTAGTCAACCTTAGGCAAAAGCGACCTGGCCTGGTCCGCCCCTATGCCAGCCGCAACAGCAAGGTCCACGAATAGCGGCCTAATTTCCAGCAAAAGAGCGCTCTCCGAGATGGTCAGCGGTGGGTCAAAAACCTTTGGGCTCAAGCTGACTGGAATCTTTCGAAGATACTTTTTGGCTTTTTGAGTGACCGAGAAATCATCGGAAGTTTGCTCAAGTAACTCGGTGGCAATAATTATTTTTCCCACTAGGTCAGAAAGCTGAGGCCGTGGTTTTTCGTCTTTCACCAAAAAATGCACCCGCCGAGTCAGCACCCTAAGGTTTCTGGTTGCCAAGTCCATCCCCTCGGCGACCTGCCACTGCTGGCCAATTTCTTTTGTGGTCCAGCGGTAAAAGGGTGAAATTCTGCTGATCGAAAGAGCACTTTCTAGCGAGCTTTTCCAATTGTCGACCAAGGGCTGAGTTTTACGAATTTCCGTGAGAGCTTGATCGGCCAAATCGGCGTTTGGCGACCTCAGTACCGCCGAAACGGTTGACAGCGTATTTCTAAAAACCAGAAACAGGGCCTTTGAGTCTTGTTTGGCCAACTTGATGGGGTTACGTGGCATGAGGGAAACAAATATCAGTGCAATGGCGCCGCCAATCAAACCATCAATCGCTCTCGAGTAAACGCCAGTAACCGGGGTCTGCATCAACTGGACCAAAACTGCCTGAATCGCTACCGTGATTGTAAAGGCCGGGTTAGAAGTAAAGAGTCTTGCAATCACAAGAGCAAGCAGTATTGCAAACGCCAACTGCAAAGCTCCGCTACCAAAAATTTGCAAAAGAGTCTCGCTTAGGACGACTCCCGAGAACATGGCTATGGCAGTAAGTAAAACCTGCTTGGGCTTGGTATCGCGACTAAAACCAAGAGAGGAAATCGCCACTGTGACCGCCAGAAGGGGCACTTGATGACCCAGAACATAGCGGGCGAAAAGGTAAGAGGACAGCGCCGCGAGAACGATTTGACCGATTGTCCAGAACGAATCCGTGACTCTTGCGAAGGAGAACCTAATTACAAATCGGTTCATTTCCGGCCGGTGAGCTTGAAGGCTGCGGGCCTTGGGAGATCCGCAGCCTTTCCGGCGTCGTGCGGGACTAAGACTTCTTGCATGGCAGAGACTCGGAAGCTGCCAGATTCGATAAACAAATCTAGATATGGCGTATTTCGATTCACTAGCGCCAGTGCCAACGACCCAGTTTCGTAGTGGAGGGCACCTGCTACTACTTTGCCAACTTCTTTTTCTTGGTAAAAAACTTTGTCGTCTTTGCTAGCCAAAACATCGCCTTGTTCGAGGTTTAGGATAATCAGCCTTCTCGGCGGATGACCTAGATTATGGACCTTAGCAACGGCCTCTTGGCCTCGGTAGCAGCCCTTACTCAAGTGGACAGCGGAAGAGAGCCAGTCAAACTCGTGAGGAAGAGAACGATCGTCGACATCTTTTATGTCCGGTCGGCCAACGCTAATGCGAAGAGCCTCGTAGGCCAATAGCCCAGCTGGCAGAAGATCAGTTGGGGCATCCTTGAGTAAGTACTCTCGGTAGGAAAACTGGGCTCGGTCTGCGGCGTAGCGGACCGAACCGACTGGCTCGTTGTCAAACTTGTCGATCCAGCACAATCCTTCTCGGATAAAGAACCCGCCGATTACCCTTAGGTCAGCGCGCTCGGTGATCTCAACCTTTGACCGGAAAACCATTTTTCGAAGCCAGGCAATCAAGGACTCCAGGTGGTCTGAGGCGGTGATTATCGAAACGCCAGTTTCAGTGGCAATTATTTTTAGCTGGTGCTCGATTCTTCCCTGAGGTGTCAGCAAAAGCGCCTCAGCGCTCCCACCCTCTTTAAGGTTGAGGATGTTCTGTGAAAGTAGTGAGTGCAGCCAGCTTTTAGCATCCGGACCGTTTACTTCAAAAACACTCTGATCGTTGCGCTCAACGAAGGCATCCTGGGATAGAAGTTTTCGCTGCTCAAGAAGTGGGTTGCCGTAATGGTCAGTCAACCTGCTTCTCCAATCTCGCCGAGGCGTGGGACCTTAAAGGGCTGCCAATGGCCGCCATGTCCCATGCCCAAAGTAGGGCACCTTCTACTAGACCGAACATGCGCTGGCCTGCCGTGTATTCCTTGGAATTAGGGGATCTTAGAACCGCGTCAGTTGCGATGTCCACTCTCGCACCCTTAATTTGGCCGAAGTAGAGCTCAGAAACAGAGTCAGAATTGGTGATGATTGCTTCAATTTCAAAACCATCATTGACATTTCGAAGCAATTCCAAATCATCACGAGTTTCAATTATGGGTTTTCCGCTTCCGGGCAGAAGGCCCGGTCCGGGCTGGTCCGCTCTGCTTATTTGCGCAAGCATCCAATAACCCTGCTCTTGGGCAATCACCGCGCCCTGAGAGTCTGAAACGATTGAGCGATATTCAAGCTTGCCGGTGGATAGCGGAGTGAACTCAAGCCTTTGAAAAAATTCAATCTCGGTTGTAGCGGCTCCTTCGACCGGATAGCTAACAACTCCCGAGCCGCTCCAGCTTCCAAGCAAAAACGTAAATGGGGTGAGTGCTATTGGTAAGTCATCGGGGATAACGAACAAATTAGCTCTGGCCCTTGAACAACTTGAAGACCACTAGCGCGGATACACCGGCGATAGCGATTGTGGCCAAAACTAATAGGCCCGTAAAAAATATTTCGATTGCCAACAACATGCCTAAAGTCTATCTGACCAATGCAATCAGCGTCATAACACCGAGAATTGTCACGGTTCCAGTTGAAACATAAATTTGCTGCCGAACAGTGTCTTTGGGCTTTCTCGAGAACAAGTGCTCGAGGCTCACAAGGGCAATAGCCGCTCCGGCTATTGCGGCGAATGCCGTGTAGAGCCGATCATCCGAGTAGCTGGATAGGGCGACAATACCTGCGATCAGGACACCCGTCCAAATCACTGCAATCTGCAACCACTGCCTACTCACGCCTCAAACTCTACCCAAATCGGCGTAAATTCGGACTATTATTTGGCTAAACGAAGGGTGCTGACATGGCTATTGTCTTGTGCATTTCACCTGCGGGCGCCAGCCCACTCGGAGCCCTTGATGCCCTCGGACACCAGTTGATTCAAGTCACATTTGACCCGCAAAGCCTCGCGGAATCACCTAGACACGACGCAGTTTTACTCGATTGCAGACACGATCTTATGGGTGCAAAATCTGTTGCAAGAATTTTGAGTGCCGCGGGCTGGACCAAGCCCCTGATGCTGGTTGCGAACGAGAGCGTACTAGCCGCGGTCAGCACCGAATGGGGACTGCACGACTTTGTTTTAGAGGGTGCAAGCCTGGCGGAAGTTGATGCAAGATTGAGAATTTTGTTGGATGCAAAACAGACCACAGCGCCGGACCTAGGGCAGGCCACTGGACTTGTTATCAACCTCGATAGCTACACGGCAAAAATGGCAGGTCAGACGCTAGACCTAACATTCAAAGAATTCGAGTTACTCCGGCACTTGAATGAAAATCCGGGGCGGGTCTTTACCCGAGAGCAGCTCCTCAGTGAAGTCTGGGGATACGACTACTTTGGCGGCACCAGGACCGTGGATGTCCACATAAGGCGCCTTCGATCCAAGCTCGGGGAGCACGAGTCTTTGATTGGCACCGTTAGGAATGTTGGCTACCGATTGGACCCTGAGCGACAAGAAGCTGAAAGAAGTTCACCTACTGCTAACCCGCAGCTGTAAGGATTAGGCCCATGTCAGAAGAAACACAAATTATTTTTCAGCCGGAGTCGCAACCGGATCTACCTCAGGGTCGATTTCTCGATCGAGAATTAAGTTGGCTGGAGTTTAATCAGCGCGTGCTGGAGCTTGCCGAAGATAAATCATTGCCACTTTTGGAACGTGTCCATTTCCTCAGCATTTTTGCCTCCAATCTCGATGAGTTCTTCATGGTTAGGGTTGCTTCACTCAAAAGAAGAATCGCGACCGGCATCGCAGTTCAATCGGCTTCAGGCCTCAGCCCTCAGGAGGTTTTGCAGCGTATTTCTGACAGAACCAGAGACCTGCAGTCGCGCCATGCGGAATTGTTTGCAACCGAAATTTCTCAAGAGCTCCGAGTCAACGGCATCGATGTTGTGCAGTGGTCGACCCTGTCCGAACCGCAGCATGACGCGCTTCACGAATATTTCACTAATCAAGTGTTCCCGGTTTTGACGCCGCTCGCTGTTGACCCAGCTCATCCTTTTCCATACATATCTGGACTGTCACTAAACCTCGCGGTCTCGCTTCGGAACCCGAAGACTGACTCAGAACACTTCGCCCGAGTAAAAGTTCCCTCGCTATTGCCACGCTTCGTGCTGGTCCCAGGTTCGGAATCCAGGTATGTGCCGCTGGAAGAGATAATGGGGCAATATCTAGGCGAGCTTTTCCCAGGAATGGAAGTCACTCAGCACCACATTTTCCGAGTGACCAGGAACGAAGACCTTGAGGTCGATGAGGACGAAGGCGAGAACCTCTTGGTTCAGCTAGAAAAAGAACTACTTCGAAGAAGGTTTGGTCCGCCGGTTCGCCTCGAGGTAGCAGAAGACATCGACTCCCAGGTACTCAGCCTGCTGCAACGGGAATTAGATATTTCCAGCACCGATGTCTATCACCTGCCGGAGCCCTTGGACCTTACCGGCCTTACCGCAATCGCATTTCTGAAAAGGCCGGAGCTACGTTTCGAGCCACACTCGATTACTACCAGTCCTTACTTAGAGGCCGACGAGGACGAGGCCGCGGATATTTTCGCCGCTCTTCGAGAGCGAGAAGTTTTAGTGCACCACCCCTACGAGAGTTTTGCTACCAGCACTCAGGCGTTTTTGGAGCAAGCCGCTGAGGACCCTCAAGTGTTAGCAATAAAACAAACTCTGTATCGAACTTCGGGTGATTCACCCGTTGTAGACGCACTAATCGATGCCGCGGAGGCAGGCAAGCAGGTGTTGGCACTGGTTGAAATCAAAGCTCGGTTTGATGAGAAAAATAACATTGCTTGGGCGAGGAAACTAGAGGCGGCAGGCGTTCACGTTGTCTATGGAATAGTTGGGCTCAAAACTCACTGCAAGCTCTCACTCGTGATTCGACAAGAGGGCGACAAACTCCGGCGCTACTGCCACATAGGAACCGGAAATTACAACCCCAAAACTGCTCGGTATTACGAGGACTTGGGGCTTTTGACCGCCAGGGAATCAGTTGGCGCGGACTTGACCCAGCTTTTCAACCAGCTTTCAGGATTCTCGACTGAGCCCGGTTACACATCGATTTTGACCTCTCCAGATGGAGTGAGAGAAGGACTTGTCGAAAGAATCCAGCGCGAGATCACCAATAAGGAAGATGGCAAGCCAGCCAAAATTCGAATGAAATTGAACTCTCTGGTAGACGAGCAAATTATCGACCAGCTCTACTTTGCATCGATGGCTGGAGTTCGCATCGAAATCTTGGTTCGAGGTATGTGTGCGCTAAAACCCGGTATTCAGGGCCTAAGCGAAAACATAAAGGTCGTGTCCGTGCTCGGTCGCTACCTCGAGCACAGCCGTGTGTTTTTCTTCGAAAACGCAGGTGACCCCGATGTCTTTATTGGCAGTGCCGACATGATGCATCGCAACCTCGATCGGCGAGTCGAGTCATTGGTGAAAATAGTTCAATCTGATCAAATAAAAGAGCTCAACAATCTTTTGGAACTTGCCGTCGGAGGCACGGTCGCAATCTGGGAGCTGGAGTCCAGCGGTATTTGGCGACGGGATTCAAAGAATCAAGAAGGCGAAGCGCTAATTGACATGCAAGACGAAGTAATGGCACGAACACTCTCGAAAAAAGGGGCCAGGTAATGACCATCTATGCAGCCGGTGCGGTGTGCTGGAGGATGTCAAAGGGCGAAATAGAACTGGCCATGGTTTACCGAACCAAGCACAAGGATTGGACTTTCCCCAAGGGCAAGGTTGACCCTGGAGAGCTGCTCCCAGAAACCGCCGTCAGGGAAGTTGAGGAAGAGGCTGGAATCAGGATCAGGCTCGGTCGAAAACTTGCAGTTACCGATTACGAACTGGCCTCGGGCGAAACCAAAGAGGTTCACTACTGGGTTTCCAAGGTCAAAGACAGCGCAATTGCAAAATCGAAGTTCGCTCCAAACGAGGAAATCGAAAAAGTTGAGTGGGTCACAGCAAAAAAAGCCATGAAGCAACTCACCTACGACCACGACCGGGAGCTACTGACAAGAACTCTCGAATTTTACGATCAGGGTGAGCTTGAAACTAGAGGGCTGATAATTCTCCGCCACACCACGTCGACACCAAGGGCTTCATGGGCCGGCGAGGAGGCTAAGAGGCCGTTACTGCCAGAGGGACGTCAGCAGGCAAAACGGTTGGTTAACCTGCTGGATGCATACGGTCCAAAGCGATTGGTCACAAGCCCCTGGACTAGATGCCAGCAGACCGTTTCCCCGTATTCCAAAAAAACAAAGCGAACCCTGATTGAGCGGTCTCAACTAACTGAGCTTGCGAACGAGCGCGGTCCGAGAAAAACCAAGAACGTCATCGATGACACCTTTGGTCAGACCAAAAATGCCCTGATCTGCTCTCATCGTCCAGCACTTCCGACAATCATCGAGACTTTTTCAAAATATGCGATCAAAGATGTCGCACCGATGCTTGCCGCCGAAAAAACCTTGTCGCCGGGAGAGTTTTTCGTGCTGCGCGTCACAACGGGTACTAGGCCAAAAATCATCGCCTACGAACGCATCTACCTGGAATCCGTATTGTCAGGGGCAAAACTTAGCGCGTAATTCATCAGCTGTTTACTTGGTTTACAAGCCAAGTTTGCATTGCCTTTCTAACTTGGCTCTCGCCTAACAAAACCCATAAGGAAAGGTAATACATGAACAACATTCTCAAGCTTGGTGCCCTGGCTGCTGTCAGCACCTTGGTGCTAGCCGGCTGTGCAGCTAACGAAGCGGTCGTAGAGACCCCAACAACAAGCGCTGCCGCCGGATCAGCAGAAACAATGGTTGAGCTGACTGGAACCCTAAACGGTTCTGGCGCATCTTCGATGGCTGCTGGTCAAGAAGCGTGGATTGCCGCTTTCCAGATTGCAAACCCAGGTGTGACCGTGAACTATGACCCAACCGGTTCTGGTACCGGTCGTGCTCAGTTCATGGAGGGTGCAACCTCCTTCACCGGTTCTGACTCGTACTGGAAAGACGAAGAACTACTTGAGGCCTTCCCAAGCTGCGAGCCTGGAACAATGCCGTGGGAGTTCCCAATCTGGATTTCTCCAATCGCAGTCATCTTCAACCTTGATGGCATCTCCAGCCTGAACATGGAAGGCGCAACTGTTGCTGGCATCTTCGCTGGCGAGATCACGATGTGGAATGATTCAGCAATTGCTGCTGCAAACCCGGGCGTAGCTCTTCCTGAACTACAGATCACAGCGGTTCACCGCTCCGACGAGTCTGGTACCTCCAAGAACTTCACTGACTACCTAGCAAAGGTTGCGGAGAACGTCTGGACTGTGGGAGCAATTGAAGCATGGCCAGTTGAGTACGGTGGCGAGGGCGCACAGGGTACCTCGGGAGTTGTCTCCGCTGTTACAGGTGGTAACGGAACAATCAGTTATGCAGACGCATCACGCGCCGGTGACCTTGGAACCGTAGCCGTAAAGGTAGGAACTGACTTCGTTGCATACTCAGCCGAAGCTGCTGCTGCAGTGGTTGACGCATCTCCACTCGTCGAGGGACGCGAGTCATACGACTTGGCGACCAAGATTGACCGCAACACCACAGCATCAGGTGCTTACCCAATCGTTTTGGTTAGCTACCTAATGGGTTGCAACGACTACGTGGATGACGCACAGGCAGAGCTAGTTCGCGCCTGGGCTTCATTCCTAGTTTCAGAAGAAGGACAGAACGCAGCTGCTGCGTCAGCTGGAAATGCACCAATCTCTGCTGGTCTTCGTGCAAAGGCACAGGCCATCATTGACGCAATCAAGTAACTGAACATTAGGTTAATAGAACCCGGCCTAGGTCTCCTAGGCCGGGTTTTATTTACTAACTTTGTACCCATACAGATAAGTAAAGGAAATAATGACCGACACTAAGCCGAGGGCAGTTCGACGCCTCGGCGATATCGTGTTTGCGAACCTAGCTTTTTTCGCAGGTGTCAGCATTCTTGCAACCCTCGCCACTGTCGCAGCCTTCTTATTTGCACAGTCAGTTCCGGCATTTACCGGACCGCCCATCGATGCAGCCTCCGAGGGTTTCTTTAGCTACGTTCTCCCTTTTGTTTTTGGCACCGTTTATGCCTCGGTTATTGGCTTGGCGATTGCAACTCCCCTGGCAGTTGGAATCGCCCTTTATATTTCGCACTTTGCTAATCGCAGGTTTGCACAGGTTCTCGGCTATGCAGTTGACCTCTTGGCCGCAATTCCTTCTGTGGTTTACGGCCTCTGGGGAATCTTGGTGCTGGCGCCATTTCTAAGCCCGACTTTCAATTGGCTAAATGCGAACTTGGGCTGGATCCCGATATTTGCTGGTCAAGTTTCGGCCACTGGAAGAACGATGCTGACGGTGGGTATCGTCTTGGCAATCATGGTGCTTCCGATTATGGCGGCGCTTATTCGCGAAATCTTCTTACAGACCCCCAGGCTTCACGAGGAAGCTGCGCTTGCACTTGGAGCAACCAGATGGGAAATGATCAAGATGGCAGTGCTGCCATTTGGTCGACCCGGAATCATCTCAGCCGCAATGCTCGGCCTAGGCCGGGCACTTGGTGAAACCATGGCAGTGGCAATGGTGCTGTCGCCTGCGGCCGTGGTGTCCTTCGCAGTTTTGACTTCAACAAACTCCAACACAATCGCTGCCAACATCGCCCTACAGTTTCCAGAAGCCGGTGGGAATTACACGAACCTTTTGATTGCAACTGGGCTGGTTCTGTTCGCGATCACCATGGTTGTCAACATGGTTGCCCGCTGGGTCATAAGCCGGCGAGCCGAATTCTCGGGGGCCAACTAATGACGACACAGCTAAATTCAAGCTTCCGAGGAACGCAAGACTTGCCAAAGTGGCTGTCCCCAACATTGCTAGTCAGCTTTTTCTTGGCTTCTTTTGGACTGCAGGTTCTGCTTGCATCGGACAGTGACAGTGTGGAGATCAACTTTATTCCGGTCGCAATTTTTGGACTCCTTGGCTTCACGGTTGCTCTCTACGTAATTTCAAGGGTTATCGAAGGCGTCAGAAAAGCGACCGATCGTCTAGTGACGATTATGGTTTCCACTGCCTTTTCGCTTGCACTGATCCCACTTTTGTCGCTTGCCTACACGGTTGTGACCAAGGGAGTGGCAAGGTTCGACGCTAAATTCTTTACTTTCTCAATGCGAAATGTTGTTGGCGAGGGTGGCGGAGCACTGCACGCAATCATCGGGACAATCGAGATCACCGGAATAGCAACCCTTATTTCGGTCCCCATTGGAATCATGGCCGCTATTTACCTGGTGGAATATGGCCGCGGAACAGTCGCTCGTTTGGTCACCTTTTTCGTTGATGTCATGACCGGAGTTCCTTCGATTGTGGCTGGACTTTTTGCCTATGCACTTTTTGTAATCTTCTTTGGACCCGGAGTCAGGATGGGTCTTGGCGGAGCCATTGCCCTGAGCTTGTTGATGATTCCCGTGGTCATCAGAGCGACCGAGGAGATGCTGAAGATCGTTCCCAACGAGCTTCGTGAGGCGGCCTATGCGCTTGGGGTTCCGAAGTGGCTAACGGTGCTTAAAGTTGTGCTACCAACATCGCTAGCCGGTATTGCAACCGGCATCATGATAGCTATCGCGCGAGTAATCGGAGAGACCGCTCCGCTGTTGCTGATCGCGGGATTTACAGCGTCAATGAATTACAACCCACTAAATGAGCGCATGATGACGCTTCCTGTTTTTGTCTACACTTCCTATGCCAACCAAGGTGTGGACATGCAGGCCTATTTGGATAGGGCATGGGCCGGAGCTCTCACTCTGATGCTCATTGTCATGGTTCTAAATCTCGTTGCCCGTCTAATAAGCAAGTACTTTTCTCCGAAGGGATAAAGAATGTCAAAACGCATTGAACTGAAGTCGCTGGATGTCTATTACAAGGCCTTCTTGGCCGTTCAGGACGTGAGCATGGTGATCGAGCCCAAAGCCATCACCGCCTTTATTGGTCCTTCCGGTTGCGGGAAATCAACGCTTATTAGAACCCTGAACCGCATGCACGAGGTCATCCCCGGCGCAAGGGTTGAAGGCCAGCTACTAATGGACGGCGAAGATGTCTACGGACCAGATGTTGATCCAGTTCGAGTGCGCAGGCAAGTCGGAATGGTGTTCCAACGACCAAACCCATTCCCAACAATGTCCATCAAAGACAACGTTCTTTCCGGATACAAGCTGAATAACTCCAGGATGTCAAAAGCTGAGGCAGAGGAAATTACCGAAAAAGCGCTGGTGGGTGCGAACCTTTGGAATGAGGTTAAGGACCGACTAGAAAAGCCAGGCTCTGGACTCTCAGGTGGTCAGCAGCAGCGACTTTGTATCGCAAGAGCAATTGCGGTGGAGCCGGACGTTATCTTGATGGACGAGCCAACTTCAGCACTTGACCCAATTTCAACAGCGGCGATTGAAGACCTTGCGGTAGAACTAAAAGAACAGTTCACCGTTGTGATTGTGACTCACAATATGCAGCAGGCCTCAAGAATTTCTGATATGACTGCCTTTTTCAATATTGCCGGCACCGGACTGCCCGGCAAGCTAATCGAATACGACAAAACCGAAAAGGTTTTCTCAAACCCAACCGAGCAACAGACCGAAGATTACGTTTCTGGTCGCTTCGGTTAGAAACAAAACTGGTCGGTAGTAGGTTGTTGTTTTAATGATAAAAACCGTAACTGCAGATCTTTCAACCCTCAAGAACAAAAGTGGGAAGCCGGCCAAGGTACTTGTTACCGGAGCTACAGGATATATTGGCGGCCGCTTGATTCGCGAGCTATTGGCTCACGATTACAAAGTTCGGGTGTTAGTCCGCGACCCCAAACGCATTACTGATTACCCATGGCAGAAAAATGTCGAGGTCGTAGTAGGAGATGCCACCGACCCGGCCGCGCTGGCTCAGGCTCTAGAGGGCATAGATCTTGCTTACTATTTGCTGCACGCCCTGATGGTAGATAAAAACTTTGAACTTATGGAGCGCGAGCTAGCCGAGGTTTTTGGCAAGGTAGCCAAAGAAAAAAAGGTATCCAGAATTATTTACCTGGGTGGCATGATTTCGAATGACTTAGAGCTTTCACCTCACATGTCCGCTAGAGAAGAAACCGGGGAAATTCTTCGAGGGTCTGGGGTTCCCACAATTGAACTTCGAGCCGGAGTAGTTATAGGATCTGGATCTGCATCGTTTGAAATGCTTCGGCACCTGACCGAGCGCCTGCCGTTCATGGTGACTCCAAAGTGGCTACTGAATAAAATTCAGCCGATTGCGATCCGAGATGTTCTTAGATATTTGGTGGGAGCTGCAACCTTAGATAAGAAATTGAACAAAGACTTCGACATCGGTGGTCCAGAAGTTTTCACATACTTGGAGATGATGCAGCTTTACGCCCAAGTGGCCGGATTGCGCAAGCGGATAATCATTCCACTTCCAGTTCTAACCCCGAGGCTTGCATCAGGTTGGGTTGGACTAGTCACTCCCGTGCCAGTGACACTTGCCAAGCGCCTGGTGGCATCTCTGAAGCACGATGTGGTCGCAAGGGATAACAGCATTCGAGATTTGATCCCCGAGGCCGTCGGAGGCATGACTGACTTCAAGAGCGCCGTTGGCCTAGCCCTGACTCGGGTAAAGGATTTAGAGGTGGAAACCAGATGGAGCAATGCTTCTTTTCCAGGTACCCCCTCAGAACCGCTTTCAACTGACCCGAGCTGGGCTGGAGGGTCGCTATATGTTGATCATCGAGAATTCATAACCGATGATTCGATAAGTAAAGTTTGGGGTCGAGTAGAGGCGATCGGCGGAAAAAACGGATATTCAACTGCCACCTGGGCCTGGGAGCTACGTGGCCTCATGGATTTGGTGGTTGGCGGAGTGGGTCTTCGACGGGGCCGTCGCGACCCAAAAACTCTGATGGAGGGTGAAGCTCTTGATTTCTGGAGAGTTGAAAAGATTGAAAGACAACACCTGCTTCGGCTTCGAGCCGAAATGAAGATGCCTGGACTTGCGTGGTTGGAATTTGAAGTCTCCGAACTAGAAGATGGCAAAACCTTGCTGGTTCAAAAGGCTTACTATCACCCGCACGGGCTTGCAGGACACGCCTACTGGTGGCTAGTTTCGTTTATGCACGGAATTGTGTTCCCCTCTATGGCTAAGAAGCTAAGTGGTGGCAAGAGCAGAAAGCTTGTCACCAGCTAGGCTCTCCTAGTGCCCAAAATTCGCCTAGCGGTTTTTGCCCTGTTGGGCGTTGGTTTCGTCTGGGGTGCGGCCTTTGTTCTAATGAAGGACGCCATCGAACAACAGCCATACATGGACTTTCTCGCAACAAGATTTTCGATTGCCGCGATAGCCATGATCGTGCTAAGACCAAGAGTCTCGCTCGGTATGAAGCCGGGCGACCTGAAGTTCGGCTCGCTAATTGGGATTGTCCTTGCCTTTGGATACATAACCCAGACCGTTGGCCTAAGCCTCACAACTGCCGCAACAAGTGGTTTTCTTACCGGGCTGTATGTTGTATTCACGCCTATCATTGCCTGGGCATTCACGCGCAAGCGCTTCTCGGTCCGAGTAATAGTAGGGGTCCTCCTTGCATTAGTGGGGCTCGCCGTCTTCTCAGGTGCGGCCACCAACATCGAATTTCAGCTTGGGCAAATCTGGCTGGTGATTTGCGCAGTATTTTTCGCCATTCACATTTTGCTACTTGGCAAATTTGGTCGTGGAAGAAACTCATACCGAATCGCCATGATTCAAATCAGCTTCGCAGCAATTGTCTGTTGGGGCTTTGCGCTTGTCGATGGCTACCAGCCACCACCGAATTGGGAAGTTTGGTTCGCGGTCCTTTTCACAGCTCTCCTGTCCACTGTGATCGCGTTTTGGGTTCAGACCTGGGCCCAGACCCTGATTGATCCTGCTCGAGTGGCATTGCTGATTACCAGCGAAGTCATTTTCACGGCCATATTGGCGGTTGGGCTTGGTCAAGAACCACTGACAGCTGCGATGGTCATCGGTGGGTCGGTGATGCTAACCGCAATGCTTATTGTTGAGTGGCCAACAAAGACTGAACCGGTCATACCCTTAGAGCCCAAGCTTCACGAGTAGATTTTCCAGCTCGTTGTTTGCGGGCGACACTCTTTTATTGCAGCTGAAGTTGAACTTCATAGAAAAATTGTGACTCGGTGAAGCCACCAGGTGCGACCGAATGGTTCCACAAAAACTAAGCTTTAGGAATGTATCAACCAGAGTCGAAGCTAGCCGCGCAGGCACTAAGCGCTGGTTACTCCGCCGACCAGGTTATCCAGAACCTTGACCTAGAAATTTGTGAAGGTTCCGTGACGGCAATTATTGGACCGAATGGTGCCGGCAAGACTTCGCTACTGAAGGCTTTAGCCCGGAAAATCCCGGCGGCAAGCGGGGCGGTGTTGCTGGACGGCATCTCAATCACTGCACTCACAAAGGCTGAGATAAACCAAAGCATTGGGTTTCTTGCCGCAATCCCAGCAGCCAGAAACCAGGAATCTGTTTTTGATCTGGTTGCGAGATCAGCAATGGCAGCGCGCCAAATCTCCAGAGTGTCTCCGAGGCTCAAAGATGAAATCGAAACCCTTCTGGAGCGAACCTCACTTAGTGGAGTCAGGGATAAAAAAGTAGGAGAGCTCTCATCGGGTTACCGACAATGTGCCGTAATAGCCGCAGCACTGGTGAAAAACCCCGCTGTGCTGCTACTCGATGAACCCACCAGCTCCCTTGACTACAGTCACCAGCTTCAGGTTATGAATCTTTTGTCTTCTCTGAAGCGCGAACGAGGTACGACAGTCGTTGCTGTGATTCACGACCTAAACCTTGCGGCCCGATTTGCCGATCACATCGTGATCCTCAAGGACGGCTCGATAGTTGCCCAGGGCACCCCACACGAGGTCATAACCCCAAACAACTTGGCTGACGCTTTTAGGATTTTGGCTCGTGTGATAGATGATCCGGTTGGCAAGACGCCGCTGGTGATTCCGATTCGTCAGCTTGCTTAGAAAGTTTTGTTCAAGGTCGCTAATTTGCAAAGCAAGCACCATAATGGAAGACGTAGTTCATTTCGGTGAAGGCGCAGTTACTAGCAGTGACGCCACAGAGGCTTGCGCCTACCGGTGAACGAGGGCAAGGACTGGGCCCGAATCTTCGAATCGGTCGTGTTTGGTTGTGAAAATCCGTGCGTATCTTGCTCATAGGGGCAGGTGGTGTTGGCGATGCAATCGTTAAGATCTCTGCCGATCGTAATTTCTTTGAAAAACTAATCGTCTCTGACTACGACATTCAGCGTGCCGAAAAAAGCGTTGAGTGGGTAAATCAGCATTCACCGGAAGCTGCAGACAAGTTCCAAACTGCACAGATTGATGCCAGTGACTCTGACCAGGTGGCTGCTTTGGCCCAGGAAGTCGGCGCAACTCACATCATGAACGCGGTCGAGCCCAAGTTTGTCCAGAGCATCTTTGATGGTGCACTGAAGGCTGGCGTGAACTACATGGACATGGCGATGAGTTTGAGCCACGTTCACAAGACCGACCCGTTCAATACCCCAGCTGAAAAACTAGGCGATTGGCAATACGACAAGCACGCCGAGTTCGAAAAAGCCGGCCTACTGGCTCTTATCGGAACCGGTGCTGAGCCTGGCATTTCCAACATCTTCGCGCGCTATGCCGCTGACCACCTCTTCAGTGAGGTCGATGAAATCTGCATCCTGGACGGTGGAAACTTAGTGGTTCGAAATGACCAAGGTGAAGAAATCTTCGCGCCGTCATTTTCGATTTGGACCGTCATCGAAGAGTGCTTGAACCCACCACTGATCTGGGAAAAAGATCGCGGCTGGTATACAACCGAGCCGTTTAGCGAGCCAGCGATGTTCGAGTTCCCTGGAGGAATCGGACCAATCGAGTGCGTGAACGTTGAGCACGAAGAAGTAAACATGTTGCCCCGCACCATGGATGCTCAAAAGGTTCGCTTCAAGTACGGCCTTGGCAGTGAGTTCATCGGCGTCTTGCAGACGCTACACGCTCTGGGTCTCGACAAGATTGAGCCAGTTTCGGTCAGATCCAAATCCGGACGCGTCGAAGTTGCACCGAGAGACCTAGTCGCTGCAGTTCTTCCGGACCCAGCTTCGCTGGTCGATTCAATGACTGGTAAAACCTGTGCGGGAACCTTGGTTACAGGTAAAGGCCTCGATGGCAAACCAAGAGCTACCTATCTGTACCACGTGGCAGACACCAGTTGGACTGGCAAGAACTACAACGCCCAAGCAGTGGTCTGGCAGACAGCCTTGGTCCCGGTAGTTGCTCTAGAGCTACTATCGCGCGGTGACTGGAAGGCCACTGGAGTTCGTGGACCTGAAGAATTCGACGCAAAGCTGTTCTTGGACCTAATGTCCACTGAATATAAGCAGCCATGGGGTTCTCAAGACCGCAACCCAGAAAACCCGAGCGTAATCGACGCAAACTGGGAATAAACTCCATTATTCTTGGTTTACGGGACTAAGTTTTAGAAATAAATAACTTGATTATTAGGGAACACTCTCAGCTAACTTCAAGTTGAATAACGTAGATTGTGCCTATCAATATTCAGGAAGATAAAAAATGCGTATTTCAAAGCGATGGATCCCATCCGTAGCAGTTCCAGCCGTAATTGCACTTGGTGCTGTTGCAGTACCACTTCAGGCTAATGCGGTTGACCTTCCGGACCTAAGTGCCGCTGAAGTGATGGTGCTCATGCAGCAAAGCGATGTTCTGGAGTTTTCCGGAACAATCTTAAAGGTCAGCGACATGGGTATTCCTTCCTTGGATTTCAGCTCAATGGTTAGCCAGGACATGGCAGATGAAATGGCAGAGAAGATGCCGGCTGAATTTGCAGACTTTGTCCCAGCGGTTATTGAATCAAACGTCTTGACCCAGGCCATGGAGCTTGCCTCTGGCACTCACACTGTACGAATTTACGTTTCTGGACAAGACAAGATGCGAGCTCAGATTTTAGATCGAATGTCTCAGCGAGATCTGATTGTTAATGGAAACGAGTTTTGGATTTATAACGCCAAGACGGCAACCGCAACAACTGGGACCATAGACATGGAGATTGACCCAACGAAGCAGGCGACTGCCGAGCAGGAAATTCTGGATTATGCAGCATCAATTGCACTGGACCTAAGTAGCCCAGAAGCTATTGCCAACTACCTAGTGAACATGATTGATGAGACCAGCACGGTTGAGGTTGGTAAGGACCACAGTGTCGCAGGACGTACTGCCTACCAGCTGATTATCAGCCCAGACGCTGAAGCTTCCTTGGTTGAAAGAGCTGAAATCTCGGTTGACTCTGAGACCGGACTTCCTTTGAAGGTTGAGGTTTTCTCCACTCAGCAATCAACTGCTGCCATGTCAGTCGGTTTCGAATCAGTTGATTTCGGTCCCATTGATGCTTCACTATTTGACTTCACTCCCCCCGCTGGCACAGTGGTATCAACCTGGGACTCCGATGACCTAGAAGGTTATGCCGACAAGGACGCTGCCGCTTTAGAAGCAGAGTTTGGCGACACAGCTAAACCAGAAGTTATTGGCGAGGACTGGGAGAGCGTTGTTTACCTTTCAGCAATGCCAGCAGACATCCCAGCCGGACTAATGGCAACTGAGTTATTCGCAGACATGTTGACCGAGGTTCCGGGTGGCAAAGTATTCTCAAGTGCACTTGTAAATGTCTTGCTGACCGATTCTGGTGAGGTCTACATGGGTGCCGTAACAATTGAGTACTTGCTCAGCGTCTCGAAATAGGGACTATGCCCCAGGCTCTAGAGTTGGCGATAAAAACCAGCTCTCTTACTAAGCAGTTCGGCTCCCAAAAAGCAGTATCAAGCATCGACCTCAGTGTTCCAAAGGGGTCGGTGTTTGGCTTTTTGGGCCCGAACGGCTCAGGAAAAACCACGACAATCCGGATGATTTTAGGTCTAGCGGCAGCTTCCAAGGGAGACATAGAACTTCTCGGTCATCCGATTCCCAAAGAACTAGAGCACGCTCTACCTAAGGTTGGCGCGCTGGTCGAAGGCCCGGCCTTCTACCCCTACATGTCTGGGCGCAACAACCTGATTCGAATTGATTCGGCTGACCGTAATTCAATGAGTGGCACCCGGAAGCAGCGGGTCGATGCTGCTCTAGAACGGGTTGGCCTCACAAATGCCGCCAAGAAAAAGGTCCACGCCTATTCGCTGGGTATGAAGCAGCGCCTAGGTTTGGCCAATGCGCTTTTGAAGCCCAGAGAGATTCTGATTCTTGATGAACCGACAAATGGCTTAGACCCACAAGGAACCAGAGAGGTCAGAAACCTGATTCGCTCTCTGGCAGCTGAGGGCATAACTATCTTTGTTTCAAGCCACTTGCTGAGTGAAATTGAACAACTCTGCAGTCACTTGGCTGTTATGACCGCCGGCAAGATTGTCGCGCAGGGCAGCCTGGCGGAACTTCGAAACGAATCTCAGACCAGGCTGGTGCTAAAAGCAGACCGAATCGATGAATTGGTTGACTTTCTAAAAGTCCAGGGTCTCACAAAACTCTCATTGAAGCCGGACCGGGTCGTCGCGCCAGTGCCAACTGACTTTGACGTTGCAAACCTGAACCAGTTATTAGTCAAGAAGAAATTTATGGTGAGCGAGATACGTCTCGAGCAACCGAGCTTGGAAGAATACTTTGTCAACCTAACCGGAGAGGGGTTTGAAGTTGTTCGCTAAATCCCTAAGTCTTTCTTTGATGGGCTCTGAGCTAAGAGTTATGTTCACCAGGCGCCGCACCTGGGCGATGCTGGCAGCAATTGCACTAATACCTATCTTGTTAGCGGTGGCGGTTGCGCTAACGAGTGATCAGCTTGCACCCGGTGAAGGCCCGCCTTTTCTTGATCGAGTGACTCAAAACGGCCTCTTCACTGGTTTTACGGCCACATTGTTAGCCCTGCCGCTATTTTTGCCGCTAACCATGGCCGTTGTTGCCGGCGACACCATCGCCGGGGAAGCAAGCCTTGGAACACTTAGATATCTGCTGATTGCTCCGGTGGGACGCCTGAGGCTTTTAGTCGTCAAGTACTTAGGAACAATCGTCTTCGCACTTGCCGGAACCTTCACGCTGATGATAGCCGGAGGAATTATTGGAGCGATCTTGTTTCCAATTGGCCCCGTGACTTTGTTGTCCGGCGATCAAATTTCGTTAGCTGAATCCATTGGACGAATGGCGCTGGTGGCTGTCTACACAGCCATCTCTATGAGCGGGCTACTAGCGATCGGACTATTTGTCTCGACCCTGACCACCGTTCCAGTCGGTGCTATGGCTGCGACAGTTGTTTTAGCTGGCGTGAGCCAGATTCTGGATAACTTGCCACAGCTTTCTTGGCTCCACGAATGGCTATTTACCCACTACTGGCTGAGCTTCGCAGATCTACTGAGACAACCCATTGAGCTTGGTTCATTTGCTAGCAATTCGCTGCTGCAACTGGGATACATTGCTGTCTTTGGGGCTTTGGCCTATTCAAGGTTCACGACTAAAGACATCTTGAGCTAATCGGCTGATACACTTTCAAGCTGCAGGGGCCTCTAGCTCAGTTGGTTAGAGCAACGGACTTTTAATCCGTGGGTCGTCGGTTCGAATCCGACGGGGCCTACCAGAATTGGTGACTTTCAGGACCTTATGACCGACATGGGCACTAAGAGGCTAAGAGCGGCTCTATTGGGAGCGCTTTTTGCTTTCTGATTTGGACTGCTTTTCCAGTCTTTTTTCCTTCAAGTTTTTTGCAGGGGTCTTCTTGGTGTTTTTTTGAGGCTTTTGCTCTTTTTGTGCCATTGCCATTCTCCCTTATTACTTGAGCTTCTATTCACGGAGGTTATCGGCTTATCAATAACAACCCTCCTGAACAAACTTAGCGTTGAAAACTCAAATTAGTCTCTCAGCCAGCTGATTCTCATTAAGTCCTTGAGGACTTGTGCAGGCGGCTGCGTGAAGTAGCTGCCGGTGCAGCCATGAGCTGATTTTCCTAGGTGCCCTCACCAACCACCTCAAGGTTACTGGCGCTCTGGACTCGCCAGCCCTCCATGGTTTCAATCATCAGATACCTGAGTCCATAAACGTCATTTCTGGCTTGTAGAAACCGAACATCAATCAGCGCTAGTCCGGAGTCAGAATCAACCAGACAGTCATTGAAAATCAGCTTGGAAGACTCGATTAGCGGGCCATAACTCCCGGCAATAATTTCCACGAAGCCCTCTAGTGTCACGTTGGACCGAAATGATGGTGACGCGAACGAGTACGCGAGCTCAAAGTCCTCACTGGCAAAGGCCGAGGTCTGAGCGTTGACCGTTGACTCAATGCCCCCCTGAACTCTTGCATCGCAATCAATGGGACCGCCCTCAACCATGGGGGCTTCGCTCTGAGTTGGTTCGGGTTGGACCTCCGCCGTGGGTGTCTCAGACTCTGAAGCGATTTTGGTTTGGGGTTGCACGCAGCCGACGAGCAGGAAAAGTAATGGAATCGCGTATAGCAGCTGCCGGGCAATCTTCATTTGGGGGTCAACTGGGGGTTTTAGAACGAAATTCCCTGCGATTTAGGAAGTTTTTAGCTGACTAATTGCCGAGGTGGATCACATGGCTCAGATCGCCGATACTGGTTAAAAAGAAATGGCCGTATTAGTTACTCCTGGTCGGTGTCTATTCCAAATGCAATTATGCCTCGAGGCACCGATTGATGCTCCCGAAGAATATGAAGATAATGACTGCTGGTGCTGCAGCTTGGCTAAGTCGCGATCTTCGATGCTCTCGCCCTTGTCCGATTCGCAACCAATGATGTTCAGAGCTAGCTCGCTGTTAGAATTAGAGACGGTTAGGGGCCTCTAGCTCAGTTGGTTAGAGCAACGGACTTTTAATCCGTGGGTCGTGGGTTCGAATCCCACGGGGCCTACTAGAACCCCATCCTTCGCGATGGGGTTCTTTTGCTTTGGAACAGAATTTTTACTCACCACAGACGAGATTTCCGCCCCCTCGCGTCTTCTTAATAATCAAACAAGGCTTTCACAATGTGGACAAGTTTGAACATGACATTCGGGTTTATCACCAAGGAACGTGAAGGGAGCTACCACAATCTATAGTCAGAAGTTGACAACAGTCACCATGGGACCAAGGACGAATGCCAGGGAGTTGCTGGTTCGACTCCGTCCAAACTCGGCTTCCAGTGGCTCAGAAGTAGTTCAATCTTTTGGGGACTACTAAACCCTTCTAGCCGGCCAGCTTTCTTAGCAGTGAGACCAGACCATTGACATCGGATTCCTGGGTATCCCAAGAGCACATGAGCCTTACCTGACCAGTTGCCTGACTCCAAACATAGAAGCGGTATTCCTCCTGAAGGGCGAGGGTTAGAGCTTCTGGAAGTATCGGGAAAACAGCGTTTGCCTGGGCCGAGTTGGGAATTGAGATCAGAGAATTCGTCTTCGCAATCTGCATGATCTCGGCATACAGGATCGCTGCCATTGCATTAGCGTGCCTGCCGTTTGCAATTGCAACATCTGCGTTGTTCTCAAACAAAGCGTTGAGCTGAGCTGAGACGAATCTCATCTTCGATGCTAGCTGCATGGAGGTCTTGCGAAGAAACAGCATCGCCTCTGAAAGCTCAGAACCTCTCACGCTGTTTGCGTTTGTCACAATTACCGCTTCGGCCCCTAAGGCACCAATCTTGGTTCCACCAAGCGAAACCAAGTCAACCCCAATATCGGTAGTCATCTCCTTGAAGGTCTTGCCTATTGCTGCGGCGGCATTAGAAAGTCTTGCGCCATCCAAGTGAAGAAGCATTCCGTTATCGTGGGCAAGGTTTGCTAGCGCAGCAATTTCTTCAGGTTGATAGACGGTTCCCATCTCGGTGGTCTGGGTAATGCTGATAACTCCGGACTGTGCTCGGTGAACCACGCCGACATCAAAGATCTGGGATTTCGCGGCTTGCACGGTTAGCTTTCCGTCCGGCGTTGGCACGGTCCAAAGCTTTAGTCCAGCCATCTTCTCTGGGGCCCCACCTTCATCGGCATGAATGTGAGCGCTGTCGGCACAAATGACCGCTTCCCAGCGCCTAGTTGCTGCCTGCAGCGCGATAACATTTGCCCCGGTCCCATTAAAAACAGGAAATCCAACGGCGTCATTGCCAAAAAGCTCTCTTGTGATTTCTAGGAACTTTAGAGATTCGGAATCCTCACCATAAGCAACCTCGTGACCCTCGTTCGCGGACGCAATCGCCCTGAGAACATCAGGGTGAATGCCAGCGTAGTTATCGCTTGCAAATCCTCTTGGGTTTTTGGTCACTGATCTTCCTTTGGCTCTGGAATGGCTGCCTGCCGGTATTCGAAAGGTGTGGACAAAATGACTGTTGACGTTGATGAAACATTGGCCAGGGCTCTGACTTTGGCAAGAAGCGCCTCCAGCTCCTCCGGTTCACTAACCGCAACCTTGATCACGTAGGACTCATGTCCGGCAACTGACCAGCAGCTCTCGACTTCTGCAATACCCGCCATTACCTCGGGCACATCATCCGGCCGAGCAGGGTCGATTGGAGTTAGTGAAACAAGTGCGTGCAACTTGAGGCCTGCCTTGCGTTGATCAATCACCGCTCGGTAACCAGAAATCAATCCCTTGGCCTCAAGACGCTTTACCCTTTGGTGCAGAGTAGAGGCTGGAACCCCAAGCTCAGCTGCCAGCTCGGCAATGGCCGGGCTCGAATCCAGACTCAACGCCTGCAGTATTTTGCCGTCTAGAGCTTCCATAATAAAGAAGTATGCCAGCAGAACTAGCTAGTAATCCCGGCAGTTGAATCGATCACTTCTCGCAAATTGCGATTTAGAGTCTCGTAAAAAACATTTAGAGGAAATTCGTCATCCAACACTAGGTTCACCATTTCCCTCAGTTCGCCACTGGTAGGTAGCGAATCTGTGCCTTTACTCCAATTGGATGCTGGGTGGGGTGGAACCAGTCCAGCGACAAAGTCGTAGGCCGCGATCCACTGTGATTGTCTGGAGCGGTTAATGCCATCGCGATAGAGGGCCTCTACTGCCTGGCACAACTCCACGACTGAGTTATTCACGAGTTTCCAATCGAAGGAGAGCCGATTGTCGGTCCAAGATAATGCCCCGGACTGGTGGAGGTGCGCAAAGACAATTTGGCCGCCCAGTCCGTCATAATTTCGAATCCTATCGCCCGTAATCGGGAATCGGAATAGTCGGTCAAACAAGATTGCATAGCGGATGAACTTAGCTCGATGGTCCCCTCCGTTCTCCAGGGTAATGGACTCGCGAAATGTTGAAAGATCGCAACGTAGCTCCTCGAGTGCATACATCCAGAAAGGCATTCGCTGCTTGATCATGAAGGGATCAAAGGGAAGATCACCCTTAGAGTGGGTGCGGTCATGAATCAGATCCCAAAGCACGAAAGTCTCCTTGGCCAAATCCTGGTTTAGAACCAGAGCTTCGGCATCTGGAGGTAATGGAATATCTAGTAACTCTTGAGCCGACCGGCTGACACGTCTAAATCTTGCGGCCTCCCGGTCACAGAAGATTCCGCCCCAGTAGTAGGTATTGACTTCCCTCACTGCCACAGTCTCCGGAAAAAGGGTTGCGCAATTTGTGTCATAACCCTTGGTGAAAGCAACGAACTCAATTGGAATGAATGATGGATTTTGATAGCGAGTTTCTATCTTGGCTAACCAATCTGGCCAAAAAGTCTTAGTAATCACGGCCTCTAGGTTTCGATTTGGATTGCCGTTCTGGGTATACATCGAAAACACCGCTAGATTTTCAAGCAAATTGGTGCGGTTCTGGTCCGGACGATACAGCTCAAGAGAGTCATAAAAATCCGGGACCAAAAAGCCTGACAAGCGCCATTTCTCTAAATCGCTTACACAGGATTCAAGGTATATGGACTGGTGCGCGAACCTGGGAGCCAGAGCCTGAATGCTCGAGATGATGACTGGAAGTAATCGTCCTGCTATTTCTAGGTTGCCTCCATCATCAAAAATTGAACCATCTTTTTGCTGCAATGGTCGCAACTCTTCTATCGCTTGGCTCAGGGACTGCCAGGCGCCGTCATCCGTTGGCCATTTCGTGTCCTTAGCCCCGACATCAGCAATTGCCTGCTGCGAATTTACCAGCCAGCCAATTACATTCTTCAGAAGCTGCTCATTATCGAGATCCTTTACCGAATCATCTCCGAAGACATCCGAATCGGCTATCAGGACCACTCGACCCTTTTTATGCTTTATGGCGACGCCCATTGGGGCGTCAGCTGGTGAGGCCGAGAGTGAACTGCGGAGGAAAACCTCTGCAAGGGTGCCCTCAGTAATTTCGAGAGTCGCCGATCGGTAGAGACAAACCCCTGTCACTTGGAATAGCAGATCAGATGAAGCGAGCTTGGGTAATGCTGCCATTGGCCATGTTGGAACCCCCTTGTAAGAATGTTCCGGGTCCTGAACCGTTTCGTTAGTTACAACGGCTCCAAATCTTGCCACTAGCTCGTTAAAGTTATTGCCGTATTTGTCCTGTTCTGTCTCCCCCAGAACCAGCAGTGCTCCACCGTTTGCGACAAATATTTCAAGCGAATCAAGTTCGCTTTTGCCTAACTCTGGGCTGCCTCGACCGACGGTCTTCTCCCACTTATCCAAAGCAGCATGCGGCAACACTGCAACCCCGATGCCAGCTAACAAGTCTGCCGAAAATAGACTTTCATGGTTCACGAGGACTTCATGGCCCATTTCCTCAACAACGGACACAAATCTCACATACCCGGCGTCATTCGGGTTGACAGGATTCATCTTGGAGGCGACGTCCGGATCGACAGACCAGGCCTGGCGGTGACTCTGGTCGATCAATATTTTAGAAGATAATCTCATAATTACCCATTTTAGTAGTATTTTATTCCAGTTTGACTCTTATATCTAAAAAATCTCTGTCTTCTTCGTATAAGAGGGGGTAACGCAAACTTGGAAGAAAGACCCGCGCAGCTATTGAGACTTTTCCTCACATGACAGGCACTCATAGCAACAAATGAGCAGCAAGCACATTCGCTCAGGAATATGAATCGGAGAATTGCGCTGGACTGCCTTCTAATCTGTACATTCGTGCAGCCGAATTGTTGCCTCGCTCCAGCCCTTCGAAATGCTCACAGCGGTATTCTAGGCAGCGGTAAGGGAAAACTATCAACGCAGCTAGGGATTATTCTCATGGAAAAATACGTCCTTTCAATCGATCAGGGCACAACCAGCACTCGAGCAATTGTTTTTGACGAGTCAGGTTCGGTTATATCGACCGGACAGCTAGAACATAAGCAAATAATGACCAAACCAGGCTGGGTCGAACACGACCCTGTGGAAATTTGGGGTAATGCCCGCGAGGTGATTGGAACTGCGCTTTCCAGGGCCAACATCACTAGGCATGACATCGCTGCAGTTGGTATCACCAATCAGCGCGAAACCACGATTGTCTGGAATAAGACAACTGGCAAACCTGTCTATAACGCGATTGTCTGGCAAGACACAAGAACCCAAGACATAGTCGACCGTCTCGCTGGTTCAGAAGGCGTCGATCGACTGCGAGAAACTACAGGCCTTCCGCTTGCCACCTTCTTTTCCGGCACAAAGATCAGCTGGATTCTAGAGAACGTGTCTGGCGCTCGCGAGCTTGCGAACAACGGCGAACTTCTCTTTGGAACCCCGGACACCTGGCTGCTCTGGAACCTCACCGGTGGCGTCGAGGGTGGCGTCCACAAGACCGATGTCACAAATGCCAGCAGGACCTTATTGATGAACCTCAGGACTCTTGAGTGGGACGAAGCGATTGCCAAGGAGTTCGATATTCCACTGTCCATGCTTCCAGAAATCCGCTCCTCCTCGGAAGTGTTTGGAACCGTAAGTGGTCAAAGCCTGCTCAGAGATGTCCCGATTGCCGGAATACTTGGCGACCAGCAAGCGGCAACCTTTGGTCAAGCAGCTTTTTCCAAAGGCCAATCCAAGAACACCTATGGAACCGGCAACTTTCTAATCTTCAACACCGGTGAGGAGATAGTGCTTTCCAAGAACGGCCTGCTAACCACTGTGGCCTACAAGCTCGGCGATGCGGCTCCGGTATACGCTCTTGAGGGCTCGATCGCGGTAACCGGGTCTCTGATCCAGTGGCTAAGAGACAACCTAGGGATTATAGATTCGGCTTCAGATGTAGAGGCCTTGGCTAACACCGTTGAAGACAACGGTGGCGCCTACTTTGTGCCGGCATTTAGCGGTCTATTTGCACCGCACTGGAGACCAGATGCGCGCGGCGTCTTGGTTGGACTTACTCGCTTTATAGACAAGGGGCACATCGCCAGGGCCGCGCTCGAGGCAACAGCCTTCCAGACGCGCGAAGTCCTAGATGCTCTAAATGCGGACTCTGGTCACGACCTGACCGAGCTAAAAGTTGACGGTGGCATGATCAACAACAACACTCTCATGCAGTTCCAGGCAGACATCCTCGGGGTGCCGGTGATACGTCCAGTAGTCGCTGAAACCACGGCGCTCGGTGCCGCCTATGCGGCCGGTCTCGCTGTTGGTTTTTGGAAGGATTTAGATCAACTAAGAGATCGCTGGCAAGAGGGCGCAAGGTGGGAGCCAAAGATGGCCGCTCTAGAACGCGAACGACACCTGTCACTCTGGAAGAAGGCGGTTTCCAGAACCCTGAATTGGGTCTAAATCTTTAGTTGCGATGCTCTAGACCGACTCCGGTTCTAAAGTTTGTGTTTAGTGCAGTGATGGTCTGCATGTCATCCTCGGAACGCTCGAAGTCAAAGACGTCTATATATTCATCAATTCTCTGGGTGGAATTGAACTTTGGAATCACACCAAGCCCACGCCGAATATGCCAGCGCAACGGAACTTGGGCTTCTGATTTTGGATACTGATCAGCAAGCGCGGCCAATAAGTCATCGCGGAGGATCCGCTCCCTTGGGTCAAGGTTTACTCCCAAGCCATGTCGCTGTTCTTCGACTCACTAAACATGCTCGGCACATCAGAGCTAAAAATACTCACGGTCTCGACGCAAACGCTGGAGCCGTGAGTATTTACCATTCGGCCATTACTGCCAACTGGGAGTTAGTAAGTGACGGTCAGAGTGTTGGACACTGACATGATCGTCACCACGGTGGCCATAATAAAGCCGGCGATGGAAGGGTTGCTGGTCGCGCGATCGTTCAAGGCAATGTTCTCCAATTGAAGCGTGCTCATGCTTACCTTCCGCCCCATGGCTTAGGTTCCATTCAGGACTGTCCAAGAGACGTGAACCTATTGGAGGTTGTCGTAACCGGAAATACGAATCGAGCACTTTGCACATTCGTGCAATACTTTAGTCATGTATCAGGAGCTGAGCGAAAAATCAAAGGTAAAGCTTTCGCTTAGGGCTGCCCAGTTGTATTACCAGCAGGATCTCACAATGGAAGCCATAGGTAACGAGCTAAATGTGTCCCGGTCTTCAGTCTCAAGACTGTTACAGATGGCGAGAGATCGAGGCATCGTTGAAATAAAGGTCAACACTCCGGACGATGCTCCAAGGCGACTGGCCAGTGAAATTAATGACCGATTTGGCGTAAATGCCCACCTTGTTCCAGTTTCGGATACTGCTTCCCCGGTTGAGCAATTGGACCGAGTTTCACTCAGTGCTGCACGAATGCTAAACGGCTTTTTTGGATCGAAGATGACAATGGGAGTGGCCTGGGGGGCAACTACCAGCGCCGTGAGTCGTCACCTGACCCGCAGGCAAACGAGTGATTCCAGGATTGTTCAACTAAACGGAGCTGGGAATGACCACACCACGGGAGTTACCTACTCCGGTGAGATTTTGCGTCGATTTGGTGAGGCTTTTAGTGCCGTAGTCGAGCAGTTTCCAGTGCCAGCCTTCTTTGATGACTCGGACACTAAATCAATCCTCTGGAGGGAGCGCAGCATTAAGCGCACTCTAGACATTCAAGGTTCTTTAGATGTCGCGCTTTTCGGTCTAGGCTCGCTGCACGCCGAGGTTCCAAGTCACGTCTATACCGCCGGCTATCTGAGTCAGGCCGACCTAGATAGCCTCCGTGAAGACAAAGTGGTCGGCGATATCGCAACTGTGTTTTATCGACCCGATGGCTCCTGGGAGGATGTCAAACTAAACCGTCGATCTAGTGGCCTGGACCTTGATGTCCTCAAGCGTGCGCCTAGGAGAGTCTGTGTTGTTTCGGGTAAATCTCGCATTCCTAGCCTGCAAGGAGCTCTTGCCGGAGGCTTTATTACCGATCTGATTATCGATGATGTTTCTGCAAAATCCCTATTGACGGCGAGCTAGCCTCTGAGGCATCCCGAATCGCCTTGGTATTGAACACATTCCATGCATCACAGGCTCCCTCAGCACTAGGGGTCGACAGTTACCATTTCGCATTAGGGCTAAATAATCACAGTAAATATCCCTAGGCACCCGCTATCAGCTCACTTATTTTACCAACCGGCAATGCAATCCAGCCTTCGATGCGAGCCTGTGACATCTGGCTCTGAGTCGGAGGCTCAGATAGACCCAGAAATGCCGCTCTGCTTGCCAGGGCGGCTATCACTGCGTCAAACGCGTCGCATGATTCGAGCATTAGCGATGCGAACGAGGAAGTATCTAGCCAGTTGGCCTGCTCAAGAATTTGACCTAGTAGCCGCTTACGTTCATCAACGGACTTTCGATAGCCGGTGGTGTCAAATCCCCAAACCCTTAAAGTTGCTCCGGGGTAAACCTCGGCAACTACACCGGCACCAGATCTGTCAATCTGTATTCCAGTTTTCTCAAGTCTTCCTAGAAGACCAGCACACCTCATCGCGGTGAGCCCCAGTCGGTCGGTTGAAACACTCAGTGGCCATCTGCCTGTTTTAGCGCGAACCGCTCTGTCGGTCTCTCGGTACGAAAGGCGTCGACGCCAATCCATGCCGCCTTCTACTTTGTGGTTTTTAGAATCTGGGTCATTATGGTTCGAGACGAAATCTACGAATTCCATTGGCCACCCGAGTGCGCAATCGATACCAATTTTCCCGGCATTAGAAACGTCTTCCACTATCACACTGTCCGCAACACCGACCTGAAGGTCTATTAGCTTGCCAGAGCCTTCGCCCCATTCAATAAGGGCCAGGGCAGTGCCTTTTGGCTCTGCGGCTAGGTCGATTCCAGCGGTTATCACAATAAAAGCCTAAGGCCAGGTTTGTATCAATTAGAACTAGCTGGTGACAAGCCGCGCGTCAGCCTTTTTCTGGTGCGCCCACTGCATCCAGATGGCAGCTGACAACCACAACACCTGCATGACTGCTATAACGCGCTCGGATAAGCCAACAATGGGTTGTCCGGGTTCCAGCCACGTAAGTAGGAACCATAAGGTGGTGATGCCCATAACTAGAGTCGCTGGAATCGCACCAACTGGTCTGATGCTCCAGTGGTATCGCTTGTCAAAGCGCATTGCCAAAAGTGGCCAAGCCGAAAACAATACGAAGGCAAAAGTCGCAAACAACACGTGCAAATAAGAGGAGCTGTCTTGGGAAGGGGTTGAGAAGAATGTATAACCGAATCCGGCAAAACCGGCAGCGGCGAGAGCCACGCGTCCGGGCAAAGAAAAAGCTTTAGCGTGCCACGCCCCGACGAGCGTCAGCAGCGAACCAAACAGAAAGAAACTCGACTGAATAATCTGCACGGGAGAATCGTCCGCTGCAAGATCGCTTATTGTTTTGGCAATGGGGTCATAGCCGGGCACCAGTGAGCCTGAAATGGTCCAGCCCAGTATGTTTTGAATTGGACCAAGTGTCGCGGCCACCAAAGCCCATATTCCGATTCGCCTCAATGTTTAGCTCCTTCATCTGCCGATGTTCTTATTTGGCGTTGTTTGGTCCGACAATGCTGCCTAGTCTGTAGGCTTTAGCGCTGTTCCACCTAATGAGAAGGCCAAACCAATCGAGTCTCCAGGTCTAACCAAAAGATCTGTCACTGCCTCCGGAGCAAACACCCAGTCGGTTGTTCCTGATGCTCGAAGGTAAAACCCCCAGTAGGCAAATGCTGCCGGTAGCTCCTGGCAAGTTTCCACGTATGGCTCGCCGCCTGAAATCACTATCTGCTGGTTCTTGCCCGGAACACCGTTTACACGGCAAAGAACCATGTCGCCATAAGCCTTAGTGCCCTCGGTGGAGACACCTGCCGCGGACAAGACCTGCTTAGCGGTAGCCGCATCGCCACTGATTGAAACGCAGCTGGAAACATCCTGACCAAGACCAGCAAAATTCACCGTTACCCTGGCGCCATCGCAACTCCCGTCCGCTGCAAATTCTGAGGCCGATGCCGCTGCACAGCCAGTCAAGACCAACGCTGATATGGCCATCAGCGAAACTGATTTGAGCATAAAATCCCCTTCAGGATCCCTTGTAATCAGGGCTACGAGGCCTAAGTCTAGGCTTTGGCAACAAATTCATCGGGTTCATCGAAATACCGCGAGCCGCATTGGTGTTAGCTTTCCCTATGGATCTTTCAGGAAAAACTATATTGGTGACCGGTGCCTCAGGCGCACTTGGTTCAGAACTTACAAACGTGCTTTCATCAAAGGGAGCAAAGGTGCTTGGCACTGCGACTAACAACGAGTCTGCGGGCAGCATCCCTGCGAAGGCTGAAGTTAGATTGCTGCTTGATTACCAAGAGCCAGACTCGATTCAAACTTTGACCGATTACCTGGTTGCTGCGAGCCAAGTGGACGGAATCATCAACGCAAGTGGAGTTGTTGCTTTTGGTCCGGTCAGTGAGCTGACCGTTGAGACCAGCAAGCGACTAACGGCTGTGAACTCCCAAGGGCCTATTCAGCTAATCTCCCAGCTGTTTGGAAAACTTAAAGAATCCTCAGAGGCCGGCAATCAGCCGTTCGTTCTGAACATTACCGGAGTGGTCGCAGAAACCCCGATGATGGGTATGGCGGCTTACTGCGGCTCAAAGACCGCGGTTCACGGGTTCTTGACCGCACTTGGTAAAGAATGGCGTCGCGAAGGAATCCGAGTAATCTCTGCCAGGCCTGGACACACCGAAACCGGTCTGGCCTCAAGGGCGATTGCCGGAGAGGCTCCGAACTTCCCGGCTGGAATGACCACTGAACACGTGGTTGCAAGGTTGGTTGCAGCCTTAGAGGCTGATGAGAAAGATCTAGCCTCTAGCGACTTCTAATTTCATAGCTGTAGCTTTTGGATTCGCCAGGCGGAATTTGAGCGCTTGAGATGTCAGTCGCGAAAACGTTCGTTAGATGGGACATAGGCTCAATGGCAAGCGCAGATCCCTGCGAAAATAACCGCACTGGCGGCCGATAAAGCATGAAGTAGTTGATGTTTTCTAGGCCGCGAATCTCAAAAGAACTTGAAGGACTAGTAACTAGAACCTCATTGCTCCCAAAGTAGCAGTCATCCAGTGTGGCTAGCTCCAGGGAGTCCTGGTTGAGATCTAAACCTAAAACCCCTTTAGTTGAGACCGGCAACATTCGGTCATCGGTCAATACCCGGTGTGTGAAGCCCGCGGAAACAGTGAACTCGTCTCTCATTAGGAAATATGGATGAAAGCCGATGGCAAATGGGGCTGCAGTCAAAGAGTTGTTCGTTGCGGTTGCACGCGTGACCAGAGCATTTTCCTCGAGGATAAATTCAATTTCTAAATCAATCGCAAATGGATAGTAAGCGTCTTTACCAAAGCTGTAGGAGAGCTTTAGAGAATTCGAATCGTGAGAGAGAATTTCCATTTTTTCGTCGAGCAATAACCCGTGGTTGGCGTTGTTTTGCGAATCAAGTTTCGGAATTTGATACTCGATGCCGTCCATCTGGTATTGACCGTCTTCAAGACGGTTGGGCCAAGGAGCTAATGTGAACCCAAACACCTGATCGCGAGCATTTTCCCCAGAAAATTTAGGAATTACCTCAACACCACCCAATACAAGATGACTAATTTGACCTCCAAGCGCGCTAAATTCTGCAATACTGAGAGCCTTCCCGTCTAGACGGGAAATACTCAGTTGCTCACCAGGGTCGTTTTTGCGCACCCGTTTATGTTACAGACAGTGAGTAAGAGGTACTTGAGTGAACAAGCCCAGTATTGAAGCCAAGCTTTTTGATGGCCGCGACATCTTTTATTTTGATGACGCCGAATCAAAGCTCCCAGTAGGCCGTATGCAAGATCAGCGAGAGTCGGATCAAAGACCAGAAACTGCTGAATTGCGTTACGACGCTTTGTCTGGTGAATGGATCACTGTCGCATCCCATAGACAACAGCGCGCATTTCTGCCACCTGCTCACGCTTGTCCGCTCTGTCCAACTTCCGAAAATAACCCAAGCGAAGTTCCAGACAACTTCGATGTCGCGGTTTTTGAGAACAAGGGCCCGGCCTTCGGTCCGAATCTCGGTGCGATCTCAGAGCCTAATCAGACTGCCCCATTTGGTTTCTCAACTACCTCCTTTGGCCGCTGTGAGGTAGTTGTTTTCAGCCCCGATCACACGGGCAACTTGGGCTCCATGCCGGTTGCGCGCATCGAGACTGTCATAAAGGCCTGGCAGTCTCGCACCGCTCACCTTCAGCAACTACCAGGCGTAGTTCAGGTCTTCCCCTTTGAAAACCGCGGGCAGGATATAGGTGTCACCCTGCACCACCCACACGGACAGATCTACTCGTATCCGTTTGTGACTCCAAGGACTGAAAAGCTAATAGCGAGTGTCCGTAATCACGGCGGTGACTTCTTCAGCGAACTCGTGGAATTTGAAAAATCCTCGACCAGAAACATTCTAGAAACCAAGAACTTTGTTGCGTTTGTGCCGTTTGCTGCAAGGTGGCCAATCGAAATCCACCTGCTGCCAAAACGCCAGGTTGCAGATTTCACTGAGCTGACAGCCGCTGAGGTAAGCGAGCTAGCGGGCGCCTATAAGCAAATACTTTTGGGCCTTGATGCCCTTTATGGCAGGCCAATCCCATATATTTCGGCTTGGCACCAGGCTCCGATGATTGAAAACCGGGACCAAATTAGGTTGATGCTTCAAATAACCTCTCCGCTTCGCGATGCCGACAAGCTGAAGTATTTGGCAGGATCGGAGAGCGCCATGGGCGCCTTTGTCGGAGACGTTGCTCCAGAAGAAACTGCTGCAAGGCTCAAGAAGGTAATCAAGTGAACCTGACGAAGCAAACAACAACGGGCTTCGAAAAACACTTTGGTTACTTACCAACGGGAGTCTGGTCAGCACCGGGACGTGCCAACCTAATCGGCGAACACACCGATTACAACAATGGGTTTGTTCTTCCCTTTGGAATCAACAAGAGAACCTATGCGGCCATGTCCAAGCGGGATGACTCCCTGATCCGAATCGGAACTTCCTTTACCGAGGGCATCGTCGAATTTGAACTCAGAGACGCCGAGCCGCAAGATCTCGACTGGGCTCTATATCCTCTTGGAGTGGCGTGGGTAATGCGCGCGGGTCTTGATGCTGGCTTTGATCTGTACTTGGATTCAAATGTTCCTATTGGGGCCGGTCTTTCGTCTTCTGCCGCAGTGGAGTGCTCCGTAGCCATTGCCCTAAACGACCTTTGGGACTTGGGCCGCAACAAGCAGGAGCTTGCCCTTATCGGTCAGCGAGCCGAAAACGAAGTGGTGGGTGCGCCGACCGGAATCATGGATCAGACAGCATCGATGCTGGCCTCGACCGATGCTGCGGTTTTGATTGACTGCCTAAGTCTTGAAACACAAATAGTTAAGCTGGGGCTTGAGGCTCAGAACTTAGTTGTGGCAGTAATCGACACACAGGTCTCACATCGTCACTCCGACGGTGGCTACCGGTCTAGAAGAGATTCCTGCGAGAAAGGTGCGCTCATTTTGGGTGTTAGTTCCCTCCGCGAACTTGGACAGGCTGACCTTGAAGTTGCAAAGTCAAAGCTCGACGATCTCACCTTTCGCCGAGTTCGCCACATCGTCACCGAGAACGACCGAGTGCTAGCAACCGTTGCGGCCCTTAGAGCCGGCCAAATTGAAAAGATCGGCCCAATTTTCGAAGCCAGCCACGTCTCAATGCGCGATGATTTTGAGATTTCTATCCCGGAACTAGACCTGGCGGTCGAAACTGCCGTAAAAACTGGCGCAATCGCCTCCAGAATGACCGGGGGCGGCTTTGGAGGTGCTGCGATTGCACTCATCAGTCAAGACCTACTACCCAGCCTAGAATCGGCTGTCACGGCTGCATTTGCTCAAGCCGGATTTGGCCCACCAAAAGTATTTACGGTCTCCGCGAGCGCCGGAGCAACCAGAGAAAGCTAATTTGCTTCGTAGACGGGAGTTACTTCGATTCCCTTATCGACCATGTCATCGATCGCATTTTCAGTGGAGTCTTGAGAGACCCCAGCGGTGAGGCCGGTAATGACCCTTACTGCCAGCCCAAATTTCTTTGCATCCATCGAGGACGCAAACACGCAGTAGTCGGTAGCTATCCCCACAACATCGACCTGGGTAATCTGCAGCTCATTGACTAGATCAGAAAAGCTGATGCCGGAATCATCGACACCTTCGAAGATCGAGTAACCGTTTGCTCCTTGGCCTTTTTTTATGTGAATGTCGATAAGACTGGTGTCTAGGTTCGCGTGGTACTGGCTTCCCATTTCATCTTCAACACAGTGTTCCGGCCAGCTGGTTTTGAAATCAGGAGATTCGTCTTTTGCGGCAAAGTGGCCATCGTTCGCATCGTTGGCTTTGTGCCAATCCCTTGACGCAATTACATAGTCATAAGCGTCTTTATTGCTTTCTAGGTGTTCGGTAATGCGCTTGGCCGTTATTGCCCCTCCGGCGCAGGCCAATACACCGCCCTCGCAAAAATCAACTTGAACGTCGATTACCAATAATGCTGTAGTCATCTTGCTTCCTTGTTGCCCATTCTTATTCTTCCCGGCTATCTATTTACCAGCGTTGAGCCACAATCATAAAAGCCCATTACTAAATCATCCATGGCCTCACGGTTGCTAGCTGTCACGTCGCCCAAGTTGTACACGGTGAAGATAAGCCTCGACTGATCCGGCGTGTCCAGGAAGCCGGCAAGCGTATAACCGGTTCTAATCCAACCGGTTTTTGCAGTGATTGATCCGACCGCATCTTCAAATCGGTAGCTCAATGATCCGGGTGTCCCAGATACTGGCATCCCTTCAAGAATGACCTCGAAGTCTCCGTAGCCGGCATCGATGAGCTTCAGAAGGCTATTTACTTGATCGGGAGAAGCTTGGTTGTACTTGGACAAGCCTGATCCATCCTCAATTATTAAGCCTTGAAGATTCAGCTCGGTGCCCCTGAGTGCCCGATTGTAGGTTTCAGTCAAGGAATCAAAAGTTCCGTCTAGCCCGACATCAAGAGAAACCAATCTTGCAAGTGCTTCTGCCAAGGTGTTGTCGCTCACAATTAGCATGTAGTCAATCCACTCGCTGATTGGCCTGGATTTGACTGCCGCAATTTGCACTGAATCCGGCGGCGCCAGGCCCTTGGTAATGACCGCATCCGTCGCCGCTAGGCCAAGGGCCTCTTGAAACCAAGTGCCGGCCCTAGTGACCGGGTCCATTGAGCGCTGAGACTCCCTAGCGGCAGGGCTATCTCTGTCACCGTCCACCTGAAGAGCAGAAACCGGAGACATGTAGCCGTTGGTGATGCCGCGAGAATCCCAAACACTTTGGTATTCACCCTTGGCTCCCCCATACAACGAAGTGTCAAGCACTATTTGCGTTATTGGCTCCTGGCCCAAAACTTTCAATATTTGCGAAGCAAGATCGGAAAGTTTTGGAGCTTTTGTATAGACCGAATTTTGATTGATCCCAGTCCTAGAAAGTGTCGGGTCGCCAGCTCCAACGAGGTATATTTTTCCAGGCTCCAAGTTATCCTGATAGACCCTGGTCGTAACTTGATAGTCCGGACCGAGAGTTTCGAGGGCTGCAGCCGCTGTGAAAAGCTTCATAACCGATGCGGGCCTAGCGGCCGAGCCGCTTCCGCGGTCAAATAAGATCTCACCGGTTGAAGTATCAATCACCTGAGCCTGCAGCAATAAGATTTCATCGGCGTCCTCTAGTGCCGATACCGAGCACTGGATAATTTCAGGAACAGTGGGTTCCGGTTCGCTTTCAACTGGACTGGCGGAAACCGTCGCCTCGGGCAGAGTGGTTTCGCTGGCTATCGGCTCAGATTCCTGACTGGACTGGCTAAGCGGACCCAAAAACATTAGAACGAGGGCCAAGGAGCCTGCGAGCAGACCAGAGCCAATCCCAATTAGTGCTTGCTTCATCTCACCCGCCTAAGCTTTACCCATGAAGTTTAGATTGTTCGCAGCCTCCATATTGGCATTAGTCGCCTCAGTTGCATTGACAGCACTTCCGGCAACCTCCCACGAACAGCTTGTAGATCAAGAGCCCAAGTCCGGACAGGTTCTCGAAGCTGGCATCGCTGAAGTAAGCCTGTCCTTCAGCGATGACCTCATATCCCTAGATAACTCAGCAGGCTCCGAAATAGTAATTCTTGATTCGAATCAGAATCCAGTAAATAACGGCTGCGCGGTAGTTGACGCACGCACTGCGATTGCCCGAGCCGACATTGATACTCCTGGAACTTACCAAGTCGGCTGGCGAGTAGTCTCCGGGGACGGGCATCCAATTTCCGGAAGCTTTAGCTTCGTGGTTGAAAATAATTCCGGCTACATCGCGGACCCGGACTATCTATTTACCGAGTGCGCCAACCCATACGATCCAGAATCTCTGGCGGTTGAGTCTCAGACTCCTGAGTATCTGTATTGGTTGCTCTGGGCCTCACTACCACTAGTGGCAGTCGGATTATTTCTGTTGCTGAGGTCTAAAAACAAAAGTTCTGGCGATAACCGCAAAGACCCAGAACAGAAGACCGAAAACTAGTACTTCAATGGGCATATCAAAACGATTGCCCATTGGTGCAAACGCCAATGAGTATGCAACATCAAGAGCCTGCGCATACATGAATGCAGCAACGCCAGCAACCACCATCAGCTTCACCGGAACGACGCTGCCGGAGATTCTAGAACCACTCCAAATAGTGAGCCCGGAAAGCCCAAGCGCAAGTGCTGTCCCGGCGAAAATTAGTGGGTAAGTAGTCTGGTAAAAAAAGTTACTCGCCAGCATGGCCAGCAACAACGAAAGCCAAAATAGTGAGCCCTTTAGGGCCTTTGACAAATTCAAGCTGTACCTAAATAACTCGGCAGAACTTGTTGAGAGGCTCTACTTGGCCGGCGACAACTATTTGATCGCCTAACTCCAGAACTGTTTCGGGGAATGCTGGAGAATATTTCCCATCGCCCTTTGTAACCGCAACCACTGTCACTTCGTAGTTGGTTCTAATTTTCAGCTCCGCCAGGTTTTTGTTGTGAAATGACTCCGGGACTATGGCTTTTATCATCACAAAATCGTTGTCGATTGGAACATAGTCAAGGGACTCTCCAGAAACCATGTGTGCAACTCGCTTACCCATCTCAAACTCTGGGAAGACGACGTGGTGAGCACCCAGTTGCTCCAAGATGCGACCGTGAGATTTTGAGTTGGCTTTTGCCCAGACGTTTGGAACACCCAGTTGCAACAGCAGCGAGGTGGTCAAAATGCTGGCCTCGATATCTGCTCCGATTGCCACGACGGCAGCATCAAACTCCTGAATGCCAAGTTCAGACAATACGGCCTCGTCGGTGCAGTCAGCCTTGACGGTGTGAGTAAGTTCCTGCGCCATTTGTTGAACCAGCTTCTCGTCAGTATCAACACCGAGAACCTCGTGTCCGGTTCGAACTAGCTCTCGTGCCAACGAAGACCCGAATCGACCAAGGCCAATAACGATGACGTTTGTGTGCAGAATTCGTCGCTTTGCTTTCTCTTTAGCCAATTAGGGGCCTTTCCTTTGGTAATTCATAGTGCCTCTTTGTGATTCGAAGAGCAAGTGCGGACGCAACAACAACGGGTCCCAACCGACCAATAAACATCAAAAATGCGAGCCAAAATTGGTGAAAAGCCGGCAATTCAGCGGTGATGCCGGTTGAAAGCCCTACCGTCGCGGCAGCTGACACCACATCGAAAAGTATCTCGTCGAGTGAGAAATCCGTCGTCGCGGCAAAGAGTAAGGTCGTGCCCAAAATTGCTGTCGTGCTCAGTGCCACCAAAGTGAGAGCTTGACGCTGAATCGAGCGGGGAAGCCTGCGGTTTCCAACGTTCACCGCAGTCTCACCACGAATTTCGGTGTAAACAATAAAGATCAAAACGGCGATCGTGGTCACCTTGAGGCCTCCGGCGGTAGATGCTGAACCACCACCGATAACCATCAGTAGATCTATGCCCAGCCAAGTGGCAGGATCCATCAGGGTAATGTCTATCGAGTTGAAGCCCCCGGAGCGCGGCATAACAGCCGAGAAGAAAGTGTTGACCAGCTTGTCCCAGGTGTTGAGCCCGCCGAGGGTTCCAGGGTTATTCCACTCAAGTAGTCCGATGAATATTGCCCCTAAGCCGATCAAGCAAATGGTCATCCAGAGAGTAAGCCTGGTGTGGAGGCTAAAGCGCTTTGCCTTTCCGCCCGGCTGCAATCGCAAGCGCCACAGTCTCTCGTGAAGCTCAATTAGAACCGGGAACCCAAGTCCTCCAACAATCACAGCCAACATCACCGGGGCGATGAAGAACATGTCCTGACTAAAGCCCATCATGCTGTCGGTGTAAAGCGAAAAACCGCCGTTATTGAAAGCTGAGATTGCGTGAAAAGTACCGTGCCAAATTGAGCGAAGAACTTCCTCGCCGTAGCTGAAGTGCAATCGAATGCTTAGGTAAGTAGCCAGGACTAGCTCAAAACCAAAATAAACCAACAGAATTCGGCCGAGCAACTTAGAAACGTTGTCTGCGCCAACAATCTTGGCCTCAGACAAAGTATTAATTCGATCTCTCAGGCTGATTCGCCCGGAAATTAGCAAACCAAGCAAAGTCGCAAAGGCGACGATTCCAAGACCGCCAAGTTGAATCAAAATCAAAATCACGAACTGCCCAAAACCGGACCAATGAGTTGCGGTGTCTACAACGGTCAAACCGGTGATACAGACAGCCGAAACGGCAGTGAAAAATGCGGTGACTAGAGTCGTGTTATTGCCGGCCGATGTTGACATCGGGAGCAAAAGCAACAGGGTGCCAGCAATTGCCGCCGCACCGAACGCAATAACTACGATCTGTGTTGGGTGCATGGATCGCTTGCGACCTAATTGGTTCACGCTTTTAGCCTACGCCTCCTGTAGTAAAACCAATACAACCCCAAAACATTACACCGCATTAGGCTTAATCCATGGGTGCAAGCAAACAAGTTCTTATCTTTGACGGAGACTGCTCTTTCTGCAGCTCCAGTGCCAGGCTGCTTCGCAAGATGACCCGACACAAGATTCCGATTGAGCCGTACCAAAAATTAGATCTGGAATCGCTTGGACTCACCTCTGAGCTCACCTCAAAGGCGGTCTACTTTGTTTCTGGGACAACGAGATACGTTGCGGCGGCAGCTATTGCCCAAGCACTAATCGAATCGAAAACTATTTGGGCTCTGGCTGGCTGGTTCCTAAAGCTCCCGGTTATAAGAAACATCGCAAAGCCCATTTACTTCTTGGTTGCGGCCAACCGGCATCGCCTACCGGGCGGCACGCCGGAGTGCCAGCTGACGCAAGACTAAGAAGCGAAACCTCAAGCCACAAACCTAGTTAGAGTGAAGAATTATGTGGATATCTATTCCGGCGAGGATCAATTGACAACAATCACACTGCGCACCCCCTACCTGTTATTTATTGGCAGCGAAACCGAGCCAATCTATGCCAAAACCGCTGCAGGGCTTGCAAAGTGGCGGCCAGAAAACTGCATGGGCCAACTGAGCCTTCCGGGCGGCACGATTGAGTTAGGCCTTGCCAAGCACAGCGTGGCAAGTGCCGCCGAAGCCGGAGCTAAATCACTGGTTATTGGAACATCGGCTGTGGGCGGTGCAATTCCAGAGGCTTGGATGCCGACCCTAGTTGCCGCCATAAAGGCGGGAATGGACATCGTCGCAGGAGTTCACACAAAGTTAAATGACATTTCAGCGCTGGTTTCGGTAGCTAACGAGTCTGGAGTAAAGCTGGTCGATATTCGGGTGCCCCCGAAGGACATCCCGGTTGGAACCGGTAAAAAACGAACTGGAAAAAGACTTTTGACAGTGGGAACCGATTGTGCACTGGGCAAAAAATACACCGCTTTAGCAATCGCCAACAGACTGCAAGAACGAGGCGTGGATGCCGACTTCCGTGCCTCAGGCCAAACCGGCATCATGATTGCCGGAAGCGGTATCCCTGTTGATGCCGTTGTTGCCGATTTTCTTTCGGGCGCGGCAGAAATGATTTCTCCTAACAATCACCCAGATCACTGGGACATAATCGAGGGTCAGGGAAGCTTGTTTCACCCGGGCTACTCATCAGTGAGCACAGGACTACTGGTGGGCTCTCAACCAGATGCCTTTGTGGTTTGCACCGAAGCACTTCGCACCCATATCAAGGGCTGGCCAGAGTTTGAACTGCCGAGCATTCAGGCGGTCATCAATCGGACCATTGAAATTGCAAAAAGTGTTAACCCCGAAATTAGATGCGTTGGAATAAGCGTTAACACCAGCACGCTGCCGGACCATGAGCGTGCCACCTACCTTGCTAACTTGAGCGCACTCTATGACCTGCCCGCCATGGACCCACTGGTCAGTGGACTCGACGATGTAATCGATAACCTTTTGGGTCAAAAATGAAGATGACGATTGAGCGCAAGGATTTCGCCTTGCACTCCCCCTTTGTTATCACCGGCTATACCTTTCTGGAACTAAATGCGGTTTGGGTGACTCTTGAAAAAGACGCCTTTACTGGCAGGGGCGAAGGCGTTGGTGCTTATTACTTGGGCGATGACCAAGCCAAGATGCTTCGAGACCTCGAAGAAATAAAACCGCGGGTCGAGCAAGGTGCTACACGTCAAGACATTAACGAAATCATGCCGCCCAATGGCGCCCGCAACGCGCTTGACTCTGCAATGTGGGATTTGGAATGCAAGATTAGAGATGCCAGCATCTGGGAGCTGGTTGGGCTCAAACCTAAACAGCTGAATACCGTTGCGACGATAGGCATCGGCACACAAGAGCAGATGGCCATAAGGGCAAAAGACCTAAGTGATTTTTCAAACTTAAAAATTAAGCTCGATGATCACGAGCCGGTCGAAAAACTAACCGCGATAAGGGCAGCAAGACCGGATGCAAACCTGGTTGTCGATGTGAATCAAGGCTGGCAATTTGAACAGCTAACGAAGTTCATTCCAGCCCTTAGTGATTTAGGCATAAAAATGATCGAGCAACCGCTGGCTCGAGGCCACGACTCTGAACTTGACGGCTTTGTTTCTCCAATACCTTTGGGTGGGGACGAGAGCGTTCTAGACCTCAGTGAATACGATGCCAACTCAAAGAACTTCCAGGTGATAAACATAAAGCTGGATAAATGCGGTGGCCTGACCGAGGCCTTGCAGATCGTTGAGGTTGCCCAAAAAGACGGTAAGTCAATAATGGTTGGAAATATGACCGGCACCTCGCTGTCGATGGCCCCGGCCTATGTCATCGGTCAGCATTCTGAGTTTGTAGATATCGATGGACCGCTTTTGATCGCTCAAGACATTCCAAACGGCCTGAACTACCTTCCCGGTGGAAAAGTAGAAGTGTTTAGCCCAACGCTTTGGGGCTAACGCTAAATACTGACCTAATAGCCCAGCTCAGCGTCGACAACGCCCACTAACGGCGTGCCTGCAAGCCAGGCTGCCACGTTCACCCGAAGACGATCTGAAAATAACCTCGTAACTATTTCCTTAGTGTCTGCGGTGTGGGGAGTGATGAGTAAATTATCCAGCTGCCACATTTCATGATCTGCTGGCAAAGGCTCTGGGTAAGTAACATCGGTTGCTGCTGCCGCAATGCTGCCTGATTTCAAGGCGCGAACCAAGTCCTCTTGGTTCACAACTTCTCCTCTTGCGATATTCACTAGATAAGAATCGGTGCGCATTAGCCCAAAGGCTCGAGCATCAAACAAGAACCTCGTGGTCTCTGTCAATGCGCAGGCCAGAATCACAAACTTTGCTTTGGCTAGCTCCTTGTCAAAGTCGTCAAATGAAACAACCCGGCCCGCGAAACCCTCAAGAAAAGGCTCGTTGGGTCTGTTTCTAACAACGCTGACCCTTGAGCGAAAAGGAGTGAGCAGAGACGCAAGCTCCTCGGCAATGCCGCCGCCGCCAATAATCAAAACATCCTGATCGTAGAGAGAGTCGGCAAACTGCCTGCCCCAACTCTTGGTCCTTACTCGCTCCGGAATGATTCTTGCCAAAGCCAAGCAAAGAGCGAGGGCATGCTCAGCTACCGGTTCAGAGTAAGAACGCTTGGCACTTGTAAAAATAATTGGACTCTTCAAAATCTCACCAAAAGCATCAACCCCAGCGAATGGCAGCTGCACCCACTCAAGCTGCGGGTTGGCATTAAGCACCTCCTGCAAAGCCTCAGGAGAGGAGTAATCGGTCCAGACAAGGGCTTTTGTGGAAGGAGCTACTGAAGTCACCTGACCGCCGGCATCGGTGATCGCCTCTACATATTCTGGAAACTGCTTGGGCTCCAGTGCGACGAGATTGTTCTTCAAGTTCTTCCAATCGATAAATGGGCAGCTGCACTAGGTGAAACTCCAGCTAAATTGCTACTGCCCGTTTTTTGCAATTGTATCTGCCAGCAAGTCAAAGCCCGCCCGTGCTAATGGCAAGAAGTAGGCTGGGGGCATGACTGATAAACAGAACCCAAAAGAACCCAGGGATTCCAGCCAGCTTGAAAAAATGTGGAAACGAATTGGTCTAGCGCTCTTCGTGCTGGCAATCGTGTTGGTAGCAGGTCCTCAGATTATTGATTTAGTGAATCCAACCTTTAGATAGGCAATAACCTAAAGCCATGAAATGCAAAAACTGCCAGAGTGATATTTCCGAGTCCGATTTCAACTGCCCAAGCTGCGGCAGAACAACCGCACAGTCAAGGGAAGATCTTCAGAAGATAGACCCTCAGTCAACCAGGGTAATTGCATGGCTCTTGCTGGCTCTCGGTGTCGCTGGAGTAGTTTTCGTAATTGCCAACAGCGCCACCGACTGGTACTCGCCTCTAAACTTCATCCCGCCGGCTATGGTCCTAATCGCCGGCGGCTTGGCTCTCATGAGCGCATTGCGCGCGAAATAAGAACTTAGATCAGAGCCTTATAAGCCGCGCCAAAGATCGCAAGATCCTGCCAAGGCATTCCGGAAGACTTGTAAATTCTTGAGGTCTGGCTACCTATCTTGTAGTCAGAGGTAAACAGCTGTTTTACCTCCACTAAATCTTTCACGGCAAGGAAGCCTTCGTTGATTGCCATGATGACATCACCTGCTTCTCTCAGCGCAGCTGATTGATCTTCGATGAACACCGTTCCGATACCCATGAGATTTCCGGGCAGTTCTCTAGCGTTTGGTTCGTGCGAACCAACAGCCGCAACAATTACGGTCTTCTGAACTTGCTCTAGAGCGAATAGGGGCTCTCGGGCAGTGGTTGCAGTAATAACTAGGTCAGCCTCGGCAAGGTCCTTAGTTGAACCTGCAGCCGCCTCAATACCATGGGACCTGAGGTCAACAATCAGCTTCTCAACCCCTGCGGTGTTTCTGGCCAAGATTCGAATTGAATCTGGCGTCGACACGGCTGAAATTGCGAGAATGTGGGCGAGGGCTTGAGGCCCAGAGCCAAAGACAACCAGCTTTGGGCCCTCTGGCAAATCTAACTTTTGCACCATGGCCGCCGTTACGCAGGAAGTCCGAAGCAGCGTCAAAGCAGCGCCATCGCACTGAGCCAGCGGAGTGAGAGTTTTGGCATCAAAGAGCGTGTAGATGCCTTGGATTCTTGGGATGTTTTTAGCCGGGTTCTTGGGTGCGACGGTGACGAACTTCAGCCCTACAAACTCAGCATTCTCGCTAGGCATCACAAGCCCTTGGCCAGAGGCAAATTCGACAAATGAGCGGGATTTGTCGGTTGCAGGGTCAAACCCATCGGTCAAGGATTGGCTTATTGCTTCAATTGACTTGCGATAACCAAACTTTATAAATAACTCTTGGTCACTTATCCACTTTGCCGGGCTTAGAGCGCTCATCGAAGTGAGAACCCTTCGTCCAATTCATCGTTTTCGAACAGCAAAAACTCTGAATTGGCAACATGAAAAGCGTTTCCGGTAATCACCGGGATTACCCCAGATCTTTGGCCGTGGGTTTGGGACTCTTCAATTTGACCTAAGAACCTAGTCCCGATGATTGAGTCGTGAATCAGAGTCATTGATTTAGTTAGCCTGCCGGAATGAGCCAGCTGGGCAATTCTTGCTGCAGTTCCAGAACCGCAAGGAGACCTGTCGACCCGGCCGTCGGCATAGATAGTTACATTTCGTTGATGCAGTTCGGTCTCAGTTGAATTGATGTCATCAAAAATAATGGTTCCGTAGATGCCGTTTAGGCGCTCATCGGCCTGCGAATTAGATTCTGGAGTCTCATTTAACTTCCATTTGATCTGCCTGCCGATGCGAATTAGCTCATCTAGATGCTTCGGCTCTACCGATAGGCCTAACTTGCTGGCCTCAATACTTGCGTAGTTGGCACCCCCGTAACCAATGTCCACCAAGACAGTCCTGCCGTCATCCAGAGCTACTGGCACTGTCTCGGCGATTGCATGGGAAAACACGTTCCTAAAGGAAATCTTCGTTGTAATACCGTTTTCTTGGGTGACCAGGGCCTGCACTCTGCCGGATGGGACATCGATTGTGACTGCTGTTTCACCATTTGGTTCTGCAGCAACCAACCCGGTGTCTACGGCCCAGGCGCCCAGAGCAATGGTGCCGTGCCCACAAGCAGTTGAATAACCATCGCCGTGCCAAAACAGCACACCGAAGTCAGCACCATCATCATTTGGCTCAACGATAAACCCGCCATACATATCCGCATGACCCCGGGGTTCATTGACAAGTAGCTGTCTAATTTGTTCGAGTTCCTGGTTTGAGGAAGCCCCCGCTCGCTTGTCTAGAACTGTTGCTCCTGAAATGACAGGAAGCCCGACACTCACGATCCGAAATGGCTCGCCAGCGGTGTGATAATCCGCTGCGGTGATTTTGACTAAGGGCCTATTCATAACTCGAGTCTATTGGGGCAATTACTTGAGTAAGTTTTGCCTAGGGTTTGGGCTCTTGCAGAGCCACCCAGGAGCATCGAACTCCTGACCTGCTCGTTACAAGAGAGATTCGCACCCCTGAAAGCGAAGTGTTTTTCCGAACATTGCAGATAAATACTGTGTCCTGATGTGTCAAAGTTTGTAAGGTTGTGTCAGCAAAATTGCTTGAGTTTTTGCCTGAGTTGGTAAGGTCTAAAACAAGGAGGATGCCGATGTTATTGGAAACGCTTTTAGTGCTATTGGTATTGGGCGCGGTGGTCGCAACTGTGCTCAGTCTTTTTGTTGTGAGACCCAAAAAGCATCAACCGGAACATAGCAGCAAACCCGACGCCGACAATCCACAGTGGGACGACAAGTAGTTTTTGGGTTGTTAGCAGCACCTTGAGTCGGCTTGGTGCTAGAGGCACCGCGAAAAGTTAGTTATGAGGGAGACGAATAACCCTGAAAACACAACTTTTCCATGAACAGCACAGGTAAATACTGCGTCCTGATAAGTCACCGTGAGTCAGGCCGTGTCGGCTTGCTTGAGTTTTTGCTTAAGCTGCACATTTTCTCCTCAGCAGTTGAGGGGCGTGTGTCTCAGATCCGCTTAGATGTGCGAATCTAGTCAGAGCCACCCAGGAGAATCGAACTCCTGACCTGCTCGTTACGAGGGAGATATTTACCCCTCTAAACAAGCTGTTTACCCTGTAAGTGTATGGGTTTGCTGTGTCTGGGTGTGTATGGGTGTGTCCGGGTGTGTCAGCTATTTTGCTTGAGTTTTTGCTTGAGTTTTAGAGATTGTGGCCAGAAGAAAATTATCAACCCGACCGCCACCCCAATTGACGAGGCCACTGCGAATAAAAGCACCGTTGACTGAGAAGGAGCGACTATCGACTCGCCCATGAGTGCTTGGAGATAGAGGATCACTACGGCCAGAGAATATGTGACTCCCGCTGCGTGGAGAAATGCTCGACGAAGAGTAAGGGAAGAAATCGCAACCATGAGAATCGCGGCCAGCACAGGGAAAACTTGGAGTGCATGAAGTCCAAAGAAATGAGATATGCGGAGGTCTCCCCCGACAGTGGACCAACCGAAAAAAGGAAGACCCGGACCGCCGTCGGCTACTCCAACTGAGTGAGCGCCCGCAATCCCTTGCCAACCCTCAGGGGTTATTTGTTGGGCCTGTGGCGCCGTCATGGTGAAGGCGAGCCCCATGCCTGCCAGGCCAATCCCTAGGCCCCAACGGATACCATCACGCACAAGCGGTTCGATAGTACTCAATCTCCATAAAAAGCTCCCCACTGCAAAACTCAAAACCCAGAGAGTAGAAATAAAGGTTGCCATTGCGGACCACATGACTATGTGGAAGGCGCTCGAAACATTGAAATGACTCGTAAGTCCGGCGGCGGCTAGCCCAGCGATGATTACTATTTCTAGGGCTAACATCACGACGATTAGGGACCCCAGCCACCAGACAATTTTCTTGCCCTTTTGCGTCAGCCCGTAGAACCACGAAAATGTCAATGAGTAAATGAAACTGGAGATTAAAAACTTCAGCGGCTTCTCCCAAAGTGAGACCCCAAGAGTCTCTCTGTCATCAAAGAAATAAAGGGCACCCACAACGGCGGCGGCGGCAAGACAAAACATTGACCAGTTATTGAGCGCCTTATGACCGAACGAATTCGCAACTCGCTGTTGGATTGACAGAATTTCAGAAGATTTCGACACAGACCCTCGTCTTTCTAATCTCGTTCCACCAGCCTAGCAAGGGCGGGAATGCAGGTCCACTAGTCGAGAATGCAGGATTACGCGATCGGAAATTAAGCTTCGCCAATTTGCCCGATCCGAGAGCCACCCAGGAGAATCGAACTCCTGACCTGCTCGTTACGAGTGAGCTGCTCTACCAACTGAGCTAGGGTGGCGTATCGTTTCAAAAGTTTAGTCTGTAATTGCGCCCGCTCGCCTAAGCCTGGCAAGGGCTGCGTCTTCTATTGGAGACTCTGGCCCGATAGCGAACCGCATAAAGCTCAATAACGATGTAGTGACGGGCCTCAAGAACCAAAGTGGCAAAGGTTTAATACCAATCATCAACTGGTACTCCTTCGGCATCGAGGCGAGCGCCGACTGAAACAACAGCGCGTATACCGGCTTTGCAACAAGCGGTAGCGGTGCCTTTCTTATCCAGCTGATAACTGCTTTAGTGTCATCGGTCACGGTGAGCTTCGACTTGAAGCCTTCGAGGGTCTCCAAAAGCTCGGCTTCACTCATTGGAGCTGTTTTCAAGCCAAGTGGTTGAACCGATTTTGACCACAGTGCAACGTAGGAATCCGCACCACCCGGGATTGGGGTCTTTGAATAGTTCTGGTGTGCCCTCAAAAATGAATCCATGAAAGCCACATGAACCCAAAGCAAGAGATCCTTGTCTGCTGCCTTGTAACCCTTGGTTTCGCCAGAGGAAGTCTGATACTCGCCGCTGACCGTCTTGTGCATGCGGTTTACCCTGCCGGCCTCACCATTGATTGCTTCGATCGAACCAAAGGTCGTAACCGTTAGCCACCTAATTGTTCCCGAGAGTCTGCCTAGTGGGTCTTGCTCATAGCGAGAGTGCTCTGACACCCCGGTAAGGGAACCCGGGTGAAGAGCCTGCATAAGTAGCGCTCTCACGCCGCCAACCAATGTTGAAAAATTTCCGTGTACTACCCAGGGTGCATCGGTAGGCAAATAAAAACCTGGCTCATTGCCCTTGGCGACAACTTCTAGCCACGGCGGAATCCCGTCGGGTGCACCAGACAGGAGTTTCCGGAATCTGCGCGACAGGCTCTCCTGCAGGGCATTATTTTTCAATGTGTTGCCTAACCTTATAGATACGATCAAAGGAACTAACCATGACAGAAGCCGAACTAATCCGCGAGTTCCAAAAAAACCGACTCCACATTATTTTGGCTCAGCTCGCGCCGACGGCTCTGCTGGCCTTTGCCGCCTTTGCTACGCCCACCATATCCGGATACGAAATGTTTTTGGTTCATGGATTTGCCCTAATTTTACTGGCCTCAGGGATACTCGGCGCTTTAGCCGAGTACTCAGCTGCGTCCCAGGCCCAGGCCGTCATTGATGACTTAGCTGCGCTACCAGGTCAGTCGGCTCTTCGATCACGGATAATCAGCTTTCGCCCATGGCTAGAGGTTGTGAAGTTCGTGACCCCTGCAATCTTTATCGTGATTTTTGCAGTACTGATGGCAGCTCTTTACCTGTAAAAAACCAGCTGGAAGGCCAGATAGACGGCTGGGGGCTTTCGACGCTCTACCTGCAGTAAAGAGAATCTTCTGAAATCGTTTTACCGGCAAGGTAGTCATCTACAACACTGCCGACGCAATCGCTGGAGCCATAAGCGGTGTGACCCTCACCTTCGAATGTAAGCAAGTAGGAGCCCTGCATGAGCGAACTCAAGGTAACGGCCTGCTCGTAGGGGGTAGCCGGGTCACCGGTCGTTCCTACGATAATCACTGGACTTGGTAATTCAACCCTGTAATCGAGCTTTTGGTTTCCAACACCGGCTGCCCAACCATCGCAAGAACTCTCGCCGTAGGCAAAGTACTTTCCGAATACCTTGCTTGCAGCCGCTATTTCTTTTGTCAGATCAGCGGTTGGCAATGGGTAAGTAATTTCATCGGCACAAGCAATGGCATAGTTTGCCTCAACCAAGTTGGTTAGATAACCGCCTTCGGCATCGCGGTCGTTATAAAAATCTGCCAGTAGCAACAAGGTCGTGCCGTCGCCTGCAAGACCCTCTTCAAGCGCAATCGACAGATACTCCCAGCTGTCTTTCGAATAAAGAGTCACAATCATTCCTGCAATAGCTGCCGAAAGTGACAGGTCCCTATCAAAATCAGTTGGCATCGAACTATTTTCTAGCGAGCTCAAGAGCCCTGCAATAGTGTCCTTGGCCTCAGCCATGTCTTTCGGGAGTGGGCAGCTGACTCTGGTGAAGCAGTCGACCAGATAGGCGCTTAGCGCCTTATCAAAGCCTTTTATTTGCCCGAGTAAAGCCAGGTCAGGATCAATGGTTGGGTCAACTGCACCATCCAACACAAACAGGCCAACTTGATCTGGGAACAAAACGGCAAAGGTGGCTCCCAGCTCAGTGCCGTAGCTATAGCCAAGATAATTTAGCTTCTCGCCACCAAGAAGAATTCTCAGTAGCTCCATATCCTTGGCGGTCTGCTGAGTGTTGTAATAACCGGTGCTCATTTCCCCTTGGCAGCTCTGTGCAAAGCGATACGACAAGTCAGCCGAATACTGAATGTCCTCTTCGGTTCCAAATCGGTAGGGAGAGTTTCCATAGAGAAGCTGATCTTTGAGACCCAGGTTGCTGCACTCGACCGGTGAGGTCTTCCCAACCCCCCTTGGATCGAAGGCTATGACTTGAAAATTTGATCGCAGGTAATCACTCCCGAGGCTCTCATAAGAAGCCAGTAACCATTCGATCGAGCTGGACCCCGGTCCACCCGGGTTCACAAGTAGGGGTTCTAACGAAGAGGTCCCGGCTTTGCGCATAAGGGCGACTGCGATTAACAAGCCATCCGGCGTGCGCCAGTCAAGCGGTGCAGCAACAACCGCGCATTCAAAGCCGTCCTCGCAGTCTTCCCAAATGATTACCTGTTCATATAGGGACACGACTCCACTTTCGATTTCAGCAACCGGATTCGGAGCTGGAGAGGGAGTGCAGCCGGCAAGCAATAAAACGCCCGCGATGACAGCTGCTCTAAGCCGCAAGGTCGCGTCTCAGGATCATCAGCGTGCAAAGCGATTCGAGGACCAGCAAGTCCCTCACGTTTGAAGCCAACCGCTTTCTAGATTCGGTGATCGCGTCTAAAATAGCGATGCTTGCGGCCGCGTTTGTCCCCAGCTGCCTCAGCTGAAGGTCTTCGGCGAGCTCAGGATTAGTCATTTCGACATTCGCACCAAGTTGAAGGGCAAGCACGTCTCTAAAAAAGGACTCGGCGTCGGTGAAAATTCGATCGATGCCGTCTCTAAGAGCTCTGGTGTTCCTACGCTTCTGGTGTTCTTCTAGGCCCTTGAACTGCGGCCTCAAGTTCGGAGGAATCTTCTCGTCAATCCCAAGTCCGTAGGCGAGCATCAAGTGATCCTTTTCGGACTTATCGCGCTCTTGAGCCAGCGCCTCAGCATCGCGTTTGGCGACGCCCAGTAGTTTTTCTGCAGCAAGCATGGCCCGGCTAAGGTTTGTGATTCCCGCAATCTCTCTCAGGGTTTCAGCCCTTCTAGATCTAGCGTCCTGGGATACCGCCAGCCTTCTTGCCATGCCAACGTGGCTCTGGGCTTGGCGTGCGGATCTAATTGCAAGATCTCTATCAACCTTGTCCCGCTGCACCAGTAGCTCAGCAACCTCCTCGATACTTGGGAGTCGAAGCAGCACGTTCATGGTTCTGGAACGGATTGTTGGCAAAAGGTCTGCCACACTTGGTGCGCAGAGGATCCAAATTGTTTTGTCTTGGGGCTCTTCAAGTGCTTTTAGTAAAACGTTTGAGGTGCGCTCGGTCATTCGATCGCTGTCTTCGATAATCACGATTCGATAATCACCAATGGTGCTATTCATCCCTGATTTTTGCACCAGCTCACGAACCTCATCGATGCTGATCAATACCCGCTCGGTGGCAAGGGTCAATACATCCGGGTGAGCTCCGGCAATTGTTAGAGAACATTGCTGGCAGCGCCCACAGCCATCATTTTCACACTGAAGCGCAGCGGCGAAGGCCTTAGCCAACAAAGACCGGCCAGAACCAGCTGGGCCGGTAAATAGCCACGCGTGGTGAACGCCTTTTAGTTTTCCGGCAACCGTGCGCTGAAGTTGCTCGATTGCTTCTGGTTGACCTAAAAGCTGATCGAAGAGCCCGGAGGTCATTTGTCGAGCCCAGCTTTTTCAATACGGGCAATCACCGCTGAATGTATTTCGGGAATGGCCATGGTCGCGTCAATAACTTCAAAACGAGGTTGGGTCGCAAGCTTCAGATATTGCTCCCTTGCCCTTGCAAAAAACTCAACCTGTTCACTTTCTAAGCGATCTGGAGCAGTTCCAGTGTCATCACGCCTTGAAAGAGCCTGCTCGGCAGGCATGTCCAGTAAAAATGTAAGGTCTGGCTCTAGGCCGGCAACTGCCCAGAGCGAAATGTCCTGGACTTCCTTTACGGAGAGCTCTCGTGCGGCACCCTGATAGGCAATCGAAGAATCATAATAGCGGTCCCCAAGCACTATCGTGCCAAGCTCGAGAGCCGGCCTAATCTTCGTGGCAACGTGATGGGCTCGGTCTGCGGCATATAAAAGTGCCTCTGCCCTTGGAGCGACGTCTCCCTTGCGGTGGAGAAGTAAGTGCCTTATTTCTTGACCTAGTTCGGTGCCGCCTGGCTCCATTGTGCGCAGCACTTCATGTCCCCTGGCTTTTAGCCAGGTCTCGAGTAGATCCAACTGAGTGGACTTGCCAACTCCGTCGATTCCTTCAAAAGTTATAAACACGGCTACCGCTTTTTTCTGGTCGTCTTTTTCTGGGTCTTTGGTGTTTCGCCTGGCTCTACCCCTAGCTTTTCACGCCTGATGGCCAAAAGCTCGAAGGCGCGGTCGTTAGCCAGCTCGTCTAAGGGCTCGTCGGTTGGCACGGTTGCGTTCACAATTCCGTCAGAAACGTATGTTCCAAACTGTCCAGTCTTGGCCACAACGTTCAGCTTGGAGGCTGGGTCTTCCCCGAACTCCCTTAGCGGAGTAGCTGCTGTGCGGCGCCCGCCATACTTTGGCTGCTTGTAAATCTCCAACGCTGCGACTAGATCAAGTGAGAAAATCTGCTCCTCGGTATCAAGGGAGCGAGAGTCTGTTCCACGCTTTAGGTATGGACCGAACTTCCCGTTTTGAGCAGTGACTTCGGTTTCAGTTTCAGGATCGATGCCGATAACTCTTGGCAACGACATAAGCTTCAGGGCGTCTTCGTAAGTGACAGTGTCCACAGCCATGGTCTTGAACAAAGAAGCGGTCCTTGGTTTTGGATTACCCTCGTCAACTAAGGTTAGGTAAGGACCATATCGGCCATCTTTCACTATGATGTCGAAGCCTGATTCCGGCTCTTTACCTAGGACTCGGTCGCTTGCCGGGGGAGCATTTACAAGTTCAACCGCTTTAGCCTGAGTAAGTTCATCCGGGCTAAGGTCCGCAGGGATGTTTACAATTCTGCGCTCTTCGTTCTCCATTACTTCAAGGTAAGGACCGAACTTTCCGGTTCGAAGATTGATGTCTTCGGAAATCTCGAATGTGTTTATCGATCTCGGGTCGCTTTCGCCAAGACCCTCAACGGTTGACTGCAATCCGGTTTCACCGAAGTAGAAATTCTTTAGCCAACCAGAGCGATCAAGTTCGCCGAGCGCTATTCGGTCGAGATCTGATTCCATCTTCGCCGTGAAGGCGTAGTCAACTAAGTCCCCAAAGTTATCTTCCAAGAACCTGGTCACGGTAAACGCGATCCACTCAGGAACTAGTGCGCTACCGCGCTTTACTACATAACCCTTGGAAATAATGGTGGAAATAATGGCAGCGTAAGTTGAGGGCCGGCCAATACCCTGCTCTTCCAAAGCCTTGACCAATGAAGCTTCGGTGTACCTGGCTGGTGGTGACGTCGAATGGTCCTTAGACGCGATTTCATCAATTTTGATCGTTGTCCCGACCTCAAGGGCCGGAAGCTTCGCGCTCTCTGGTTCTTTGCCTTTTTCTTGAGCTTCTTGATAAACGGCCATAAAGCCCTTGAACAGCACCACGGTTCCTGATGCTGAGAATTCAGCGACCTTGGAGTCAACCTCAGTTTGCAGCTTGGCTGTCGTGGTTGAAAGCTTGGCATCCGCCATTTGAGAAGCAACTGTCCTTCTCCAAATTAGCTCGTACAAAAGTTGTGATTTTCCCTGCAAAACCTTCTTGAGGTCATCCGGGTGAACGAATTTCTCCCCCGAAGGACGAATGGCCTCATGGGCCTCCTGAGCATTTTTCGACTTAGCCCCATACATACGTGGCGCCGAAGCAACCGATTCTGCGCCAAAGAGCTCTTTTGCAACAGCAATGGCTGCCGAGCTTGCCTGGCCGGACAGCGAAGGTGAATCCGTTCGCATATAGGTAATGTGACCGTCTTGATAAAGCATCTGGGCTGTGTCCATAGCCTGCTTGGCACTCATGCCTAGTTTTTTAGAGGCTTCTTGTTGCAACGTAGAAGTGGTGAAAGGCGCGTATGGCTTTCTGGTCGAAGGCTTTGCTTCGACGGCTGAAACCCTAAGAGTCTGACCTTTGAGTTTGGCCGCATAACCTGCAGCCTCCTCGGGCGTGAGCACCAAAGCCTCTTGAACTAGAACACCCTTGGAGTCAAAGCTCTTGGTTCCGGCAAGCTTTTGGCCATCCAGGATTGCGAGTTTCGCCTCAAAGCCAATTGATTCGGCCTCTAGATTTGCAGTGATGGAGGAATAGCTAGCAGAAACAAAGGCCATTCGCTCGCGCTCGCGCTGAACAATCATTCGCATTGCAGGCGACTGGACTCTTCCGGCGGACAGTCCACGATTTATCTTGCGCCAAAGCACCGGAGAAATTTCATAGCCAACCAAGCGATCAACTACCCGCCTGGTTTCCTGAGCCTGAACAAGGTTGGTGTTCAGCTCCCTGGTGTTGTTTGCGGCAGCAGTGATGGCATCTTTTGTGATTTCGTTGAAGACCATTCGGTGGACCGGGACCTTGGGTTTCAGCACTTCCAAAAGGTGCCATGCGATTGCTTCGCCCTCACGGTCCTCATCAGTTGCAAGGTAGAGCTCATCGGCGCCTTTTAGAGCCTTTTTTAGATCACTCACGGTCTTGGCTTTTCCGGGGGAAACAACATAGAAGGGTTCGAAGTCGTTCTCTACGTCGATTGAAAACTTGCCGAGCGAGCCCTTTTTCTTTTCCGCTGGAATTTCTTTGGCCTGGGCCAAATCTCGGATGTGACCAACAGATGCCAATACCTCGTAATCGTTTCCGAGGTATTTGGAAATCGTCTTCGCCTTTGCAGGCGACTCAACAATTACCAGTTTCTTCTTCAAGAAAGTACTCCTATTTAGTCAGTTGGCGAACCTGCTTCCGAAAATGCAAAAAGTTCTGCAAATCCTGACTGCTGAGTTAGCTCGACGCTCGCGTCGCTTCCGACAATACGACATGAATCTAGGAAACTACCGTTTGAAACCGCAATCAGTTCCGCATTTTCGCAAGGAATTCCAGAAATCAGCCCCCGAAGCGTGTCGGCAGCGGTTAGCGAACCAAGGTCCGCGACCACCTGCAACCTCGTGCGCTCAAGTGCCAATGACGTCGCTATTGAGACCGCCGACAACAGCAGCATGAGCGTGCCCATGAACGCCAGTGAGACCACTGCCGTGGATCCTGCATCTACTGACCAACCTGCATTACGCAGAGCTTGGTGCTCATTGGGATGAGTGACTGTTTGGAGATTTTTGCGCAAGTTAGAGCCCCTTCTACAGATTTCTCAATTTCGATTCCTTGTTCGGCCACAAGCTCAAGCCCAATGGCGAGCGACCTGGCTGCCTCGAACCCCTTTGCCTCAAGAGCTATTCGATCCGTTGCAAAAGTCACAGAGCCGAGCACCGTGGCAAATAGCATTATGAGGGCCGGTAACAGCAGCATGAACTCTGCTGTTACCGCCCCTTGATCACTAGCCAGACTGTCTATGACCAGGATTTTGCTAGCCAAGGCCAATTGCTCCCGCAATCAACTTGAATAGCAGCGACCTGACCTCCTCAGATTTCAACACCAGCAGCATGAGGCCCGCGAAGGCGACCCCGGCAAGTGTCGCAATGGCATATTCGGCGGTGATGGCACCGTCTTCGGATTTTAGTATTTGCATCTTTTTATCCTTTCTTATTGGGTGAAGCCGATGATTATCGGCGGCAGGGTGAGAAGCAAAAATGCCGGAAGGGTTGTCAGGGACAACGGGATAAGCAATCGAACCGAAAGCTTTCTCGCTTCTTCAATCCGGGTGGACAAGAGCTTTTGATTCAGTTGCTCGAGTTCGGAGTCAATAAGGAAGGAGAGCCTGGCTCCAGTGCGCTTTGAAATCTCAACCAGCTGACTTGCCCCACCGTCTGGGTAACTTTCGAGTCTTATTCGAATTTTCTCCAGCGACTCCCCGGCGGACAGGCAAATACGTAAAACCATCAACGACAAGGTTGGGTCTGGTTTTGGGGCAAGAAAGCTATTGAGCATTCGGCCGGAAATTTTATAGCCTGCGAACAGCAGTGCCCCGGCGAGCAATGCCGCCAGAGCCCCCACCGGATGCAAAATCCCACTGAAGGTTCCCAGCCCCATTATTTGTGCCAGAACAAAACTGACCACGGGCAGCCAAATCAACAGTGTTCTAGTTGCCTGAGGCACGGCCTGTGCTTGGTCGATTTCTTGACTGGTTCGCTCCTCGTGACGCAGCTGCACTTCAAGTTGACTCAAAGTAGGAACCAATGGAGCACCCAGTTCGAAAGCGAGAACTATAAAATCACGAAACTTATCCGGTAAATCTTTGGGGTCTGCCAGCTCAATGGCCTTTGGGAACGGAACCCCGGCTGACAAGAGCCCCGCCAACATTGCCGGCCGCATTAGATTGCCACTCTTTGAATCCTTAGCCCGGAAGGTGTCATGATCGGTTGACCGATCCCCGTAATGACCCTTTGGTGGGCTTCTTTTCCGAGCTGAACCACATAATCGATTGACTGGGAAACGAGCCTCGAGGTCAGATCAGAAGTCAGGTTCCCGAGTAACCCAAGCACCAATAGCCGCTCCGCGACACTTTCTAAATTATTTGCATGCAGAGTTGTCAAGGTGCCCTCGTGACCATTGTTTATGGCTTGTAACAGCACCCTGAACTCTTTTGATCGCACTTCCCCGACCACTATCCGATCCGGTCGCATTCGAAGGGCATGAATTATTAGTTCATCCAGTCCGATTTGACCGACACCCTCTTGGTTTGCCTCCCGCTCGGTAAGTGCAATCGCAGGAGGTGCGAGAAACAGTTCCGGTGTTTGTTCGATACAGATCACTCTTTCTCTGACCTCACTCAAGAGCGCCCGCAACAAAGTTGTCTTACCGACACCGGTTGGGCCACTAAAAACTATGTTCCTTTTCTGGGAAATCTTCCGCCTAAGCCATTCGAGCTGTTGATGGGAAAGCATTCCAGATGTCTGCAGCGACTCAAGGGTTTGAGGCTCACCGGGGTGAACCCGAATGCTCAGAAGTGGCTTATCGGATAAGCCAAATGGCAAGACAGCGTGAAACCGGGCTCCGCGATAAACAAAATCGGCAACCGGCTTTGCGATGTCGATTCGCGACCCCGCATCCAGCGAGAGCTGGATGATTGCTTCGGAAAGATCCTGATCAGTTCCAAATGGCGATTTAATTTCTTGAAAGCCGGCCCCGTAATCCGCTCGCGCATAACCGGCACCGTCAATGACCAGGTCAGTGACCCCAGGGGTCTGGATTACTTGCCAGATGCTCAGTTGATTTATCTCCACAAACCCATGTTTGTTCGTGGAGCGCCAGCCTTGAGTCCAATAAAACAAAGCTGGGGAAAATTAGGGTGGCAGCAGGTTTGGGGAAACCTGCTGCCGGCGATGCCGACATGGGGGATGTGGCATCGCGACTGAACTAGTCAGTAACTAAAGCTTATAGAAGATTCTGAAAATATGTCCCCCATCTAGGGGTAAAGGCAGAAAAGCTCATATTTTTTTCCCAAGCACCTTTGTTTCCGTTGGGGTCGACGTGACAAACGCAGAAAAGCGCTAGCGTGATAACCGAAACAGAAATGAAAAACGATAATAAGACAAGATACAAAACTAGAAACCACCTGGAGGACACAGTTGTCTGAACAGCACGAAACAGAAAACCTGCTGACCGAGGCCTATACGTTTGCGCCTTCCACTCAATTCGCTGAAGCCGCAATCGCCAAGCCCGGGATTTACACCCAGGCCAAGGAAGACCGGCTAGAGTTCTGGGCCGATAAGGCCAGGGAGCTGCACTGGCACAAGCCTTTTACTGAGACCCTGGATTTTACTAATGCACCGTTTGCAAAGTGGTTTGCCGACGGCGAACTAAATGTGAGCTACAACTGCCTTGACCGTCACGTTGAAGCCGGCTGGGGCAAGCGAGTGGCACTGTTTTTTGAGGGCGAACCGGGTGACACTCAGGTTTATACCTACTTAGATTTACTCAAGGCTGTAAAAAAAGCAGCGAACGTCCTAACAAGAATGGGCATTGAGCCAGGTGATCGAGTGGCTATCTATATGCCCATGATTCCCGAAGCGGTAATCGCTATGCAGGCAGTTGCAAGAATCGGCGCTGTGCACTCAGTTGTCTTCGGTGGCTTTAGCGCCGACTCACTCGCCTCCAGGATTCAAGATGCCGGAGCCAAGGTCGTAATCACTGCCGACGGTGGGTTTAGAAAGGGCAAAGCCAGCGCGCTGAAGCCGGCTGTTGATCAGGCACTCATGGATGGAAACTGCCCGAGCGTCGAACACGTGCTGGTGGTCAAGCGAACTGGCCAAGACGTCGACTGGGATTCAGCCCGCGATGTCTGGTGGGAAGAGCAAATGCAGAGCGTTGACAACGAGCATGTTGCTAAGGGGTTCAATGCCGAGCACCCGCTGTTTATTCTCTACACCTCGGGAACCACAGGAGCGCCCAAGGGCATACTGCACACAACCGGCGGCTATCTGACTCAATCAAGCTTCACTCACAAAAACGTCTTTGATTTGCACGAGGGGCAGGATGTCTATTGGTGCACGGCCGATGTCGGCTGGATAACCGGGCACTCTTATGTTGTGTACGGTCCACTTGCCAACGGTGCAACGCAAGTGATTTACGAGGGCACACCAGATACCCCGGACTGGGGCCGCTGGTGGGACATTATTCAGAAGTACCACGTCAGCATCTTCTACACCGCACCTACTGCAATTAGAAGCTTTATGAAACTGGGCGACTCGGTAGTAAGCCACTACGACCTGAGCTCGATAAGAGTTCTTGGTTCGGTTGGTGAACCGATAAACCCAGCAGCTTGGCTCTGGTATCGAAAGGCAATCGGTTATGACCAGGCCCCGATTGTCGATACTTGGTGGCAAACCGAAACTGGAGCCATTATGGTTTCTCCGCTACCTGGCATTACAAAAACCAAGCCCGGCAGTGCCCAAGTTCCAATTCCAGGAATCGAGATCGAGGTAGTGAACGATGACGGCAAAAAACTCGGGCCCGGTCAATCTGGCTACCTAGTAATCACCGAGCCTTGGCCATCGATGCTGCGAGGCATTTGGGGAGACCCGGAACGATTTAAAGAAACTTATTGGTCCAGATTTCCAGGGGTCTATTTCGCCGGCGACGGCGCAAAGCTAGATGACGATGGTGATCTGTGGCTACTTGGCCGAGTGGACGATGTGATGAACATTTCTGGCCACCGCCTCAGCACGACAGAGATTGAGTCGGCGCTGGTATCTCACCCGTATGTGGCGGAAGCTGCCGTGGTAGGAGCTGCCGATGAAACCACCGGTCAGGCAATTGTCGCGTTTGTGATTCTGATGCAAGAAGAACTAGACAAACTGGGGAGCGAAGCCGACACCTCAAAGATTCTGCGTGACCACGTTGCAAGTCAGATAGGCCCGATTGCGAAGCCAAGGTCAATCTTCGTGGTGAGCGAACTGCCTAAAACTCGTTCTGGAAAGATCATGCGCAGGCTTCTAAAAGATGTTGCCGAGGATAAACCTATAGGCGATGTAACTACCCTTGCGGACACTTCGGTCATGGACACCATCGGCCGAAAGCTCAACTCCGGTGCCAACGACTAAATGATTAGGCAAGCAGTTCCCGCTGATTTAGAAGCGCTACTCGGGCTATTGGCTAGTTTCTCTGAAGAGGCAGGCACTAACTTCGGACGTGAGCACTTGCTGGCTGGCCTTGAGCCAATGCTCAATAAGCAGGATCTGGGACTTGTGTTCGTAGCCGAATTAGAGACCTTGTTGGTCGGTTACGCCGTCATCGGCTGGGCTTGGGGGATTGAGTCCGGGGGCAAAGAAGCACTGATCGATGAGGTTTTTGTCCTGAAGAACCACCGCAACCAAGGAATCGGCGCAAAAATGCTCACCGAGGTGATGGTTCAACTTGGAATGCACGACACCAAGGCTGTTTTTCTCGAGACTGAAGCGCAAAACCCTAATTCTAGAAAGCTTTACCAAAATCTTGGCTTTAAAACCGAAGACTCAGTTTGGATGCGCAAAGCCCTCTAGGAAAACTCCACAATCAGCTCGATTTCAACTGGGGCGTCAAGCGGTAGGACCGACACACCAACTGCACTTCTAGCGTGCTTTCCGGCATCGCCAAAGACCTGCTGCAAAAACTCAGAGGCGCCATTGATGACACTTGGCTGGGCTGTGAATTCTGGAACAGATGACACGAAACCAACGATCTTGACAACCTGCTTCACTCGATCCAAGTCACCAATAACAGACTTGACAGCGGCAAGGGCATTTAGCGCGCAGCGCTGAGCAATCTCGGCTCCGTACTCGACCGTTATTTCCGCACCAAGTTTGCCGGTGGCCATGAGCTTGCCCTCAATCACGGGTATTTGGCCGGCGGTAAAGACTAGGTTTCCGGAAATCATCGCCGGCAAATAAGAGCCGGCGGGAGTTGCCACCTCCGGAAGAGTAAAGCCCAGTTCACTAAGTCTTTGTTCGACCTTGCTCATTCGGCAACAGCTTTTTTGAAGAACGCTATGAGTCCGCCCTGAGGGCCAGTAGTGACCTGTACTAGTTCCCAACCCTGGTTACCCCAGGTGTTGAGAATTTGAGTTTCCTTGTGTATCAATAGCGGCGTTGTTATGTACTCCCACTTGATCATTTCACAGCTCCATTTCAGCCTATTGCGAGTATCCTAGAGCCTATGTCTGGCAGCTCTAAATCCTCCACGTTCGTGAGCCTTCTGAAATTCGGCCTACTCAGCGTTGTCGCCGGCCTATTGTCGGTGGCGCTGCTAGCGCCAGCGGTCGCGGTGGCCGGAGTGGTTACGACCACTTCGATTGGAATGTTTGAAGGAATACCTTCTTATATCAAGCCCGTGAACTCCTCGCAGTCCTCTGCGATTTACGCGCTTCGAGACGGAAAACCAGAGCAAATTGCGACCTTCTTTCACGAAAACCGCGTTGAGATCCCCTTCGAGAACATATCCGAAAATCTGGTTAACGCGGTTGTGGCAACTGAGGACCCAAGATTTTACGAGCACGGCGGAGTTGACATCATTTCTTTGATCCGTGCGACGCTTACAAACCTTGCCACTTTTGGCGATGGACCCGGTGCGTCAACTATCACAATGCAGTACGTCCGGCAGTCGATGGTGGAAGCAGCGAGCATTTCGAATGACGCTGGGGCGATTCAGGCCGCCACCGAGGTCAGCGTTGCCAGAAAACTTAGAGAAATTAGGCTAGCAATCGCTCTGGAGCAAGAGGTTTCAAAAAAAGAGATCCTGGCCGGGTATCTGAACTTAGTTTTTTTAGGCAACCAAATAAACGGTGTCGAGACTGCCTCCCAGTACTACTTTGGAATTTCAGCAAGCAAACTGAACGTCCCGCAAGCGGCGTACCTAGCTGGAATGCTGAAATCGCCGAATGATTACAAGCCCGATGAGGCGGCAAATCACGAGCGCGGCTTGAGCCGAAGAAACTACGTCATTCAGAACATGGCTAGTGAGGGCTACATAACTCAAGAGCAGGCCGACGCCTTCAAAGCGTCTCCAATCCAGACCAAAATTACCAAGACCAAGCAGGGCTGTGAAGAAAACCAAGTAACGGCTTTCTTCTGTGACTACACGGTCTGGACCATACGAAACTCTCCGGAATTTGGAGTTACCCCGGAGGACCGGGAGATGCTTCTTCGACGCGGTGGGCTGGAGATCTTCACCACGATCGACTTAGACATTCAGCAAGCAGCTTGGGATGCGGTTATGACTAACCTGCCTCCTGAAAACGAGTGGGGCTTTGGCACTGCTTCGGTATCAGTTGAGGTTGGCACTGGCCGAATCGTTGCCATGGCGCAGAATCGATACTTTGATCAGAGCGATAACCCAGTTGAGGGTGGCACCAGCGTGAACTTCAACAGCGATAAACCATACGGTGGCTCTTCTGGCTTCCAGCCTGGCTCCACCTACAAAGTATTTACATTGGCCGAGTGGCTAAAGAATGGCTACACCCTCGGTGACCATGTTGATGGCCGAATCTTCACCGGAGAAGATGTCGACCTCGATGGAGAACCTGACGAAGTGAAGATTTGGGATGTTTCCAAAGATTTCCAAGCGAGTTGTGGCGGTGTGGTTGGACTCTGGGAAGTAAATAACTCCGGAGACCAAACCATCGATGACATAAGTGTTCGAGAAGCAGTTGTAACCTCACAGAACACGGCCTTTGCAGCAATGGCATCTCAATTAGACCTCTGCGCAATCAGAGACACAGCCAAGGATTTCGGTGTCCACAGAGCAGATGGCGATGAGCTTTTGTATGTCCCATCCGCAATCCTGGGGACCAACGAAATTGCACCACTAACAATGGCTGCCGCCTACGCCGGCATCGCAAACGCCGGTGTCTACTGCTCTCCGATAGCGATTGACAGAGTCCTTGTGAGGCTCACCAACGAGGAACTGACCGTTCCAGAGAGTTTGTGCAACCAGTCGGTCTCCCCTGAGGTCTCGGCGGCGATGATTAATGCCATGAAGGGAGTTGTTTCCGGAGGAACCGGTTCGGCTGCCAATACCAATGATGGAACACCTTTGGCCGGTAAGACCGGTACCACCGACGACCGCATCCACACCTGGATGGCAGGTTTCTCGTCTGAGGTGGCAACCGCAACTTGGGTTGGAAACGTAGTTGGGCTTACCCCCCAGACTGGCAAGTCGGTAAACAATCGAGCAGTTTCAACCATTCGTCATGCCGTCTGGAAAGAGATAATGCTCGAGGTAAATAAGCACTACGAGGAAGTCCAGTTCCCAACGGCAAACCCTAGATATCTCGACGCAACCATGCTGAGCGTGCCGGAAATAACTGGGTTTAGCGCCGACAGTGCGAAGGTGCAGTTGGTAACCGGAAATTTGAACGTGAGATTCGTGGAAACTCCAGTTGCCTCGGCTCAGCAAGTCGGAACCGTTGCATACACTCTCCCTGCCGCAGGAGAGTCAGTGCCCAGGGGATCCATTATTGAAGTCTTTATTTCATCCGGCGGTCAGCAAGTAATGCCTGATGTTTCAGGGCTAAGCCTTCAGGACGCATACACCACGCTTGAAGTGATGGGCTTCTTCCCAACCCCACCTCAGCCAAGTCAATACTGGATGCTAAATCTTTGTGATCCGAATCTTCCAGCAGGTTCGGCTCACTCAACCATTCCTGCCGCCGGCGAATCAGTGATCGTCGCATCCGCAGTGATTGTGCAGCCCAACGCATGTGGATAACTGGGAACTCTGGCCCGTTCAAGGTTCATGAAATAGAGATCGCTAGCTCGGCCGGCAAGGGCCTACGCATTCTTCACGTTTCAGACTTACACTTTGCCCCGGGACAAACCGCCAAAGCCGACTTCATTGCGAAGCTAGCTGAACTAGAGCCGGATTTGGTTATCAACACCGGTGATAACTTGGGACACAAGGATGCCATCAACCCGGCTCTTTTGGCCCTGGAACCACTCAGGCAATTTCCGGGTGTTTTTGTAAACGGAAGCAATGACTACCTCGCACCAAAGCCAAGAAACCCAATGCGTTACTTCATGGGGCCCTCAAAAATCTCAACGCCCGGGGTGCGACTGGATACTAAAAGATTCGAAGATGAGCTTATTGGTTCCGGATGGCTGAACCTCAACAACAAAGCAGGTCAATTGGAGATCAATGGAACCCGCATTGGATTTCTTGGACTCAATGATGCGCACGAAGGACTTGAGGATTTTGCTGGGCTGCCGAAGCAAACCGCGTCTCTAAAAGAAGTAGACATCACAATTGGAGTCGCTCACGCCCCTTATCTTGAGGTCATAGACGCCTTCTTGGAGCAGCGAGTTGAAATCATGTTTGCCGGCCACACTCACGGTGGTCAGCTATGTTTGCCAGGACAAAAGGCATTGATTACTAACTGTGATTTGCCAACGAAGTACGCAAGCGGATTATCGGCTTGGTCAGATGATAGTCATCAGGCAATGTTGCATGTTTCAGCTGGCATTGGCTGCTCTATCTATGCGCCCCTTAGGATTTTTTGCCCACCGAGTGCAACGCTAATCACACTTAGTTAGCTTTTACTAGGCGAGCTCTTGAGCTACTAGCTCGGCTATTTCGTAGGTGTTTAGGGCAGCGCCTTTTCTAAGGTTGTCCCCCACCACAAATAGGTCAATTGTGTTTGGGAAATCTTCGGACTGGCGGATCCGACCGACAAAGGTCGGGTCCTGTCCGGCAACGTGTTGCGGGGTTGGGTAGAGATCATTTTCTGGATCATCCATGACAACGATGCTTGGCTGCTTGGAAAGCAGCTCTCTGACCTCATCGGCGGAAACCGAAGACCCGAAAGTCGCATGGACGGCCAAGGAGTGACCAACCTGGACTGGAACTCGAACACAGGTTGCAGCAACCTTGAGGCCGGGAATTCCAAGAATTTTGCGTGACTCATTTCTGACCTTGAGCTCCTCGGAGGTGTGCCCGCCTTCTTTGAAGCCGCCAGCCGCAGGAATGACGTTCAAAGCAATCGGGTGTGCCCAAGGCGAATCGGCCTGGTGCACTGCCTGAGCCTCCAAGGTCTTTGAAACACTGTCGGAACTAAGTCCGGCTTCCCGGTTGGTTGCTGCCGCCTTGATTTCGTTGGCGAGGCGGTCAATACCAGGCGTGCCGGCTCCAGAAACAGCCTGGTAACTAGCAACGACTAGCTCTCTAAGCTCCCACTTGTGATGCAGGGCGCCAAGAGCTGCCATCATGGTTAAGGTAGTGCAGTTTGGGTTTGCGATGATCCCGATAGGCCTTGATTTAGCCATGTGAGGGTTCACTTCAGGAACCACCAAAGGAACCTCAGGGTTCATGCGGAAGGCCGCTGAGTTATCAACCGCAACAACTCCCTTGGCAGCAGCGATTGGTGCCCAAACTTCCGATACCTCGTCTGGAACATCAAACAAAGCGATATCCATGCCATCAAATGCGTCTTCGGAAAGCTCCACAACCGTCAGCGGTTTACCGTGAACCATGATCCGCTTTCCGGCACTTCTAGCTGATGCAATAAGCCTTATTTCACCCCAAATGTTTGTCCGTGCATTGATGATTTCGACCATCACGGTGCCAACGGCACCGGTTGCACCAACAAGGGCTAGGTTTGGCTTAGACATTAGTTACTTCCCGGTTCCGGCGTAAATGATTGCAGTATCGGCGGCGTCCAGCTCGAAGGCAGAGTGCACGATCCTAGTGGCCTCGTTTAACTGGTCCGCGCGAGTCACAACCGAGATTCTGATTTCAGAGGTGGAGATCATTTCGATGTTGATCCCGGCTTTTGCTAGGGCTCCAAAAAGCTTTGCTGACACACCGGAGGAGGTCTTCATTCCGGCTCCAACAACGGAAAGCTTGCCGATTTCATCATCGTAGGTAATGTTCACGAAGCCGACCTCTTCCTGGCGGTCCTTGAGAGCCTGAACCACCTTGTGTCGGTCGGAGTGAGGCAGCGTCATTGAAATGTCGCTGCGCTTGTCTTCGTCGGTCGAGACGTTCTGCACGATCATGTCTATGTTGGCACCGGCTTCAGAGACAATTTGGAACACCTCTGCCGCTTTGCCCGGTCGGTCCGGCAGTCCAATAACGGTCACCTTTGATTGAGTGTCATCAGTTGCAACACCTGAAACGATTGGCTCTTCCATGTCATCTCCTGCACTAGCTGTGTAAACGAGGGTTCCGGGATCAGTACTAAACGAGGACCTAACACGAATTGGGACCTTGTGGCGGCGCGCAAATTCAACCGCGCGGATGTAAAGAATTTTAGCTCCGGAGGACGAGAGTTCCAGCATCGATTCGATGTCAATCTGCGCCAACTTATGAGCCCTGGGAACAATTCTCGGGTCAGCTGTATAGATTCCATCCACATCTGAGTAGATCTCACAAACGTCTGCACTAAGAGCTGCTGCCAATGCCACGGCAGTGGTGTCAGAACCGCCTCTACCTAAGGTTGTGGTGTCGCCATTTTCAAAACTGAAGCCTTGAAAGCCAGCCACAATCGCAATCTCGCCCTTTGCCAAAGACTCTTGGATGCGAGTTGGTTCTAATTTCCAGATTCTGGCTGATCCGTGAGCCGAATCAGTGGAAATACCGGCTTGGTAGCCGGTGAAAGACTTAGCTTGGCCACCCTGCTCTTTGATAGCCATTGCCAGCAGCGACATGGAGATGCGCTCACCGGCGGTTAGCAAGACGTCCATTTCGCGTCCGCCTGCGGGTGAAGAAGAAACTGAATTTGCAAGATCGATGAGGTCATCGGTGGTGTCACCCATGGCAGAAACCACCACGCACACTTGATTTCCCTCGGCCTGGGTCCTTAAAACGCGCGCGGCAATATGCTTGATCTTCTCAGCGTCTTGGACGGAAGATCCTCCATATTTCTGCACAATAACTGCCAATTTAGGCTCCTGGATTGGGGGAATCATGCCTTCATTGGCAACTTTCCAATTCTAGTTGACTCTTTTGCGCCCCTCAAAGGCGCGACCCAAAGTCATGTCATCTGCATATTCCAAATCGCCGCCGACCGGCAAGCCGGATGCGAGTTTAGAAACGGTGATTTCCATTGAGCCCAAAAGCCTAATCAGGTAGGTGGCGGTCGCCTCACCCTCGAGATTTGGATTTGTCGCAAGGATAACTTCTGTGATTTCCGGGTCGCTGAGACGCTTTAGTAGGTCCTTAATTCTCAGCTGGTCTGGGCCAATTCCAATAATTGGTGAGATGGCTCCTCCGAGGACGTGGTATTTACCCCTGAACTCTCTTGTTCGTTCGATGGAATTGATGTCCTTGGAATCCTCCACAACGCAGATGGAAGTTAGTTCTCGCTTTGGGTCTAAGCAAATAGAGCACTGCTCGGTTTCTGAAACATTTCCACAAGTGATGCAAAAACGAACCTTTTCCTTAGCCTCTCGCAGCACATCCGCAAGCTCAAGTGCAACTTCGCTGTCGGTTTCAATCAGGTGAAAGGCTATGCGTTGGGCAGACTTGGGTCCCACACCTGGAAGCCGACCAAGCTGATCAATCAGTTCTTGAATCACTCCGTCGTACATTAGTTAGGCTCACCCTTTATCGGCTTGGCTCCAAGCACCTCTCGGAGAACGAACTCTCCGGCTTGATCAGCCTCTGGTTCAGAAGCCTGAATAACTTCAACTGGGGCGTCTTGTGCTTCAAGTTCTTCTTCGGTCGTGAACTCTTCGGGTGCCGTTGGTTCAACCGTGTTCTTTGTCTCAGGCTTGACCGGAGCTTCGGCAACCTTGGCCCGATATTTGACAACAACGCCCAATTGTTCGCGAATAACTTGGCGAAGCACTTCGGATGCTCCCTGCGAGCTCTTGAATGCATCAACATCGTTCTGGCTCTGAAACAACAGGGTTAGCACTTCGTCTTTGAAGTCAATCACCTTGGTGGTGAATGCAACAGCCCAAGCAGATCGAGATTGCTTTGCCAATGTTTCTAGAATCATCGGCCAAGCGGACTTGACGGTAGCAGTGGTGATGTCTTGAGAAAGCACGACCGGCTGCTTTGGAGCAGTAATAACGGACTTTGCCTCAGGCTCCGGGCTCTGCTCTACTACTGGAACTACTGGCTTTGCAGCCTCTGATTTGGCTTCCTTTGTGGCCCGAGTAGCTGAAGTGGCTGGTGCGGAAGTCGTGGTCTTAGCTTGCGTGACCGGAGCCTTTACTGGCACAGCTGTGGGTGCAGCAACGGTTGCAACCGGCTCCTGATGAATTGCAGCGATGGATCGCTGGCTCACCGGTGCTAGCACTCTTGCGCAAAGAAGTTCAAGCTGCAGCCTCGGGTTTGAGGCTGCACTGGTGTCCGAGAGCGCCTTGGAGGTAGCTTCCGCAGCTGCGGTCAAATCAGAAAGACCGAATCGGTTCGCTTGAATCGTAAGAATGTCGAACTGCTCGGGCCCAATGCCTCGCAATATGGCCTTAGCGTCGTTTCCAAGAGAGCTGACAAGCATTAGGTCTCTGAGGCGTTCAAGTAGGTCCTCGAGGAATCTTCTTGCGTCTTGGCCGGACTGAATTACCTTGTCAACCGCACTAAAAGCCTTGGCCGCATCAATCTCAGCAAAGGCATCTATAACCTCGCTCATAAGTTCATCGTGAGTGAAGCCCAATAGGTTTACCGCTCGTTGATAGGCAACTTCTTTGGTGTCGCTGCCGGCGATTAGCTGATCAAGCAGCGACAAGGCGTCTCGAACACTGCCGCCGGAAGCCCTGACTACAAGCGGCATCACGCCTGCCTCAGCACTGAAACCTTCGGCATCCAAAACAGTTCCTAGGTATTCCAATAACTCTCCCGGAGGCACCAACCGGAACGGGTAGTGGTGAGTTCTGGACCGAATGGTTCCAATAACCTTCTCAGGCTCTGTGGTCGCGAAAATAAACTTCACGTGTTCTGGTGGCTCTTCAACAATCTTTAGCAGGGCATTGAAGCCCTGCGGGGTAACCATGTGTGCCTCGTCGAGAATGAAGATCTTGTAGCGGTCCCGCGCCGGAGCAAAAATGGCCCGCTCTCGAAGATCTCTTGCATCATCAACGCCGTTGTGGCTGGCCGCATCGATTTCGACTACGTCTAAAGAACCTGGTCCACCTCGTGAAAGCTCGATGCAGCTGTCGCACTTGCCGCAGGGAGTGTCGGTAGGACCCTCTTTGCAGTTCAGACACCTGGCTAAAATTCTGGCACTCGTAGTCTTTCCACAGCCTCTTGGGCCGGAGAATAAATAAGCGTGATTTACCCTGTCTGCCCTCAGGGCGGAGCGCAGCGGATCGGTTACCTGAGACTGGCCAATCAACTCGGCAAAACTCTCTGGTCGATAGCGTCTATATAGGGCTGTGGTCACGCGCCAAGCCTAACCGAGCTAGCAGACAAGCAAGGACAATTCCACAGCCTTGCGGGCATTTGCTAACCGAGCACCGAGGACCAAGTAGCTGCTGCACCAGAATGGCCAATAAGGACAATCATTACTATCGATGCAATCGCAACTGAGATGCCGATAAAACTAAGTGCGTAGACAATCGGCTTTGCTAGATCTCTCTTCACGGCAAGCCAGTAAACGACTGCAACCAAAAACATGCCAATCGAAAGCGCCATCATCGAATCGCCCAGCTCAGCGTGCACCCCGGGGTTACCCACAACCTCTTGGAACGCTTTGCCCGACTGGGAAGCAACATAGACAGCTGGGAGCGAAACTCCTAGCCCGACGAGCGAGCTAACCAAAAACTTGCCTCTAAATTTTGGCCAGCAAACTGCGACTATAAAAACAATCGCGCTGAGCGGCAGAAGCACCACGGCAAAGTGCACCGCTAGCGGGTGGAGCGGCAAGTCCCCCAATCGCAAAAACAGTTCATCCATTACTTGAAAATCCTTGGCTCGGTGAAGCGGTCTGCCGAAAAAAAGGCACTGCCAGTATGCGGTTGATAAAAAAGGACCCCCCGTGCACCCATCAGAGCTCAGTTACCCTTGCTATCTTTCGATCCTGGGGGATTTAGCCAAGGTGACGCCACACGAGGAGTCGTTCTTAATTCTAAACCCAGAAACCGCCAATTTCCAGACCACAATAAATGCAGCTAGAATCGGGGTTCTGGAGAATTCGCCTAGTGGCCTATGGCGCACGCTTGGAAAGCGTGTTGGGTGCAAGCCCTCAGGGGTTCGAATCCCCTATTCTCCGCCAGTAACTCCCCTGATTTAGCTCCTAAGCGAAGGTGTCTTACCAGCCCCAGGTTCCGGGAGCACCCTTGAAGGGGCCGACAATCTTGCTGGTTATCCAGCCACCA
>Ga0209702_10000281_pt1 | contig 103824 bp, 75 predicted proteins | sample FRY01_FD_187210 | JGI IMG/M metagenome (GOLD analysis project Ga0209702, IMG submission 187210) | Freshwater microbial communities from Lake Fryxell liftoff mats and glacier meltwater in Antarctica - FRY-01 (SPAdes) (version 2) | ecosystem: Environmental > Aquatic > Freshwater > Ice > Glacier... | reverse complement strand
AGGATAAGACTGTGCTTGAGTTAAATGACTGATCAAGCAAAGAGAAAAAGCAATAATTAATCGTGACATCCGGTGGGAATTTGCGGTCTAAATTACTAATATATGCATTGTTTCCTTATTAACAAATTAATGTAATACCAGCCCACTATTGTAAGCCCGATCAGAAAAAATGGAAAGGCAATGTGCCTGATCTTGTCGTTGAGGTAGAATTCGCCAAACATCCAAATAGAATTACCGCAAATCCAGGATGTGATTGCTAAATTGTGAAATAATTCAGATCTATCGAGCCGTAATTTATAAGTCAACCAACAGAACAATAAAAAGGTTGGAATGGCCATTGAAACTCCAATAACCTTGAAATCCATAAGCCAAGCAAAATCTTTAATTAGCCAGAAAACAATGTGTAGATTTTCTTTGGCTCTGAGGTTTGATACTATAGAGCGAATATATATAGGAAGCTAAGAATATGGAAGTGATTTAATCAGGACATAGGAACTTCCATAATCAATACTTGTGCATCCGTATTGGAGATCAATTCCATATTGTTGATATCCCACATACCCAGGCCATCTCTGGATAAAAGGGCATAGCCTTCTACCGTCACATCACCATTCAACACGAAGATGTAGAGCCCATTTCCGGGACTTTTAAAGGGGTAGTTAATTCTTTTTTCCGGATTAAATTTCCCGATATGAAACCAAGCGTTTTGATGAATCCATACCCCAGAATCATTGGCGTTTGGAGATAGAATTTGGTTCCACTCATCTTGAGCTCCGCCGTTAATACTTTGTTGATCGTAACGAGGTGTTAAGCCCTGTTCATTCGGAAAAACCCAGACTTGAAGAAAATTACAGGCCGCATTTTTGTTGCGGTTATATTCACTGTGAAATATTCCTGTTCCGGCGCTCATTACTTGAATATCTTCTGCTTTTATAGTGTGGATATTTCCCATACTGTCTTTATGTTCAAGCTCACCTTCCAGCGGTATAGAAATAATTTCCATGTTATTGTGAGGATGACTCGAAAAGCCCATACCACCCTGAACAAAATCATCATTTAAAACTCTAATAACGCCAAAGTTCATACGCTCAGGATTGTAATAATTGGCAAAACTAAAGGTGTGGTGTGAATCGAGCCAACCATGGTTTGCATGACCTCTGCTTTCGGCTTTATGAATTACTGTTTTCATGAGCATAAAAATATGATATAATATGCTGGTTAGGATAGCGTGAAATGTTAAATAATCATAGAAGCAGGGTTAAATAAGTGTCTTTTGAGAAGGGATAATTATTTATTATTTACCCATTTTCTATTAAAAACAAATTCTGATTGTGGGATTCTTTTTTGTGGGGCGATTTCTCTGAGGTAAAGCGTTTCTTCCAGCGTTTCTGAATCTGCCCGATATCCTATGGCGAGTATGCTAATAGGGTCGTAACCTGTTGGGATTTCCATTAAATCCATTGCTTGAGCCGCGTTAAATCCGCCCATTTGATGAACATTCAAGCCCTCCCTGGTTGCCTGTGCGAGCAATGATCCAATGGCTAAACCGGTATCATGCCAAGCATGAGAGTTGGGATTGTTATTGTGGTCAAGATAATTTTTGGCAAGCGCAAAAACAAGCAATGCTGCGTTTTTAGACCATGAATTGAAAGAGTTCAAGGTGCTGGCTAGTTTCTCCCATTCTGGGGTTCCCCGCTCACAAACCAAAAATCTCCAAGGCTGTTCGTTGAATGAAGAAGGGGCCCATCTGGCGGCTTCAAACAAACTACCAATGACCTCAGGAGGAATAGGTTTACTATCATAAGCTCGGCCACTCCAGCGAAGACGTAATTCTTCAATAATAGGGAAGTCGGGATTTATAGAAGGCTTTTGAATGGACATTTTCTAATGATTGTTTTTATGAATTAAGAACAGAGCAATTTAACAAAGGTTTAAGAGTTTAGCTTTTTTCGACTACAGTTATACTTGAGAGAAGGCTTAAACGCCGAAATCATGTGTTCTATTTGAATTAGTAATTTCACGCTTTCTTAATTCTTCAAAACCATGAACATAGAATCTCTTCGAAGCTACTGTCTTTCGCTTAAAGGAACAACAGAAGATTTCCCATTTGATCAGCAGACCTTGGTTTTTAGAGTGGGAGGAAAAATCTATGCCTTGGTTGATGTAGAGAGTTTCGATTACGTCAATTTAAAATGTGATCCTGAAAGAGCGATTGATTTGAGAGAACAATATTCGGCCATTCAACCCGGTTATCACATGAGTAAGGCACATTGGAATTCGGTTTATAATGATGGCTCTTTGAGTGATAGCTTCATTAATGAGTTGATAGACCACAGCTACGCACTGATATTCAAAAGTTTGCCGGTCAAAATTCGCAAAGAAGTTTCAGGAAGCATTTAGCCTCACTACATTTGTGGTCATTATCAATGAAAATATGAGTTTTATGGGAATGAATGAACTTCTGGACAAGCTAAAAAATGGCATCGATCGTTTAGATAGTGGAACCTTGGCGGTTTCTGAACTAGAGGAATTAACAGAAGTCTCGAGGGAACTGTATGAGCGTTTGGTTGTGCTGCGGTATAAAGCTTATGATGACAGTATTAAGGCTCAAGAGGCCATTATTTCTGAGCCTGAAATAATTAATCAAATGGAAATTATCGAGTATATTCATGAGAGTCAACCCGAAATTCAGGAATACATAGAGGAGAATTTATCCGAGGCGCCTACTGAAGAAAGGGTTCCGTTGTTTGCATTTAACATTACTGAAATACAAGAGGTGCAGGAAGAGATTGTAACAGAATCGCTAGGAAAGGAGATGCAAGCGCCGTTAGCTTTTGTACAGGCCCCAAAGCCATCACCTAAGATTGATTCCACAAGCTTAGGCAGCATTAATGATAAACTTGCAAAAGAAGAGTCTAGTTTGGCTGACAGATTGGGAAAATCACGAATTGAAGACCTCCGAAAAGCAATAGGAATCAACCAGAAATTCGGATTTATTTCTGGCTTATTTTCCGGGGATTCATCTGCTTATGATCTCACAATAGATCGATTTAATTCTGCAACCGACATTGATGAAGCCATGAGTTTATTTGCTGAGGAACAGCAGGCGAGATCTTGGGATGCGGAAGAAAGTTTGGTTGAAAGTTTAATCAATCTAATCGAAAGACGACACGTTTAATGGACGCGGATCTTACATTGGTTCCAACGCCAATTGGCAATCTTGGAGACATTACTGTTAGGGCTTTAGATACCTTGAAAAGCGCTGAGCATGTGCTTGCTGAAGACACTCGGGTTACCCGGAAATTGTTTAATCATTATGGCATCACTGCTTCTTTAAGCGCCTTTCATCAGCACAATGAACACCGAATGACTGAACGCATTATTGAACAAATGCTTTCAGGACAAAAGATTGTATTAGTTAGTGATGCGGGTACTCCCGGGATTTCAGACCCCGCGTTTTTACTCGTAAGAGCTGCCGTTGAAGCGGGCCTAAAAGTGGAGTGTTTGCCGGGCCCAACTGCATTTGTACCTGCCTTGGTTGCTTCGGGATTCCCATGTGATCGTTTTGTTTTTGAAGGATTTCTTCCCCACAAAAAAGGACGTCAGAAAAAACTTTTGAATCTGAAGGAGGAAGAACGAACAATAATTTTTTATGAAAGTCCTCATCGATTAATTAAAACAATAGAACAAATAGCTGAATTTATTGGAACTGACCGCAGGTTATGTGTAGTAAGAGAAATTAGTAAAATCCATGAAGAATATGCTCGTGGAAGCACATCAGAATTAATTGAACATTTTACTAAAAAAGAGCCAAAAGGAGAAATTGTGATCCTCTTGGAAGGTCTTAGAAAACAGAAGAAGGACGAAGATTCTGAAGACTAGAAAAGTTTTGCAAAAACCTCCTCAACTTTTGCAACGTGCACTAATTCAATTTTGTAGTCGCTTTGCTTTAATCCTTTATTGTATCTCGATAAATAGATTCGCTGCAAGCCCATTTTTTCAGCCTCTCTAATTCTTTGTTCCACGCGCGTTACAGCTCGCACTTCGCCGCTAAGGCCTACTTCGCCTGTGAATGCGGTTCCTTCAGGAATTGCTAGATCCTTGCTGGAGGAGTAAACAGCACTCACCACTGCAAGATCAATAGCCGGATCCTCTATACGCAATCCCCCAGTGATATTTAAAAATACATCACGAATTGATAAGCTAAATCCTGCGCGTTTTTCAAGCACTGCTAACAACATATTTAATCGTTTAGTATCGAACCCCGTAGCGGTTCTTTGCGGTGTGCCGTATACTGCAGTGCTCACCAAAGCCTGAATTTCAATTAGCATAGGCCTCATGCCCTCAACAGTTGAGGCTAGAGCAATACCGCTCACAGGCACTTCATGCTCACTTAGGAGCACCTCTGATGGGTTATCTACCTGACGCAGTCCATTGCCCAACATTTCGTAAATACCTAGCTCATTGGTGCTTCCAAACCGGTTTTTAACCGAACGAAGCAAACGATACAAATGATTGCGATCACCTTCAAATTGCAATACAGTATCAACCATGTGTTCCAGAACTTTTGGTCCAGCTATAGAACCATCTTTAGTGATATGACCAACTAAGATAACAGGCACACCACCTTCCTTGGCATATTTCATTAGCTCAGCGGTGCATTGCCTGATTTGTGAAATGCTTCCAGGACCTGATTCTGCATGTGGAGAGTGCAAAGTTTGTATTGAATCAATAATCAGCATATCCGGATTAATATCTTGAAGGGCATTAAAAATATTGCCTGTGTCTGTTTCGCACATTACCAGCAGATTTTCAGGAATGGTATTTATTCTTTCGGCGCGCATCCTGATTTGTTCTGCGCTCTCCTCACCTGAAATATAGAGCGTGACCATGTTGGGTAAGTTGAGCGCAACTTGCAATAAAAGTGTTGATTTCCCAATGCCGGGTTCTCCCCCGATAAGCGTCAAACTACCAGGGACTAATCCACCGCCTAAAACACGATTCAATTCGCCATCACGCATATCAGCGCGTGGACTTTCCTCAAAATTGATATCACGCAGCGCTTTTGGTTTGGCAGCAGGACCTGCTTTTTTGTTGATGCCAGGCAGTGAGCTTTTACTTTCTGCCTGAATGATTTCTTCAACATAGGTGTTCCATTCGCTACAAGAGCTGCACTTACCGACCCATTTTGCTGATTGTGCCCCACAATTCTGACAGAAATAAGCAGATTTAACTTTAGCCATGCCACGAAGTTACTAAGATTGAAGAGCAGGAATAATTTTAATTATCAAGACTAGAGCAAGGACTTCTGAATAGCTTATCTAGCGATATAGCTTGGTTTTTAAACGGGTATTAAAATTAGAAAAGGCTGTACGAGAATCGAGACAGCCTTTTCTATTATTCCTTGTAGAAATTAATTCCTGATTACCGTTACATCAGAATTGTAGATGTCTCCATTTGGTAATGTGAGCACGTAGTAATAAGTACCTGCTTCGATGTCTTTAGCCGCCCAATCGTTTTGGTAATCGGCATCTTCATAAACTAGGCCCCCCCAGCGATTGAACACTTTGAAATCAACATCTCCAAAGACGATGAAATTTTCAAGACCATTAATAACAAAAACATCATTAACGTCATCATCATTAGGAGTAACTACATTAGGGATATCCAAAAGACACGGATCAACAGTAACCGGAACAATGGCGACATCGGAGCCACAAATATTGTTAGCTGTTACCACTAAATTGAAGCCATTTGGGCAATTGTCAGAAGCATAACTACTAACCACATCAATATCATCACTAAATTCAGTGCTGATAATTTGAATATCGTCGTCGCATTCAATAGACCAATTCCAGGTTAGACCACTTGCAACGCCAGTATTTGCTTGCACATTCACTACTATTCCAGGGCAAAGGTCATTAATTGCTTCTGGTGTCATGGTGAGAATTGGACTGAAGTTTAAAGCCACAGTTCCACAAGCGCTTTGTGTTTCGCAAGCATTAGTAACGTCAACACAGTATTGACCGGCACTATTTACTTCAATCGAGTTGCCACTGCTACCATCATCCCATGAATAGATCACTCCGGCTTGATTTGAATTTGCAACAAGAGTTCCGCTTGGTGTATCACACAGGCTAACATTATTAACGCTTACAATCAATGCGCTTACAAGGGTCAGGTCGAAATTTGCACTTACTGTTCCGCATTCGTTGCTCACGCTAACCGTATAATTCCCATTTTGGTTCAGCGTCTCGGTAGAATTAGATGAGTTGAGCCCCGGACCAGTCCAAGAGTATTCATAAGAGTCATCATCATTGCTGATCGGATCAATGAAAAGTGATGGCTGATCGCATAGGGTGTAATCGTCTTCAATAGCATTCAGGACCGGACTTGGCTCTAACACAACATTAAAGTTGGCATTATCCGTGCCGCAGTCGTTAGTTACAGTTACTGTATAATTTCCACTTTCTGTTATGGTTACAGAACTTTCAGAACTAATCAGTCCATTACCACTCCAAGTGTACTCAAATGAATCATCCTCTTCTGAAATTGGATCAAGATTAAATGATGCCTGATCACAAAGCAGATATTCAGGATCAACATCTAAAACCGGGATCGGATCAATTAAAACTTCAACACAAGCTTCATCAGATCCGCAAGCATTACTGATAGTTACGCAGTAGTTTCCAGACTGAGTGACCGTAAGATTTGGTGAAGTAGCCCCTCCCGTCCACTCTATTTCAGCATCATTTAACGGATTTTCGTACTCAGGGGAGAGTAAAATGGGCACGCCACCACCACCGCACTCGTTAATTTCTGACACGAGATCCACAGAAACTTGACCTGAATAAGTTACGGTATAATAGTAATCTGTTCCGCAAGTTTCGGAGAAGAAATGCAAATCATAAGTTCCAAAATCACCAGGGCTGAAGTCTGAATTGAACTGAGTTTCATCAGTAAACTCAGCGCCGGGAGGGCCATCAATTATTTCCCAATAACCGATTGGAGGACTGCTAGGACATGCAGCAATACCTTCCCAAATTAGTCCCGGCCCGGTAAGCGGAACCGGAGTGAGGTTCATTGGGCTATTAGAGCAGTTGAGGATTTGTAATGATTGAGTACCTGTGCTGTTTCCGGGATCGTAATAGATTTCTACATAATCACCATAAAACACTTGAAAACCTGGCGTCCATAGCGGTGTTCCGCAATTAGGAGCCTGCACATTTTCCAAAACTAATTCCCCGTTCACAAAAATATCGAGGCTGCCATTGGCATTAGCCCAATTGCAGTTTGTATTAAACATATATAGCCAAAAAGTACCGCCTTGTGCTGTGGCATAACCACAACAGAAATCCAAATCCTCTAAGCCATCGCAATAAGCTCCAGACCAGGTGTCTTGAGGTATAGTGGCAGCGGCGGAGCTTATGTTGAATATTCTTTGTCCCAAGCAACCTCCATCAGTAGTTACTTGTAAAACGAAAGTGCCTGATGATAGATAGATGTCTTGTTGAGTTGCGTCATCACCATAAACTGTTCCGGGATAGTCGAGATAATTGGCCCAAGAATAGGTATCGAATGTGTTATTACATAACACAAGCGTTGAATCATTGGGGCAAATAGGTTGTTCTAGAATAGTAATGCTCGGAAGAAAGTATTCGGTTTCAATTACGTCTACGCTAGTTGTGCTAGAGCATCCGAAGTAAAAACCCGTTACAGAAATAGTACCACCATTGTTCACAACACATTCCTGACCTGTGCAATTGGTATTCCAAACATATTCGTCAAATCCGGGGCTGGCAGTTAAGGTAGTAGTTCCGCCGCCGCAAAAATCAAGTGGGCCGGAGATGGTGATTGGTGGTGCCTCAATGTCTAGTACCTCAATAATATAACTCACAATTGTAGTGCCAATAGGCGATCCATTATCAGTTCCAATGAAGATTAATTCATGAGAACCGATATTGTCTTCTGTGCCTATAATGTAGCCCGAGGCAGAGGCAAATACGCCGTTATTTTGACTAAGGAGAACAAAATCTGCTGCGTCAGAATCATCAACCGTTATAGTAACTGTTTGTCCTTCTTCGGGAGCAAAAAAGGAAATGTCAATAGGGAGGGTGTCGTTCTGGCAAATGTATAATGTATCACAACCTCCTTCGGTACTTGGAATAGGAGGAATATTGTCCGATGTGAAGCAAGAGTTATACGTAAAAGATTTGTCGTCTAACCAATGCACACCATCGTTGCTGGCAAATGGGCCATCATAATTTGAGTTATTATTAAGGAATCGGCCCACTTGGAAAAAATCGTTTCCTAAACCACGGTTTGCGCCAACTGTGGCCGCTGCTGTTCCGCCAAATCCACCTTGTCCGCCATTCCAATCTCCTGCTGCCCATTGCATGTCAGCGTAGCAAAATGCCAGATTGTTACCTTCCCCAATAATAGGGTCAGTGCCATCGGTAATAATGATTTGAAAAGTATTTCTCAGATTAGAATGCTGAAAATAATAACCAACATCTATGAAATTCACATAAACAGCTGTTGGTGTTACTTTATAGCGAATTCCACCGGAACCATTAATATCAATATCAGCCCAAAATCCGGCAATCATTGAAAACGCATTGCTAGGAAAACCTTCAGGAACAAAAGTGGTATTGGGTCCGCCAAATGTGATTGTTCCTTTGGTGTTGATCCAAAATTGCGTTTTGGTATCTCCAAAAAAACAATAGTCAAAAGGCAAAGGAATTGGTCCAAAAGAACCATCCAAACTATTTGGATTGAATTGATTAGGATTTAAAAGCGTCCATGTGAAATCCGGCTCTGTATAACAATCGCATTGACCTGAGCGATCTCCGCCTTCGCCAAGCGGAGGTGCTTGATAAAATGATTCCACATACTCATCGTAAGCATGCTTGTCAAATTGACCATTTGCTTCCAATTGTTGGATGTATTGACGAGTGTAAAGAATTTCTTTTCCATCTCCATCCTGAGCAGAAACACGAAATCCGGCGCCAAGAGCACCGGATAAAATGAAGATTGCTAATAAACGCCTCATTGTGTTGGTTTTTATATTAAAAAGCCCCGGTTAAGGGGCTTTGTTTGTGGTAAAACTTAATTTTTTATAATCGTCAGATCACCTTTTGTGACATCTCCATTTGGAAGAATTACGATGAAGTAATAAGTGCCTGCAGAGGCCTCGTCGCCCTCCCAGTCATTCTCGTATTTATCGGTTTCGTAAACCAAATTACCCCATCTATTAAATACCTGAAGCTTCACACCACCAAATGCATAATAGCTTTCGAGACCTTCTATCACGAAGGCATCGTTTATGCCATCGTCATTTGGAGTAATTACGTTAGGGAAATCAACCAAACAAGGATCAAGAGTTATGTCAACACTTGCGGCATCTGTACCACAATTATTATTTGCAGTGATTAACACCGTAAATCCATCCAGACAATTGGCATTGGCTAAATCACCACTCACAGCAAGCTGACTACCGGAAACATCAAGAGCGCTTGATCCACCACCACATTCTACAGACCATGTCCAACTCACACCATTTGCAGATCCGGCATTTCCTGAAAGAACCTGATCAATTCCAGGACATAAATTATCGACGGAATTAAGATTCATAGTAATGTTAGGTGTGAAATTAAGCGAAACAGTTCCGCAGTCGTTTTGTGTCTCACAAGCATTGGCAACAGTTACACAATAGTCACCAGTGCTGTTGACCTCAATATTGGAAGTGGTTTCTCCATTATCCCACAAATAGCCCACCGGCTGATTGGCTGTGGCTACAAGCGTACCGGTAGGTTCATCGCATAGATTTAAACTATTAACGCTAACCGTTAATTCGCTAACCACGGTTAGGTCAAACTCGGCAGAAACAGTTCCGCACTCATTAGTAACGGTAACAGTATAACTACCGTTCTGACTTAGCGTTTCTTCAGGGTCAGAGGAGTTGAAGCCCGGTCCGGTCCATGAATAACTGAACGAAGGATCATCATTTGTAATAGGGTCAAGGAACAGGGAAGGTTCATCACAAAGGATATATGCATCTTCAATTTCACCCAAAACTGGAGTTGGGTCTAATAGAACATCAAATGTTGCATTGTCTGTTCCACAATCGTTTGTTACAATAACAGTGTAAGTGCCACTTTCAGTGATAACGACAGTGGGAGAGCTACTGTTAAAGCCAGGTCCAGACCAAGTATATTCGTAAGAGTCATCATCAATAGCTATCGGATCAAGACTTAAAGAAGTCTCGTCACAAAGAGGATAATCATCATTCAAACTTAAGGCCGGTATTGGATCAATCAACACCTCAACACAAGCTTCATCGGAGCCGCAACCATTGCTAATGGTAACACAATAGGTTCCACTTTGAGTAACTGTGAGGTTAGGTGAAGTAGCTCCGGTAGTCCATTCAATTTCAGCGTCGTTCAGAGGATTTTCATAAACCGGCGAGAGTAAAATTGGGTCACCGCCGCCACCGCACTCATTAATTTCAGAAACTAAATCTACTGAAATAGGGCCAGAATATATTACTTCATAATAATAGTCTATTCCGCATGTTTCTGAGAAGAAGTGCAAATCATACGTTCCGTAATCGCCCGGACTGAAATCGCTATTGAATTGTGTTTCATCGGAAAACTCAGCCCCCGGAGGACCGTCTATAATTTCCCAATAACCAATAGGCGGACTGCTCGGACAAGCAGCAATACCTGCCCAAATCAAGCCGGGCCCAGTTAATGGAATTGGAGTGAGATTCATTGGGCTATTAGAGCAATTGAGAATTTGAAGCGATTGAGTTCCGGTGCTATTACCTGGATCATAGTAAATTTCTACATAATCACCAAAGAACACTTGGAAACTTGGTGTCCAAAGCGGAGTGCCGCAATTTGGAGCCTGTACATTTTCTAAAACTAGCTCACCATTTACAAATATATCTAGGCTTCCATTGGCATTGGCCCAATTGCAATTAGTATTGAACATGTAAAGCCAAAAATTACCCCCTTGAGCGGTTGCATATCCACAGCAAAAGTCAAGTTCTTCCAAGCCATCACAATATGCTCCAGACCAAGTGTCTTGAGGGATTGTGGCATTTGCTGAAGTGATGTTAAATATCCGCTCTCCTTGACAGGCGCCATCGAGCACGGTTAGAACAAAGGTCCCAGATGAAAGATAAACCGTTTGTTGATCAGTATCATCACTATAAATAGTTCCAGGATAACCCAAATAATTGGACCATTGATAAGAGTCATATGCATTAACACTGAGAACCAAAGTAGAGTCATTAGAACAAATGGGTTGATCAGTTATGGATACTGGAGGTAAAAAGTATGGCAGTATCAATGGAGTTACTGTTGCTGAAGCGATACACTCCCCCAAAATGGCATTGATAGTTATCGTTCCGGGTTGTGAAACTTCGCAACTGTTGCCGATGCATCCGTTGGACCAAATGTATTCGTCATAACCCGGACTAGCAGTTAGAATTGTTGATTCGCCAGAGCAGAATTCAAGAGCCCCAGAAATACTAAATGGAGGAGCCACATCTTCTGTAACTTCAACAAAAATGGTGATTGTAGTTACTCCCACTGGCGAACCATTATCTGTTGCGGTGAAAGTAAGCTCATTGACTCCAATATTCTGAGCATTTCCGGTAATGGTGCAACTAAAGGAGGCTGTATTACCATTAATTATTTCGAGGTCTGTGATACCAAGCATACCACCGGCATCAAACACAAGATTTGTAAGCTGTGGGCCTTCGGGGGATAAAAACTGAAGTGTTAAATCGAAGGTGGCGTTCTGACAAAGTGTAATTGTGTCGCAAACATTAGCTCCTGAAGCTATAGGAGGAATATTGTTGCCCTGGTCCAAACAAGCATTGAAAATAAAACTTTTATTGTCGAGCCAATTGACTCCATCATCAAGGCCAAAAGGCCCATCGTAAATCAAGCTGTTTACACTGAAACGACCAAATTGAACAAAATTGTTGTTATTTCCTCTGTTTGCACCAACGGTGGCTGAAGAGCCGCCAAAGCCACCCTGTCCTCCCGAAGCATCACCAGTTGTCCACTGCATATCCTTGTAGCAAAAGGCAACGTTTTTACCGGCACCTACAAAGTCATTAGCACCATTGGAAATGATTACTTGAAAATTATTGATTTTATCCGTGTGATCGGCATAATATGCAACGTCAATCCAGTTCACATAAACGGCATCTGCCGTTACTTTATAAAACACATCACCACACGTATTGCAACTTAAATCCACGTCACCCCAAAAAGGAGCCACCATAGCTGTTCCCATTGGGAAGCCTTGCGGAGTGAATGTTCCAAAGGCGTTACCAAAGGTTATATTTCCGTTAGTGTTGATGAAAAAGCTATTGTAATTATCGCCGTACAAGCAAAATGTAAATGGCAAAGGAATCTGGTTGGTAGAACCATCATCAACGTTCGGATTAGAAGGGAAGCCGGCCAGAGTATAAGTAGCATCCGGCTGGACCCAGCAACCACATTCCGCGTCGCGGCCTTGAACACCATCACCAGCGTTAAAAACTTGAGGGTGAATAGCGATATTTGTTCCTTCCTGACCTAAGATTTCAACATCAGGACTATCCAGCAAACCCGACGCTTTTAGCGCATCATATTCCTCAGTTCCAACATAAACTTGTTGCTGAGCAGAAACCTGAAAAAAGGTAGCTGAAAAAAGAGCAGTTGAGAAAAATAGCTTTTTCATGAGTGGTTAATGGGCTAATTGGTTTGGTTCAGTTCAAAAGAAAGACAAATATAATAGTTTATCGTTTTAAGGTCAGTGTTTGTTGGCCTTTGGTTTTTTGACCCGCATAGCCAGACGCTTCTACAACGCAAACATACGTTCCAACCGGCATTGGCTCTCCAAAACGATCGTTACCATCCCAGCTTTGGCGCCCTTCTGACGATTCAAAAATCATTGTTCCGCTTGCGTCGTAGATTAACAATCTGTAAACCAGTATGTTCTCACTATGAATTTTATCAATATCAAACAAGTCATTCACTCCCGGACTAGTTCCCGGAGAAAAAACATTTGGTATAACCAGCTTAATTTTTCTAAGCGCTTCAACATCAATGCATTTCTGTGCGCTTTGTCCTTCTAAATCAGTAACAGCAACGCAAACACCATAGGTTCCATCAGTCATAAAACGATGACGCACTCTTTTGCCATGGACTTTATAACCATCTGTGAAAGTCCAGAAATAATTAGCGGCATCTGGGCCTTCAACAGTGAATAACCAATCTAATGGATCTTCTTCTTCTTGATGGCTTAGTATTGAAACATCCAGATATGAAGGCTCATCAGACTCATTATATTCTTTGCTTTCATCTATTGATTCCGCATCAGAATCTTGAGCATTGCTATCGACTTCCGCAGCATCCGGAAAAATGGCTGAATCTGAGCCAGGGCTTGAATTCAAATTTTCTGAAGTGCTTTGGTTTGGCGTTGGGGCTTGTTCAATTGATTCAATCTCAGTTGAGTTTCCCGCTGATGTATGCTCTTCTTCGTTAATAGTAATTAAATTTTCTTCTGAAGGAATTTCAGTTGGAGCTTGAGTTTTTGGACTAGAAACTACTTCTGCATTTGCCACCGTGTTTTTGTTAGAATCCGCAGGGATGGCTACATATACGATTCCTGCCACAGCGGCAGTAATACCGGCAGCAATGAATAGTTTAGAAAGGATTGACATTCCTGATTTTACAACAACTCCTGTTGTTGCACCCAAGCCAGCGCCATGTTGTATGGTTTGCCACAAATCAGGATTTACCGGACTGCTCTTATCCTGCAATCGAGTAAAAATGTCTTGTATGTTTTTTTCCTGACTCAATGTTTTAGTTCTTTTTCATTAATTAACCTTTTTAGAAAGACCTTAGCCTTAAGAAATTGGGTTTTGGATGTGCTTTCAGAAATCCCTAGCATTTCGGCAATTTCCTTGTGAGCAAACCCTTCTACAGCAAACAGATTAAATACCGTTTTGTATCCTGTCGGCATGCTGTCAATCAACCTTTCCAACTCATCAAGAGACATTTTGGAAAGAGCATCCATTTCTCCCGAATCTAAAGATCGAGCCTCGTCTATGGGGTCTTCATTTTGTTGGTGCTTGTTCCTACGGATGTGAATAAGTGCAGTATTAACTATTACCATTCTGATCCAACCGCCAAGACTCCCTGTTCCGCTGAACTGGTTTAGCTTTTCATAAACTTTGATAAACCCCTCCTGAAAAATATCTTCGGCTTCCTCTGTGCTTTTAGCATAGCGTCGGCAAAGGCTCATCATTCTTCCCGAATAGAGTTCAAAAAGAGCTTTTTGGGCATTTGATTCTCCCCTAAGGCATCCTTTAACAATCTGTTCTTCGGTCATTGTCTGATTCAAATGATGCTGTTACTCGTCTAAAAGTTGTCTCAATCTAAAAATTACTTTTTGGAATAGGGCATAAATTTCAGCTCATTTGGCTTACGATTGAGCAATAAACAGTAATTACATCAACAATAGGGCATTGATAGGTCATGAGCGCCTATACTAATGTCTTGACAAACAAAAAGATAGGTAATTCAACTTTGTCCAAATTGAATTTATTGGAACTAAATCCATCATCAACATTTTATCACCTCCTTATTCAGCGTATTTTTGCGGCGATGAAACACATTCGCAATTTTTGCATCATTGCTCATATTGATCACGGTAAAAGCACTCTTGCCGATAGACTTTTACAGGTAACCGGCACCGTTGACCCCAGAAAACTCCAGGCTCAAACCCTTGATGATATGGACTTGGAGCGTGAACGCGGAATTACCATTAAAAGTCACGCCATTCAAATGAAATACACATTTGAAGGTCAGAATTATGTGTTAAACCTCATTGACACTCCGGGTCACGTCGATTTCTCTTACGAAGTTTCCCGCTCTATCGCAGCCTGTGAAGGCGCCTTGTTGATTGTTGATGCTTCCCAAGGAATTCAGGCTCAAACCATTTCAAATTTGTATCTGGCTGTGGAGCATGGTCTTGCCATTATTCCAATCCTGAATAAAATGGATTTACCTAGCGCAGACCCAGAAGAAGTTACGGATCAAATTGTTGATCTTATTGGCTGTCGCTCCGATGAAGTTATTCCCGCTTCCGGAAAAACAGGATTAGGAGTTGATGAAATATTAGCGGCAATTATTGGAAGAGTTCCTGCCCCGAAAGGCGATCCTGACGGCCCTCTTCAAGCGATGGTTTTCGACTCCGTGTTTAATTCCTTTAGAGGGATAATTGCCTATTATAGAATTTTAAACGGAAAACTCAAAAAGAGCGACCACGTGAAATTCCTCAATACCGGAAAAGCATATTATGCTGATGAAGTTGGAGTTTTGGGGATGGAACTTATGCCACGAAATGAAGTTTGTGCAGGTGACGTGGGCTATATCATTTCCGGAATCAAAGAGGCCAGAGAAGTTAAAGTGGGCGATACCATTACTTTGGTTAATAACCCCTGCCAGCGAGCCGTTCGCGGTTTTGAAGATGTAAAGCCAATGGTATTTGCCGGTATTTACCCGGTTGATACCGATGAATATGAGGAGCTTCGATCTTCCATGGAAAAACTACAGCTCAATGATGCCTCTCTCGTTTTTGAGCCGGAATCATCAGCGGCACTTGGATTCGGATTCCGATGTGGTTTCTTGGGCATGCTTCACATGGAAATCATCCAAGAACGTCTCGAAAGGGAGTTTAATATGACTGTAATTACTACGGTTCCAAACGTATCATATACGGCCCATCTTAAGAAAGGTGGAGTAATTGATATCCATAATCCCTCAGAATTGCCGGACCCTTCTAAATTGGAAAGGGTGGAAGAACCCTATATCAAAGCCCAAATCATCAGTAAATCCGAGTATATCGGACAAATAATGACGCTTTGCATTGAGAAAAGGGGAATTCTTAAAAACCAGGTTTATCTCACTTCGAGTAGAGTCGAATTGTCTTTCGAAATGCCTCTTGGCGAAATAGTTTTTGACTTTTATGACAAATTAAAAACGGTTTCCAGAGGTTATGCCTCTTTTGATTATTTCATGGATGGCTACCGTGAGTCAGATCTGGTGAAGCTTGATATAATGCTAAACGGAGATCCTGTGGATGCATTATCTGCCCTTATTCACCGCGATCACGCCTTCGAATTTGGTAAAAAAATCTGTCTCAAACTGAAAGAACTTATTCCGAGGCAGCAGTTCGAGATCGCATTACAAGCCGCCATTGGGGCAAAAATTATTGCTCGCGAAACCATTAAGCCCTTGCGTAAAGACGTTACGGCCAAGTGTTATGGCGGTGATATCTCCAGAAAACGTAAACTTCTTGAAAAACAGAAGAAAGGTAAAAAGCGTATGCGTCAAGTAGGTAATGTGGAGGTTCCTCAAGAAGCATTCTTGGCGGTTCTTAAGCTAGATTAAGCCTAAAAATTTTGATTCTTTTCAGAAGTCCCACATTTTTCTTATTATTGTGGGAAGACTGATTTACTAAGTATGAAATTTTTGCTGACTTTGGGATTATGCCTGGGCATCTTATTGGGCAAAGCCCAATGTGATCACTATATAAAGGAGGCATTGATTCCGAATTCTTTCGGACATGCCATCTCTGCCTGCAGTGACGGAGGTAACATAATCGCAGGTGTTTTGGAAGATGGTCCACATGGTAACGAAGATTGGCTCATATCAAGACGGAATAATCAAGAAGTAGAAATTTGGACAAAAGCGATTGGAACAAATCTCGTGGAATCCGGAAAAAATCTTATTGTTACAGAAATGTCCGACGGTTTTCTGGTGGCCGGATACCAAACACCAACAAACAGTCTTACTAGAACATTTATATTTGTTAAGCTCAATCCAGATGGTGATATTCTTTGGCAAAAGCTTATACCTGGGGCTTTTTCTGATGGAGACACACCAAGAGACATTTTAATCACGGAGAATCATATTTATATAGCAGGAACGAGCAGGTCTTATGGTGCCGGATTATCTGACGCCATTATTCTTTGCTTAGATCTTAGCGGAAATTTACTTTGGGGTAAAACGATGGGGGGTATACTTAACGACCACTTCTATGCTATAAATCATCATTCCAACGGAAAAGTTATTATAGCAGGAAACAACGAGTCTTTTGATGAAATTGTTCACCATAATTGGGTTTTGGTTATGGATTCCCTTGGCAATACGATCCATGAAAAAATAATTTATGGAGATGCTATTGATACGGTATTTAAAATTGAGAAAAACAATACCGGAAACTTTTCACTTGTAGGATATTCTAAAAGCTTTGGAAGCACTCATGAAGCAACGGAGGTGATTGAGTTGGATGAGGAACTTAATATCCTAAATGATTTTATTATAGACTCTCCTTTTGTTGATCAAGGTTTTGATATTATTCTTGATGATGGGTATCAGTTTATTGTGTCTAACTCCAGACTGAGCCCAAACCAAAGAGTTATTCAATTATATGATTTGAATAACATAGTGAACAACGAAATAGCATCACAATTTTATAGTATCAACGGTAGTATTTACAATGAGTCTGTGTCTATGCTTACGCACTACAATAATGATCATTTGACCGTTATTTGCACCATTCAGGAAGCCGGAGTGCGTTCATTGGGGCTCTTGAAATTTTCTCTTAATGATTGTGTCGATAATGATCTTGATTGTCGCGAATCTCAATTGACAGAGGTAATTGATGTAAGTTTTAACACGATTGACTACGAAGGTGTCAAGATAAATTTTAATCTTTTACAAAACGCATCACTCAGCGCGCAGGATTTTGAAATATCGTTTTTCTATCATTGTCCAACAGTCGAATGTGAGGGGGAGTATTCTTTTAATACCAACGAATTTTGCTCCAATTCTCTGGTCGAAATTGATCTGGAATCTACATTTGAAGACGAGCAAGAAATTGACAGCATATCATGGCAAATTCTTGGCAATTCATCCGAGAATACGGAGATTAATTTTGAAATCGGAAATGAGAATGCATTCAATGTTTATTGCGAAATAACCACAATCGACGGCCTTTGCACATACATTATCGACTCTTTGATAATTGTTCCTCCGCCGGAAATGGTGGACTTAGAAATAGCGATAAATTCTTGCGAGGAATTTATTGTTGAAGATTACTCCCTTCCCTTTTGTTTATTACCCTTAGCCCAAGAGATTTCGGAAAATACCGTTTTAACCTGTCAGGAAGGCTGTACTTTGTATGAACTTTCCATAGAGGTAGTTCAAAATTTGCCGTTTGTTGCAGATACAATTCAGGCTATCATTTGCCCAGGCGAAACATTTATATTTGATTTAAATAGTATTGATTCTTCATTGTATTTTGTCGAAACAAATCAATCGTTTATTGAATTGACATCTCTGGGATGGAGCGTTCTCAATATTAGTAATGGATTATGCGAAGATAACATTGCGTTTTTTATTGATATCCCTAATTATCCTAATCTACCTATAGAATCCTATACAGTATGTGAGCTCCCATTTAATCCAGAAATTGATCCTTCGTATGAACTGTTGTTGGATGGTGAAATGGTGAATCCAAGTCAATTAAATACTGCCGGTACATATAATTATACATTTACAAATTATTGTGATACTTTAGAGGGATATTTTGTATTAAACCTAATAGATCTTCCCCCTCTGAGCAATAGTATTATTCTTTGTGAGGGAGATAATTTCGTGCTGGACCTCATTGATTTGAATGCCTATTCCGCCGAAAATCAGGGGAGTACAGAATTAATTTTCGAACCTGAATCCTCAACAAGCATTGAACTAATTTTAATTGACCTCAACTCCGCTTGTCCATTCCATTTAGAGTTGAATTTTAATGTAATAACAGAACCTCAAATCCAATTACCTTCGGATACATTATTGTGCAGTGGTGAAACCCTGATTATTTCGGTGCCAGATACCTACTCCATATTTCTAAACGATTCATTGCATAATAGCCCACTAGAATTATCGGAAAGTGCTGACATTACTATAATTACTGAAAACGACTGTTTTAGTATTGAACAATCGTTAAGTGTTTTGTATGCTGATTGTGAATATGAGTTTTGCGACCTCTACTTTCCCAATGCGATAACCACCAATGATGATCAAAGGAATGATGTGTTTTACGGAAAAACCACATGTCATCTGAAGGAGTTTCAATTGCAAATTTTCAATCGCTGGGGAGAAAAGATATTTGAAACAGTAAGCATAAATGAAACCTGGCCCTCAGTGGGCGACGATATCCCAATTGGTTTATATGTTTGGCAAGTAAAGTATTTGCGAAGTAATGCCATAGAACCTGTACTTTTGAGGGGTCACGTCACAGTAATTGAATAATTGGGCATTATAAGAAAACAGGCAGCCCGGAGCTCTTTCGGGATTGCCCTTGGCACAATGTTAGGTGCTGTAAATACAATTCTGATATTACCACTGGCTTTCAAAGAGTTTCCGGAGGGCTGGGGACTGATGAAAGTGATAATCGCTTATGGCTTAATTTTTAGTCAAATATGCAGCTTTGGAAGTAGTACCATTTTCGTTCGCTTTTCTCCAAAATATTCCGGTCAGAGTCTAAGTGATCTTCACGCTTTTGCTTTGTTATTACCTTCAATAGGGCTTATTATTCTTGCATTAGCCTTTTCGTTTTTTGGCGGATATTTTATCAGTTTAGTAAATGAAGCAGACGCCATTTTATTGCAAGATAAATTGATGTTGTTATTTGTGCTAACGGCAGCTCTCACATACACATTGGCTTTGAGTGGTTATTTAGGTAGTATATTAAAAACTACCCTTTATCAGACATTTAATGAGTTGCTTACCAAAGTGCTTTATCTTTTGATTTCAGTTGGATACTTTTTCGACTTATATGACTTTTACACACTTCTTGTCCTTTACATAGGCTCTTATGGTTTCATTTTTGTGGCAGTTCTAATTTACTCTTTAAAACAAGGGTTGAGAGTAGGAAGCGCCATGAAAGCTCCTGAAAAGGCAGAAATAACCAGGTACGGTCTTTATGCTATACTCGACAAAGGATCATCTATCTTGGTGAATAATCTCGATATCATTATGATTGCTGTAATGATTGATCTGGAAAATGTGGCATACTACACCTTAGCCTTTTACATTGGTTCGGTGGTGTTAATTCCTCAAAAAGCACTGCAAATGATTGCCCATCCGGTAGCAGCAAAAGCCATACAGGAAAGCGATTTCGTTCTGCTTGCTGATGTTTACAAAAGGTCAGCCCTTAACCAGCTTTTGATTGGCGGATTTATATTTTTATGTATTTGGGTAAATGTTAAAGAAATATTTAACCTTTTGCCGGATAAATTTGGTGGAGGACAATGGGTTGTGCTTTTTATTGGGTTAAGCAAAATGTTTTATCTCATGTCGGGGATAAACGCTGGGATCATTGTTTATTCCGCTTATTACAGGGTAAACTTTGTTTTGAACGTAGTATTGGTTCTGATAACAATTTTGACGAATTATTGGCTTATCCCTCTTTATGGAGTGAATGGTGCCGCTTTGGCAACGGCAATTGCTTTTCTGATATACAATGCAGCAAAAACGATTTATGTTTATTTCAAATTTCAAATTCAGCCAATTGATTCGAAATTCCTTTTAACACTGATCATATTGATAGCACTGAGTATTTCCGGATATTTTATTTTGATGCCGGGAAGCTCGCTTTTTCTGTCTATTATGATGAAATCTGTACTTTTTTCAGGAATCTTCGTTGCATTTGTAAACTATCTCAATCTAGCTCCCGATTTGCAGAGATTTGCTTCAGAAATCCTGAAAAAGATTGGAGAAAAAGGGCGAAAAAGCTCTTAGGATTTTAAGGCCGCTTTATTTTTGTTTGCGAGTTGGCCACAGGCCGCATCTATATCTTTTCCTCTCGATCGGCGAACGTTTACAATGAGATTGCATCGTTCTTCCAGAAATTGGGCAAAGGCATTTACTCGCTCCGGATCGGCCTGCTCAAACTCGCCATCATCTATAGTATTATATTCAATAATGTTTATTTTGCAAGGCACACATTTGGCAAAATGGGCTAACTCTCTGGCGTCTTGCAGAGAGTCATTAAAATCTTTAAAAATAATATATTCAAATGTGATTCTGCTTCCTGTTTTTTCATGAAAATATACAAGGGCATCTCTCAATGACTCTAAATCATTGGAATCGTTAATTTCCATGATTTTACTGCGCTTTACATCATTTGCAGCATGCAGGCTTAGAGCAAGATTAAACTTTACATCATCATCTCCCAGTTTGCGAATCATTTTTGCAATTCCGGCAGTAGAAACTGTAATCCTTTTTGGGCTGATATTTAATCCTTCTTCGGAGCAAATAAAGTGAATACCCTGAAGCACATTTTTATAGTTTAGCAAAGGCTCACCCATGCCCATAAAAACGATATTACTCAAAGAGATGCCATAGCTGTCTTCTGCCTTATTGCTCAGATAAGCAACCTGATCGTAGATTTCGCCCGGACTCAGATTTTTGAGAAGTTTTAATCGACCAGTTGCACAAAACTTGCATGCTAAACTGCATCCCACTTGTGAAGAAACGCAGGCGGTCATTCTGTTACTAGTAGGTATAAGAACACCCTCCATTATTTGGCCCGGGGCCACTTCAAAAGCGCATTTGATAGTGCGGTCTTTACTCACTTGCTCATCGGCAACTATCAATCCTTTTAGCTCGAAATGTTCTTGCAAAAGAGCCCTGGTTGATTGACTCAAATTACTCATCTCGTTAAAATCATGGCATGATTTCTTCCAAAGCCATTCATAAACCTGCTTTGCACGAAAGGCTTTTTCGCCATGTTCGAGCATAAACGAAGTGATTTCTTCCTTGTTCAGTTCCCTGATATCTTTCTTGGCTTTTAGCATTGCACAGCAAAGATAAGCCAAAGCAAATCGCTGTAAATGAGTAATCAAAATGTTTAGATCAAAAAAAAGGGCTTACACGTGGTAAGCCCTTAACCTGAATAATCGCATTCAAGCCTGTTTTTTGAATACGAAGCGGTACTTGATGGTTTGTCCAATACTGGAATCCTCCTTATCAAGTTGAATTTTTTTCAGTTTGCTAACAACGTAATCTATGAGTTCAGGATTAGATGAGTTGATCTGAATGATTTTCAGATTCCCGTCATTGTCTATCTTGAAGCTCACGTCCACTGTTCCTTGCATGTTTTGCTGTTGGAATACCGGAAAAATAACGTGCCTATCAATTTTTTTGCGAAGTGCAGAATATTCAGTTGGTACATCTGAATCTTTTCCTCCTTCTACATTCGAAGGAAAACTGAAAGCGCTCAGCGTTAAGATGCTGAACATGCCTAAAAGGGCGAAATATTTTTTCATTTGGATGTTTTGTTTCGATTATAAGACGTGCTTATGTCATCGAAGTTACAGAGGTAAGTGAGGAACTTTTGTTTTTTTACAGAAACGGCAAACCATTTCTTTAAACGGATTAATTATAAGCTAAATGGAAATTTAAAATTTATTAAGTCAATGTAAATCAACAAGATAGAAATTAAACAATAGGGCTCTGTAACTTATCCTTTTGCCACAGCGTCACAGGATTATATAACTCGAACGCAATTTAAAAAGCCATGAAAAAGCTGATATTAATAGGAGCCGCCCTTTTTTCTGTAATGGCGATGCAGGCGCAAGATGTGCCGGCAACGGATACCACTGGAACAGATAGAGATAAATTTGGATTTCCAAAGAGTAAAACCACGCCAACCGATACTACCCGCATACACCTTGGTGATTTAAAAATCATGATTATTGACGAGGACAAGCAGGGGAAAGACTCAGTAAATGTGAGTTTTGAAGAAGAAGACGAAAACAAAACTCGCGAAGCACTTACCCATTGGGGAGGCATAGATTTAGGCATGAATTTACTGATGGATGCTGATGGGAACATCGATTTCTCAGATGAAAGCGAATGGCTTAATCTTGATTACAGACGTTCTTTTTCTTGGGACTTAAATCTGTACGAGCAAAAAATCAGAATTGTAAAAGACTATGTTGGTATTATTACTGGATTAGGTGTAGGTATTAGAAGCTATGGTTTCCGCGACAGTGTAGAAATTTATTCTAGTAAAGACACCACTTTCGGGGCTTATAATCCTGACATTACTTACAGAACTAATAAGTTAAGAACTACCCACCTCAAAGTGCCGCTTTTATTGGAATTCAACACCAGTAATGACAATAGCAAAAGCTTCCATATTGCTGCGGGTGTAGTAGGAGGATGGAGGGTTGGTGCAGTTACTAAACAAAAATATGAAATCGACGATAAAGAAGTAAAAACGAAAGTAAGAGGCGATTATAATCTCAGCCCTTTTACTCTGGACGCTTCTGTAAGAGTAGGGTTTAAGAACTTCACCGTCTTTGCCAATTACGGACTGACTCCATTTTTTAAAGAAGGAAAAGGGCCGGAGTTATATGCCCTCAACGTGGGTCTTGCCCTGAGTAGTTGGTAAAACTGAGCTCGATGATCTAAAGGTATTTTGTTGTTTATGAAGCGATCTTCGGGGTCGCTTCTTCATTTACACATATTCCACAGAAGCATCGTTCAACAACTCTTCTAATCTGAACTTTAAAAACACTTGTGCAATAGTTAACACATCTTTTTTGCAATAGCGTTCAATGCGATCAATATCATTTTCTTCATAATACACTCGCCCTACCTGGCTGCCATCAATATCGTCTTTCGGTGTTGCAATCCCAAAAACATGTGCAAGTAAGGCAAGCGAAGTGAAGCTTTTTCGATCGCCAAACTTCCAAAGCTCCATTGTATCAATATGTGAAACTTCCCAGGGCTTTTTTCCTGAAGTATCAAGAATGGCCGGAATTTCTAAATTGCAAATCATCATTCGCCTCGCCAGGTAAGGAAAATCAAACTCCTTACCATTGTGGGCACAAAGCAAATTCATGCTTGAATTGAAATGTTTTTTGAGCATTTCAGAAAAATCAGATAACAATTCACTTTCATCATGCCCGAAGTATGATTTGATCACAAATTTACGATTGCTACTGAAGTTTCTAAATTGCCCAACCGACACACAAATGATCTTCCCAAATTCAGAATAAATTCCTGCTGATCCCCAAGACTCTTCCAAGGTCATTTCTGACTTTTCAATCAAAGTTCGGCTCTTTTTTTCCCAAAGTAATTTTCCAAGCCCATCCAACTCATCAAAATGATGAGTCTGCGATACCGTTTCAATATCCAGAAACAATACATTTTCAGGATTTATTTCCTTAATTAGTTTCATACTTAAATGGCAATGTTATTATTATTGATCCAGACTGAACGCAATTTTTAGGTGCTCATAAACGTCAAGCGGAACATTATTTCTGCTTTCATTTGATCTTTCATGACCTAAACGCACCACCACTAAATCTTTTTCGGGCACAACATACACATATTGTCCGCCAATACCCCTCATATAATAGAATGTTTCCCCTTCGTAAATGCCAATCCACCACTGAAAACCGTAGTAGTCAACAGGGTTTCCGTTTAAATCGTTTACCATTGATGGCAACATCGATTCTGTAAGGTAGTTTTCAGAAACAACCTGTTCCCCGTTCCATTTGCCTTTATTGAGATAGAGCTTGCCAATTCGGGCAAAATCGCGAGCTTCAGCGTAGATGCAACAGTATGCTTTTTCTTGACCCTTAGCATCTGTGCTCCAGTATGCATCACCCTCTGCCCCAATGGGCGCCCAAACTTTGGATGACAAATAGTCACTTATTTTTTTCCCTGTTGCTTTTTCAAGAATAAATGAAAGCAAAAGGGTGTTGCCCCCTAAATATTGAAATTGCGTTCCCGGCTCCACGGTGACCTGATAGGAAAAAGTTAATTTTTTGAGATCTGAACCATAATAGGCTTTTGACATAAAGCCAAAAGCATCATTGTATGTCTCGTCAAAATTAATCCCCGATGTCATTTGTAAAAGATGTCGTATTCTCAAATCAGCTGCCTTACCTTCTGAAAAGCCATCCAGAAAATCACTTACCGGTTGATCGATACTTTCGATATACCCATCATCAATAGCAATACCTATTAACAATGAAACAACACTTTTTGCCATGCTGAATGAATTGCTTGTTTTGCCGGAACCGAAACCTTCCCAATACCTTTCAAAAACAATAGAATCGTTGTCAATTACCAAAAAGGCAACGGTTTTGAAATCTTTTAACGGTTTGATTGAAGAGGAATCAGGAGCAGGAACTCCAAGCTTTTCTGCCCATTTTTGAGGAGGCCCGGCCTTAATCATTTGATGTTCGAAATAGTCGAGGTCTTCAATTCCGGGGCCATCCTGACCTTTTATATAGGTCAGTTTCACAGCATTCATGAGGTGGATGTTTCCGCTTATCCACAAGCCAGCCCAAATAAAGAGGACTAGAATCAGTATTCCGAGAAATAATCTTTTAAAGATTTTCATGATTTTGCAAATTTCTTTGTCAAGGTCATAACTTTTTTTCTTTTCACAAGTATAAGCTATGTATTAACCAATAGCAGATTCTACAATGATGCGAAAAATTTACCTACTCACCCTCGCCTTAGGCTTAATAGCCGGCAAAAACATGGCTCAAAAAGAAGAAGCGATTTTTCCGGAAGCTGAATCGTTTTATGAATCTGCCGTTAGGCTTTATGATCAAAATAGCTATCGAGGCGCGATCAGTCAATTGGATTTTGCCATTGAATCTAAGAAAGAATCCAAATATTATAAATTAAGAGCAGATTGCTTTCAAAAAATGGGGAATTACGAATCGGCATTGGCAGATTATAATTTTTCCATTCGCAAAGAGGTTTCTGATTCAATCGTATTTCTCAATAGAGCGGCTTGTCGAATAAACATAGAGCTATTTGAGGATGCTGTTATAGACCTACATAAGTACTTAGAAAAGCACCCTGAAAGCCCTAAAGCATTTTATTATTTGGCAGTTGTAGAGTACTATAACTTCAATTACAAAGGGGCTATTGATTACCTGGAGCTAGCTTCCACGCTGACCCCTGATTATATGGAGGCCTATTATTTATTAGGTGCGGTTTATGGCGAAATGGGAAAACCTGATTTAGCACTTGAAAACTATGGAACCGCTTATGAGCTTGATCCAACATTTCATCGCAGCATGCTTAATGCAGCAGTTTTGAAAATGGAGTACAATGACCCAGATGGAGCCTTAGCAATTTTGGAATCGCTGAAAACAGAGCAGCATGACTTTGGACCTGAACTCCATTATTATCTCGGCGAGGCCAAGGTGATGCTTCATGATAAAGAGGGGGCCTGTGATGAGTGGCAAACAGCCGCCGCTATAGGAGATGCTGAAGCAAGGGTTAATTACGACCGGGTTTGTTTGGGTGCAAAAGGAGAGAAAGTGGAAAAGAAAAACAGACTCACGAAAGTTAGTTTCTAAAAACATCAAACTTGAATACGGAGGCCAGATGCGAAAGCAGTCTGGCCTTTACTTTTTCAATGTCTATTTTCACGCCGAGCTCTAATTCCATTGAGGTAACAGCTTTATCATCAATTCCGCAAGGAACAATGTTTTTAAAGTAATCCATGTTTGAATGTACATTAAAAGCAAGGCCATGCATGGTAACCCAGCGGCTGCACTTCACTCCCATTGCACAGATCTTTCTTGCTTTTTTGGGAATTTCCGGATCAATCCAAACACCTGTATAACCCTCATATCGACCTGCGAAAATCCCAAAATCAGCCAAGCACCTTATAACTGCCTCTTCAAGATAACGCAGATATTTATGAATGTCTGAAAAAAAATAGTCGAGGTCAAAAATGGGGTAAGCAACAATTTGCCCTGGTCCGTGATAGGTAATATCTCCCCCTCGGTTTATTTTGTAGAAACGAGCTCCCTTTTCCTCAAGGCCTTGCACAGAGAGCAACAGATGCTCCATTTTGCCGCTTTTTCCTAAGGTATAAACATGGGGATGTTCTACAAAGTACAAATGATTTTGACTTGGTATTTGTTCGTTCTCCGGCAAATTGCGGTTGCCGGTTTTAATGGCGATGGTTTCTGCGAAAACACGCTCTTGCAAATCCCAGCACTCTTTATAATCCATTGTTCCGAGATCAGTAAAAATGACCCGGGCTTTACTGCTCATATTTTTGAAAGTTCGGATTTCAAAAGTTCAATTTCAGGAATAGCAACAGGATCAAAGCCTCGCTCATTGGCCAGATATAAACTCAGCCAGTCTCCAAAATGAATTAAGTAAAACATTTGGATCAGTGCAGTTTCACCTTTAGCATGTATTTCATGCACCTGATCACTGTGTTTTTTCATGATTTTGGCACTGATATCCATTCTAATCTTCGTTTTGGGATGATCAAAATCGGATTTCAGAATAATTGCTGCAAATCGATTGTCGGCCCCGCCCCAACCCACAAGCTCATTGTGATTCATCTCGGGAATTTGATGATGGATGCAAAGCATTTTGGCGTTTTCATTTAACTGCTGGCGCCATCGAGCGGCAATGCCTTCCATGGAGCTATCAGCATATAAAGTTGGAACTCGAGTTGCAATTGAAGCAGCTATTTTAGAACACCTCGATTTGATTGCCGCCTGCTCAGATAAGAGAACTAAGCTGGCTTTTTTTAAATCTAATTTAAAAGATGAATTTATTATTCCATGCAATTCAAGAAGCCGGAGCAATTGAATATAGGCAAGAGCAAACTGACTTCTCGGAGGCTTGCCCCCCGGAATATTAATACAGGGAAGGTTATTTGTTTCTGCCAACTCAGCAATCGTACCCCCAGAAGTTACGCAAGCAATCTTGCATTCACGCTCAATAGCGTAACGCATTACCGAAATAGTTTCTTCAGTATTTCCTGAATAGCTGCAAAGAATCACTAGGGTATTTTTATCACACCAATGCGGAAGCGAATAATCGTTTACAGTGAGAATTGGCAGATTGCATGTAGATTGAAGGTATTGAGAAACGATTCGCCCACCAATTCCAGAGCCCCCCATCCCAGCAATTAATACCGCTGAAGGCGTAGCGCCACGGCACATTTCAAATCTTTCTGAAAGATCTAAACCAAAATTAATCTGTTCTGGGAAAGACTCAATCAGCTCGTACATGGCCTCAATATTCATTATGATTAAGTGTAATTTACTGCAAATATCCCTTGTTTATTGGAGTTCACAAAATATATACTTGGAGCGCTTAACAATAAGATAACATGAGCGTATAAATCTAAAGTATTGAGTTGCACAAAAAATATTCGACTTTTGGCGCATGGAAAATATTTTCATCATAATAGTAGCAATCCTTTTCGTGCTGGCTATTTCCGACTTAGTTGTTGGGGTAAGCAATGATGCCGTTAACTTTTTAAACTCTGCATTTGGAGCAAAAGTAGCATCAAAGAATTGGATTATGGCTGTTGCAGCCGCCGGGATTTTAGTTGGATCTACCTTTTCCAGCGGCATGATGGAAATTGCCAAAAGCGGGGTTATTAATCCTGAAGCGTTCTATTTTTCTGATGTGATGATGATATTTCTGGCAGTAATGTTGGCCGACATTATTTTGCTCGATTTGTTCAACTCCCTTGGACTTCCAACATCTACAACCGTATCCATTGTTTTTGAATTGTTGGGAGCTGGCGTAGTGCTTGCCTTGTTCAAGACCATCCAGGGGGGCTATTCACTTGATAACATTGGACAATATATTAATGCTTCAAAGTCTATTGTAATCGTCACAGCCATTTTTATGTCTGTGTTTTTAGCTTTCACTTTTGGTGCCATAATTCAGTATATCAGTCGCGTTATTTTCACTTTTCAATATGAAAAGCGTATGCCTTATTTTGGTGCGGCATGGGGTGGCTTGGCTATGACAAGTCTTACTTATTTTCTCTTATTGAAGGGTTTAAAGGGGGCTTCTTTTGTTTCCGAAAGGGCTCTCGAATTCATTGAAGGAAACCAATCGCTCATTTTGATTATTTCTTTCGCTCTTTGGGCAATTATTCTTCATGTGGCCATTACCGTTTTCAAAAAGAACATCTTGCGATTTGTAGTGCTATCAGGCACTTTTGCACTTGCAATGGCATTTGCCGGAAATGATTTAGTTAATTTTATTGGTGTACCGATTGCCGGATTTGAAGCATATACCGCTTGGCAAGCTTCAGGATTGGGGCCGGATGAAATGACCATGGAGTTGATGAAGGCCCCAGTAAAAACCAATTCGATATATCTTATTATTGCGGGTATCATCATGGTTCTGACGCTTTATTTCAGCAAAAAAGCTAGGACAGTGCTTGAAACTCAAGTAAACCTTAGTAGACAGGAAGAAGGCGAGGAACGATTTAGGCCTCATGGAATTGCAAGAGCGTTGGTAGCAGTTTCCATTGGACTGGGAAGAATTTTGAAAATTCTGTTACCAAGAAGCTTTCAAAAAGCGAGTAATAAGAGCTTTGTTCCTGCTACCTCAAATGATGAAGGAACCGCATTTGATTTGGTTCGCGCTGCGGTAAACTTAACTGTTGCTAGCGGATTAATTGCATTGGGAACATCTTATAAGTTACCTCTGAGTACCACTTATGTGACTTTTATGGTTGCCATGGGCACTTCTCTTTCTGATAGGGCCTGGGGCAGAGAAAGCGCTGTGTATAGAGTGTCTGGAGTGCTCAATGTGATTGGCGGATGGTTTGTAACCGCTATTTCTGCCTTCTTGATATCTGGCGTTTTTGTTGCGGTACTAGCAATTGCTGGATTTAATGCCGTTTTTGTGTTATTAGGATTAGTAGCTCTTGCCATAGGACGAAGCTTTTTTGCACATCGCAAAAGCGAGGTGAAGAAAGACAAACGCAAAAAAGGAACACTTTTCGAATTAGCCAATAAAAAGTCACATGAACGTTTAAAGGAACACATGTCAGCTTCATTTGAACAAGCGGCTAAGAGCGTTAGACAGTCGTTGTTAGGGCTGATAGAAGAGAGTGAGTTAACATTGAAAAAAGCGGATCAGGAGCTCAAACTTTTTGAAATGGATTATCAACAAGTTGAACTCGACTTGTATAAGAGCATTAAAGATTCTGGAAAAAAGGATTTGGAGCAATATCATAACTATTTAGGGCTTTTTGGTAAAACACAAGATCTATTGCAATCTGCACAATACATAAGTGACACCTGCAAGGATCACGTTAAAAACAGGCATCTCCCACCTAATCGCACTCAATCAGAATTACTCAGAAAACTGAATTCTTCCTTGGAAGACCTTGGGAAAAAGGCCGCAAAATATGAAGATTGCAAGGATCTGATTAAGAAAATTGATGCTCTCCTCAAGGAAGTTCTTAGCTATCAATTTGAAGGTGTTCACGATAAAAGATTGGGAGCGAAAAATTCATTATTGATGTTCCGACTTGCAACTGAAATTCGCGAATTGAGCAAATCTTTGTCGGATCTTTCAGAATCTATAAAGTCAAGCGCGCCTAAGAAAGACTGATCTATTTGCTTTTCTATCTTTGCACTCCTTATTAAAAGGGGTAAAACTTTGCTTTATGTCACAACATCTTTCTGAACAGGAGCGCTTGCGCCGTGATTCGCTTAAAGAACTCCGGGATCGTGGTATCGATCCATATCCTGCTGCACAATACCATGTGAGTCACTATGCTAAAAACATTCTTGAAAATTTTCAGGAAGGAGAAGAAGTTTGCGTTGCCGGTAGAATGATGAATCGCCGCATAATGGGCAAAGCGTCATTTGCTGAATTACTGGACGCAACAGGCCGCGTGCAGATATACATTAATCGAGATGAGCTGTGTCCGGATGAGGATAAAGACCAGTATAATATTGTTTTTAAGAAACTCTTGGATTTTGGTGATTTCATTGGCGTAAAAGGCAAACTTTTTAAAACCCAAACAGGTGAAATCTCAATTCATGTAAAAGAAATCACCCTCCTGAGCAAAACACTGCGCCCACTTCCGGTGGTGAAAACAGATGCCGATGGAATAGTTCATGATGCGTTTAGCGACCCGGAGTTAAGATATAGAATGCGCTATGTTGATTTAATTGTTAATGATGGCGTTAAAGAACGTTTCATAAAAAGAACGAAGATTGTTGATGCTATGCGTCGATTTTTTAATGACAGAGGTTATTTAGAAGTTGATACCCCTGTTATGCAGCCAATTCCTGGAGGAGCAGCTGCACGACCATTTATAACGCATCATAACGCCCTTAATGTTCCATTTTATTTGCGAATTGCAAATGAGCTATACTTGAAAAGGCTTGTTGTTGGAGGATTTGAAGGAGTTTATGAATTTTCGAGAAACTTTAGAAATGAAGGGATGGATCGAACACATAATCCGGAATTCACCATTATGGAGATTTATGTGGCCTACAAGGATTATTTCTGGATGATGAATTTCACAGAAGAAATGCTGGAAACAGTTGCACTCTTTGCTAATGGCTCTACCGAAGTGAAAATTGGTGAAAATATCATCAGCATGAAAAGGCCTTTCCGTCGCCTTAGTATGATTGATGCGATCAAGGAATATACCGGAGTGGATATTGCTGGAATGAACGAAGTTCAATTGAGAAAAACCTGCGCGGACCTTAGAATTGAAACTGAGCCGAGCATGGGGAAAGGAAAATTGATTGATGAAATTTTTGGAGCGAAATGCGAAAAAAACCTCATTCAACCAACCTTCATTACCGATTACCCTGTAGAGATGTCGCCGCTTTGCAAGAAACATCGCGACAATCCTGAACTTAGCGAACGATTTGAACTTATTATCAACGGCAAAGAAATTGCCAATGCTTATTCCGAATTGAATGATCCTATTGATCAGCGCGAGCGATTTGAAGATCAAATAAAGCTTTCGGAAAAAGGGGATGATGAAGCGATGTTTATTGATCAAGACTTTTTGAGAGCTCTGGAATTTGGAATGCCCCCAACTTCGGGTATGGGCATTGGCGTGGATCGATTAGTGATGCTTTTAACTGCTCAGGAAACGATTCAGGAAGTGCTGCTATTCCCAGCAATGAGGCCAGAGCGTTTTGATTCTGGAGCTGACCGCAAAGGATTATTGGCCGCAGGCATTCCAGAAGAGTGGCTAGATGTAGTTGTGGAAGCCGGGTTTAGCTCCGTTGAGACCATCAAAGAAGCTAAAGCAACAGCTCTGCATCAAACATTAAATGGTTTGAGAAAGAAGAACAAATTGGAAATCCCTGCGGTTCAACTCAGTGAGGTTGAGTCATGGATTGCCAAAGCTTAATTATTGAGTGGCTGGGATTGAATCCTTTGCTGCATTAATTGCCGCATTTGCCTTAATGCCTTGCAGCCTTTTCATCCATGATCTGCTGAATTGATCATATTGGCTGCGCAGGGTGTCGGGGACAGGGTTGTTGGCAGGGAACTTCTCAGTCAAATGATCAACTTGCTCTCCATCTTTCCAAAAGCGAAAACAAACGTGTGGACCGGTTGCAAGACCAGTGCTGCCTACATATCCTATTACATCTCCCTGTCTCACTCTTTGCCCTTCTGAAACCGCTCTTTTGCTCATGTGGAGATACTGCGTTTCGTAGGTAGAATTATGTTTGATTTTCACATAGTTTCCATTGCCATTGGTGAATCCTGATTTAGAAATAGTACCATCGCCAACAGCTAAAATCGGTGTTCCATGCGGAGCCGCATAATCAGTTCCTAAATGTGCTTTGTACCTTTTCAAAACAGGATGAAAGCGCTGCTTGGAATAGCGGCTACTTATTCGACTAAACTTTAAAGGTGCTTTCAGAAAGGCCTTGCGTAAACTATTTCCCTTTTCATCAAAATATTCGCCTATGCTATCTAAATCATAGTGGAAGGCATAATAATCTTCTCCTTTATGTTTGAAGCTGGCGGCCAAAATTTTTCCCGCTTCTACAATTTCTCCATCAATGAGTTTTTCTTCGAAAATAAGCTTGAACTCATCGCCTTTTTGAATGCGGTAAAAGTCTATAGTCCAAGCATATAAGTCAGCCATTTTCATAGCGAGCTCAACAGAGCTGCCATTATCAACCAGCGCCACGTAAAGCGATGAGGTAATTACTCCAGACGTGGTTTGCTGCCTGAATTGAACAGGTTTTTTGCCACAATAGGCATAGAGACTGTCTTGCAGGCAAAACACTACATACTCTTCTTTATCTTTTTCGTAAATGAGGTATTGTGCAGTGCCAGTAGAATCCTTGTCGAAAAGGACTAAAAAATCATTTCCTGCTCGAATTTTCCTCACGTCAAAGGTGTCGCGGGCGTTTGTTACTAGTGCATGGATATCAGGATAAGCGACTTGGTATTTTTGAAGAATATCCGAGAGGAGCTCTCCTTGACTTACCTTCCCTTTTTGAACGTCAAAGCGATTAAGATTGAAGCCGAAAGCAACTAAAGCGGTATCCGCCGCTTTTTCGGGTTTAATTTTAAATTTAAGTCCCCCCTGATCATCACTACAGGCAAAGAAAGTAATGCTGAACAAAAGGACGCCCAAAAAACGCATCAAAAATTTCATCCGATCCCGATTCCTAAGCTTGCAATCTACAAAAATTGACAATACGGCTTTAGCTTCGCAATTCATTAGCCAGCACTTCTTCTACCCAAGCTTTTCCCCATGTTTCCATTTCTTGCTCAGACCATAATTCTGGATAAAAAATTCTTTTTTGAAAACGAGGAGGCAGATATTTTTGCCAATTGGTGCCGCCAGTAGCAGGAACATTATTGGTGTCTTGCTGTAAATAGCGCACTGCAGATTTGTAGTGAACCAAAGGCCAATTAACATTAACGTTAATATCTAATTGCCGTAGAGCCTGTCTCACTTTTGGATCTTGTTGATCTTCAGTAGATAGGCCTTTGTATTTTGCCCAAATATTTCTTTCTCTGAAGCTCTCGCCAAGGTCAATTATTTCTTCGCTGTACTTTTTTTCAAACTGTTTAAGGGTGAGTGTTTTTTTACCGGTAGATAGCTCGGTAGCGCCTTGTTTCCAATAAATATGCTCAAACATTTCAGCAATTGGTGCGGTAGTGTTTTCAGGGTATAGATGTCGGGCATTTCTAGAAACCAAATTGCGAAAATCAGTGCTGCAGACTTCAATTTTGCGATACTGTGCCGATTGAAATCCGGAGGCAGGCAAAAGAGCCATTCTAAAGCGCAAAAACTGCTCTTTATCCATCCCTTGAATCATGATATCGAATGATTTAGTAAGGGCAGAGAAATATTGATTTATGCGCTGTACTCGTTCCACAAGTAGATCCTTGCTTAACTCCTTTTTCCAACCGAGGTCTTCTCCATTAGGTAAAATATTTCTTCCGTTGTGGCCGAGTTGATGAAATTCATGAAGTGCTAGCTTGAAGTACAGCTCCGTAATTTGATGATAAACCACAAAAATCATTTCATCCGGAAAATCGGTTCTTGGCTTCTGAAGACTGAGAAGAGTGTCCAGATTTATATAGTCCCAATAGGTTAAGTAATTTGAAATCAACAATCCGTCGAGGTAGGATTTGAGGTCCTGGCCCATAGTGGCGTATTTTCTTTCAAGTTCCTCTACGCGGTCATTAATTTCCTGATCCATCATTTTTGATTGTGGAATGAACGCGCAAATTAGCGAAGAACATGCTCAACTTAGCTGAGTTGAGTCATAATTCTAGTTCTCCTTAGCTATTGGATTTGCAAGTCCTTCAAATTTGGTGACCTCCATTTTTATAGATCCTACCATAAGATTGCTCTTCACGAGAATCGGAATCTTATTGGCATCATCGGTAATCCACACATTTAAGTCTTCTTCAGATTTGAAAACACGACCTTCCTGAACCACCGGAACAAACTTCATACATCTGAATTTTCCGGCGCGGATTTTAATGGTTTCTTTACCTACATATTTGATTCGGAGTGGAAATATCTCGTTGTCCATAAAAACAGTTACTAAGAAAACATCTCCCTTTTTAGCCTTACTAAAGTCGATGGTTCTGGCATAATAGAAGGCCGAAATCATGTCTTGTATGGCTTCCGGAGTGGCAAAACTTTCCTTTTTTTGAGTTGTAACAGCTCGTTTTTCCTGATGAAAGGTATAGTCTTGTTTGATTTTATAACCACCCTCATCTACATCCCTTATGAAGCGATGCGGAAACATTCCTTTTTTGTCGATATAAGACTCGTAATGATCACGAACTTTAAAAAACCAATCGAATGCCCCGAGACTGTAACCTTTACCAACGACGTGATAAGCATCTCGACCTTTGATTTTATATTTAGAATCTTTGATTTCAATAACTGCTTCCCCAGCATCTACAAACCCGTAGTGCACACGATAAGTCAGTTTTTCACCAGCTTTAAAGGCAGTGTTTTTCCAATTATCCCTCATGGCAAATTCTTCGAGGGTATCCATGCTCACTTTCTCCGGCTTCATAGGCTGAGCCTGAATAAGTGCGGTGAAGAAAAGAGCTCCGAAAAAGGCTATGGTTGATTTCATGTTATACAATAACTCAAAAAGTGTTCCATAAATTATGCGCAGTTCCGGAACAGAGCTTGTTTAAGTGATTGTGGCATAATAAGAAACCTCAATAATGAGCTCTGAGGAGGGGGAGGGGCTGAGTTGAGGCCGCTCAATGTCCTTTCAGTTCTGCAGGACACCCTTTCAAAACAGAAAAACAAAACTCCGGACAATGAATTTTGCCCGGAGCTCCTAATTTTAATGCGTTTTCAGTACTACTCAAGAATCAGATTGATGCATTGAAAGTTATTCCCATCGTTGATTTCAACCAAATAAGCGCCTGCAGGAAGCCCATTTCTTTTCAGGTAATAAACACTTGAAGAAGCAAGTTCCGGACGTGTAATTTCTTTTCCTTGAAGGTCTAGTAATCGCACAAATCGGGTATTGCTTTCAGTTGCGAATTGAATAATAGCGTAATCCGCCATCGGATTCGGATACAAAGCCAAGGCTTGCAATTGAGTTTGATCGATGCTGTTTACCAATACATACCCTCCAATTAGTCCTAGCCCGGAGCCATCCACTTCTGTAGGGCTTCCACACCCTACATTTTCAGCATCCCAAACGTAATTAATTACATTTTCAACTATTCCTTCATCGAATACAGCAAGGTTCAGCTTATAAGTGAAATTGGAGGAATTTGGCACGGTTAGTTGAAAAAGTAATACCCTGTTCTGAGGGCCAACTCCAAACCCATTAATATCCCCATTTAAGGCATAAACGGCACCATCACAAACATTCAAATCTAAACCAATGCCCAGAGCACTGTCCCAAGCATTCGCGGCAGGGCAAGATGCACTTATCCCAATGGAATTTCCAGGTGATGATGAGTTTTCGCGGCCAATGGTAACAAATGAATCATAACAGAGTGCTGGGACAAAAGCGCAAAAACCATCATTGATAACATCGCCAGTAGTGCCACCAAATAAACTATTCCAGATTTGATTCATTGCATTAACATGCAAGGAATGACAACCAGCAACGGCATAAATGGCAGATACAAAGTCCGTTGGATCTTGTAAGTTGGCATAGATTCTATACGTTCTGTGATTAGCAGGATATCCTTCTACAGGAGGTCCTATTTCGGGATCATAGTAAACCTCATTTACAACCTGCACAAGCTGTGCATTTGAACTAAGTGCAAATAGGCTGATTAGAAAAAGGATAGAAAATCTCATAGCTGATGGAGTTTATAACATTATAAAAAGAGACTAATTTCAATGATTAATTGAAGGAAGGTAGTAAAAAAATGGAAAAACAAATAAATAGTAAGCAATTTAATTAATTGAGAACTAAGGGTACGAATATTTGGAAAATACAAATTAAAAAACTCCGGACAATGAATTTTGCCCGGAGCTCCTAATTTTAATGCGTTTTAAGTACTACTCAAGAATCAGATTGATGCGTTGAAAGTTATTCCCATCGTTGATTTCAACCAAATAAGCGCCTGCAGGAAGCCCATTTCTTTTCAGGTAATAAACACTTGAAGAAGCAAGTTCCGGACCTGTAATTTCTTTTCCTTGAAGGTCTAGTAATCGCACAAATCGGGTATTGCTTTCAGTTGCGAATTGAATAATAGCGTAATCCGCCATCGGATTCGGATACAAAGCCAAGGCTTGCAATTGAGCTTGATCGATGCTGTTTACCAATACATAAATGGCTTCAGAAAAACTGCTACAGCCATAGTAATCAGTTACTAAAACACTATATTCCCCAGAGATTTCAGCGGTGTATATTTGCTCTTCAGCACCCTCAATCATTTCCCCATCTATATACCATTGATAAGAAACAAAACCTTCATTAGCAGTTAGAATAGCATCACTATCGGTAAAACTAACTTGCGGCGCTTCATGTACTAAAATAAATGCTTCAGATGTAGCCGCACAAAGAGGATTGGAAGCTACAAGAGAAATAGTATAATTATCAGGCTCGAGTCCGTTTAACTCAAGTATGTTGCCCATTCCGGCTTCCTCATCGTTGATGCTCCATTCCAGCGATTCTACATAAGGATAATCTATATTAATTGAAGTATTCCCACTTTCACAAATTTCAGAAGTTGATCCATCCAGCAATTCAAGTTCTGAGCAATCATAAATGGTATGCCAAGTGGTATTAGTAATGATGGGAGGATTTTGATCAAAGTAAATTAGGGCGGTGTTATTAATCACAGAATTAAGACTAATATCTGTGCGAGGTTTGATGCGATAAATTACAAATCCTTCGCTGCCCGCTGGATCAGAAGCGGAATCAGGTAAATTGATTTCATTGAATGTGAAATGTACCAATCCATCTGAACCTAGGCTAGTCATAAAATTGTGTGAGCTATAAAGAGGAGTGAAGGTGTTAATATCTAGAGTGTTGATATCTAGAGAATCTGCAATTACAACATTTTCAGCGGGAGCATTTCCGGTATTTTGAAAGCGAATTCGGTATTCTATTTCATCATCCGGAAGAATATAATGAGGCTCTGCATATCCTATTGGTTCGGCTTGTTTATCGTTGGGGTCATAACCGCATTGCACCAGCGAAGCGTTGTTCCAAGAAAGGGCATATACTTCAACATCATTTTCATCCAAGAAAACCACATTCATTTCAAAATCGAATTCATCACCTATAAAGTTTACCCCAGGACCAAGGATATGGCACGCATAAAAAAATGTTTGTGCGGGGCCTTGATCTTCGAAATTCCAAATTACTTCGCCAATATTTATTTGCGATGGGGCTACTACACCAGGGATAATTTCGGCACTAAGTGTGGGGTCAAAGGTCATGGTAATGGTTCCGCTAAAGGTTACGTTACCTAAATTGTATATGGTTACACCCGCAGTCATTCCATTATCGCAGTGGATATAGGAATTGAAAGCTCCAGTATAAAGAGCGAGTGCAACAATGTCGGACTCGGTACTCATGCCGAGATCGACCTCTATGTTCTCGCAAATATCACTGGCGGAAATCACAAAATTTAAAGACTCCGGTAAAGGGTCAAACAGATTGTCGGAATCCAAAAGGGTCAAGGTATAGGTTGTGCCTGCGGGCATATTAATTTCAAAATGGCCATCGATGTCTGTGAAGAGAATTTCACCGGTTTCATTGATAAGTACTTGTTGAGCGAACAAGCCTGATTCCTCATAAAGGAATGTGTTGTCATAATTTTCATTATCATTTATGTCTCCATAAACAATCCCTAGAATGGTAGTTTCGTAAACACAAGACCCATCATCTGTAGGGCTAGATGGATCATAATTGCAAGCATTTGGGTCCGTGCATCCAGGGTAAATACATTCTCCTCCAGGCGGTAAATTGGGGTCATAGTTAAATGCGTTGGGATCATCGCAACCGAATATGTTTCCAATCAGACCTAATTGTGAGCCATCTACTTCATTTGGGCTGCCGCATCCTAGTGATTCTGTATCCCACACATAACGCATTTCATTTTCTAAAACACCACCATCAAGAATACTCAAATTGATTTTATAAGTCAATTGAACGGTATCAGGAATTGTAAATTGAAATAGCAGAACGCGATTATCGCCACCGACAGGAAAACCATTTTGATCGCCGGGATCAGTGTACACATTACCATCGCAAACGTACAAATTTTGTCCGGAGTATGATGCGCTAAAAGAGTAACTCCATGGCGATGCCCCGGGACAAGAGGCAATAATTCCAACCTGATTTCCGGGAGATAAATTGTGTTGTCTACCAATAGTAGCAAATGAGTCATAGCAAAGAGAAGGATTGGCAATACAAGCACCAAGGTTGATGTGCTCTCCTAAAACACCACCCTCAGCATTATTATAGAATTGACTTTCTGCATTTATGTGTAATGAATGGCATCCACTGACTGCAAATATTGTATAAACAAAATCATCGGGATCTTCTAATAAAGCATACATTCTATAGGTTATGTGATCTTCCGGATACCCATCAACCAGTGGGCCATCATCAGGGTTATAGTATTCTTCCAGAATCACTTGATTGAGCTGGGCAGTTGCGCCCAAACAAACAATGCTAAAAAACAATGAGATTATCTTTTTCATTTTGTGAGGAATTTATTGAGTAGGAGGATTACACTCATTTAATAATTATTGAATTATTAAATATATATATGTTTTTTGTTGTTTAGTTGAAATCTCAACCATATAGCCACCGGAACACAAGCCATTTCGTTCAATCTGAAACATCAAACCCGGAGCGGCCATTGAAGAAGAAACTTGTTTTGCCTGAAGATCGAGAATTCTGACTACTCTGTCAGGTTCTTCTGTTTCAAATTGTAAAATAGCATGATCAATCAGAGGATTAGGGAACACACGAATATCTCCGGCATTATGCTCCTTTAGTCCTGTCACCAATACATAAATGGCTTCAGAAAAACTGCTACAGCCATAGTAATCAGTTACTAAAACACTGTATTCCCCAGAGATTTCAGCGGTGTATATTTGCTCATCAGCCCCCTCAATCATTTCCCCATCTATGTACCATTGATAAGAAACAAAACCTTCATTAGCAGTTAGAATAGCATCACTATCGGTAAAACTAACTTGCGGTGCTTCATGTACTAAAAGAAATGCTTCAGATGTAGCCGCACAAAGAGGATTGGAAGCTACAAGAGAAATAGTATAATTATCAGGCTCGAGTCCGTTTAACTCAAGTATGTTGCCCATTCCGGCTTCCTCATCGTTGATGCTCCATTCCAGCGATTCTACATAAGGATAATCTATATTAATTGAAGTATTTCCACTTTCACAAATTTCAGAAGTTGATCCATCCAGCAATTCAAGTTCTGAACAATCATAAATGGTATGCCAAGTGGTATTAGTAATGATGGGAGGATTTTGCTCAAAATAGATGTAGGCGGTGTTGTTGATTTCGGTGCCCGGCTCAACATCAAGTTTTGGTTTAATACGGTAAACAACATAACCTTGGCTGCCGGGTTCATCACTAGTAGAATCTGGAAGATTTATTTCATTAAATGTAAATTCCACAAGTCCGTTCGGCTGCAAACAGGTCATAAAATTATGCGATGCAAAGACAGGATAAAATGTACTTAAATCCAATGTTTCTGTATCCAGAGTATCTTCAATGGTGATATACTCCGCCGGGAAATTACCGGTGTTTTGAAAACGAATTCGGTATTCAATTTCATTTTCTGCCAATACGTAGTGAGGCTGCTCATACCCGGCAGGCTCAGCGTATTTATCATTTGGGTCATAGGCACAAACTACAATAGGAAAAAGAGTCCAGGTTTGGTCATACACCACATTATCATCATCATCATAAAGAATTAAATGAAGAGCAATAGGAAATTCCTGTCCAATATAATCTACTCCGGGCCCTTCAATATGGCACTGATATAAAAGACTTTGTCCCGGCATGTGATTGTCTAAATCCCAAGCTACTTCGCCAGAACTAATGCTCGTAGGAGGAACAACACCATTGAGTGGAACAGCATTGAGAATGGGGTCAAAACTGAGTGTAAATGCGCCGTTAAAAGGAAGATTACCAATATTGTTAACCCAAACACCAGGATTGAAGCCATTGTTACAGTGTATATTCATCATCCAAATGCAACAAGGCCCTCAAACAGATGCAATTTGACCATTTTGTACACTGAAACCTAGATGTAGGGTTTGGTTGCCACAATTATTAGATGCGTTTATTTCAACACCAATGGAGTTTTCAAGGGGCTCATAAATATCATCATTATCCAATAGTGTGAATGTATATGTGCTGCCCGCAGGAACCTGATATTGAAATAGTCCGAAATTATCTGAGAATATAATTTCACCTGTTTCTTCAACTAGAATTTGTTTGTTGCTAAGAGGGGCGTCATCAAAAAAATCAAAATCGAAATATTCGTTACCGTCCAGATCTGCATATACAATGGCAGTTAAGGTTGTATATGTTTCGCAATTACCGTCATCTGCATTTGCGTCTGGATCGTAGTTACAAGCTTGGGGACTAGTACATCCTAAATATTGGCAAGTGCCATCGTCCAAAGAACTTCCAGCGTCATAATTGTCAGCTTCGGAATCATTGCAACCAGGATGACCACTTAGAATATTGAGTTGGAAGGCACCTTGACTTTCTGAATCAATAAATACAAAATATTGAGAGGCTGCTGATAGTCCGGAAATGTAATAATATCCATTACCCTGAATAGCTTCGTTGCAATAGATTTCAGACCCACCACAAGCATCAAAAACGGCAATATCCAAGCTTTGTTCGGTAGCAGCAAAGTTTATAATTCCTTCAGAATCTGTTGATTCAAATTGCAGCCAAATGCCGTTGTTTATGACTTGATCTGTCCAGCAAGATCCAGCAGTCCCTGAATTCCCACCACCGAAATTAGATGTTAATATTTCGGGGCCATCCATTATGATACCCAAAGCAAGGGCGCATTCAACTGCATCACTTGGAACATAAACACATAAGCCGTTATCAAAATTTGCATTTAAATCATAATTGACAGCTAAAGCGTCAATACAACCAATATATTGGCAATAACCGCCAGGCTCAAGAAATGGATTATAATTGTCAGCATCGGGATCACTGCAGCCCGCAGCCCCTCCAATTAGTCCTAGCCCGGAGCCATCCACTTCTGTGGGGCTTCCACACCCTACATTTTCAGCATCCCAAACGTAACTAATTAAATTCCCACCTATTCCTTCATCGAATACAGCAAGGTTAAGATAATAAGTGAAATAGGAGGAATTTGGCACGGTTAGTTGAAAAAGTAATACCCTGTTCTGAGGGCCAACTCCAAACCCATTAATATCCCCATTTAAGGCATAAACGGCACCATCACAAACATTCAAATCTAAACCAATGCCCAGAGCACTGTCCCAAGCATTCGCGGCAGGGCAAGATGCAATTATCCCAACGGAACTTCCTGGTGATGATGAGTTTTCGCGGCCAATGGTAACAAATGAATCATAACAGAGTGTTGGGATAAAAGCGCAAAAACCAGCATTGATAACATCGCCAGTAGTGCCACCAAATGAACTATTCCAAATTTGATCCATTGCATTAACATGCAAAGAATGACAACCAGCAACGGCATAAATGGCAGAGACAAAGTCCGTTGGATCTTGTAATTTGGCATAGATTCTATACGTTCTGTGATTAGCAGGATATCCTTGTACAGGAGGGCCTATTTCGGGATCATAGTAAACTTCATTTACAACCTGAACCAGCTGTGCATCTGAACTAAGTGCAAATAGGCTGATTAGAAAAAGGACAGAAAATCTCATAGCTGATGGAGTTTATAATATCATAAAAAGAGACTAATTTCAATGATTCATTTATAGGAAGGTAGTAAAAAAGCATAAAAGGGAATAAAATAATTGAACATTGTGAAAAATAATTTTCATAACGTTCGATTTCCGAATGTAATTTCGACCAATTGGATATGGGTTCACTGCTGATATTGAGCACAATAGACTTGGAATGCTAGACAGAAAAGTTAGTGCTGAAATCGAATGAATTATAAAAAGAAAGGCTGAGAAAGGAGAAAGAAATTATTCAATTGTAGCCACACATTTTAATTCTATGGCTATGGGCGTAGGAAGTGAATTTACTTCAACTGTGGTTCTGCAAGGCTGATTATCTTTGAAGTATTCAGCATAAATTTTATTGAATTCCCGAAAATCACGTTTCATATTCACCAGAAAAACGGTAACATCAATTAATTGATCCCAGGACGATCCAGAGGCCTCCAGAATCACACGTACGTTTTGGAAAACGGAATGTACTTGCGCACTGAAATCAAAGTCCTCAAAATTTCCATTATGATCTAAAACTAATCCTGGAACGGTTGAGTCATTTGGGCCTGTGCCGGCAGTTCTAGGGCCAACACCACTCAAAAAAAGAAGATTTCCGGCTTTGCGGGCATGAGGGTATAGTCCAACAGGTTTGGGTGCTTTGTCGGTAGAAATTCTGCCTTCGCTCATATCATTTATATCAAATTTAAAATTGAATCTTTTATGGTGGACTCAAGTCAAGTTTAGCCATTTTCCAGCGCTTGCCTAGATTAATTTTTCTATTCTGAACGGAATATGCCACTCCACCTATGAGCAAATATAAGGATGATAGCCTGATGGCTGTTTCATCCACAAGAGGACTTTCATTTCGATTAATTCCTCTATCAAGTGCTGTTATGGTGATAAAGAAAGGAATAGAACTCCAGGCTCCTGCTTTAAGGGCCTTTGCTAATTTCCGAGGTATAATTACTTGATCAACCCTGTTGTAGGCAATATTAATGCCGTTAAAAGTAAAGGAGCTGTCTCCTATTTCTTCGATGATGCCGACATATTTTATTGGCTCATTATCGATCTTCAATCTTATTTCAGCCCCTTTTTCGAATTTGAGACCGACAGGGCGCTTTTGACTTTTGACACTCAGATAAACGGCTTTCTGAGCCACGAGCAAAAAAGGGAGAAAAATCAATATTGCATTAATAAGCCATCGCATTGAGCCAAGTTAGAGATAATTGTAAACAGTTTGAGCCAAGTTGTGCCGATTTAACAATTGCAAATACCACAGCACATCGGAATTGTTTATAAGTCGGTTAGTAACCTTTGGGTTACCAACATTTTACCGAGCGAAATAATTATGAATTTCCCTTCATGATTCCCGAAAAGCGGGGGCAATAAGAAGGAGTACGATTTTCAATTATAGGTTAAGGAACAGAAAAGGCGCTTGGTGAGGCGCCTTTTTTTTAATCGTTCATGATACTTTCGATGTGATCTGCTTCAATAGGAATGTCGGCCATCAAATCCACAAAACCACTTGATGTAATGAGAATATTATTTTCAAGTCGAATACCCAATTTCTCTTCTCTGATATAGATGCCGGGCTCAACAGTAAAAACATAGCCTTCTTGCACAGGAATAGTCCAGTCGCCATAATCATGCACATCTATTCCGAGGAAATGCGAAGTTCCATGCATGAAATATTTTTTGTAGGCTGGCCATTTTGGGTCTTGTTTTGCAACATCTTCTTTGGTGATTAAACCAAGATTAAGCAGTTCTATTGTCATCATTTCACCCACTTCTTTATGGTATTCATGCATCAAAGCACCAGGGCGAATTAGTTTCATTGCGCCTTTCATTACATTCAGAACGGAGTTGTACACCGCGCGCTGTCTTGCAGTGAAACGACCATTTACCGGGGCACAACGGGTCATGTCCGATGCATAATTTCCATATTCTGCGCCCACATCCATCAATATTACGTCTTTATCTTTGCAAGCGGCGTCATTACTGATATAATGAAGAACACAAGCATTGAAACCTGAAGCGAGAATTGGGGTATAGGCAAATCCCCGAGATCCGCGGCGAAGAAACTCATGTGCATACTCTGCCTCAATTTCATACTCCATAATGCCGGGCTTCAACATCTTTAGAACCCTTTCAAACCCTGCTTTTGTAATATTACAAGCATTTTGCATTTGCTCCACTTCTGCAGCCGATTTAACGGAGCGAATTCTGTGCAAAATCGGATTGCTTCTTTCAATAATGTGATGCGGATATTTTTCTCGGAACCACTTGGAGAATCTTTTTTCTCTGGTTTCTACTTCAATGCTGGCGCGGGTATGCTCAGTGTTATTTAAATAAACGCATTTAGCTTCCGCAAGCATACCGTGGAGAATTTTCTCAAACTCGCCGAGCCAATAAATAGTTTGGATGCCGGAAACTTGAGTGGCCTCTACTTTGCTGAGTTTCGCCCCTTCCCAAATGGCAATTTCACTATTGGTTTCTTTGAGAAAAAGTATTTCGCGATGATGAGGATGAAAACTATCCGGGAAAATCAACAATATACTTTCTTCCTGATCAACCCCGCTCAGATAGAAAATATCAGAGTGCTGTTTGAACGGCAAAGTTCCGTCGGCGCTCGTTGGATAGATATCATTTGAGTTAAATATTGCCAATCCGCCAGACTCAAGTTCGTTGCTGAACTTCTGTCTGTTGTGGATGTAGAGCTCTTTTGGGAGTTGCTTATATCGCATTATGCTATCTATTTTGAGATTTGAAAGATACGCAGCTTCATCAAGTTGTCAAAACTAATCATTATGAGCGCTTTACTACGGATCGTTTTTTTGTAGCAGCCTTTAAATATTACTAAACCTCACTAAAGTTCCCAGTGGCAAAAGCTGTTTTTGGCTTGATTCAAGACAAATTTCACCGGCTTGCAAACTTTCAGGTTTAAACCATTTTCGGCTGAGGTTTTCTACTGCTATTGGTGTGATGCCGGAATAGGTATTTATAATTACAAAATGTTTTTCGTCTGTAATCATACTCACGGCTTCAAATAAGGCATTAATTTGGTCTTCAAGGCGCCATTTTTCGCCTTTTGGACCGAGGCCCCAAGAGGGCGGGTCCATGATAATTCCTTGGTATTTATTGCCCCGTTTTGCCTCTCGTTGTGCAAATTTAAGCGCATCTTCCACCATCCAGCGGATATCGCTTATTTTGTTGAGTTCTTGATTTTCATTAGCCCAAGTAACTAATTGTTTTAGCGAATCAACATGTGTTGTTTTAGCACCGGCCATTCTTGCTGCAACTGAGGCGGCCCCGGTGTATGCAAACAGGTTCAAGAAATTTGGTTGAGCAAAACCCCCTTCTTGAAGAGCATTCGTCATTCTGGCGATGTATTCCCAGTTTACTGCTTGTTCAGGAAAGATCCCTACATGTTTGAATTGGGTGAGTTTTAGTTTTAGTTTCAGGTCTTTATTTGGAAAAGGGTATGAAATATGCCATTCTGAAGGAATATTTTGTCGTTCTTCCCACCATCCGCTTTTGGCATCCTTGTGCTTAAAAATGGCATGAGCAGCCTGATTCCATTCTCTTTCTGACAGTGCTTTCGGCCAAATAGCAGCACTCTCTGGCCTAATCAAAACGATGCTACCAAAGCGCTCCAGCTTCTCTCCGTCGCCACAATCTATAAGCTCATATTCCCTCCAGCGGGTTGGACAATACCTCATAATGCGAAATTAGTTCAAAGAAATGCTTAAATTCAACCCGAATTCAAGGATATGAAACAAATATACAGTAGCCTCTTTTTAATCATGATTTGCCTGTTTGCCAGCGCTCAGATTCAATCGCTAAACCTCACTCATGGCGGACTTACCCGAACGTATAAACTCAGATTGCCGGCCGGTTATCAGGAATCAGGTCAGTATCCATTGGTAATTGTGCTGCATGGTTTAGGGGGAAGTGGTTCGGATATGATCAACGATCTTGGCTTATGGGCGGTGATGGATAACCCTCAACACCCATTTATTGTGGTTGCTCCTGACGCAATATTGGATGAAACAATTTTTGGCACGTATCAATGGAATGAAGGCTTGAATCCTTTTCACGCTGCAGATGATGTAGATTTTATATCCAATCTTATCGATGAATTAATTGCTAATCATTCCGTAAGTCCTGACCGTGTTTATTGCACCGGAATGAGTGATGGAGGATTTATGACGAATAGACTAGCGTGTGAGCTCAATAATAAAATTGCAGCATTCGCAAGTGTTACCGGAACCATGGCAACATCAATTAATTGCAGTCTTGGCCGACCAATAGCGCTTTTCCACATTCACGGAACAGCAGATGATGTGGTGGATTACAATGGAGAATTACTACTTGGCTCGCCCATACTTGCTCCTTTCATGTTTTCAGTGCCTGAGCTGATGGAGCATTGGACAGGAAACTCAAATTGTTATATGGATATCAGCACTGAATTGCTGGGCGATGATACCGAAGTGTTTAAATACACCCAATGTGATGAAGGATTTGAAGTTTGGCATTATAAAGTAAATGGAGGAGGTCATGAATGGTATATTAGTCCATCGTTCAACACAACACAACACATCTGGGATTTCTTCGAGCAGTTTACGCTTGTAGTTAATATTGATGAGAATGTTGAATTCGCTGAAATTGAAGTATACCCCAATCCATCGAATGCTGAGTTTAGTGTAAGCACTTCCTTCGATTCAGGCTTTCAGTGGCAAATGGTAAATACTAACGGAACAGTTGTTGATGCAGGATTTTGTAATAGTGGCAACATGAATTACGGGAATTACAGATTGCCGTCTGGAGTGTACGTATTACGTATTATTCCAAGAGTTGGAATTTCAATAAATAAACGTATTATTGTTCAGTAAACAGTTAAATTATGAAATAATGATATTAAGAACGATTCTCACAATATTATTTTTTGCTCATATTTTTGTTATTATTCAGGCGCAATCGGATCAATGCTTAACGGATCGTTATGCTGATATTGCTGTTTTTGACAGTACCGACATAGTTGTTGAGAATAATATTCTCTATGGAACATCTACCAATTTATTTACAAATAATTCAACTAATTTATTTCTTGATGTTTGGAGCCCAGACCCATCGATAGACCCTTTAGCGGAGAGACCTTTGATTCTTTTAGTTCATGGTGGGAGTTTTATGGCTGGCTCCAGAGCAGATATGAATTTCTTTTGTATGGAATATGCCCGACGAGGTTTTGTTGCGGCAACAATATCATACAGATTGGGATGGGGCTGTGATCCAAATGCAGGTATTTTTACTTGTGGTATATGCGGTCCTCTCGCAAATAATTTAACTACAGCAGTATATTGTGCTGTGCAAGATGCTCATGCTGCTATGCGCTATTTGGTTACTAATTCCGTTGATTTTGGGATAGACACCGATTGGATATTTGCAGGAGGAGTGAGCGCAGGTTCTATTACAGCACTTGGTCTTTCTTTCACTGATCAAGCTGAAGCGAACACTTATTTTGCCAACTCAGTAGCATTAGCAGGAAACATTGATGATGCGGGAAATGAATTGACTGCAGATTTTCAAATCAAAGGCGTAGTGAATGATTGCGGCGCAGTGTTTAATGCTAATTTGATTCAGGCGAATGAAAATATTCCGGTCATTTCCTTTCATGATGATCTTGATTGTGTGGTACCATATAATACAGGGAATGTGCTTTCATGTTTAGGTTGTAATGCATTTCCTGTAGTTTCAGGATCAGCAGTGATAAACACAAGATTGAATCAGCTTGGAATTTGCTCTGAACTAAATACGCGTCAACTTTCATTAAATCATTGCAGTTGGCCTGCTTTAAATATCGTTAGGAGATCTTCTTGTTTTCTGAAACGAATCATGTGCGGGGTATGCACCAGTTCAGCAAATAATGATATTAACTCAAGTTCTCCATGTGCTCTGCTTGGTATTGAGGAGGAAGGAGCCTGTGCAAGCGACCTTAATAATGATGGCCTTGTGAATTCCGGAGACCTGCTAATCCTTTTGTCTGAATACGGAATTATTTGTCAATAAACAAGGGGAAAAACACCCTAATATTAGGTAGAAATGCGGGGTTTTTTAAAAACGAATAGCCCGAACTTGCAGCGAAATTGAAAAGCTGTGTTGAACGAAGAAGACTATTACCTGAATTATTATTTAATGCTCACTCCTGAGGCGCTAAACTAAGCCCTTCTATTTTGGTGTTCAAATAACTTGAGGCTTCCGCAACCAGGGCTTTGGGATATTGTTGAATCTAATGAATAGCTGAACAATGCAATCAGAAATCTAGCAAGAAATCCTGATAGCTATATCCAGCGAAAACGCCATATCCATTTTCAACATTGGAATAGATCATAACGGGCTGTGAAAAGGGATCACCGTTAACCTGAAATTGCGAAATGGCCGTGTTTCTGTATAAATAATAGTCTTCAGAGACACTCATTATTCTGAGATAGAACTCGCCACCCTCTATGTAATCTGCACTTCGGATGGGGATATTAACTCTGTTTCCATTAAAAAGATCGTCAGAGAAAAGGGCATTATTGTAATGATAGAACTCACTATCTCCCACATCACCCTCAGAGTTTCGCAAAACTTCACTGTTAGTTATAAAACTCAAAATTATATCATACTCAACCCCCTCTTGTCTATAAACAAGCAGGATTTGATAGTAATCACGGGAATTGGGATTATCATCAAATTGTATATTTATAAGAAATGGATACAAATCACCAATTTGTACCTCGGATGTTATTACTTCAGAATTTTCGGGGATTTTTGGGATTGATGTGGTAGCAGAAACCTGCGGTAAACTGTTATAGTTAGCATCTATTTTATATTGCTTTCCTACGGAAGGAAGAAATGGAAGGGCATATTTTCCGGCAGAAATTTCAGTGAGGCTCCCAACAAGGGTTCCATTTTCGAAGGCATTTACAGTTGCTCCTGAGAGCTTTTGAAAGTCATTTTCGGAAAGGATGCTTTCACTTTTGCTGAGTTGCACAATTATAGAATCGTCATTTTGAGATAGATACGAGCCCATTACAATTTTAGAGACTGCACCGGGATCATTAAAAGGAATTTCTTTTTCGCAGGAAATGAAAAGAAATGAAAATAGGAGAAATAGGAAGTTTGCTTTCATTTCAATTAGAATTTGAAGTTATATGAAACGGCTGGCAGAATGGGAAAAAGGCTTATTTGAAAAAGCTTTTTGTTTCCCTGATCATCGTTGGAGAAATAGAGGAAGAACGGGTTTTGGCGATTATAAATATTGTAAAATCCGAGGCTCCAGGTTCTCGTTCCCCATTTCTTTTTTTTGTGAAGATTGACGCCAAAGTCAGCTCGATGATAAGCGGGCATTCGATATGCGTTGCGGTTGGTAATAACGTCTAATTCACCACCAAAATAAGATTGAAAATCAGCGAGTCCAGGCACATCTGTGAACGCAGGCATGCGCCCCACCGGAAGTGTAACAGCATTTCCGGTGCCATAAACCCATACAAAACCGGCATCAACATTTTCATTAAAAGTATAGGTTAAGGCAAGACCAATATCATGTCTTCTATCGAAGCGATAAGGAAATGTTTCGCCATTATTGAGATTGGCGAATTGTCTGTTGCTCCAGCTCAAAGTATAGCCAATCCAACCACTGAGTTTTCCTTTTTTCTTTTCGAGAAGGAGTTCCAAACCATAAGCATCGCCCTTGCCAGTTTCCACTTTATTTTGCCAGTCTTCACCGGTGCCCTGAAAGCTTGCCCCATCTTTATATTCAATGAGATTATACATCCATTTGTAATAAATCTCGGCACTTATTTCAAATTGTGAATTCAGATCGTGGGCATAACCAAGTGCGACTTGATCAGCAAATTGTGGTTTTGTTTTGTCAGTGGCTGGGAGCCATAAATCAGTGGGCAAACCAATGGAACTATTACTTAATAAATGAAGAAACTGAGCCATTCTTGAATAGGAGGCTTTTAAAGAAGAAACATCATTCAGCAAATACCGGCCTGAAAACCTTGGTTGAAGACTGAAGTAGGTTTTATTATTAACAAGAAATCCTGCTAAATGTAATCCTCCGTTGAGCTTTAATCTTGAATTTATCTTCCAATCGTTTTCTGCATAAACGAAGAACTCATGTGCATATACTTTATTGGAGCCAAAGGTTGTGTCTAAGCTGCTATATGCATCGTCTAATTCATATTGATTGATTCCAGGAGTGAAAGTGTGGTAAGTATATGCTCCACCAAACTTGGTATAATGATTAGGATTTGGAATAAAATCAAAATCTGATTTAACACCAAAATCTCGAATACCGGAGTCGTATATAAATCTCAGGAATTCGTCATCATCTGTTTCTGAATTAACTGTTAATTCAATATCTGTGCTAAAGTTATAATTGCTGAATGTGGCTGTAGTATTACTAAATAATTTAGCATTATGAATGTGATTCCAACGAAGAGCTACAATTGCGTTACCCCATGACAAAGAGGCCTTGAAGTCTTCTGTTGCATTATCGAAATTATTACTGTATCTGGTGTAAGCCCGATCTCTGCCAAAGTAACCGCTGAGGTAAATGCGGTTGTTATCATCTAGAATATAGTTGAGCTTGGTATTGAGATCATAAAAGTAGTATCCTCCTGTGCCATCCGCTTCAGCAGCCCTTATGAAAGGCTGCGCAAGAATATCGATATAGGTTCTTCTCGCGGAAATTAGAAAGGAGGCTTTGTCTTTGGCTAGGGGACCTTCCAACGTGAAACGACTTGCAATTATCCCAATAGATCCTTCGCCGTGAATTTCGTTCATATTGCCTTCTTTCATTCGAATGTCGAGCACAGAAGACACTCTTCCACCATATCTGGCGGGAAAGCCACCTTTCACCAAGTCAACATTTTTAATAGCATCGGAATTAAAAACGGAGAAAAATCCGAAAAGGTGAGAGGCATTGTAAATGGGCACACCATCGAGTAAAATGAGATTTTGATCTGGGCTTCCCCCTCTCACATATAATCCGCTTGCGCCTTCTGTGCCTGATTGCACGCCGGGGAGTAGTTGAAGCGTTTTAATAATGTCCCTTTCGCCCATCAAAACAGGCAAACTCCTAACCTTATTCATGTCAAGTTCAAGACTGCTCATTTGAGTTCTTTCCTGAATTTTTTCTACATCAGCAACTATCTCTGCTTCAGCCAAAACCTGCCCGGGCTCCAAGCGAATATCAATTCTCATGTCTTCATCGAGCATAAAGGCCTTCCTGATTGGCTGGTATCCCACATAACTGAAAAGCAGATCAACGCTATCGGAAGGCAAGGTGAGACTGTAGAATCCGTAGATATTGCTGGAAATGCCCTGCCCTGTTTTGTAATCGTAGATCGTAGCGCCGATGAGTTTTTCGCCAGTCTGGATGTCTTCTAAATACCCGCTGATGCTAAATTTGGCCGTGTTTTGCGCCTGGATAATATGCGCTAAAAACAGCATTTTTATTAATGATAGTATGGCGATTGAACGGCTCATGTGCATAGATAGAACATTCTAAGGAATGGAAAAGCCCCGAAAATAGAGAATATTGCAGAAAAAAAAGGCAATAAATTACTAGGCAGTAAAAGCTTAATCTATAATCAAGCTTGATAGCATTGAATTTCGGAAAGTATACCCTCATCTATCCAAAACATAATTCCGTTTTGAGCTGATTCTATGAGGTAGATCTCTTCAGCACCAGCATTTTCCCATGATTCGGTTTCAATATCATCCCAAGCAATTTCGTCCAGGCAATCCAAAAGTGCTTGCTGGTTCATGCCCACATGAATTTTACCGGAAATATGACTAACAGGATTAGTTACTGAAAAATCGGAAAGTGCCCATTCATTTTCACTATCAAAGGAAAGCGATAATTCGATTTCATCGTAGTGCCAAGATTCGCCAATAGCCTCAACCTCTTCAACATTTACATCTTCCACCTCATCAGGCTCTCCAAGGATTAGCTTTATTTGCTCCCTTGTCATGCCAAATTTGATTTGGCCAATTCCCTGATTAGGATAAATAATACTGAGATCTATGTGGGACATAATTAGGATGATTTATGCAAATGTAATGATTGAAAAGCAAGCAGCCCGAATTACACTGGCCCTTTATTGAACTACAAGTTGCAGATTAGCCAATCTTATTTCATTTCCGCTTGGATCTGAGGCTAGAACATTGCTTATTCTGACTTTTGAATTCGGTATACAATTTTGGAGTGCTGATTGAGCCTTTTCATTTATTTCAGAACCTATATTTTCAAATTCTAACAAAAGCCCAGCCGGATGTTCTATTTGTAAAGTGAAACTCAGGATAAACCACACCGGAATGTTTCCATAATTTCTTAGTTCAGGCTGGCTGAGCTGGATGTTTGTAGCAGAAGCTATAACATTCTTTTCTATAAAGATATTTGCCGAGCCATAACCACTAATAACTGCAACAGGGTTAGGCTGCTGGCGAATGAATAAATTGCGAGTATCGATGATCTGTCCTGCACTATCCATTATTTCAATACTGCAAGTAAGAGCTTTGTCATTTGGGAGTATAATTAATGTGCAACCTGACCATTTATAGCCCGCATTTATTACATTAAACAACAAATCATTACAAGAATATCCCTCAACTACTATATTGAGTTGATTTTCTATTCCTCGAAATACAAAATCTGATGAGGGAGTTTCAATTGCGATATTTTTTATCTGCGTTGAAACTAAGCTTGAATGCAGAATAAAACAGAATAAAGCGAAGTGTTTCATATTCTTAAAATGAAGGGCAGCCTGTGAATCTGAACTGTTTTACTTTTTTATTTTTCCTTGCTCTGAAGAAATTTTTTCTTTTCTGTTTTTTCTCCTCATTTTGTGCTTCAGTTTGCTTAGGTTTTTCGGGCGAAACAGTGAAAGTATGTTCATTCTGAGTCTCATGTTTAAGCTCGCTTTGAGCGATTATAGGCTTCACATTAAAACCGAAGTATGCGATTATTGTAAGTAGAGTGAATCTTAGGCGATATGAAAAACTAAAGGTTCTTTTTTGTATTTGATTTTCATTGAAGATTCCGCAGATATTTGTGCCTTTGAATTCTCTTCTTATTTCTTCCGGGCTTTTATTGCGTAAATCCAATATTTTCTTGTTACAACTTTTGCACTGGAAACTATTGTTCTCAATGCTTTTGAGGCTCATTGGACATGGACTATGTAAGTCTATTAATTTGTTCATCGTAATAAATTTAGTGCAAGGTATTATTTATTAGCAAATCGTGTTATTCATCCGAATAATTGAATTGGTGAAAAGGGCCTATTGTTTGATGTGTTTCTCGATTCTTTTGTCTGGAATTAACCAAATAAAAGCTACAAGAACATAAATACCTCCCGAAATGAACACACTCACAAAGCTCAATGGTATAGCAGAAATGTAAAGCGCTAAGGATGCTTTTCCTTTATAGTCTTTTCCTACTGCTTTAGCGATAATAGAATCATTCCCCATTTCTGCAATAATAGAGCTTTGAAGAATCCAATAGGCGAATGCAGCCATTAACAGCACAAAGCCATACAATGCGGAAGGCATAGGAGCAAAGTAATTCTCTCCCATCCAGCCTGTGGTGAAAGGCACAAGTGAAAGCCAGAACAAAAGGTGCAAATTGGCCCATAGAATTTTACCACTTATTTTGTTGGTTACCTGTAGCATGTGATGGTGGTTGTTCTAGTAAATCCCGATGTACGCAAAACTCAAGGTATAGCTTAGAAAAATAGGAATAATTGGAAAGAGGGCTTTGATTTCTGTTCCTTCAGGAACTTTCATTTCAAGCACCATAATTGTTATAATAATGGCCAAAACGCCATCACTAAATGCTTCTAAGCGGTTGGCATTCATTTAAAAGGTCATTATTGGTAGGATCGAAAGAGGCACTTAGTCAAATAAAATGTTGCAATATTTAACGTCACATTTAATATAAATAATAATAGCCTTAATTATTTAATCGCAAAGCAACCCAAAGAATGGAAGAAATCCACCAATCAGATCATTGGTATTCGTAAATCCATTTCCATCAATATCACCAATACATTCCGGTCCAGAACAGCCGTAGTCGGATAGTAATATGAGCAAATCAGCTACACTTCTCATTGCGTCGTTGTTCAAATCGCCAATGCATTCATTTGAATCAAATGCATCACAAAGACCATCATTGTCTGAATCTGTGAAATATGCTTCTGCAAAATAGAACGCATCAATACCCACTTCAATTCCGATTTTTCGGGCTGGAATATCATCAGCAGGAGGATGAATTCCTCCCCATATTCTGGATAGGGCAGATTCATCAGCCGCATCACGATAGGTTGCCCATTGTAAGTGAACATCAACGCTGGGACCATCTTCAAATAAAAGGAATTCATTCATAGGTGCTGTAAATTCTCCCATTCCACCGGGGAAATATTCATTTCCAGTCATTAGCGTCATCACTTCGGCTGCAGCTCTTGAGAATGAAGAATGACCGGAAACATACCCCGCAAATGGGGGTGTCACAAATGATGGCCTTTGGTAAGGCTCCCAATTTTCAGCTAGTATCCAACCCACTCCAGCGAATTCTGAATCAACGTTGTTGATGGCCTTATGGCCTTTCCAAGCTTTCAATTTTATTTTCCCAACATGCTCATTTGACAGCCCGGCGAGAGGATCACCCATTTCAACCAATTCAATGTAATCTGGAATTATTGGCAATCCTGCGGGGTGATAGGAAGTGCCCAATGGATCTGAACTTTGACCTAAATCACCCATTGCGCGGATTGCAGAAAGCGGCCTGATATAATCATACCAACCTTTTATACCCCAGGTTGTAATTGCAACATCATGCATAGCCCCGCCCAAAGTGAGATAGCCTTTGACGTCCCATTCCAGATCATCCAAAATAGGACCGATTCCTTTATATCTTTTTTCTATTTCAGGATGATCCGCTACATAATTGAAAATGGTAAACCAATGACCTGGAGGTGTTTCTGACTCTGGGCCATCAGACCAGAATTCTGCCAAAACTCTGGTGTAGTCAGCTCGAGGTACTAAATTGGATTCATAAGGCAATCCGGTAGCCGGATTTATAGGATGACCATTGTTTATTGTTCCTCCATTTAGTTGATCATAGAATGAAGGGTAATCTGCAACAGTGGCGGGTAATTCATTGCGATCACCCAAACTAGCCGGAGAAATATCCCACATAACTCCATCTGTAGGGTCTAAATGGGACGACCATGTAGCTGTTGTAACAAAGTTCCATCTGTAATATTCTGAATCACCTGTTCCATCCATATTGATTAATGGCGGTGTGCCAGGATCATGATAAACGACATAATCAAAGCCATTGCGATTATTACTAACCATATCATCTGACTGAAGAGCGAAGGGAGAAACTTGACCCCATTCAGGCGATAAAAATGGAGGCGTAGCCCCTGGAATTGCATTGCCACTTTGATCAATAAATAGATCAAGTGTAATTTGCTGCCAGCGATTAAGATCGCTGATATCAGGATTGCCTGGTAAATCTACAATGAGCGGAATATTAACCGGAGCATAAGAGGTGTTGGCGTAGGCGTTTTGCTCATTAGAGCCATCTTGTAAGCCAAATTCAATAATGCATTGCGCAATGTAATTTCCTAAAGCAGCGGCTGAGCCATTGCTGTAATCTACCGAATTGAAGCCGAGATTCATTCCCAAAGTTTGCATGTGGTTATTGTAGGCAGTTGACAATAAAACGGCATTGGGAGAATTAGCAAAGCGATGGGAGAGTAGTCGATAGCTGGCATAGCAAATGGCAGTGTCGCGTGCTGCCTGAATATTATTAGGAGCTGGAAACCCATCAAAATCACAGGTGAATCCATCAACTGTTTGGCCTAAGAGGAATGTACATGCATTTTCATCAAAAACGGCCCATGCATCCCACATAGCAATTGATGTGTGAAACAAATTACGGGCGTGCACTGTTGGTCGTGCAAAATCTTTTCTAATGGAAGCCAAGAGCATTTCATTCCATTGCCTTGCAATATTGTAATCGGTGCTCACAACGGGAAAATTCACATCGGGTTCGCATTCAGGGCTAGGGTTAGTGGGACAAGGATCACAAGCATCAGCAAGACCGTCCTGGTCATAGTCTGCTGCATTAGGGGCTAAATCGCAATTATCAGACATAAAGAGTCCGTAACCGGAGCATTTTCCAGTTATAAAGTCTTGCAAACCATCTCCGTTGATATCTAGAAAAGCGAAATCGTAACTATTTGTTGCCCAAAGAAATGCGATATTTCCGTAAGGATCACTAAAAACTCCGTTATCATTGCGAAACAAAGCTAATCTCCTGCCAGAATTGCAGGGGGGGATATCTATATCTACATCGGCAACTCCGATGTCTATGTCGCCATCCAGATCCAAATCAGCGGCATGAACATTCCCTCCGAAACTGGCCACACTTGAAAATGGTAGAATTGTTTTAGTTATTGACAGGCTAGTATTTGGGATAAAAGAGTTGATGGTTATAGTATAATCTTGCCCATCATCAACCACATACAAATCGAGAATACCATCCAGATTGAAATCCGCTACTTCAAACATATAAGGGGCAGCTGAAGGCGTTAAGTTTTGCCAATTTATAAACGAACCATCGCCATTATTAAAAAGCAAAAATGTTCCAATTGAATTCCAAGGAGCCACATTGTACAATGTAGAAACCTTAATAATATCCAAATCACCATCCTGATCTAAATCGTGCAATTGAACCGAAGTTCCAAAAGCGGAGTTTCGCAGGTCGCCAAGCCTGTCTTGACTTTCATTCGTAAAAACACCGGATCCATCATTGATAAGCAAATAATCTTTTGCTGGAGTGCCGCCTTCATTTGCTTTGTAATTAACAAAATATAGGTCTTTAAAGCCATCGCTATTAACATCCCCTCCCCAAACTGCACAAAACAGAATATTGTCTTCATTGAGCAAGGGAAACCGAAGGGCACTTTCATCCGAAAAACCGAGCCAATCGCCATTTATATCATCACCGAGATTCCGATAGTAAATGGGTTGTTGAGAAAAGGTATTAGCCAAAATGACATCAGGCCAGGTATCGCCATCGAAATCATCAACATACACGTCACGACAGAAGGTGGGATTCAGTATAAATTCAGGGGCGAATAGTTGTGTTTGATCAACCATGATTCCTTGCTGATTGATAAGCAGTAAATCAGATTTTGGAGGTTCATCGGGAAGTGAAAAAGGCTCTTTTCGCACAACAACCATATCAGGCCAACCATCCTTATTGAAGTCTCCGGTGAAAATATCTTTTTCTTCATCGTCTGAGTTAGCAACGCTAAAAAGCTGAAGTCGGTTTTCGGTATCGTCCAGCCAATCGAGCCATTGAGCATTAGAAACAGTGGAGATTAAGATTACAGCGACAGCGAATAAAACACGCAAAGCAGAAATGGATTTCATCATTGGTCTAAGAATAGATCGGTTAAAAAATAAAGACCAAAGCCAAGCTTACGACAATGATCCAAATCAGCAGGGAATATACAAAGGATTTTGATTATTCCATAACCAGAACGGCAGCTTTTGGCCATTCGGGTTCTGTGAGGATTAATTCATTTCCAATGATCTCATAAGACTGCATATTTCTTAATGCACGTTGAAACAAGTTTTCAGTATCGGAATCAGCACAAGAATTCATGGTTGCGAAGATGTTGTTAGATTTAATATTTCCACTACCACTTAATTCAAATTTGCCGGTTATGTTGTTGCATCCTGAATTTCCGCGGAGCTTTAATGTGGCTGACTCAAAGGTGACATGAGGGCTCACATCTAAGCCTTTTCCAGCCTCTACCGGTTTTTCGTAGAGTTCAACAAGTCTCCACTTTATATCAATAATGTTTGCTTCAGATTTTTTCAAAACGTATTCCCCTGCCAGTTCACCAACAACTAATTCGCCGTTTAAATCAAGTTGAGTAAGTTGGTTCTCTCCAACAAAAAACTTAACTGGATTTTCCTTAATATCAAGCGAAATGTGTGAGCCTATGGCATTCCAGGTAAATGTTCCAGATTGTGAAAGGACCTCATTACTTTTACCCAAATATTTGGATTCAATATTAAATGTTAAATCATTATTTAATGTGACCTTAGTCTCAATTCCAGCACAATCAGCACATGGGAGAATTCCGTTGTAAGTACCTTTCCAATCAAGAGAATTTTGACTGTTATCTAATGAGATTACTTTTTCATCAACATTTTCAGTTGTCGATTTTACCTCTTTAACTTCTTTCTCAGCACATGAAAAAAGACTAAATAATAAAATTATACTTAGATAATTAATCTTTGGGGATATCATAGATAATTAATTTTTGGGTAAAAATACAAAATCATGATTGGGTTATGGCAATTATCTGCCCCTAAACGTTAAACCTGGTTCAAACAGGAAACACGAGGAACTAAATTTAGTGGAGCTATGGACTTAGCGTTTGATGGTATGAAATGATGCCTATACTTGAGTACTTTTGTTGCTCGATTTGTCTAGGTCTCGGAAGATGTTGAGGTATTATAGGTCATTTTATTCGTCATTTACCGGACTGCCAAAGGAGGTTTGGTGGCTGGCGTTAGTTACTTTGATTAACAGAGCGGGGACTATGGTTATTCCGTTTCTATCACTGTACCTCAATAAGGGATTGGGTTTTTCGCTTTCAGAGGTAGGCTGGGTAATGACAGCATTTGGTTTAGGCTCTGTTTTGGGCTCATGGATGGGCGGTATTTTCACCGATCGAATTGGTGCGTACAAAGTGATGATAATCAGCCTGATTTCTTCCGCAGTATTGTTTGTATTACTCCAGTACTTCCACTCATTTTGGGGGATCTGTATAGGCGTGTTTTTAGTTATATCGGCGGCTGATCTTTTCAGGCCGGCAGTGATGGTGGCCTTAGGATCTTATAGTTCAGCTCAAAACAGAACGCGATCAGTTACGCTTATAAGATTAGCCATTAACCTTGGTTTTGCCTTAGGACCTGCGGCAGGGGGATTGATTATTGCTAATTTAGGTTATTCAGGATTGTTCTGGGTTGATGGAGTAACATGCTTTGTTGCCGGAGTTGTGTTGTTGAGAGTGTTGCGACCGAGTAAGTCCAAGCCTGTGGTGCAGGAGATAAACGAGGCGCCTTTGTCTGCCTACAAAGACGGCACATATTGGATTTTCTTTGCCGGAATGGCCTTATTTGGCTTTGTATTTCTTCAGTTATTCAGCACGGTTCCGCTATTTTATAAGGATATTGCGCAGCTAGATGAAAAATCCATTGGTTTACTTATGGGATTAAACGGGCTGTTGATATTTGTTTTTGAAATGCCTTTGGTGAAATTTCTCGAATCGAAAGGATGGTCGCCTACTTCAATTATTATCGCTGGTGGAACCATGGTTGCAGCCTCGTTCTTATTGCTCACTTTTAGTGTTGCAAGCACCCTGATAGTATTGAGTGTTTTATTAATTACGTTAGGTGAAATGTTTGCGTTTCCATTTTCGAACACCTTTGCCATTGAACGCTCCAAGAAAGGTAAAAGAGGCCAGTATATGGCCTTGTATATGATATCATTTTCGCTCTCGCATATTTTAGGGCATAATTCAGGAATGCAATTAATTGATTGGAAAGGGTATCAATTTACCTGGTATGTTATGGCGATAATTATGATTGCTTGTATTGTTTTGATGATTTGGCTCAAAAGAAGAGTCAGATCCGAAAATCAATTGCTGATATCACAACAATAATGATTTAGACGAAAAAATGATTTGCTACATTGCAAGCTATGGCGATTAGAGTGTTGGTGATTAGTGATTACAGGCCGACTTCATCCGTGAGGCCGGAAGCCGAAATTTTTGTGCAACTGGCTCAAATGGGTTTTGAAGTTGATATTATGACCTACGGCGAATCCTGGTATTGTGAGCGATTCAGAAATGCCGGCATAAATGTCATTGATTTTCACCCTAGAGAGAAATTTAGCAGAAGGGAAAGTGATTTTGTTCGGTCCAAAATAGATGAACGGAAGTACGATATTATTCATTTGTTTAATAGCAAAGCAATAATCACGGGGCTTCGTGCTGCTAAAGGGCGAAATGTTAAAATTGTTCTATACCGTGGATACACCGGCAACATTCATTGGTACGATCCCACCGCTTATCTCAAATTTCTGAATCCTAGAGTGGACAAAATTATGTGCCTTGCCAAATCAGTTGAAGAGTGGATTGCGAAACAAATGCGGCCTTCTCATCGTCATAAACTGATTACAATTAATAAGGGGCATTCGCTGGAGTGGTATGAAGGAACTGAACCGGCAAATCTTACAGAGCTTGGAATTCCGAAGGGAGCATTTGCTATTTCAGTTGTTGCCAATGCCAGACCCATGAAGGGGATCATCTATCTGGTGCAGGCGCTGCATTTATTACCCCCCGGTTTGCCTATTCATTTTCTTTTGATTGGAAATGGTATGGACGACCCTCAATTCAGGAATTACATTGACAGCAGCTCCTATAAAGAAAATGTACACTTACCGGGATTTAGGAAGGATGTATTAAATATTGTTGCCGCAACAAACTTGTTTGTATTGCCATCAATTAAAGGCGAGGCGATAACTAAAGCCGTTATTGAGGCGATGTCATTGGGAGTTATGCCGGCGATTTCAACAGTGCCGGGAAATAGAGAACTTGTGATCCATGAAAAATGCGGATTGGTTTATCCAATGAAAGACCCGCAAGGAATTGCCGATGCCATTTTAAGGGCATATAGCGAACCTGAATTTTGTAAAAAAATGAGTTCTGCCGCAAAAGAGCAAATTGAGCGCAACTTCAACACTAAGGACACGGCGCTCAAAGTGGCCGCGATGTACAGAGAATTGCTTTCCGGCAAGAAATTGTAGCGTATCTTTTTAAGTAAAGATCCAGCTATCAGCAAGGAAATTATTGAATAAAAAGCTAGTCCAGATCACATTAAACAAAAGTGTAATCCATGACAAAACTTGCCAATAAGTGTTGCGGCTTAGGTTAATCTGGATCAATAAAAAGCAAGCCAAGATCACAATATAAAAACCGGCATCAAAAAACTCCCAATCTCCGGCATAAGGCAGTTTGGACACAATAACAAAAGCGGTAAGAGCAAGCGCCAAATAGCCTAAAATAGCTCTTGGCAGCACGTTGGATTGTATTTTATCAAAAGATGAAAAAGCCAATACAAAGAACATGGGAGTACACAAAATATATCGAAACAATCCGTTCAAACTTCCACCTTGGAAAAACAAAATATATAAACATGTGCCTGCAACAAATGCAAGACAAGATATTTGAATGAATTCTGTTTTAGTTACGGAGGTGTCGGGCGTTTTGAATGCACTGATAACCTGAGGGATGAATAAAAATATAAAGAAGGGAAAGACAATCAAAAGTGTGGCTATATTCATTCCGAACCCTTCATGTGACCAGTCATAGAAAACCGCCGGCATTCTAAATACATGTCCCCAGCGTTCTTGAGCCTTCATAAAAGCAAACAAAGAATCACTTCCCTCACCCCATTGATAAAGCATGACCGTGAAAGTCCCTGCAATCATTGGAATAGCAAAGAAAGAGAAGCGACTGATTCCCTTGGAGAAGGAACGGCTTTTGATCATGGTGTAAATGGCACCAACAAGTAGAGCAAGCAAGAAAATAGTTACAGATGGCCGCACTGTACCAGCTATAAAAAGGCCAATGAATAGCAGCCAGTATTGTTTTTTAACAAATCCAAAAAAAGCAGCTGAAATAGTGAGAAAGAACAGTCCTTCGGTATATGGAATGATAAAGGCAATTGTTCCTGGAAAGGCCAGACTAATTAATGCTGCTTGAAAAGAATCTTTTGGAGGAGCAAATGCAGCGATCAACAATAGCAGCCCAATTACAAATAATATAAAATTTAGTATTGGGATGAATTTATTGGGAATTTTCAATGTTCTCAAGAGAATAGGGAATGCAGGAAAAAAGGCATAGATATAATCACCCTTGGCCAAATTTTGATTGTATCCATGATCTCGAATTAACAAATAGTGAGCGGCATCCCAGTGTATGAGATTGGAATCTGTTACTGCCAAAAATGGTTCACGCACACGTTGCAAGCCAGAATCTGTTTTGGCCCATGTATCACTTAGCAATCCGATGCTGCGATCGTAAACGTTTTCTTTTTGCAGTAATAGGTGCACTACAATGAAAAGGAGAATAAATACTACTACTGGTATTAGTGCACGCATATAGGGGCAAGTTACATGCAAAATAAAAGGGGCAACATATCGTCGCCCCTTTTTATCAATAGTGTTCTGCTGATTACTGCTTCACAAATCGTGATACAGAACCGTTTTCTGTTTGTAATACATAAACTCCGGCAGGGAGTTTAGAAATATCGATGGTTGTAGAGCCAGCGCTAAGATTAAATGAGGTATGTACAATTCTTCCACTGATGTCTGCGATTCTGATACCACCCACAAGATTTTCTGCGGTAATGGTAATTTGATTGTTAGCAGGATTAGGGAATACGCTTATGTTAGAACCTATTTGTTCTTCAACACCAATAACTTCTTCAACTACAAGATCGTTTGTAATTCGGAAATACACCATATCATTCAAATCTGCGGGATCCAAATCACCACGAACGGAGAGTCCTGGTTCAAAGTCACGCTGAAATAAAATATGCACATAGTCATCTACTACATAAGCCATGGAAGGGAAAGAAACCTCATATCCATCAAAATCTTCATCAGGAGTAACGTCTAAAGCTTCAGACCAAGTATCGCCCCCATCTTCTGATTTGATAATGTATAGGTGCCTGTAGTTTTGGGTGCTGGTAGCGTGGGATTCAACTACACCAGCATAGGAAACGTATAAACTTCCATCTTCACCTTCAGCTATTTGAGGCATGCCTGTTAAGCTCAAGAAATATTGACCAATATCATCCACAAAACCAAGCACACCATCCCCATCAATATCTACAGCATAAGTGATGTCAACATAATTTCCGGCACCCCAACCTTCTTGCCAATAAGCCAGTCCATCAGTAAAAGGAAAATAGCTCCATGCATCGTCACCAAGTACATCATCCAAGTAACGCATATTTCCCCAAAGAACATGGGTATTCATGTCTGAATCTATGAACAGAGCACCAGAATTGTCAGTGTTATACAAAGTATCAGCGATTAGATCACCATTGAGGTCGATTATTTCATCATCACCGGTGTACAAATCAACTTCGAAATCAACAAAAATTTCTTTAACCCAGTTGTCGCCATTGTCTTCAGACACCATCAGATACGAATCTGAAAATGAATTAAACACTGCAATAACTACCTTTTCGCCTCTTGCATGAATGGCGTACGAATCTGCTCGATTTCCAATAAAGAAATCACTTCCCATTCCGTCTAAAACTTCGTCGGAAATATCCCAGGTTTGGCCACCGTCTTGTGATCTCCAGTAAACAATTGCACCATCAAGTCCTTCAAAAGTAACCGTAGGCACTTGTGTTTGGTTACCTGCAGGTGAAGTGAGCGCAATCATGTGTATTGAATTACCATCAGCACCACCAGCGACGGCACGAGGCCAAACAATTCCTTCAGGCGCAATAGAAGTAATAACATCACTAGTCCAAGCATCTCCGAAATTAGCTCGAGAAAGCATATTTAAGCTGGTAGGGAAATCATGATTAATAATTACCTCTTTTCCGCTTGAAAGATGAAGGAGTGAAGGCCAGCCAGTTCTAACTGCCTCAAGCCTTTCTGTTGGGATGTCCGGCCAAGTTTCAACATTGGTTGCGTTGTAACCTGTGCCACGATCGCTATAAACAGACTGTTGGAAGCTTTGCGTCCATGCTGTTGCTTTTACGCTTCCATTATTTACGATACGATTTTGTACCGAGCTATTGGATTGTAAATCGTAATATGACGCACCAACCACCCACTGAGTATATTCTCTTGGGTTATGTAACAATGAGGGAATTTTTTCAGGCATAGCTCCTTGGGCATTAGACTCTCCAGCGCTCACTTCAATAACCGAAGGAACGTATTTTGAAATAGGATACGTCTTATTTTCAAGGCTCTGTCGCATTGGCGTCTGCGCCAAGGCAACTACGGAGAGAAAAAGAAGTGCTAATGTGTAGATTTGTTTCATTGTTTATGGGTTTGGTTAAATGGTCCTGCTTTTGCGGCATCTTTCTGTTAATTGCAGACAGGTGCAGCAAGTTACTAAGTTTACAATTAGATCACAATTATTTAATAACTTCTTTAGCTCAAAGTTGCGAGGCTAAAATGTTAGCGGAGTGCAAAAATCTCTTTTCATTGGACAGCCCGAATAGCCTTAAATATCAGAATAACAACAAGATATCGAAATATTGAATTGATTTTTGTCAATTAAATTTAACTAGGTAGATTGTATGCACATCCTCACTAACAAACTTGAAATAGGTTGTAAACTCTTCATTTCTGAGTTCCCAATCTCCAACAAGATAATAAGCCTCGGGATTGTCGTTTGTTCTCACAAGGGTTAGAATTTCTTTCCGATTTGCCTCAATCACGTAAGTAAAAGAATTGTGTAAATAGGTGTTTGGTTCAGGAGAAGTGTGTAATCTATAAAGGTAAAGTGGCTGTCCCCTTGTGATATTAACCACCTCCAGTGCATCATCATTTAAGAGCTCATTCTTTTCTGCTCTTGTAGGCAGAATGAACCAATCAAATCCAATTCGAGCAATCACAAGTCCTAAAATAATTAAAGCAGCCCTGAGAGGCGCTTGATTCTTATAGAAATAAAGCAAAACGGCAAGACTTGAGGAAATGATGAGAGCGACAGGAATGCCGTATGGAATATCTGAAGTAGGCTCTATGAAAGGCATAATTAAAGAAGCAATTGCAACCAAAATCAGAAGCGCGAAGCAAATAAATTCAAAGTATTTCCTGATTTTATCACTTGGAAAACTCAATTGTGAATATGCTCCTGCAAGCGGAATGATGAGCATAGCAAGAATGGGAAAAAGATAGCGAGGCATGGTGCCGGGAGAAATCCAATAGACGATGAGATTAGCAAAAAACACAAGAAGACAGAACCTATAAAAATCTGATTTCCAAATTGCATTGCGGATAGATTTGATCAAAAAGAAAGCGCTTAATAGGGTCCATGGGAAAAAAGTATAAATAAATTCAAAAGGGAATAGTAGAATATGTTTTAAAACCAATAATGGTCCGTTAGCAGTTGGAGTGCGCTTGGCGCTTTCGTTCCAGAGAATATTTAGAATATCCTGAAGTTGTAAATTATTGGCATTGAGATATAAATAATAGTACAGCCCAAGAATGAAAAGCGCTGAGAGCAGCCCTACAAAATGCTGCCACGAGAAAAGCACTTTGAATTTGCGCAAATCAATCATAAAAACCAATAAGGTAATTGCTTGAAAAACGATTGCAGTGAAGCCCTTCATGAGGAAAGTGAAGGCCATTATACTGTAACTTATAACAAAAAGTTTTAACCAAGCTTGCCTAATTCCATATCGAAAAATGAGCATGAAGTTTAGAAAAGTAAAAGCGGCGTAAGTCAAATCAATCAGTCCGATGAAAGAATCGTAAAACATGATTCTTCCAGTGGTAATAGTAGCAAGGGCCGCAATCCAAGCGCTGCGTTTATGTGCTGTATTTTCAAGGGTGAAACGATAAACAAAAAAGGCTAACAAAATTGCCCCCATAATCGTGGGAAGTCTCAGCACAAAAGGAGAAAAGCTATCTGTCAACTGAAAAAATAACGCAATGATCCAATTATAAACGGGGGGTTTATTAAAGTACAGATTGCCATTGATGGTGGGACTGAGATAATCACCGGAAAAAATCATTTCAATAGCAACAACTGCCCTTCTGGATTCATCAGTGTGAAAAAAAGGAGGGATGAGGCCAAGGTTTATAAGCAAGGCGGGGATAAGCAGCACACATGCGGAAATGAGGATGTATAGCTCAGTTCGGCTTAAATCAGGGAAGCTTAATTCCCTAGATACAATCTTAACTTTTGTCACGTCCCGAAGTTAATACTCATTGTTCTTTATTCGGAAGCATTGTATTTTTTTGTGGAAATGAAAGCCCCAGGCAATGAACAGATTGCGGTGATTGCAAAAAACAATAAACTCATAGCAATTCCTGATTCTGCTGAAATCATTATCATACTGCAACCACTCACCATTACCCATTCTCTCGCTCCTACACCTCCAATGGTCAAAGGCAATACGGCCACAATAGATGAAATTAGAAACAAAATCAAAAGTTCAATTACATGGCTGGAGGCAATTCCTTGTAAAATACACCAGGCACATAGAATTTGCAGTGCTTGCACCCCTAATCCGTCAGCATTTGAACGATGAAAAACAGATTGGATTTTTTGGGAAATTTTGGCAATTAAATAATGGGTTAGAAAGTAAGCTGGAAAAAAAGCAAATGTCAAAACCAACATAAGCCAATGTGGAATGAACTCGTGTAAGCCACTTGTCCAAAGCATCAGTAAAGCGAGAAATGATAAGGGAATCACCCCGGATATTCGGTCTATGACTATCGCAGCAGTTAATTCCTTGAGTTTACCTTGTCCCTCATTTTTTAAGAGCCAAATTTTGTAACCATCGCCACCAATACCTCCTGGTAAAAAAAGGTTATAGAACATTCCAAGGTAATACAGGCGCAGATTTCGTGAATGTGTTAAACGTACATTTATTGACCTGAAAAAGCGTTGAAGCCTATAAGCGCTTAAGACTTTGGAAGCGTTAAAAAGCAGCAAGGCAAGCAAAATCCAAGGGAAAGAAGCTTGTTTAAGAATGGCTATGGTTTCAACCCAAGATATTTTGCCGGAAATCCACCAGAAAGCCAGGGTCATAAGCCCCAGTTTCCCCAGAAGTTTAAGCGTTGTCTTTAACGCGGTCCGGTCCGACATAACTGGCTTTTACAAGATAATTCGCCTTCTGCTGCGACTCATAATAGGTGCGCATCATGATTTCAGCAAGAAATCCAAAGGTTATCAATTGTAGTCCTCCAAGAAGCAGCAAAACACCCAGTATGAGCAAAGGTCTGCCTCCAATATCTTCCCCCATTATTTTGAGAATTAATAAATAGGAATTTATCAAAACCCCGACCGCAAATGTGATAATTCCGGCCGGACCAAATAAATGCATTGGCCGACTAAAATATTTTTGAAAAAACACCATGAGCAATAAATCGCTCATCACTTTGAAAGTGCGACCTAAGCCATATTTCGATTTGCCATGAATTCTTGGATGATGCTTTACATCAACCTCTACCATGTGTGCACCTTGCATTTTAGCCAGAACAGGAATAAATCGGTGCAACTCCCCATAAAGTCCCAGGTTTTTAGCAATGCTCCTTCGAAAAAGCTTCAGAGTGCAACCATAGTCATGCAAATGCACCCCCGTTATTTTCCGAATAAGTGCATTGGCAATTTTGCTGGGAACTTTGCGCAAAAACATCCCATCTTGCCGGTTTCGTCTTATACCCGCCACAAGCTCGTAGTCTTCCTTTTCAGCAAGAGCCAACATATTGGGAATGTCGGTTGGATCATTTTGTAAATCACCATCCAAGGTTACAATATATTCCCCTTTGGCTTCAGCAATCCCAGCGGCCATTGCTGTTGTTTGACCATAATTTCTTTGAAGTACAACCAATCTGACTCTTGCATCAGCAAAAGACAAAATATTTTTTACCGTATTATCAGTGGAACCATCATCTACGAGCACCACCTCATAGTCGTAACCAAGAAGGGAATTGCGAACAGCTTCAAGCATAGGAAACACGTTGTCTTCCTCATTAAGCAGTGTAATAACTAAAGACAGTTTCATTTTGTGCACTCTCGGTTACCAACAAAAGTAGAGAATTGAAATCAATGTGTTGAATTGGCAATCTGCCTTTTAGATTGCATTTTGCAAGCGGGAATATAAGAGGGATATTTTAGCCTATTCTTTTGTTAAGAGCTGCGAATCACTAAGCGACACTAAAAACGACATCATTTCCTTGGAATGATTCAATGAAGGTAGGTTGGTCATGGCAGGCAAATGCTGACAATAAAACTCTAGAGAATGAGCCATTTCAATGAGTGTAGTAGCTAAAGTTCTTGAATGCGAATATTTCGGATTTATGCTCGTTAAACAATCGGCTAAATAACTGCAATAGTCCTTGTAAGGCTTGAAGAGATGGAGTTTATTATCTTCATCCACCTTTTTATTTAAGAAGCTTTTAAAGCCCTCTGTTATCACTAATTTCCGCAATAGTTTGGGGTCAACTTGGGTTCCCAACACCTGTTCAGGCCAAATCCCACTGAGCAACTGAAGATGTTCATGAAGTTGTTTTGAAGGATCAGATGTGTTAATCAATCTGATCTTGGAAACTTCTTTGACCCACACCCAGTACAAATCAAAGTAGTACTGTAACAAACGATGTTTGTTGTTGAAATATTTATAAATGGTCGCCTCTGTTATTCCTGCTTGTTCTCCGAGTTTTTTAAATGTTACCGATTCAAAGCCCAGGTCCAAAAAAAGTTCTAAGCCGGCTGTAATGATAGTTTGCCCAGCCTGTGTTTGCTCCGGGTTGCGCAAATACAAGTTTTCATTTAGATGTATTCGGATATGTACGGGTTCCATTAGACAAATATAGTAAAACCATACTTGAGTTAAGTTACTCTGCAAAGGCATCCGATTTTCAGACTAATTTTTGAAAATCTGGGGCAGGGAGGAACGACTATCTGCGGTAAAAGGAAGTATTACTTATTCCGTTTTCAGCATTGTGAAGTCTTTTGGCGAATTCTGCTGTCAACTTTTTATTTCCTTCCTTTTCGTATAATTTATGCAATTGTTGCAAAACATAAAGGTCATTAGGATTTTCGATTTCGGAAGATTGGAAATAGCTCATACTGAGCTGAGTGGCTTGCGGCTCTTCCATAAATCCATTTCCGGACTCAAGTACAGAGAAAAACAAAGCTCCCAAGGCAGCAGATGCACCTGGAACTCCATGTTGTGAGGCGATTTCTAGATTGTGTTTGGCGAGATCAAAGTATTTTTTAGAATCCCCACTATCCCCAAGAGCAAATGACTTTTTTGACTTGATTTCATAGATTCGACCGGCAATTAAAAAAGCTTCATAATCCTCAGGCTGTGAATGAATGTAATCAGCAACAATTTGTAAAGATGCCGCATCCGCTTTTTGCTCTCTTAAAAATGCTTTCATCAATGCTTTTTGATACTCGCCTTCAAGCGCGGGATAGGATGTGATAGCTTCAACCCTAAGATACATCAATGAGTCAGACGAAATGCTTTCACAATAACATAAACTTCTATACAAATCTTCCGATTGCATTTGATAATCAAATGAACGAGCTAATAATCGACAAAATTCCGGGTTTTCCTTTTTTGCATCCATAGCCATTGCAGCCATTAGAAAGGACGATTTTCTGAGATGTTCGTTTTGTGCGTAAAGGGCGATTTTTTGATTGTCTAAAAGATCCCCTAGTTCCCCAATAGCGTTAAAATGAGCGTAAGCAGATAAAGAATTACGGGTGTTCATATTGCACAATCCTTCATTGTAAAGATTGATAATATTCACCTGCAATTGATTAGCAATATTAGTGTAGGATGCTTGCGAAACGTCAAGTTTAAGCGCAGTAATTAAACAAGAGTTTGCTTCCAAAGCGGCTTGATCAATTCTAGGAATATTGGTAGAATCGCCTGTATGATATAACCTGCTCGAGATCCATAATTCAGATGTTAATGCTAATGCCTCAGCTCTTGTAGTCCAATAGAGATGATTACTGCGATTTGAAGTGTCTGCGGCGGCATTTTCGAGATGATTAAAGCAAGAATGAAGCGATTTAAAATCTTCTTTATTTTGTTTAAACTTGGAAAGCGATGTTTTGGCTAATCTCAAATTGGCATCTAGCTTAGTTTGAGCAAAAGCATTGCTAACATTTAATAGCAATATGCTGATAAAGATCAATATTTTTGGCATTGACAGTGCAGTTTTTATAAATAAAATAGCAAATAAAATAGAATTATTTCAAAAAATCGAAACGGGCAAAAATGCCTAGAGGGAGCTTAATACCAATTCGATCAGGCACAAATAATTCACCTATTTCAGGACTTATTTTAAAGTGTTTTTGAACTAAGTTTTCGGCAATCAATGCACTCAACCCCATGCTATAAAGATTGAGCACCAAGAATCCGCCCGGATTCAGAATATCGGCGCAGGCTTCCATTAATTCATCAATCATACTTTCCATGATCCATCGCTCCCCATCAGGTCCTCTTCCATAAGCTGGCGGATCCAGAATGATTCCATCGTATTTTTTTTCTCTTCTCTTTTCTCTTTGAACAAATGAAAAGGCATCTTCCAAAACCCAGCGAATATCTTGCATCCCAGAGCTTTCCATATTTTGTTTAGTCCAATTCAGCACTTTTTTCACAGAGTCAAGATGCCAAACTTCGGCTCCACCGGCTCTTGCCGCAAGAGATGCCCCACCGGTATAGGCAAACAGATTCAATACTTTAGCTGAACTGCGTTTCTTGCAACAATCGTAAATAAAGTCCCAATTGCCGGCTTGTTCAGGGAATATTCCCAAATGTTTAAATGAAGTCAATTGTAAATTGAAAACCAGATTTTTATCTGCGAGAGGATAGCGAATTTGCCATGATTCTTTGCTGTTTTTGCCAAGAATCCATCTTCCACGTTCGTACTCATCGCGATCGGGTTCAAAAATGGTATCAGCTAATGAGTGCCACTCTTTCCGCGATAATTCGGGCAACCAAACCGCTTGTGGTTCAGGCCGAATCAACACTTGATTTCCGAATCGCTCTATCTTCTGAAAAGATCCGGCATCAATTAATTCATAATCCGGAAAATTGGTTGGACAAAGCGTTTTAATCATGCCTCAATTGCTTTAGGTAGTCCGGGTTTATATTTAGCCTGAACTTCCTCAGAAGGATTAAAATACCCGTGAGCCAAATAAGGAAACTCCTCTTTAATCTTTTTAATTAATTGATTAACACCCATAGCCGGTCCGGAATTGCTGATTTTTGCTTTTCGAATGTAAAATTCAGGATCGATGTTAAAGTTTCTCCATTGAATCATCGTTAAGCCTGTTTCTCGAATGAACTTTCTCAATGCTTGATACTCATTTTCTGAATCACTAAATCCTGGAAAAATGAAATAGTTGATGGATGCCCATCCTCCATGCCGTCTAATGACTCTTATGGATTCTGCAATATCTTCGAACTTGTAATTTCTGGGGAGGTAATAGGCCTCGTACCAAGCTTTTTGAGCACTATTCATACTTACTCGGATGCTCTGAAGCCCTGATTTGGCGAGCATATCAACCGTTTGAGGCCTACTTCCGTTGGTATTAATATTAATGATGCCTTTATTGGTATGAGCCCTTATTTCTTTAATTGCACCTTCAATGGTATCGCCCACCAGAAGAGGTTCTCCTTCACACCCTTGTCCAAAACTTACAATGGGATTCGGAGCAGTGTCCAAATGATCAATAGCAATTTCTGCAATTTCTTTAACAGAAGGGGTGAATTTTAATCGGAAATGTGAGCTCTGAATACCGTTTTCTTCAGGCTGTAAAGAGATGCAGCCTAAACATTCTGCATTGCAGGCTGGCGATACCGGTAAAGGACATTCCCAACGATTTAGAAAATAGTTCTGAGCAGCTCTGCAATGATAGCTCAATGCGCATTGTGTGCTGAGGTGATCAATTAGGCGGTTATCAGGATATCTCTTTCTGAAAGCACTTACTTGAGCCTCCACCATCGGCTGGTGAAACTGGCTCACATCTTGTCTGATATCCGGATCTATTCTAACGGCAGTCACATAAAATTTATGATCGAGCCAAGCCACACAAGTATAAGCATATAATGGTAATACAGGTGCCCCCTGATCTTTACTGAAGGCCGCAAGGTAGGTTTGAGTGTTGGCAGGGGCAATAAAAGCCGATACAGCTAAACCCTGATCATAACAAGTAATTGCTCCGGTCTTAATGTCTTTTCCGTAAGGTCTTCTGCCCGGAAGAAAAAAGATTTCGCTTCCATTTGGAATTTCAATAAAATCTTCTGCTTTTAATGCAACGAAATCTGCACCACTTCGAGCCACAGCTTCAAAGTCGGTATGTTCCAAAATATTGCCATCTGTGTCAGCATAAAGCATGTAAGGGACGCGTGAAGGATGTAATGCCATATTGCAAAGGTAAGCATAGCAGCACTGCCTTGCTCCTGTTTTTGTACTTTCGTTTTCGAAATAGAATTATGAAGGTGCCAGTAGCGTTATCGGTTGTTGTTCCTCTTTACAATGAAGAGGCCCTTGCAGAGGAATTAAATATTCGCTTGCAAAAGGCGGTTTCGGCCATTACCAATGATTGGGAAATTATTTACATCAATGATGGCAGCCGTGATTCAACGCCTCATTTAATGAAGCAATTTGCAGCAAAGGAGAGCCGCGTGCGTTATATAAGTTTTTCCAGAAATTTCGGCCACCAAATTGCTATTTCTGCGGGCATAGATCATGCTTCAGGAAAAGCTCTCGCCATTATTGATGGCGATTTGCAAGATCCTCCGGAATTAATCCCAGATTTGTATAAGCGCTATTTGGAAGGATTTGAAGTAGTTTATGCCAAAAGGGCTCAGCGCAAGGGGGAATCATGGTTTAAGCTTTTTACAGCAAAATTGTTTTATCGTTTATTGCGCAAAATGACATCGGTTGATATTCCTGTTGATGTGGGTGATTTCAGAATCATCGATCGCAAGGTAATTGATCAACTAAAAGCTATGCCAGAGCGAAATAAATACATCAGAGGACAAATTGCCTGGATTGGATTCAAGAGCAGTTTTGTAGAGTATGAACGCGACGCTAGAAAAGCGGGGGAAACCAATTACCCCTTTAGAAAGATGTTACAATTTGCAATTGATGGAATTACAGCATTTTCTGATGCCCCATTGAAGTTTGTAAGTCGTTTGGGTTTCTTCGTTTCCGGCCTTGCTTTTTTGGTTATACTCTATGCATTGTATTCCCATTTTATATTGAATAAAACAATAACAGGATGGACAAGTATGATTATATCAAGTATGTTTATTGGCGGAATTCAGTTGGTTAGTATTGGTATTATTGGCGAGTATATAAGCCGTATTAACGATAATGTAAGGCAGAGACCGCTCTACATTATTGGAGAAAGTAATTTGGAAAAATGAGTGTTGTAAAGATAATTAATTAATTATCTTTTGGGAATAATCCATCTAAAACGCTATCAGCCACAAAATTCGGCAAAGTTACTTTAAGCTTGGGTTCAGCCGCCATTGCGCGTTTTATGGCAAAAACGGCCTCTTCATTTCTAGCCCAACTTCTTCTTGCAATTCCGTTATTTACGTCCCAGTGAAGCATCATTTTTAACCTGCGTTCACTATCGGCGCTCCCATCGAGTAACATACCAAAACCACCATTAATAACTTCTCCCCAACCTACGCCGCCACCGTTGTGAATGCTAACCCAAGTTGCTCCTCGGAAGGAATCGCCAATAACGTTGTGAATGGCCATATCCGCAGTAAACTTTGATCCATCGTAGATATTGGAAGTCTCCCTAAAAGGGGAATCGGTGCCACTAACATCGTGATGATCTCGACCCAATACCACCGGCCCAATAGCGCCTGCCGCAACTGCATCATTAAAGGCTTTGGCAATTTTAATTCGGCCCTCAGCATCGGCATAAAGAATGCGAGCTTGAGAACCTACTACTAGTTTGTTTTTTTTTGCCTCTTTAATCCAATGAATATTATCTGCCATTTGCTGCTGAATTTCAGCAGGCGAACTTTTCAACATCTCCTCCAAAACACTGGCAGCAATTAAATCTGTTTTGTCCAGATCTTCTTCCAAACCGCTGCAACATACCCATCTAAAAGGGCCAAATCCATAGTCAAAACACATGGGGCCCATAATGTCTTGAACGTAGGAGGGATATCGAAAATCAATTCCGTTTTCGGCCATTACATCCGCCCCCGCTCTTGATGCTTCAAGTAAAAAGGCATTGCCATAATCAAAAAAGTAGGTTCCTTTTGCGGTATGTCTGTTTACAGATGCCGCGTGTTTCCGCAATGATTCCTGCACGGCAGATTTGAATTCTGCCGGATTTTCAGCCATCATACTATTGCTTTGTTCAAAGCTGTAACCTGCAGGATAGTATCCACCAGACCAAGGATTATGCAATGAAGTTTGATCTGAACCAAGGTCAATAAAAATATTCTCTTGATCAAATCGCTCCCATACATCAACAATATTTCCTACAAAGGCTATGGAAACTATTTCTTTTCCGGCTTTTGCAATTTTAACTCTATCGCAAAGCTGCTCGAGATTGTCAATTATTTCGTCTACCCATCCCTGTTCATGACGTTTAAATGCAGCCTTGGGATTCACTTCTGCTGTAACTGATATACAACCTGCAATATTTGCTGCTTTTGGCTGAGCACCGCTCATACCGCCAAGTCCGGCAGTTACAAATAAACGACCTCTCAAACCTTGTCCGGTTTTATCAGTCATTCTTCCGGCATTCAAAACAGTGATTGTTGTACCATGTACAATGCCTTGCGGGCCAATGTACATGTATGATCCAGCGGTCATTTGACCGTATTGAGTCACCCCCAATGCATTGAACTTTTCCCAATCGTCTTGAGATGAATAATTAGGAATCATCATTCCGTTAGTTACTACTACTCTCGGGGCATCGGCGTGACTGGGGAACAAACCAAGTGGATGTCCGCTGTACATCACCAAAGTCTGATCTACGGTCATTTCACTGAGGTATTGCATGCACAACCTATATTGTGCCCAATTTTGAAATACGGCTCCGTTGCCCCCATAAGTTATTAGTTCATGCGGGTGTTGCGCTACAGCAGGGTTTAGATTATTCTGAATCATCAACATAATAGCTGCGGCTTGTTTACATTTTGCGGGATACCAATCAATAGGCCTCGCAAACATGTCCTGATCTGGTCGGTAGCGATACATATATATTCTACCGAATTTTTGAAGCTCGTCAGCAAATTCAGGAGCTAGAACGGCATGTTGATCTTTGGAAAAGTATCGAAGTGCATTTTTAACTGCAAGAAATTTTTCTTCAATGCTGAGCATATCCTTTCGCAGAGGAGCGTGATTCACATTACTGTCCCAAACTTTAGCAGCAGGAATGCTTTTCGGAATACCTTCGGCAACTATTTTTGCGAATTCAGCCTGACTTAGTGCGGCTGTATCTGTACTTGCAGACATACACTAGAAATTTGTGGTAAAAGTAAGGATTGATTCTCTGAATCAGACTTTTGAAATTTTACCACTGCGCTTATCAAAACCGTAGGGACAATGTTTGCACCCGTTCTGGCAACATTGCCCGCGCCTCAAATGATACTTCGCAGTAAACACTACATAGCCATCTTCGGTTAGATAGTAGTCATCCGAATTAAGTTCTCGAAAATGCCCCGGTCCTGCGGATTCCGCCATTTGAATGTTTACTTTATTTCGTGTAAGATTAAGCTGAAAGAAAAAGATAACACTAGTAAGCTGTTTTTGTTTTTAATATTGGAACGTGTAAAAGAACTGATGCTGATTTTTAGGCTATTCTTGTTCATATTTTAAATACAATTATATCGTTTTCTGATTTTCAGATGGAGTTAGATTTTGATTTTAGTCCAAAAGCACCTTTAACTAAGGTTTTCAATTCTCTTTCGGTAGAGAGGGGGATAGAAGTTTATATGCTCCGTGAAGATCTGGTGGGGGGAGATATCCAAGGAAATAAATGGAGAAAATTGCGACTGCATTTGCATAGCGCACGGCAGGAATCGCAACAAACATTATTGAGTTTTGGTGGAGTTTGGAGTAACCACATTTATGCTGTTGCAGCAGCGGGTAAAGCCTTTGGATTTCAAACTATAGGTATAATTAGAGCAGAAGAACCAGAAGGCAGCACTGAAACTTTGGAATTTGCCAGGCAATGCGGAATGAAATTGCAATTTGTTTCAAGGGCTGAATATGGAGAAAGGGAACAAGATTATTTCAAAGCATGGCTTCATGATATTCATGGCTCATTTCATTTAATTCCTGAAGGAGGTGCTGATTTTTTAGGATTGAATGGCTGTATGGATATTTTGTCAGATCACACCCGAGCATTTGACGTTATTACTGTTCCTTGTGGCACCGGCACCACGCTCGCCGGAATGTTATTGTCTATGCAGCCCCGACACCGGTTTATTGGCTTCAGCGCAGTGAAAGGCGGGGCGTATTTGGAGGATGAAATCATCACGAAATTGAATTATTTTCTAATGGATAGAGCCAGTGCTGAAGAGTACAGGGCTTTTTTCAAAATGGAGACGGATTATGCTTTTGGAGGATTTGCCAAAGTGAATGATGACTTAATACAGTTTATGCGCTCATTTTATGAAGAGGATCAAATTAAGCTTGATCCTGTTTATACTGGAAAAATGATGTTTGGATTGAAAGAAATGATAGTGAACGGACGTTTCGTTCCAGGAACCAAAGTGTTGGCAGTTCATACTGGTGGCTTGCAGGGAATTAAGGGCATCGAAAAAAGAGGGGGAATGGAGCTATATTACTGATAATACAGACATTAGAGGTAAATTTTTGTAAAATTTAAAAAGGCTAACTTTGCTGCTCATTCCGAACAATGAGCGACGCGATAAAGCACGAGTGCGGAATAGCCTTCCTTAGGCTGCGCAAGCCCCTTCAATTTTACCGGGAAAAATACGGTACAAGCTTTTACGGCCTCAGTAAAATGTATTTACTGATGGAAAAACAGCAAAATCGTGGACAGGATGGAGCGGGTTTAGCCAATATTAAATTGGATGTTCCGCCCGGAACCCGATATATAAGTAGGCAACGATCAAATAGTCCAAAACCAATTCAGGAAATATTTGATAAAATCCATTCCCGATTCAGTGATCTTGAAAGGGACAATCCAGAGAAACTAAAGGACAGCGATTATTTAAAAGAGAATTTCGCATTTACTGGAGAAGTGTTCCTCGGGCATTTGCGCTATGGAACGTTTGGCGGAAATAGCATAGAACAGTGTCATCCATTCTTACGTCAAAATAACTGGATGACTCGAAACCTTGTGGTAGCTGGCAATTTTAATCTCACTAATGTTGAAGAGCTATTCGGATTATTGGTAGAGTTGGGTCAGCATCCTAAAGAAGTGGCCGATACGGTTACGGTAATGGAGAAGATCGGACATTTTTTGGATGAGGAAAATCAGCGACTGTTTGATATGTTCAAGCAGCAAGGATATAGAAATATTCAAATCACTGAAAAAATTTCCCATCACCTCGACATTAAAAAAATTTTAAGAAAATCTGCGGAGGATTGGGATGGTGGTTACGCTATGGTTGGAATGATTGGCAATGGCGATGCATTTGTACTTCGTGACCCCAATGGAATAAGACCAGCCTATTATTACGAAGATGAGGAAGTGGTTGTTGTAGCATCAGAACGGCCAGTAATTCAAACTGCTTTTAATGTTGTTGAAGACCGTGTTAAGGAAATTGAGCCGGGCCACGCTCTAATTGTGCGGAAAGATGGAAGTATGAGCATCGACGAAATTCGTCCGGCTCTTGAACGAAAAGCTTGTTCTTTCGAAAGAATTTATTTCTCAAGAGGTAATGATGCTGACATATACCAAGAGCGACAAGAGCTTGGAAGAAGATTGATTCCAACTATTCTCAAGTCTGTAAATTATGACTTGGATAACACGGTGTTTTCATTTATCCCGAATACAGCAGAAACCGCGTGGTACGGACTTATTAAAGGTGTTGAAGACTTCATTAATATTGAAAAAGTTAAGCAACTGAGCGCCTTAAAAGATCATGACCCGGAAAAAATTGCAGCTATTATTGCACGTAGAGCCAGGGTTGAGAAAATTGCTATTAAGGATGCTAAGCTGAGAACCTTTATTACGGAGGATAGTGCCCGAGACGAAATGGTGGCGCATGTTTATGATATTACTTATGGCACTGTAAAACGAGGCAAAGACAATCTGGTAGTTATTGATGATTCGATTGTTCGCGGTACCACTCTTAAAAAATCTATTATTCGAATTTTGGATCGACTTGATCCTAAGAAAATCATTATTGTTTCTTCTGCCCCGCAAATTAGATATCCCGATTGTTACGGCATAGACATGGCTAAATTAGGCGATTTCATTGCCTTTCAAGCTGCGGTTGCGCTTTTGAAAGAACAAGGCAAAGAAGAAATGCTTCAAATTGTTTATCGTAAGTGTAAGGAGCAAGAGTCACTTCCGAAAGAACAAGTGAAGAACTATGTTAAGGAAGTTTATGAGCCTTTCAGTGATGAACAAATTAGTCATAAAATTGCTCAGATGCTTCGTCCAAGCGACATAAAGGCAGAAGTGGACATCATTTATCAAACCGTTGCAGATTTACATGCTGCATGCCCTAAGAATTTGGGGGATTGGTATTTCACGGGCGATTATCCGACTCCAGGAGGAAATAAAGTGGTAAACAGAGCATTTATTTATTTTATGGAAGGACGCGATCAGCGTGCCTATTGATCCTTTATATTTTCTGACAAAATTCATTTTTTCAGTTGGATTAGGCCTAAATCAGGCCCGAAGTCAATAATTATTTTGATATAATATACTGATAATCAGTGAATAATGAAAAAACCATCAAAAACTTCCCCTTTTTTGAAACCAAAGCATTTTTTTTGACGTATCAATAGTCAGGAACAACGGTTTCTAAAGAGCAAAGAACAAAAGTATTTTTCATATTAAGGTTAATTAGGTTAAGGACGAAAAGCCCCGCAGATGCGGGGTTTTTCGTTTATGGCATTTTTCGAATTGATAGAATTTGGTAGATTTTTTTGCTCTTTTTGCTTTGTTTTGCTAATGACGGTGGTATATGGCCTAATTGTAGGAAGCCAATCTCTACCGTTCAGAATCAGAAACCGACCATTCAAGTCTATATTTTGCACACTGGAAACAAAACGCAACTAAAAACGTTTCCTATGTATAAATATGATTTACTTTTGCGGCATGGAAGAAAAGGAACGAAAAGTAATTATTGGCGCTACCGAAGTTTTCATGAAGTTGGGAATCAAGAGTGTTAATATGGATGATGTATCCCGAAGTCTAGGGATATCCAAAAAAACGCTCTACCAATATGTAAAAGACAAGAATGAATTAGTCCGTAAAGCGATGCAATTACATTGCGAAATTGAAGATATCGCAATGGATGCCATCTGTGCAAAAGGGCTCAATGCAATAGATGAAAGCTTTGAAATGATGAAGTTCATCAGCGATATGCTAAGGCTTATTCATCCTTCAATCATGTTTGACATTGAAAAATATCATCCAGAAATCAAGGGAGAAATGCTGGAAAACAGGCAAAATCGGATCTTCATTTGCATTTACGAAAACTTAAACAAAGGGATTGAAGAAGGCTTTTATAGGTCTGACCTCAATCCCAGGATTACAGCCCGTCTTTATGTTGGTCTGGTTGAACTCATTTTTAAACCAGAACATTTTAAGGATGAGCAATTGAACATTTTTGAGCTTTATCTGGAAATGTTCCGCTACCACATAAGGGGAATTGCTAGTGAAAAAGGGATACAATATCTCCAACAAAAAGTGAAAGAAGAAAGAACAAAACAAGATCAGTCTAAACAACAATAATTAAATGAAATCAGCATTAACTGTACTAGTTCTGCTATGCTCAGTATCGTTTTTGAAGTCACAAAGTGCAATGGAATTCAGCCTTGCTGAAGCCCAAGCATTTGCCCTTCAAAACAATTTGCAAATGCAGAGTTCGGCTATCGATTTAGAAATAGCCAAGAAAAAAATTAAAGAAACAATCGCAATTGGATTGCCGCAGGTGAATGCCAGTGGGAGTTTTCAGCATTTTCTCGATATTCCTGTTACAGTAATTCCCGACTTTATTTCGCCTACTGTAATTTCAACTTTGATTCAAACTGGAGTTTTAGATGCAGAAGATGCGCCTTCAGGATCGGCTCAGTTCGTTGAAGCTCAATTTGGAACGAAGTATAATGTGAGCGGCGGAATTTCTGCATCCCAATTGTTATTTGATGGCACTTTTTTAGTGGGATTGCAAGCTGCTCGTGCTTACGCTCAGTTTTCGGAACTCGGTGTTGAAAGCACTGAAGCTGAAGTTAAAGAACAGGTGGCGCAGGCTTACACTACCTTATTAGTAGCGAATGAGAATTTGAGTTTGCTCCAGCAATCTGCTTCAACTTTGCGCAAAATATCGGACGATACTGAAGCTCTTTTTAACAATGGTTTCGCTGAGCAAATTGATGTTGATCAGTTGAAATTACAGCTTTCATCAATAGAGAATCAAATTACATTTTCGAGCACTCAGATTGAAATTGCCAGAGAGATGTTTTGTTTCAGTTTGGGCCTTCCCGAAACCACTGAAATTGTTTTGAAAGACAATGTGGAAACCCTTTTGTTGGATGAACAATTGGGAGCTCTCATTCAGCAGCCATTTGTTCCAGAAATGTTACCTTCTGTGAAAACGGTGCAATCCGGTATCGTTCTTCAGGAACTGCTTCTTAAAAAAGAGAAAGCAGCTTATTTGCCTTCACTTTCTGCTTTTTTTAATCACAATCAGAATGCATTGAGAAATCAATTTAACTTTTTTGAATCGGGAGGGGCATGGTTTCCTAGCACTGTGTGGGGGGTAAATCTGAGCATACCTATTTTCTCTAGTGGCATGAAGCATTACAAAGTGCAGCAAGCAGAACTTGAACTCGAAAAAGCGAGAATAGGTCTTGAACAAGTGAATGATGCAACGCGCCTTACTTACCGGAACGCCAAAGCTGAATTGATGAATGCGATTAATCAGCTCGACAATACAACCAAAAGTTTGGCACTTAGTGAAAGAATTCTAAGTCATACCAGAATCAAATACAAAGAAGGATTGGCGAGTTCATTTGAATTAAGTCAAGCTGAAACACAGCAATTAAACACTCAAGGATCATATATCGCGGCAATGCTCAATGTATTGCAAGCAAAAATCCGAATTCAAAAATCTACTAACCAATTTTAATCTATAACAAACCACGTTATGAACCGCATTATATATTTAGTAATTGTTTCTACTTTTTTGGCATCATGCGCAGATAGTGCCGATAAGACGGAAACCGAAAAACGCTTTGAGCAAAGAGACAGCCTGAAATCTTTATATGATGATTTGGGTGCGGAGTTGGCAGACTTGAACAAACTAATTGCTGAATCAGATACCACCATAGAGTTGCCTGGAGTTAGTTTATACAAAGTTATGCTAGGTCCGTTTGAGCATCACTTTAGTGTTCAGGCAGGACTAGAAGCAGAGTACAATGCTCTTGTTTTTCCTGAAATAGCAGGGGTTGTGAAGAACATTTATGCAAAAGAGGGAGAAAAAGTAAGCAAAGGACAAAAACTTTTTCAACTCGACACTGAGTTAATCCGAAAGAGCATCCAGGAAGTTCAAACACAATACGATCTGGCAATAGATTTATACAATCGTCAAAAGAATTTGTGGGATCAAAAAATTGGATCTGAAATTCAATATCTCGAAGCTCGCACCCGAAAGGAATCGCTCGAAAACTCTTTGGCAACGCTCAATGAGCAGTTAAGTATGGGTATTGTGGTAGCGCCTTTCAGTGGAGTGTTGGACGAAATAATTCCGCGTATCGGAGAAATGGCTAATCCTGCAATGCCCGTGGCCCGTGTTATTAATATGTCTGAGCTTTATTTGAAAGCGGAAGTTTCAGAAAGTTATATCACATCAATTAAAGAGGGAATGAAAGTAGAAGTAATATTCCCTGGAATAGACACGTTAACTGCAAGAATCAGCAGAATTGGAGATTTTATTAATCCGGAAAATCGCTCCTTTAAAGTGCGAGTTGATTTGAAAGAATCGAATGATTATCTCAAGCCTAACTTACTAGCAAACATTACCATCTGCGATTACAAAAATGACTCTACAATTGTGCTCCCGGCAGGTATGATTCTCGAGGATTTTGAAGGTCGAAGCTATGTATATGTATCCAAAGCGTCAGAAGGTGAAGGTGAAATTACCAAGCGAATTGTGCAACGAGGACTTGTAGCAGAAGGATTGTCTCAGATTACATCAGGCCTAGAGCCGGGAGATTTGGTGGTTGACAAGGGAGCAAGAAAAGTGAGTGATGGCGAGCGGGTGAGAATTTTAAGCACAGAGAGCAAAAAGCCATTAGCAGTAACACCCCAAAACTAAGAGTAAATGCAAGCGAACAATGATTCCGGCGAAAACCGGAAACCTAGCGAAGTGCTCAAGGAGTTTGGCCTTTCGAGCATTTCAATAAATAACAGAACAACCGTTTTTGTTATTACAGCCATCATATTAATTGCGGGAATTATTTCATATGTGCAAGTGCCGAAGGAAAGTTTTCCTGAAATAATAGTGCCAGAAATTTATATTGGAACGGCCTATCCTGGAAATTCTCCCCAAGATATAGAGAAGCTTATTACACGGCCTTTAGAGAAGGAACTCAACTCCATAACTGGGGTTGATAAAATTACTTCTACTTCTACACAAGGATACAGCGCAATTCAAGTGAAATTCGACTTTAAAGTGTCGCCCACAGAAGCACTGCGCAAAGTGAAAGATAAGGTTGACATTGCGAAATCTGATCCTGATTTCCCTACTGACCTTCCTGCAGATCCGAACATTTTTGAAATGAATTTTTCGGAGCTCATGCCCGTGATGAATATCAATCTCAGTGGGGATTATTCTTTAGATGAGTTGAAGGAGTATGCAGAATTATTGGAGGAAGAAATTGAAGATGTTCCACAAGTTTCTAAAGTTGATGTTCGCGGAGTAATGGACAAGGAGGTAGATATCAGAGTTGATAATCTGCGTCTGGAAGCAATGAACCTGAGCATTAATGACATTTCTAGCGCTATTCAGCAAGAGAATCTTACGATATCAGGTGGAGACTTGAAGATCAGTGACTTTAGCAGGACCGTGAGCGTAAAGGGTGAATTTAGGGACATGGATGACATCCGAGATATTATAATAAAACACGAAAAAGATAATATTGTATATCTCCGCGATGTTGCTGAGGTAAGCTTTATTGAGAAAGAAAAGGAAAGTTACGCGCGCGAATATCTTAGGCCAGTAGTTACGCTTGATGTAATTAAGAGAGCCGGTGAGAATTTGTTGGAAGCCTCTGCTTCAATTAATGAAATAATTGAAAAGGCAAAAAAGGAGGATTTACCTGCTAATCTGAGTGTTACAATAACAAATGATCAAAGCGACATGACAACCACACAGATTGACGAGTTGCAGAACAGTATCATTTTTGGGATGCTTTTAGTGGTGGCTGTACTTCTTTTCTTCATGGGTTTGAGAAACGCTTTATTTGTTGGTGTGGCCATTCCTCTTTCCATGTTTATGTCATTTATGATATTGAATGCCATGGGAATCACATTTAATATTATGGTGTTATTTTCATTAGTTATTGCTTTAGGTATGTTGGTAGATAACGGAATTGTCGTCGTTGAAAACATATACAGGCTTCGAACTGAAGGCATGAATAGTATTGACGCATCCAAATACGGAGTGGGCGAAGTTGCATGGCCTATTATTGCATCCACGGCAACAACTTTGGCGGCATTTTTACCTCTTGTTGTGTGGCCGGGAATGATGGGTGAATTCATGAAGTATTTGCCCATTACACTTATGATAGTTTTAGGTTCTTCCCTTTTCGTGGCATTGGTGATTAACCCTGTACTTACAGCGGTATTTATGAAAGTGGGCGATATTGAAGTCAATAAAAAGAAGGCCGTCAAAAGTGTTATAATTTTCAGTGGAATAGGTCTTTTGTTTTTATTGCTTGGTATAAACTGGTTGGGGAATCTTTTAATTATTGGTGGACTTGTTGGATTACTAAACACCTTTGTGCTTACACCTGCAGCAAATCGTTTTCAAGCTGGATTTTTACCCAAATTGGAAGCGGTCTACGAGCGTTTCCTTTCATTTTATTTAAAAGGCAAGCGCCCGGGTTATTTATTTGTGGGAATGTTCGGGATGTTGTTTTTATCATTCGCTTTATTGAAAGTATTTCCGCCCAAAGTGCTATTCTTCCCGAACAACGAGCCTCAATATCTTAACATATTTATTGAAAAGCCCATTGGTACCAATATAGAAACTACCAATGAGATAGCAATGGAAGTAGAGGAAATTGTAATTAATGCTCTCAATGATGATAAATTTCTGGGTCTAAATCCTGAAACAGGACAAAAGGAGCAATACCTCGTTTCCTCTGTTATAGGACAGGTTGGCAATGGTACCAGTGATCCAAGTCAGGGTCCGGTTTTAGGAAATACTCCCAACAAGGCGCGGATCACAGTGTCTTTTGTAAAATTTCAGGACCGAAAGGGGGTTAAAACAAATGAGGTGTTAAATCATCTAAGGGAAGCTTTGAATGATTATCCAGAAGCTGATATTGTAGTAAACAAGAATGAAGATGGCCCACCACAAGGGGCACCAATAAATCTTGAAATACGTGGCGACAATTATGACTCTCTGATGGTTTACGCTGAGTTCCTAAAGTCGTATATTAATTCGATGAATATTGGTGGAATAGAGGAATTAAAGGTAGATGTTAATAAGCAGAAACCGGAAATGCCATTGACCATAGACCGCGATAAAGCACGTCGATTGGGACTTTCTACTTTTTCTGTGGGTGATGCGATTCGCACCGCTATTTTTGGAAAGGAAGTGTCCCGTTACAAGCAAGGTGAAGATGATTATCCTATTAATATCCGTTTCAAAGAAGATAATCGATATTCTGAGGATGCCTTGCTAAATCAGAAAATCACATTCAGAGATCAGAGCACGGGCAGGATTAAACAAGTACCAATTTCTTCTGTCGCCAATTTTGAACGCACGCAAACATTTAATGCAGTGAAGCGGAAAAATCTTGATCGAATAATCACTATTTCTTCTAACGTGCTGGAAGGTTATAACGCAACTGAGGTAGTAGATAATATTAAATCGAACCTTCAAGGTCTGGAACAAAAGCCTGGAATTCAATGGCAATTTACCGGGCAGCAGGAAGAACAAGCTAAAGAAATGGCGTTCTTGTTTACGGCATTATTGATAGCGGTTTTTCTGATTTTCCTTATCATAGTGGCTCAATTTAATTCTGCTTCAACGCCTACCATTATTATGTTTTCGGTAATTTTCTCGCTTATCGGAGTATTTCTCGGATTGGTTATTTTCAGAATGGAGTTTGTAATTATCATGACCATGATCGGTATTATTAGTTTGGCGGGAGTTGTGGTAAATAATGCCATTGTACTTATAGATTATGCCAATCTGGTTATTGCGCGTCGCAAAGAAGAACTTGGCATTCTGGAACATGAAAGGCTTTCATTGAATGAAGTAAAACTTGCGATTGTGAGGGCGGGCAAAACAAGGTTAAGACCAGTAATACTTACGGCCATAACAACCGTTCTTGGATTATTGCCTATGGCTGTTGGTCTCAATATTGATTTCGTTTCTTTCCTCGATAATTATGACCCGAAAATTTATGTTGGAGGAGATAATAACATCTTCTGGAAACCAATGTCATGGGCCATTATTTGGGGATTAACATTTGCTACTTTCCTCACTCTGGTTGTGGTTCCTGCGATGTATGTATTATTGAATTGGATTAAATATCGATACATATACAAAAACGTAAGTAATATCGAAGCCTAGGTGGATTTTTCGTTTTGATTTGGACATGGTGGAAACGGGCAATTGCCCGTTTCTTGTATATGGAGACCGGCAATGGCCCGTCTCTCATTGGGCCCATTTCATGCGCCTCCTTTTCATTAACTTTGCGACTTTATTTGTTTGCCGAATATCATGGAATATAATTTTATTGACGTAGAAAAAAAATGGCGTAAAAACTGGAAAGAGCGCCATACCTATAGAGTTACGGAGGATCAAAAAAAGCAGAAATACTATGTGCTTGATATGTTTCCTTATCCCTCTGGAGCCGGCTTGCACGTTGGTCACCCATTGGGTTATATAGCTTCCGACATTATTGCAAGATACAAGAGGCATCTTGGCTTCAATGTTTTGCACCCGATGGGTTATGATTCCTTCGGATTGCCGGCTGAACAATATGCTATGCAAACCGGACAGCATCCCGCAATTACTACAGCCCAAAACATTGAACGATACCGAGAACAACTCGATAAAATAGGGTTTTGCTACGATTGGGAGCGTGAAGTGAGAACTTCTGACCCTGAATATTACAAATGGACCCAATGGATTTTTTCTGAATTATTCAATTCATGGTATAACAAAGACACAGATCGGGCAGAGCTAATTTCTAATCTTATCCAAAAACTAGAGGAGAATGGCACGTATAATATCAATGCCGCAATTGATCAGGATTGGTACAAGCGTTTAAATTCAGAACATTTCCCGTTTTTTGGGCCCCATTTTTCTGGTGAAATTAGCGCCACTGATTGGAATTCTTTTTCAGATGTGCAAAAAGAGCGTATTTTGATGCATTTCAGATTGGCTTATCTCGCTGATTCTTGGGTAAACTGGTGCCCAGCATTAGGAACAGTTTTAGCCAACGATGAGGTAAAAGATGGTGTTTCCGAAAGAGGAGGACACCCTGTGATACAAAAGCTAATGAAGCAATGGAGCTTGCGTATTTCAGCTTATGCACAGCGTTTAATTGATGATCTGAACACGATAGATTGGAGCGAAAGCATTAAAGAAATGCAGCGCAATTGGATTGGCAGATCGGAAGGGGCAAGGGTATTGTTTGCTCTTGAAAATAGAGATGAAAAAATAGAGGTTTTTACCACTCGACCCGACACTATTTTTGGCCTTAGTTTTATGGTGCTCGCACCTGAAAATGAATTGGTAAAATCCATCACTTCTGGAGAACAAAAAGCACAAGTGGAAGCCTATGTTGAGCAGGCAATGCGCAAAACTGAACGCGATCGTCAGGCCGATGTTAAAACGGTTAGCGGATGTTTTACCGGAGCCTATGCTATTCATCCATTCAAAGGAAACAAAATCCCGGTTTGGATTGCTGATTATGTATTAGCCTCTTATGGAACCGGAGCTGTTATGGCGGTTCCTGCAGGTGATGAACGCGATCATGCTTTTGCCAAACATTTTGGACTGGAAATCCCTGCTATTTTTCAAAACATTGATGTAAGTATGCAAGCTTGCAGCGATAAATCTGCCATTCTTTGCAATAGTGACTTTTTAAATGAATTAGATGCTTATGCAGGAATTAAGCGTTGTATTGCTGAATTAGAGAAGATGGGAATTGGAGAAGGAAAAGTAAATTTCCGTCTTCGCGATGCGGTATTCAGCAGACAACGATATTGGGGCGAACCCTTCCCTGTTTATTATAAAAATGATTTGCCTTATTTACTCCCGTTTGAGGATTTACCGGTTAGTCTTCCTGAAGTGGATAAATACCTACCAACAGAAGATGGAGAGCCGCCACTAGCAAGGGCTAAAGATTGGCAGACCAAAGAAGGATACCGCATGGAAGCCAACACCATGCCCGGTTGGGCAGGATCGAGTTGGTATTTCTTGAGATATATGGATCCCAAGAATCCAAATCAATTTGTGTCAGCAGAAAAAGCGGAGTATTGGAAACAAGTTGATTTGTACATGGGCGGTGCTGAACATGCCACAGGACATTTATTATATTCAAGATTTTGGACTAAATATTTCTTTGATAGGGGATGGATTAAGTTTACCGAACCATTTGCTAAAATGATAAATCAAGGAATGATTTTGGGAAGGTCGAGTTTTGTATATCGTCTCAAAGATGCTCCAGTGAATACTTTTATTTCCAAGGATTTAGTAGTTGACCAAGATGTTCAACATTTGCATGCGGATATTGACTTGGTAGAGAACGATATTCTTAATATTGATAAATTTAAAAAATGGAGACCTGAATTTGCTGATGCCGAGTTCATTTTAAACGATCAAGGAAAATATGTTTGTGGTGTGGAGATTGAAAAAATGTCAAAATCCAAATACAATGTTCAAACTCCTGACGACCTTGTAGAACGCTATGGCGCTGATACTTTACGTTGTTACGAAATGTTTCTAGGTCCGGTTGAGCAACATAAACCTTGGGACACTAACGGAATTAGTGGAGTGCATAATTTCCTTAAGAAACTATGGAAACTATATTACGATAAGAACGGCAATTGGGCTGTGGAAGATGGTCAGGCATCAAAAGATTCGCTAAAAACATTACACAAAGCCATTAAAAAAGTCACTGAGGATCTCGATCGTTATTCTTGGAATACCGTTGTGAGCGCCATGATGATTTGCGTGAATGACCTCATCGAGCAACAATGCAAATCTCGTGAAATTCTGGAGGCCTTACCTGTTTTATTGAGCCCTTATGCCCCACATTTGGCGGAAGAGCTTTGGGAAAAACTTGGCAAACAAGGTTCTGTTTGTGATGCTTCTTGGCCCAAGTTGATTGAAGAGTATCTTGTGAGTGATACCGTAAACTATCCAGTTCAATTTAATGGAAAAGTGCGTTTTCAATTGGAAGTTCCAGCCGCTTTCAACCCTAAAGATGTTGAGCTTGCCGCGATGGAAAATCCTTTAATGGCAAAGTATCTAGAAGGCAAAATATTGAAGAAGATCATTGTGGTACCTGGGAGGATTGTGAATGTGGTGGTTTGATATACAGATGAAATAGGCAGGGCAGGAAATAACTCTTAGCTAATTTTGCTGGGCTTAAAAATAAAAATCCCGAAGTTCATTTGAACTTCGGGATTTCTTTAGTTGCCCGACCAGGGCTCGAACCTGGACTCTTCTGGACCAAAACCAGACGTGTTGCCAGTTACACCATCGGGCAATAACTCCGGCATTTTGAGTTTGCAAATTTAAGCAATCTCTTCTAACTACCAAATTCTCCGGCTTAAACCTGTAAATTCCTAACTTTCAGAACTCAATCATGCATTGTGGAGAAGATTCAGAACTATATCAACGGAGTGCTACAAGCACCAATTTCAGGTAATTACATCGATAATATCGAGCCGGCAACCGGAAAGGTGTATTCATTTATACCCGACTCTTCAGAAAAAGATGTGCAAATGGCAGTAGATGCTGCTGAAAAGGCATTTCCATTATGGAGCAATACGCCTTATACCGAGCGGTCAAGGATTATGGAGAAGTTGTCAGACCTGATTCTTCGTGATCTAGATGCTTTAGCCTTGGCTGAATCAATCGATAATGGAAAGCCAGTGTCTTTGGCTACAGAAGTGGACATACCAAGGGCAGAGAGTAATATCAGGTTTTTTGCCACAGCAATAATGCACTTCCATTCTGAGGCGCACGTAATGGAAAACAGAGCAATCAACTACACCAGCAGAAAACCGATTGGAGTAGTTGCTTGTATTTCGCCTTGGAATTTGCCATTGTATTTGTTTACTTGGAAAATTGCCCCGGCCATAGCTGCGGGAAACTGCGTGATTGCAAAACCTTCAGAAATTACGCCAATGACGGCTTATTTGTTGTCAAAACTTTGCATTGAAGCAGGATTACCCGCAGGTGTGTTGAATATTTTACACGGAACCGGTCCGGTGCTGGGAAATGCCATCGTTTCACATCCTTCAGTAAAAGCCATCTCCTTCACAGGTGGAACAAAAACAGGGGAACATATTGCCTCGATTGCAGCGCCAAAATTTAAGAAATTGAGTCTCGAACTCGGGGGAAAAAACCCAAACATCATTTTTGCCGATTGCGATTTTGACGATATGCTTCGAACTACGCTTCGATCTTCTTTTTCCAATCAGGGGCAAATATGCTTATGTGGCTCCAGAATATTGATTGAACGAAGTATCTATGAAAAATTCAGGGATGCATTTGTTGAAAAAGTTGCAAAAATGAAAGTGGGCGATCCTCTTGATCCAGCTACAAAAATGGGCGCCTTGGTTTCAGAATCGCACATGGAAAAAGTGCTGTCATATATCGATCTTGCAAAACAGGAAGGAGGCAAAGTTCTGTGCGGTGGCGAGCGTTTGCAATTGAAAGATAGAGTAGAGGGAGGCTTTTTTGTTTCTCCCGCAGTTATAGAAGGACTCGATCAAAAATGCAGAACCAATCAGGAAGAAATTTTTGGTCCTGTTGTTACATTACAAGCCTTTAACACTGAGGATGAAGCCATCAACCTTGCCAATAGCACCATATATGGGCTTTCGTGCAGCATTTGGACCAATGATTTGAAAAGAGCACATCGTATGGCAGATCGCGTAGAAGCCGGAATAGTTTGGATTAATTGCTGGCTTCTTCGGGATTTGCGCACTCCTTTTGGCGGAGTAAAACAATCCGGTGTAGGCAGAGAAGGTGGATTTGAAGCTTTGAGGTTTTTTACTGAAGCTAAAAATATTTGTATTCAGCTTTAAGATTTCCCCCGTCCCTTATATCCATTGGTAAAGAACCATCCAAAATTTCGATTAAACCATTTCTCCAGCCCCGAAATTGCGTTCAGTAGTTGATTCATGTTTTTTGCTTTCTTTTTATATAACAGCAATCGTGCCGCTCTAGTGTATACGGATGCCGCCAGTTTTTGTTAATTATTTCATTCCTGAAGCTAGCAAACGGGGTCCTTCCACATGGTGCTGTGCATAAATGAAGGATTTATGCGCATTTCATAAGCTGGAGTGGTGCAACTTTGATAAAGTAGAAAGTCAATTATGAGAAATCGTATATTAATCCTGTTTTTCGCTGTGGCAGCGATGTTAACCTCTTGTGTTCCAGCCCGACAAATGGAAGAAATGAAGAGCAAAAAAGAAGCTCTTGATGCTGAAAACAAGACTATAAAAGATCAGAACCTGAATCTTAAGTCATCTTTAGACGAATGCAGTTCCAAACTTGCAGTTCTAACGGATGAAAATAAACTTCTTATTCAGGACACAACCGATTTCGGGGTGAATTTCAGACAAATTCGCACTCAATACGACAAGCTGAATGAGTTGAACGATATGGTGTCATCCAAGAATATGACTCTCATTTCTGAAGCGGCTTTGGAGAATAAAAAGTTGTTGGAAGAACTCGAAAAAACCCGCACAGAGCTGCTCTTAAAAGAAGATGAGCTCGATAAAAAAGAAACAACGCTTAACACCTTAGGAATTGAGCTTGAAGAGAGAGGTAAGAGAATGAGCGAAATGGAAGAGCTACTTTCAAGGCAAGAATCGGCACTTAATACACTCAAAGATAAGGTGAGTAAGGCTTTGCTTGGTTTTGAAGGCAAAGGTCTTACTGTTGAACAAAAGAACGGAAAAGTATATGTGAGCATGGAATCTAAACTGCTTTTCCCATCCGGAAGCACTGCCATTGATCCTGAAGGAAAGAAGGCTATTGTTGAGCTCGCCAAGGCAATTCAAGATCAAGGAGATTTGGAAATTATAGTTGAAGGGCATACTGACACAGACCAACTTAAATCAAATAATATTCCCCGCGATAACTGGGAATTGAGCGTTTTGAGAGCTACTGCCGTTGTTAAAATGATGACTGAAAACAGCAGTATTGACCCTAAGCGCTTGTCGGCTTCAGGTAAAAGTGAATACCTTCCTGTTGACCCTGCTGATAAAGCTAGAAACAGACGTACAGAGATTATACTTTCTCCCAATCTGGACGAATTGTTCCAGGTTATTGATCAAAATTGAACCTGTATCTCTACCCTATATTTTCTGGAATTTGAAGATTGGCCGTCTAGTTGGAGACGGCCTTTTTTTGGCTAATAGTTTACAGCCAACGTGAATATTAATTGATACAAGAACTATTGAATTGGGTTGATTTGCAATTGAAAGAGAATAGCTTGTGCGCTTTAATTCCCAATTGGGTTGTCTCCGCTAAGAATTTTATATGCCACAGCAAATTATAAAAGGGTTAAAGATAGAGCGAGGCCGCAAGAATTACCTCGGACTCAGCCAGTTTATAGGATCGAGTGGAGTGCCACCGGTAGCAGTTACCTGCCAAATTTCGATATGAAGAACTGTTTTATCTCCTTCGGTCAATACCTTACCAATGGACTGCCGTGGCTCTATTTTATCTCCTGCCTTAACCTTTAAATCTTTGAGATTAGTGTACACTGTTTTGTAGCCTCCATGTGTAACAATGATGTTTAATCCAGCACCCATGATAGAGAAAACCTTAGTTACCTCTCCACCAAAAACGGCTGTTACCTCGGCATTATTATCAGTAGAGATATCAATTCCCTTGCTATCTATGGTAATTCCGGGTAGAATGGGATGATTTTGTTTTCCAAATTTCCCGGTCAAAACTCCTCTACTTACTGGCCAAGGCAATTTATTCTTGTTTTTTTCAAAGGCGACAGATTCTATTTTACCTTCTGGTGTGAGCTCGTATTTGCCATTGTTTTTGGCCCTAGAAGCTTTGATCTCGTCATCAATAATTTTCTGGATTGCTTGATTGAGCCTTTGCTTTTCTTCTTCTTGTTGCTGCTGTTTTTTCTTGAGTCCTTTTTCCTCTTGTTTCAAAGCAGTAAGAGCCTCTTGCCTTTCAGATTTGTCACCCGCGAGTAGCGAAGATTCTTGTGTTTTATCGTTGGCAAGCTTTTCCTTTTCTTTCCTGCTTTGTTCAAGTTGAAAGTTAGCCTCAGCAAGTTCTTTCTGAGTGCTCATTATGGCATTAGCTTGTGCCTTCCTCACAGTAGCATATTGCTGCATAACTTTCATCCGTTTGTAAGCCTGATTAAAGTTATCAGAAGCAAATACATACATCAGTTTTTGATATGCCCCGCGGTTTTTATAAGCTTCATAAATCATTCGAGCATATTCATCTTTCAAGGCTTTGAGATCAGACTCAAGCAATCCTATACGGTCATGATTATGCCCCATTTCTTGCTCAATCTGTTCAATTTCAGCATTAATATTTTGAATAAGCGATTGCCGGAGTGAAATTTGCCTATCGAGCATATACACTTGATTCTCAGTGTTTTTAGTTTTCGATCGGGCCTCTTCGAGTTTAGTTTTAGTGTATTCGATCTGTTTGTTCAGATCGTCGCGTTTTGTCTGAAGTTCTTCCTTAGACTGGGCGAAAACGACTGAAGAGCTGAAAAAGAAAAAGAATAATGAGAAAAGTAGAGCTCGAAAATCAATAGAATTTCCGTTCGAAATCAGCGGGAATTTCGAATGGGAAATCGAGTTCTGTCGTGCTTTTGAGGCGTGTAATTTCAAATTCAATGGATTGCTTTCTAAACGGTTCTTCTACTTTCAAAATTGTTTTCGAAGGATAAACATACTCTCCGGTATTTTCGAAGTTGCTATGAATAATTTCTAAAGATCGATTGTTGAATAGATCATTAAATAAAGTCCGTTCTAGTCTAAAAGTTGCGCCATTGAGCCAGTAGCGCTTGATTACGAGATCTTCTTCGTCTTTTTTCTTAAGTAATTTTAGATAATCTTTATCGCTTGGATCTATATAAATGGAATCGAGTTCGGGTGCGAGGTCTTTATCATCAACCCCCACTACCTTTTCCATTTTTCTGCGATAACGAGAACTCAACACATATTGATCCCCGTTAATTCCAGATCTGAATTTATCTTTTGAATCATAGGCAATCGGATTTCCAACCAGTAGATCTTCAAGCATTTGCATGTCAACTTCCATACCAATAAAATCTTCAATACTTGTGAAATTACCAAGGTAGTAGTGCTTATTATTTGGTATTTTGGAAACGTATTTTACGGAGTCTTTGGTAATAACCATCCTAATCACTTCCACCCCCAAGGCCGGAGATATGGACACCCAAATAATACTGTCATGGGCAATCCTGATATTGGCCTTGAAAGAAGTTTCTTCATTCGCCTCCCCTAGAATTTCGGTTGAAACTTTAATTCCCAGCGCATGAAATTGCATCTCGTTCTCTTCAAGCTTTTTTGTTAAAACTAGAGCGCTGCGATTTTTTAAAGGTTTTAACTCAATAATATCCTTTTTAGATTTACAGGAAAACATCAAAAGAGGAAGTGTAATAACCAGTGCTATTTTGGCTTTATTCATCCGATTCAATATATGTTTTTTCGGTGATTTTACGATCAATAACCTTAGAAGCACCGCCATTGTTTTTGGCCTTATTCCAATAGTTTAGTGCTTCAGCGGTATTGCCCAGCTTGAATTGCACATCACCGTAATGTTCAAGTATTACACCATTGCTGTCTCCCCCATTTTGCATTGCCTTTTCTAACCAAATTTTGGCGTCTTCATAGCGTTCCATACTGAACAAAACCCAAGCGTGAGTATCCTGAAAATTAGCGCGGTTAGGATTGAGCTCGTTCACTTTGAGGCTATACTCCAATGCTTTGTCAAGCTTATCTTTACGCAAACTCAGGTAATAACTAAAATTGTTGAGAACAAAAACATTTTCAGGGTCAAATTTCAAGGCTTTTTCATACGCCAAATCGGACTCATTAAACTTTTTAAGACTGTTATAAGCATCGCCAAGCAAGGAATAAAACTGTGTTGAAAGAGCGGGATTATCAATGATCAATTCCTTACCTAAATTCAATGGTTCCAGAGCTTCGGAGTATTTCTTCAATTGGATGGATGCGATTCCTTGATAAAGATAAAACTCAGTTATAGTGGGAAAAAGCTCCAAAGCATCTTTACAGTCTTGCTCCATTGAAACGTAATCGGCCAATTCGGAATCAATTTGAATTAACTGTTGCCAAATGAGGCTGCGTGAAGGGTCTAGATCAAGAGCTTTTCGATACTTTACCCGGGCAGCATCACTTTGATCATTCACATAAAGAATATCACCGGCAAAGGCCCAAGTTTTTGCTTCATCGGGATGAACTATTTCCATAATCCCCACCAATTCTGTTGTTCTTTGGGCGGCTAATTCACTTTGCTGGCTTTGCTCAAATAAGTTGAGAAGTATCCCTACTTTTTGATCTATCAGAACTTCAGGACTCCAGAATGCCTTTTTTAATGCTTCGTATGATTTTGCATCATCTCCCGACATCAAAAAATAATCGGCTAGCATTAATTGGATCATTCCATCCTCAGGATATTTTTGCTCGAGCTCGCGATAAATGTTTTGAGCTTCAATAGTTTTTCCTATTTGTTGATAGTATTGCCCTAGCAATCCCGCATACCTTGGATCATCAGGAACTGCATTTTTTAATTTCAACAACTCTACAGCAGCTTGTTCTGTTTTATTTAATTGTAAATAGATCTGATGTTTTTGAATGCTGGTTTGCTCATTCACCCCAATAATTTCCTCCAAATCATTTAATACGCTAATTGCTTCTGTGCCCTTATTGAGCTGCATTAAACAAGCAACACGCTGAAGGTATGAATCAATATCACTAGTATCAATTTTAATGGAATTCTCGTAATATTTAGAAGCTTCTGCATAATTGGCCATTTCGAAATTCAAATCGGCCATGAGCTTGTTGTACCAAAGGTTTTGAGGCTCTGTTTCTACGGCTAATTTTGCTTCCAGAAGGGCAGAGGGAATATTGCCATTTTCATATTCTATGCGGGCAATTTCATAATGAGGAGCAGACTTAGAGTTATCAATGGAAATGCAATCATAAAATGCTGCTTTCGCCTTTACAAAATTGCCTAAAGACTTTTGACTGATTCCTTCAAAAAAACTCTTTTGAAATTGAATTTCCCGAACTTCATTGTTGCTTTGCTTAATTTTTTCTTTTTGAGCTTTATCAGACCCTTTAGAAGACCCTTGATTTTTTGTGCTTTTACAGCCATCAAAAAGGATGACCAGAAAAAATAGGTATGTTATAATTTTTAAATTCATTTAATTTCGGAGTAATCACCTAAGGAAAAATCACCATTCATATTTTGAGCCTTCACGGATCGACCAATCATGCTATCCTTAATTTGCATATTTATTAATTCGCAGTCGTTTTGGATAATTGAATTTTTAATAATACTTGAACTCACTTTCGTTCCTTTTCCTATGGAAACGTAAGGACCAACAACAGAATTGTGTATTTCTACACCGGCACCAATATAGCATGGCTGCAATACCGTACTATTTTGCAAAATAGCACTTTTGTCTATCATTGGTAAATGCTTGTTATACTCCAGCACTTTTTTGTTTGTGTCAACTGTGGCCTCTTTATTCCCGCAGTCCATCCAGTCTTCAACTAGTCCGACTGCGAATTTCATGCCCTTTTTCATCATATTTCGCAAGGCATCAGGTAATTGATACTCTCCGCTATTCATGATATTATTATCGATTAAATATTGGAGTTCTGTTCTCAGCGCTGCACCATCTTTGAAGGAGTAAATACCAATCATCGCAAGGTCAGAAACAAATGTTTTTGGTTTCTCCACGAAATCTGAAATATTTCCTTGATCATCCAGCTTTACCACTCCGAATTGTTCGGGATTTGGGATTCTTTGCACCCATAAAACACCATCTACAGTGGGGTCCGGTTTGAAATCTGCTATAAACAACGTGTCAGCAAAGGCTACAGTAACGTGTCCTTCCAATGATTCGGCTGCACATAAGATGGCATGCGCTGTTCCCAATGCCTGATCTTGATAACATATTCTTCCTTTGGCACCCAATCTTTCAGCAACCGCGATCAGATCTTTTTCGACTTCTTCGCCAAAACGACCAGTAATATAAGCCACTTCTTCAAGTTGCTCGCCAGTGATTGCTGCAATATCTTCAACAAGACGCTCCACAATAGATTTTCCTGCCACCGGTATCAGCGGCTTTGGAATGCTGAGTGTATGAGGCCTTAGGCGTTTGCCCATCCCGGCCATTGGAACAATAACTTTCATAATTTTATTTAGTGCCAGTGCTACCGAAACCCCCAGTTCCTCTCTCTGTTTCTTCCAACTCTTCGCATAATAGCAAATTTGCTCTCAAGTGATGAGCTACTACCATTTGAGCTATGCGGTCACCATTTTGGATAACAACGCTTTGAGAAGAGAGGTTTACTAGCAATACTTTTATTTCTCCTCTATAGTCGGCATCAATGGTTCCGGGCGAATTTAAAACGGTTAAACCCTGTTTGTCTGCTAAACCACTTCTGGGACGTATTTGCGCTTCGGTGCCTTGAGGAAGGGCAATATATAATCCTGTTGGGATCAGCATGCGTTCAAGCGCCGCAATTGGAACTGGATTTTCCAAATTAGCTCTGAGATCCATTCCTGCCGAAAGTGCTGTTTCGTAAGCAGGTAGCGGATGAGAAGAACGATTTACAATTTTAATTTCCATTTTGCAAAGGCAATTTACATGAATTGAAACATTTTCAATTATTTACCATGAAATTGAGCCTTACGCTTTTCCAAAAAGGCTGCGGTTCCCTCCTTAAAATCCTCTGTTCCAAAGCACAATCCAAACTCTTTGATTTCTGCCTCGTAACCGGATTTCCCTGATTCATATCCAGCCAATACCGCTCTTAATGCGGCGCCTACTGCCAATGGTGAATTCTGAATGATTTTTGAAGCGATTTTTTCACACAACGGAATTAATTCTTCTTGAGTGGTTACCTGATTTACCAGGCCCCAGTCTAGTGCTTCAGCAGCAGAAATGGCCGATGCTGTGCAAATCATTTCCAAAGCTTTGCCCTTGCCAACCAAATTCGCTAATCGCTGAGTACCCCCATAGCCGGGAATTACACCGAGTGAAACTTCCGGCAATCCAAGTTTAGCATTGTCTGATGCAATGCGAATATGAGCCGCCATTGCCAATTCTAATCCACCACCTAGAGCAAATCCGTTAATTGCTGCAATCACGGGTTTATTGAGATCTTCCAGCTTATTGAACAAATTCCGATGCCCGTCTGCGCTCAGATTCTTTCCTTCCTGTACGCTGAAATTAGCAAATTCTTTGATGTCGGCGCCTGCTACAAATGCCTTTTCACCAGAGCCTTTAAGGATCACCACCCGCACAGAAGGCGCATTATTAGCGTGCTCGAAGGCATCACTCAACTCCGAAATGGTTTCCTTATTAAGCGCGTTTAGCTGTTGAGGACGATTTATGGTTATATATAAAATGCCATTTTTATTCTCGATGATCAGATTTTGATATTCCATAGGGCTCAATTATTTCCTGCAAAATTGAGGAATAATCTGTTGACTTAGCTCACAAATTTTGCTTGTACGCAAATTGAGTTTTAGTAATGGTAGAAAAAAAGGGCCATCGAAATCCGACAGCCCTTTTGATATGAAACAGGAGAAATTTTATCTCACAATACGGGTATTGTAAATAACTTGGTTTTGATCAGCAATGCTTATTTGGTAAGCACCTGCGCTCATTTTATCTAATGGCATATTCCACACAGAACCCTTGTTGATGTTGCTGTTTTCAGACACCACCAGTTTTCCGGTAATATCGTACACATTGATGGTGTAAAGCCCTTCATTCCAAGCGTTAAATTGCAGACTAATCTGATCATTGCCATAAATAACAGCCACCTCAGCACTAACAATTTCTTCAACACTTACCGATTCAGCCAATACGGTGATTTGCATCTGGCTTTGGTTGGAACAATTAGCGTTGGAAGCTTGAAGTGTTACTACATATTCTCCTTGGGCCACATAGGTGTGTGAAGGGTTTTGCAGATCAGCAGCAGCGCCATCGCCAAAATTCCAACTGTAAACATCAGCACCGCTGCCGTTAAAGGTAAAATCTACACTTGCTGCACCGTTGCTTAATTCAAGTACTTGAGCAGATGAACCAAAGTCAGCAGTAACAGCCATTGGATCGTTGAGGTTTAATTCAGTGTTCCAGCTATTACAAGTGGTATTGATGGTTAAGGTGTATATGCCTGCGGCTAGGTTTTGAATTTGTAGCATTTCAGATTCAGAAGAGCCTGAATCGGCAAAACCGTCACCTGCAATCGACCAAGAATAAGAATTTGTATTGGCGAATAATGCATCAACAGAAGCATTATGCTCAGTATTACAAGCGGCAAATACAGGACTAATTTCCACGGATTCAGCTAAAGGCTGCTCGATTTCAAAAGTAATTACCGATTCACCACAAGTAAGATTATCACCACTGATCACCAAGAAGTATGAACCTGCGCTAAGATTATTGATTTCAGAACCTGAGGCACTGATTTCAGAAGCAATCACCTGATTATTTTCATTGTACCAGGTATAGTTCATTTCTCCAGCCACCACGCTTTGGGCAGCAACGCTACCGTTGTTAGCGTTATAACACATCAGATCCGATTTCTGTGCAGCCACCACCGGAGCAAGGTGCAATACAAATCGCTGCTCAGAGCTTTGTTCATCGGCATTAAAGCTGAACGACTCTCCTTCATTGAGAGTATAGAACTCACCGGTCAAAAGGTCTTCGATGCTCATGCACAAATTGTCGGGCATATTTTCGAGCCCTTCCAAAGAAAGTTCAATATTACCCCCTGCGATTGCATTAAGGAAAATCGGAATGCTGAGTCCTTGTTGTAATTCCTCCATAGAGCGAGCATCAATCACCAGATCTTCCCCATCCGTATTTACGAAAGCGAAGTTGGCAGCCGCCACATCAAAACTATAAAGCTTAATGGCATCCATAGGTTCAAAACCAGCTTGCGCACCCTCTCGGAAAATGAGGTAGGCCTCGTCATGTGTTGCACCGGAATTAAGAGCAAGCGTAATTTTAGGGAAAGCAGGTTCCTCGCGAAGGATATTTAAACCGGTTTGATCTACATCCTTAATCCACTCATCAAACTGAAAATCCAAATGACTATCAAGAACACTAACAAAGAAAGCCTGACTAGGCGCCACAAATCGTGGTGCAGTTCCGGTCATAGTTACCGCCTGATAAACTTGATAGGTATTCAAGGATTGATTCCACATATAGAAAGTAGTAGCAGTTTCAGGGCCGGAGCCTATGGCAGGGTCTGAATTAGCAACCAAGGCTTCTAAATCAACAGGAGCAGGGTAAATATTGTACACCAGATTCCAACCATCATTGGCTCCACCTCCGGTATTAGTAAATTCAAGAGGAAGCGTGATAGAGCCTTTTCTAACCGAACCAACAGCATCAAGGGTAATTGCGTTAGCAAACTCATAGATGTAGTAAGCTACATTGTTATTCAAAAGCTCTAAATTACTAGTAGGAGTAACATATCCAATGTTTCTAGCCCCCGGGATGGATTCATCGTAGTGTTGAACATTAGTAAATAAACTGAGCGGGTAATCAGAGCCGCTAAATCCGGTAGTGATAATATCATCATTCCAATCTTCAATAGTCAAGCCATCAGTTGCAGGACCAACTGTAGTCCAACCGGTATTGCTTGCCAATTGCAGATAAGTCTGATGAATAACATTTCCGCTAATATTGGCACTTGCGCCAAAAGGGGCTACATAGCCTGTGTACGTAGCATTATCTAATAAAGTAAGATTGCCTCCTGATGTAATTGTTCCTTTATTAGGATAAAGAACATTGCGGACAGATGTTGTAGAGCCAATGATTGCCGAAGTGGGGTTGTCCATGCTTAGTTTATTAAACACAATAGGATTTGCACCGGAAATGATTTGACTGGAGCTTCCTTTCAGCTTCACATTTGAAGAGCCGGCATCAAATGAACCATCATTGATGAAATTACCATAAAGTACTATATCCAATGGACTTGCATTTCCCACGAGCGTGCCTCCTATTTCAGTGCTCATATCATCTGCGATAACACGATCATCTGTAGTAACGGTATGTCCGGTTTGAACAACTAAACGCTTGTACCGACTAAATGTGATAGCATCTCCCACAACAGCTAAATCATTAGTTGACCAAATTGCATCGCTGGTATTTCCGGAAGAAACGCTATAGTAAATCGTTTCAACACCGCACTGACTGATGCTAACATCATCCAATCTCAACAGGCCAGCTACGGCAGGATTTGCAAATTCAAAACGCAATCCGAAATAGCGCCCTTCAATATACGTGAGATCACTTACAGCTAAAGGAGCCGCGGCAAGTAAATTATCAAATCCACCGTTGCGATCAATTCTTAGCATCCATTCACCAACATTGTTTTTCTGAACTTCAATTCCAATGATTTCAGACGCGTTAACATCGAAATTAGATTCCATCAGTGTAGCCGCAACAGCACCATTGGTAATTCTGTAAAGACCGATAATATCTGAAGATCCGCTGTAATTCAACCCTACAGCATATCCGTTTACTGTGCCAGAATTCAAATTCTGCTCAGTAGCTGCCAAATGAATCAAAAAGCGATCACTAACCTCTGGATCCCAGGCACCATTTGCAACTTGGAATTGCCATGTTGTGCAAAGACCATCATAAATTAAACACTCCATATCAGTGGTAATTTCAGATGCTCCGCTAACACCGCTCAAATTATGCTTCAAAGAATAAGTTCCGTTGATTGGTGAAGAAGCAGATACAATCCAATCTCCCACATTTGACTCAGTCCAGGTTAATGAGCCTGATTCAAAACCTTCATTCACCTCTGTACTGCTTACAGCGCCCGGATCAGTGCAGTCAACGCATTCAAAATAGGCAGAATTTGTTCCTCCTGGAGTTCCATATTCTGTATAGCTTCCCTGCCAGCTTCCGGCATCGTAATTATTATTATTTGGATCTCCGAGTTCTAGTGATGAACAATTCCCGTTTGGACTAGCCGGCCAAGGCGACGAAGTTCCATAGGAAACATAATCGATAAAATTACCAAGATCATCTAAAAGAGAAATTGCCTCACCGGCATTCGAAAGCCCACCGAAAATAGGGCCGAAGACCTGATATCCATTTCCAGTATAAGTTGCCGGAGTTACGGCAACAATAATATATTCACCAGCGGCAATTGTGGTGGCAGCAGGAAACGTAAAGTCAAAACCAACTATTTCCCATCCTGAAATATCAATACTTCCTGCACTGGCATTGTATAGCTCTAGAAATTCGAAATCGGTGTTATTACCTTGATCTGTGCAAGGATTGTAATGTAATTCATTGATGATTACAGTTGGACTATTGTAGATACAAGAGCCATCTTCAACTGTTGCAGTTACATCATAATTGTTGGCACTAGGATCAAGACATCCGGGAATAATTAAAGGAGCACCACCTGGCGTGCCGTTGAGTGTAAATGCGACCCAATTGTTTCCGTCGTTATTATCAAGATTGACATCTGATAGTTCGGCTGATGGGCCAAAGCCATCAGCATTAATAGGCCAAGGATTAACATCATCATAAGTAACCTCATCAATCAGAGTGGCATCGGGAGCTAAAAGCTGAATAAGCTCACCTGCATTTGATAATCCACCAGTGAACTGAAACACCTGATAACCATTACCAGATATATGTTGCAGCGTTTAAAGCAATTACGATGTATTCCCCTGGAGCAATAGAACTAAGCGCAGGAAAAGTAAAGGTTATTCCAACAAAACTCCAATCGCTTAAATCAACGCTAAAGGCCTCATTATTATAGATTTCCAGAAATTCATAGTTGGCATCAGTATAGCCGGCAACATCATCAGGATTATAGTGCAATTCGGAGATCACAATATCCGGGAAAACGCAAGAGCCATCGTCGATAATAGCGCTGCCATCATAGTTAGTGGCATAGGAATTTGTGCAACCTGCGCACGACAGAAATTCGCAAGAGCCATCATCTGAATTAGCGGTAATATCATAGTTGCATGCCGCAGGATCAGTGCAACCTTCAATGATTACAACGGCAACTCCCTTTATACGAATTTGATCAAGCTCTTGAGTAGTTCGAGCAGTAGCACTCGACCCGTGCAAAACGGAAATACCAAAATATCCAGTGCCCGTTACAGCATAGTCATTATTGGTAGCGGTTCCGGCTGATATAGTTGCTAATTCTTCAGGGCAAGCGCTTGCAATAGCACCCGAGCCATTGGTTATAGTAGTTAAGTTAGTTGAAAAATAAAGCTCCCATT
>Ga0209702_10000280_pt1 | contig 103895 bp, 82 predicted proteins | sample FRY01_FD_187210 | JGI IMG/M metagenome (GOLD analysis project Ga0209702, IMG submission 187210) | Freshwater microbial communities from Lake Fryxell liftoff mats and glacier meltwater in Antarctica - FRY-01 (SPAdes) (version 2) | ecosystem: Environmental > Aquatic > Freshwater > Ice > Glacier... | reverse complement strand
GGCTTTCGGCTGTAGTCGAAGGAATACATACGAGAAAGCTGGGGCGGGCACAAGGCACCGCCCCTACGAAGGGCGGGGCGACGGGTGGCGAGAAGACCCTGTACGGGCCGTGCCTTGTGCCGGCCCTAGGCTTTCGGCTGTAGCCGAAGGAATACATACGAGAAAGCTGGGGCGGGCACAAGGCACCGCCCCTACGAAGGCTTCCACCGAGGGGGCGTACTCGTGAGGGCTTCTAAGACGCGGGCGCGCAAGTGAACGCTTCCACCTCGAGGTCGCGCCGGCTCGGGAGGCGCGGCCTCGGATGGCCCCTACTGCACGCGCACCGGGAACGGCGCCGCCACCCCTTGATTGGACGTGTCGTAGTATTCCCAAGCCCGGCTGGCGCCGCTCGCCGCGCGCAGGGGGAAGCGGGCGCGGATCCGATAGGCCAGCTTGAAGGACGGGCCGGGCTTGAATTCTGGCACATAGATGATGATCTGGCGGCCGGTCAGCTCGAATCGCTGGATGATGCCACGGGCCACCGCGTCCTCGAGGTCCTCGCTGAGGACGTCAAATCCAGGCGGAACACCGAGGTCGAGCATACCCATCGCGACCGTGGTGGGCAGGTTCGAGGTCACTGTGACCGCGACGCGGGCGATGTCGTCGCGCTGAAGCTCGGTCCGGTCCCAGGTGACGGCGACGTCGAAGGCGGCCCCGGCCGTCTTCTTGTCGCGGGATCTCCAGGTCACGTAGCTCTGCGCGACGGTCTGCTGCATCAACGAGAGCCCCCCTGATGGTATGATCTCCACGGTGTTCTCGCCGGGGCGGAGGTGGGACGAGGCGTCGACGAATCGTACGACGTCGAAGTCATCGGCGGCGTAACGAATATTTGCCACATCGACACCGTTGACGCGCACCGCCACCTCACCCGCGACGGCCTCGGTCGCCGTGCCGAGCCCCCCGACGAGGGCCTGCAGCGCTTGGATCGTCGCCTGCGTCGTGTGCCAGTTGCCGTTGCCATCTTTATTGGACACCAACCAATCGAGGACCGGCCCGACGATGTCGAGATGCTCGGCGCTGCGCATGAAGGCCCGAATCGCCAGCGCGGTGACCTCGACGTCAGCGCCGATGGATCCGCCGTAGGTGGCGGTCCGCAGCGCCGTCGGGAAGTACAGCTGCTTTTCCTGAGCCTTGGCGGTCTTCACGAGGCGGGCCAGCGTGCTCTTGGCCATCTGGGCCTCGTGCGAGCGGGGCCGGTCAGCGGCCGCCTCGGCGTAGGCGTTGGCGAGGTAGGCCAGCGCGTAAGGGTCGGTGGCGCTGGCGGCGTTGCGCTCAAGGTAGCCCAAGGCCTTACGCAGCGCGCCATCGAGGTTCTTGCGTTGCGGTCGGGTGCGGGCCAGAGACCACGCGACCCAGGCGGTGATGATAACCGAGCTCTTCTGGATGTCGCCCCAGCTCTCTTGGTGTAAGAAGCTGGCGTCAGGCTTGAACGAGCCGTCGGACTGCTGTTTCGATACCAACCAATTGCGCGTGCGGCTGACGACCGCCTGGTCGATAGGCATGACGTCGGCCATGTCCGCGAACTCCATAAGCCCATACGCGGTCAGCACCTGATTCGCCGGCGCGTTGCCGAACCACGAGAAGCCGCCTCCTTGGACCTCGAAGGTCACGAGCCGCTGCCAACCCGCGAGCAAGAACCCGAGGGCCTTGGCCTCTAGCTCGGGCTTGGTCTTCTTAGCGTCGCGAAGATATTTCAATACCAAGATATTCGGGTAGGTCGAGGAGGAGGTCTGCTCAAAACAGCCCGACGGCATCCGCAGCATATTTTCAAGTCCATCGACCAGGACCGCGAAGGACCCCGGATATAGCTTGATCTGCAATGAATCCCCACCCGGCACGCTGCCCTCGGGGACGGTCATCGCGAAGGTCGTCGCTTCCCGCACGTAGCCGGACAGGACCTGCTCCACGGGGGAGCCATCGGGTTCGATGCGGACGGTGCGCTCGACGGCGTCACCCATGCCGCTGCCGGTGGCGATGACTCTCAAGCGGCCGGTGCCGACGGTCTTGGCCCTGAGGCTGACCTCCACGCCGACGACGCCATCTTTTTGCAGTACCACACGTCTCGTCGTCTCGCCGATGACCTCAAGACCTCCATGTGCCTCAAGCTTCAGGGAGACCGCCTGCTCGCCATCGAGATAGTTATAGACCGCGACAGGTACGGTGACCTCGTCGCCGCGGGTCAGCCCGTTCGGAAAAGCCACGTCGACGAAGAAGTCCTGAAAGACCCGAATCCCTTGAGAGTGGCTACCTAAGCGCCCCGCAGCGTCACTGGCGATGAGCGACATGCGCCAGGTCGTGATCGAGTCGGCGAGAGGGATGGTCAGCGATGCCTTGCCCTGCACATCAGTCTGCAAGGCCGGGTCGACGAAGAGGGTCTCCGGAAACCACGCGCGAAGACGCGGGGAGGCGATCGTCGCTGTGCCAGCCACGCCGCCTGCGCGCCTGCTGTACATCTTGGATGCGTGGCCCACCGAGCCCCGGGCACCGAAGCCGCCCCCCCCCGCGCCCATCAAAGCGAAGCCCATCCCGCCGACGCCAACGTCGCCTTTGGCGAGCTTCTTCTTGGCGCGCCACTGCCAGACCGCCTCCAACGCGTCCGACAGACCGAGATCCGTCGTGAGGTCATCGGGGGTGTTCCAGAGGCCATCACGCCCGGCGCTGCGGAGGGTCAGCTCGGTCACGGCCTCATCACCGGCGATCTGAACGATGAACGGCGTCCCGAACCAGTCCTGGGTAATATCCCCGCGAAGTCCGGCGGCGGCGAGGAGGCGCTCGGCCTCCACCGGGCGGGGCTCGCGCCAGACCTTTTTGACCCAGCGCGTCAGCATTCGCCGAAGGTCCTCTGCGTAGTCCTCAAAGACCGCGCGCCAGAGGGTCTCGCTGCCAGCCACGCTGCCATCTCGCGAGTCGAGACTCACGAGGTGGGCGAAGGACGGCATCGCGGCCGCTGAGAGTACGGCCGCCGCGCGGTCCGGAGATGTGTCGGGGGCCGCCATGAAGACCTCCGCCGCGTCAAATGCATGGAACTCAACCTTTGGGCGAAGAATCTCTTGCTCTAGCAAGAAGAAGACCTTCTCGAGCCCCGGCTGCGCGTCCGAGCGCGCGAAGACGGCCTCGTCGACGACCTGCACGCCAATAGTCGCGCGGGCTGGGCGCCCAGCCTCGTCCGTCACCGCGACGGCGAGGTGCGCGGTCTCTCCCGGGCGCCAGACGGGCTTATCGACCACAATAGTAAACGAGAGCTTATCCGCGGCCTGAATGACGATGGGGCGCGTGTCCGTGACGACCGCCTGGTTGGACCCGAAGGCCCAGGCATGCACGAGCACGGTCCCGGCCAGCTCGGGCGGGATAGTCCAGGCGACGTGGGCCCGCCCGCCGGCGACCGGCGCCGACAGCGTCACTAGGGTCTGCCCGCCCTGCACGAGATCCACAAAGACGAAGCCCACGTCATCGCTCGCGAAGAGGTCGAGACCGAGCTCGGTACCGGCGCGCGGGGCATGATGGCTAGGGCGCAGCAGCACCTGAGGACCGCTCGCGGCCCGCGATTGCAAGGCCAGGGTCGCGGTGGTGTGGCTGCCATCTGGGGCTGTGGCCGACACGGTCAGCGCCTCGCCAGCCCTTGGTGTCAAGGGCAGGACGGCGACTCCACGGCCATCGCAGACGATCGATTGAGGTACACCTTCACCCGCGCGCACGGCGACGCTCGCTCCGTCGACTGGCTCACCGTCGGGGCGGGTGACCACGAAGAAGATGTGGTTCGGGAGCCCGGGCATAAGCCTGCCTGCCTCGGGCATCGCGGTGACGCGCAGGGGCTCGCTCGCGACCGTGATGATGGCCTTCTGCTCTTCGACCTGGCCGGCCGCATCTGTCACGCGCCCCGCCAGCTGCACAGTGGCGCCAGATGTAGAGGTGGCCGCGACGAGGGTTGGTGGCAATTGAAATGAAAAACGCGAGCTCCCGTCAACCCCAAGGTTAAGCTGCACGCGCGCGACCTCGAAGGTCCCCGCGTCGACCCCGAAGACGACCAGCTCGGCGCTAGCGCCCGCGACCGGCTTGCCAAAGAAGTAGTCCGCCCTGAGGGTCCCCGAGACGACCGCGCCAGGCGCCCAATAGGCGCGGTCGGTCTCGATCGCGACCTTGAACTTCGGCAGGACGTAGTGTTTGACCTCCACGGTCTTTTCTGAGACGTCGCTGCCGACGTGCGCCTCGATGCGCCACCGCCCAGTGTTAACGCGCTCTGCCACGTCGACCCGCCCCGCGAAGACCCCGTCGGCGCTGGTGCGCCCCTTGATCTGCGCGATCTTATTGCCCTTCGCGTCAAACACGATGAACAGCGCGCGGGCGTCTGAGATGGGGAAACCGGTGCCAGTGGCGCGGGCCAAGGCGCGGAGGTGAATGGTCTGGCCCGGCTGATAGAGCGGCTTGTCGAGGGTCAAGAGGACGAGGCCTTTGCGCACCACCATGACCTCACTGCGCTCGGTGAGGTCGACGCCGTTGAACCGCGCCGTGATCTCCAAGGTCGCCGCGCCTTCGACGTCAGGGATCCGCAGCGCCAGTGGCGCGGAGCCGGATAGCTCCGTGATCCCCGACGTCTGCGACTCGACACCATCTTTGCCATCCCTCTTCAGCGTGACGACGATCTCGGCGCCCACGGCCGGGACCTCGGTGCAGGCCCCCTTGTCGCAGGCGAAACGCTCGGTCAGGACGACGCGCGGCGCGTGCAGTGTCCCCGCCAGGACCTCTCTATCGCCCATGACTCGCAGACGCGGGGCGCGCAACCAGCGGTCGACCAGCACGACCCCATGGGCTGTCGTTCCCGCGGCGGGGCGATAGTGCACCGCGAGGCGGAGGTCACCATCCGCGACCGGCCCAACGCCCCGCAGGGCCCGCACACGAGGGCGCAAGAGCCTCACGCGATGGGACCCCGTGGTCGCCGCGACCCGAACGGCCGCGCCCTCTTCGCCGCGCGGTCCGAGGATCTGAAAGGTCCAGGACCCCATCGCGCCAGCGACCCCATCGAATCGTACCTCAAGCGCGCCATCCACCGGCACTATCTGCGGAGAGCCGCCAAAGGCGACGTCGGCGGGCTTGAGGAGGTCGAGCCCCCCCACGGCATAACTTTCAGATGCAACAAAAAACGCCGAGACGCAGAGCGCCAAGGCCAGAAGACGTTTCCGCATCACAGGCTCCGGGTAAGATCCAAATCGCGGGTCGGGACGCTTTGGCACATAGGCGTCTCCCGACCCGCGTTTAGAGTCAGACACGACCGTCGCGGAAAGGTTCCGGAATAAATCCGCACGCGGACAAAAATGGCGGGACGCGGCCTCGCTGCCCTCGCTGCCCGACCGCTGCCCGACCGCTGAACGACGGACGACCGACGACGGACGAGCGGCTACGCGGGGCGCTTCATCCCGGCCGTTGACCTCGGAGGGCGCTGTCTCAGGGCGATGTCAGTCAGCCAGGCAGGACGCGAAGAAGTCCCGAGCGTCCTGAGTAAAGCGCTCGCGGCTCTCTCTCCATGAGTAGTACATGTGTCCACCGGCGTAGTTCTCAAAGCGCACGCGCTCGGCGAAGTCGTCGGGAATCGCCATGAGCCCCGCGAGTCGCCGCGACCCGAAGTATGGGGTGACCATGTCGAAGAGGCCATGCGAGATAAAGACGCGAAGGTGCTCGTTCAGATAGAGGCCGTGCTTGAGGTGGTCGGTCGCGACCAAGTAGCCCTGCTGGAGCTCTTCGTGTTCGTCGTTTCGCCACGCCTTAAACGCAGCCATATTGAGCAGCAAATAATCGCGGGCCAGAGGTATTTGCATCTCATCATTTAATACTTGTTGAATTGCGCCCGTAAAGACGCGCATGATCCCCGCCAGGCTGGGGTCGGCGCCAGACATTGGCGCCCGGCCTGGGTAGGGATCGAGGGCCGACATGCTGCCGTCGTAGATCCCGACGATGCGGCCTTCTGCCCGCAGCAGCTCTTTTGAGAAGGTCTCAAAGTTGATGCGACCGCCGTGGCGCGCGACAACCTCGACCGAGATGCCTATCAACTCGGCGAGCTGCTCGAAGAAGGCGCGGCGCTCGCCGGCTGATTGGCTAAAGCCAAGGGCCGACGGCATCACCGTCTTCGCGAAGGACTCGGCACGCGCGGCGAAGGCCTCGGCCGTGGCGCCCCGCCCTGCTTTGCCGTGGTGATAGGCGACGCGGGCCAAGGTGGGGAAGACATCCACCCACGGAAATACGTTGTAGTCGCTACCATAAAGCCCGGACAGGTCGAGGGCTGGGGATATCAAGAAGGCGCCGCTGAGGCCCACGCCCGCCTCCTCCTGGAGCTGACGGACGAGGCGCGCCACGCGAAAACCGCCGTAGCTCTCGCCCGCCAAGAAGACCGGGGAGGCCCAGCGCCCAAAGCGCGAGAGCAGGCGCCTGATCGTCTCACATAGAGAGCTGAGGTCCTTCTTGACGCTCCAAAACGCGTCTTCGCCGAGGGAGGGCTTGGACGCCGCCGCCTTGTCGGTCTCAGCCGGACCGTCTCTCTTGCCTGGGGATGCCGGCAAGGCCCTGTCATCTTTAAGGATACGCGACCACCCTGTGCCGACCGGGTCGATGAAGACGAGATCCGTGAAGGGCAGCCAGCTGTCCGCGTTGTCAACCATCACGGCCGGCGGGCGTGGCAGCGATCCATCATCGCCAAAAGAGACCCGACGCGGGCCCAAGGCGCCGACGTGCAAGAACGCCGACGCGGCGCCAGGGCCTCCGTTAAAGACGAAGGTCACGGGACGGGACGCTGCGCTGGCCACGTCGTCTCGCGTGTAGGCCACGAAGAAGACCTCCGCGACGGACTGCTCGCCCTCGAAGAGGTTCACGAAGCCGGCCTCACTTTGATAGGGCACCGAGGTGCCGTCAGCCTGAGGTACTTCGCCATCGCCGTGCCAGACGCGGTCGCCGTCGCCGCTGGAGAATGTTGTGTTCTTGGTAATTTCGCTGCCCTTCATCGAGACCCCATCGAGACCATTCAGCCCCCCGGTAGTGGAATAAAATCAGTTTCATCGCCTGGAACCGTCGGGAACTCACGGCGACGCCACCGCTCTCGGGCGGCCTTGAGGAGCTCGGAGTCCGAGGCGACGAAGTTCCAGTCGAGAAAGCGAGGGCCATCGAGGCGGTCCCCTGCCAATACGAGCCCGATCGTGTCGTCGGACTCGCAATGAATTGCGCAGCATCTGGACCCAGCCTCAGCGGCGAAAAAGGCGAGATCACCCTCAGTGACGGACACATCACCGACACGAACCTGACCTCGGACCACGAAGAGACCGACCTCGTCGAAGTCTTCGATCGCAGGGAGCTCGGCGCCACGTCCCGCACGGATCTCGGCCAAGGCTAGCCTCGAAAACACGCTGGCCGGCGAGGCCTTGCCCCACAAGGTCCCCGCGACGAGCGTGGCTGTCCAGTGGCCCCCGTCGATGACGGGCAGGCTGGCAGGTGGGTGGTGCTCAAAGAATGGCGCGACCTCTTCGTGAGACTTCGGCAACGCGACCCAAAACTGCGCGGCGTGCACCGTCATTGCCGTGTGCTCGGAATCCGGGACGGGCCTCTCTGAGTGGACCACGCCGTGCCCGGCGACCATCCAGTTGACGGCGCCCGGCGCGATCACTTGGTCCGCGCCGGTGCTATCGCGGTGCCAGATGGCACCCTCAAAGAGCCAGGTCAGCGTCGCGAGCCCAATGTGCGGATGGGGCCGGACGTTGATGCCCTGCCCGGCCGCGAGCTGCGCAGGGGCGACGTGATCGAAGAAGACAAAGGGCCCGATGGAGCGACGAGCCCGCGAAGGCAAGAGTCGGGCGATAGGTAATCCATCGATCTCTTTGGAGGTTCCGCGAATTATTGTCGGACTACCAAGTACCGATTTGTCGTCGCCCATCGGGTCCTCACATGGTCAGCTCTTCTTCCTCAGCTTGGCGACAATCCTTAGCACGTCAATAGGCTTGGCCGCGAGGGCCGCCAGCGCACCGCCGAGCATGGCGCCCATGACGCCGACCGTGCCGACCTCGGAGCCCGCGAAATAGAGGCCCTTGATGGGGGAATTAGGCCGAAGAATCGGGTTGCTGAAGCGCTCGGGCGTGGGCTCGAGACCGTAAATGGACCCCTTCATGGGCCGCACGAAGTTGTCCGTGCTGAGCGGCGTCGACAGCTCAGCGACGTCCAAGAGCGGCTCGAGGTGGGGCATGTGCCGGAAGAACTGCTTGAGCATGACCTCTTTGAGCTCGGCCTTAAATGCGTCGTAGTCGTCACCGCGCTTCTTCCAACGCGACCCTTGCCACCGCTCGAAGATGTCCCACGGGACGAAGGTCACGACCTCGCCTGTGTGGCGCTGCTCGGGGCCGACCTCGTGCTTGGGGTCTTTGAGAGAAGGAAAGCTGCAGTACAAACATTGCGCTTCGGGCAAGGACTCAGCACCCTCGCCGGGTTTGACGTGCCAAGTGTCGTCTTCGGTCGACCAGGTCTCGTAAAACCACTTGTTCGCGGCCGACGCGCCGGCTGCGCGGATGTCACCCTTGAAGCCGAGGTAGAGGCAGACGTGCGCCGGGGCCGGCTTGAGGCTGCGGACGCTGTCGGTCCAAGGCTCTTTGCGGATGGCCTCGGGTAGGAGGCGCTCGACAGTCGACTGGACGCCGGCCGCGCTGATGATACGACGGGCGCGGATGATCTCGCCGGACTTGCGGAGGCGCACACCGACGGCGCGGCCCTTCTCGACGACGATCTCTTCGACGTCGGTCGAGATGCGCGTCCAACCACCCTTTGCGGCGACCGTCTTCAGCATCTCGCGCGCGATCTCTTGCGAGCCGCCGACGGGATAGTATCCACCCCATTGAAAGTGGCGGGTGGTCAGGGCCTGAATCGCGAAAGATGACCGCGACGGAGGCGAACCGTAGTAGCCCCACTGCGACGCCAGCACGGCCTTCAGTTTATGATTCGACGTCAAACGATCGAGCTCGTCTTTAGTCTTCGAGAGGAAGGCCGCCTTAGCGCGTTTGGCCACGTGCTTCTCAACGAAGGCCCCAAGGCGCCCGGGGAGCGCTTTCAATAGAAAATAGGGTGCGGCGTCTTTGGAGACCTGGCGGACCCGCGCGAGATACGCGTCAATCGCGGGGACCTCGTCAGGGAAGGCTTTGATGATGTTCGCGCGGAAATCCGTCGGGTTATCAGGGAAGTCGATGCGCACGCCCTCGGGCCACCAGAACTCATCGTACACGGGCCCCAGCGAGGCCCACTTGAGGCGCCCGTCTGTGAGGTAGTTCAGCAGGCGCCCGAGGAAGCTCTTGTCGGTCACCTCACCGACGGCGTGCACGCCCACATCCCACGTGTAGCCCGGGCGATTGAACACATGCGTGAACCCGCCTGGGACGTAGTGCTGCTCGACCACGAGCACGCGATCGCCGGATTTCGCGAGGATCGCGGCGGAGGTAAGGCCGCCCATGCCCGACCCGATCACGATCGTGTCCCAAGGTCCTTGGTGCCCTTCGCCGCGTTTATCCCAAGGTTTTTCGTCTGTTCCGATAGCCATGACCGCTCCATCCCGTCGTGAGGAAACTCAATGTTCGCGACAGGGTCTACACGATCTGAATGGCTTGGTCACGCGCCCGAACGAACGCTCGTTCTTTTTTCTGGAAATACGGAGCAGGTCCTAGCCGTGGGCGCCGGGTCACGGACACCGCCCATAATATGCTGAATTCACGTCACAAGTCTCGGGCGGGGACAAGCCCCGCCCCTACGGATCGTCTTTGAATTCGCATACTGGGGGCTGCAGAGGGGGGGCGGGAGGGTGGCTTCACCGGCAGTAACTTCGGCGAGGGCAAGCCCCAGGCGGGCTAGAGGCCGAGCTCGCGCAAGGCCTCAATCTGGGCGCGTTGCTCGTCGCTGAGCTCGCGCGGGGTCTTGGCTTGGATGCGCACGAAGAGATCGCTGAAGGCTCCGCCTTTTTGGGGGAAACCCTTGCCCCGTAGGCGCAGCTTCTGGCCGTGGTCCGTGCCCGGCGGGATGCGCACGGACAGGGTCTCGCCGTCGGGCGTCTCGACATCGACCGAGGTCCCAAGAATGGACTCCGTCAGCTTAATAGTGGCGTCGGTCTCGAGGTCGTCGCCGACGAAGCGAAAGAGGGGGTGGGCCGCGATCTCGATCTTGAGCAAGAGGTCACCGGCCGGGCCTCCGCCGCTGCCCGGAGCGCCTTTGCCGCGGACGCGCAGCTTCGCGCCGCTTGTGACGCCGCGCGGGATGCGGACCTTGATTTGGGTATGCTCGCCGCCGGTCTGAATGGAGACGTCGCGCTCGGCGCCGTTAAACGCCTCGAAGAAGCTGACCGTGAGCGCCATCTCGGTGTCTCGGCCCTGCATAGGCTGGGCCTGGCGGCCGCCGCCAAAGGGGTTAAAGCCCTGTTGGCCTCCGCGTCCCCGACCGCGGCCGAACAAGGAGGCAAGATCGATCCCGCCGTCGCCAAACACGCTGCGAAAATCATGTCCCTGAAAGATGTCGTCTTGAGAGAAGCGCTGCCCAAAGCCTTCGGCACCGAACATGTCGTATTGTTTGCGCTTCTCGGCGTCCGACAGCACCGCGTAGGCCTCGTTTAGCTCTTTGAATTTCTCGGTGGCTGCGGGATCCGGGTTGTGGTCGGGATGATACTGCATCGCGAGCTTGCGAAAGGCCTTCTTGATGTCGTCCTGGGTGGCATCACGAGCCACACCAAGCATTTTGTAGTAATCGGGTTTCGCCATGAGGCTCTCAGCTCCGTTCGGTGGGGTTTGTGCGAGCCGACCTCGGTGCACAAAGGGACGCCATGGTGGGGGTGCGCCGCGATGTCGGGGAAGGTCGACACGACGGGCGCTGTGGACAAGATGGAGACAGCGTGACTACCACGCAACAGCGGCGCCCTCGCCTCGCGGGTCGGCGGCCCCCTCGAGGAGCGCGCCGCGGCGCCAGATCACCATCGCGTTGCCCATCATGCCGACGGAGTGCAGCTTGTGGCCGCGGTTCGTGAGGGCTTTTTGGGTCTCGGGCGAGAGCGCGTCGCCCTCGAACTGGATCTCGTCGGGGTACCACTGATGATGGATTCGCTCGGCGCCAAGGGCCTCGCGGGCGTTCATGCCGCCGTCGATGACGCGCAGGATGGTCTGCAGGGTCGCGGTAATAATCCGCGAGCCACCGGGGCTGCCGAAGGCGCCGACGACCTTGCCGTCCTGAATGACGAGGGTCGGCGTCATGCTCGACAGGGGTCTCTTGCCTGCGGCGATCGCGTTACCCTCGTCACCAACCAGCCCGAAGGCGTTCGGTACGCCGGGCTTGGCCGAGAAGTCGTCCATCTCGTTATTGAGCACGACCCCCGTCCCTTCGGCGACGTGCCCATTGCCGAAGCGCAGGTTGATGGTCTGGGTGATCGCGACCCCGTCACCGTTGGCCGTGACGACCGCGAGGTGGCTGGTGTGATGGCGCTCTTGAGGTTTGACCTTCAACTTACTAATGCGGTCAGCGCGCGTCGCCTTCTTTGCACGTCCAACCTCCCGCGTGAGGCGCGCGATGGTCTCAGTTCCAATGAAATTCGCCCAATCGACCGGTACAAAGTCCGGGTCCCCAAGCCCCACAGCGCGCATCGCGAAGGCGCGCTTCATGACCTCGGCCAGCTGATGGACGGCGTCGGCTCCGCGCCATGGGTGCACGGGGAGCAGCCCGAGCACCGAGAGCATTTGCACCAGCAATAATCCACCAGAGCTCGGTGGGCCCATGCTGACGAGGGTGTGACCGCGGTAGGTGCCGGTCACGACGGGCCTCTCTTTCACGCGATAGGCGGCGAGATCAGCGGCGGTCCATGTGCCCCCCTCAGCGCGGACCGCGCTCTCTAGGCGGCGGGCGGTCTCACCCACGTAGAAGTCCTCGCCGGCGGTCGCGGCGACGCGGCCGAGGGTCTCGGCGAGGTCCTGTTGGACGATCAGCTGACCCTCGGCGATGGGCGCGCCGTCGCGCACAAAGACGGCCTTGGCTGCGGGGTTCATGTTCGGGGCGACCTGCGCGATGGCGCCATGCATCCGCGAAGACACGACAAATCCGTCGCGCGCGAGCTGCAGCGCGGGCCCGACCGTGGCCGCAAAGGTGAGCTTACCAAAACGCGCGTGTAGGGCCGCCATACCGCGCACGAGGCCGGGAATCCCCGCCGCGCGCATGGTCCAGATGCTGTCGCCCTCGACGACCTGGCCGTCCTTGACGAACATGTCGCGACTGGCGGCGGCGGGCGCCATCTCCCGCATGTCGAAGCTCAGCGTCTCGCCGCCGATATGGACGACCGCGAAGGCCCCGCCGCCGAGGCCCGAGCTCCAGGGCTCGACGACGGCGATCACGAAGGACATCGCGACCGCGGCGTCGACGGCGTTGCCCCCGGCCTCAAGCATCGCGCGGCCGGCCTCGCTGGCGAGGGGATGGGCGCTGACGGTCATGCCGCGGGCGCCGACGACCGGATCGCCCCACGCCGCGTGCGCGGTTGACCCAAAAAAACCGACCACTAGAGCCACGAGGGCGCAGGCGAGCGTTTTGTCGAAGGGTATCGTCTTGGGCATCTCGTCGCTCCTCAGGTCTAAGGCGGAATTCCGGCGGCACCATCGCAAACACGGTGTCCCTTTACAACAAGTGGCGGGGCCCTATATTGCCGGGGCGCCCGCGCGAGCGGGCATCCGTCGCAAAGGAGACCTCCACATGGCTACGATTGAAATTCGCTACCCCCACAACACCACCCAAGCAGACGCCAGCGCCCGCGCGCGTGTTCTTTTGACGCAATTCGCCAAAGATCGCAGTGAGTTCGTCAAAGAGCTCGTGTGGCCGGAGGGCAAGGACGAGGGACGCATGGAGGGACGTGGATTCGACGGGAAGTTCTCCGTCAACGCCAAAGAGGTCCGCATCGATATCGATCTGAACCTCCTGACGCGGGCCTTCAAGGCCAAGATCGAGACGCGCCTCACCGATAAGCTCGCGGCAGAGTTCACCCCGTGACACGGCGCCCATGGCCAGCGGCCGCGTTGGCCATGGGCATCCTCATGAGTGCGGGCGCCGCCGGGTGCGACGCCGCGACCGACGTGCAGGACGCCTGCCCGCTGCTTGGACCGGGGTCCTTGGGCGACTTTGAGACCCTCGACATCCCGGCGGCCGCGTGGTCCGCCCCGGGCGACGTTCAGCACGCGACTGTCGAAGTAGGCTCGCTCGTCTTGGTCCCGTTCCTCAGCGACGGCGATGAGACGATTTCATTTGAATTGAATTCATCCAGCTCGGCGGCGGTCTTCGCGTGGGGGCCCCGCGACACCTTTGGTGGCTACCCCCACTGCCTCGCGCTTGGGCGCGGCCGGGCCTCGTTCAAGGCGACAGCCGAGGGCGAGTATCTCATCGGTATCGGCCCCTGGGCCGGCGATGACGCGCCTATCGCGGCCAACAGCCTAGATTGGACCGTGGCGCGTAGCGGCGACGCGGCCCCCGCGAAGTGCACCACCCTCGCGGCCCAGGGCTGCGCCAACGCCCGCTGCGACGGCGAGCTAGCGCGTGACGCGGACGGTTGTTTGACCTGTGAGTGTCTCGACGGTGCCCTCTGCGGACCCGAGCGCTCAGCTGGCCCGGCGGGCAGCTGCATTCTGCCGGCCTGCCGCTGTGACGACCTCAGCGGCGGCCCGGTCTGCGGCGCCGACGGCGCGACTTGGCCCTCAGCCTGCGATGCGGCGTGCGCGGGCGTCGCCGTCCTTAAGGATGGCCCGTGCGAGGCCGCGTGCCCGTCCCTCGCTGCATGCGAGACGGCCTGCTTTGGGCTCCGCGAAGTGGACGGGACCACCGGATGCCCGACCTGCGCGTGCCTCGGGACCTTTGCCCAAAATGCGGCCTCGTGCGGGGCCTGCCCCCTAGACCCAGAGCCCGTCTGCGGCAGCGACGGGCGCACCTGGCCGAATCGCTGCCACGCGCGCTGCGCCGGGGCCCGGATCATCTACGCGGGAAGTTGCAACCCCACATGCCGGACGGCACCCGACGGCTGTGCTCTCGACTGCGCGCTGGGTCTCCTCCCGACGACGGCGCCGGACGCCGGCCATTGCCTTGAGTGCCGGTGCGCGGCGGCCTCGGCGCTCGACTGCGCTGCCTTCGGCGCGAACGCCTGCGCGGTGGTCGGCGGCGACGCGTGGTCCGTCACGACGCCAAACGCCTGCGTGGCCGCCGCTATCGGCGCGACGGCCGGGGTGTGGGGCGCCTGCGCTGTGGGCTGCGAGGCCGACGGCGATTGCCAAGCCTACCCCGCGCCCGAGGACGACGCGTGGACCTCCACTGATCTCCGCTGCCTTGAAGATGGATTCTTTGGCGGTCGTTGCTTTACCAATGACTTCGCGAGAGACGACTGCGGCTGCGGTGCGCTCCTCGACCCGGTATGTGGGGTGGACGACCACACCTACCTCAACCTCTGTAGGCTCCGGTGCCTCGGCGTGAAGCTGGCGCACCTTGGCGCTTGCTGCGAAGCGAGCGATCCCCCCTGCCCTGACGGCGAGGTCCCCGATCGCGACGCGCGCGGCTGCGCCTATCCCGATGGCCGCTGTCTCGCGACCGCGGACGCCGCAGCCGGCCGGGCCTGCGCAGGTAACGCGGCGGTGGCCCCGGCCTGCACGCGAGATGGCGCGCGGGTCACGGGCAGCGCTTGCGAGGCCGCGCTGATCGGGCTGGACGCGCGACCGGAGTTCTGCCGATGAGCCACCTCCGCCGACCACCACACATGTTCCGGGCTCTGCGGGCGCTGCTGCCGACGCTCGCCGCGATGACGCTGATGTCCCCCCTTGGGTGCGGTGGTTACGATGACCTCCCCGTGCGCGAGCGCGCGTTCGCGCCCATGGCGGTCAGCGCGACCTCGGCTCCATCTCGCCTGGGACCCACCACGCTTGAGCTCACAATCTCGGCGCCTGGGTCTCTCACGACTGACGCCTTCCCGCGGCCCTGGGTGATTGTTGGACATCCAACAATCCAAAGTCCTGGAGGCCGGATCATCGCGTGGGCGCGTGGGCCGTGCGACTCAACTCAGGCCCGCCCGACGGCGACCTTCGTCCTCTGCGCGACGGTGCGCTGGGACGACAGCGACACGCCGCCTGAGTCGCCCGTCGTGAAGCTCGTCCTCGAGGCCCGCGCGAGCGCACAGCGCGTAACGTTCATCGGCGAGATCGCGGACCCGACGGCGAGCGCTGAGGTCTCAACACCATGAACCTCATCGCGCTTAGCCAGCTCCTATGCGTCATCGGGCTCGGTAGCCCCGAGGGACCGCCCTCGGGAGAGACGCCGACCGTCGAGGTCCAGCCAGAGACCGGCGAGGTCCAGCCAGAGACCGCCCTTGACCTACTCGATAGCGCCACCGCGTGCCTTCGCCGGGCCCAACTCGCCTGTGCTCGGGACACTGCGCTGCGTCTCCTCGCCCAGGACTCCCTCGACGGCTCAGTCCTTCGAGACGGCCTCATCGTCCTTGCCCAGGCTGAGAGCCTCCTCGACCACCCCCAAGAAGCGGAGGCCGCCTTTCGCCGCCTCTTCGACGCCGGCTCGGCGTGGCGACCTGATCGCGACGCAGACCGCCGAGTGATTACGGCGTGGGTGGCCGCAAAGAAGGCGCCGGCCCCGCGAGACCCGCCGCCGACCGACGAGATCTATACGCCCAAGGCATTCTTCGCGAGCGTGGGCGCAGGCGTGGCCCTCCCGGTCGGCGCGGCCAGCGGCCGCTACAGCGCCGGGCTCGCGGCCGTGATCGATGTCGGATGGCGCTGGGACGTCCCGGAAGAGGGTGATGAGGGGCCTCTTGTCGGTGTCGTGCTGTCCTTTAACCTCGCCAGCCTCGGCCTCGATAGCGCCATCCTCGCTGAGAATGGCCAGGCGACGACGCTGCGCGTGACCCTCCTCACGGCCGGCCTAGACCTAAGGATCCCGCTCGCACCCGCATGGCAGGCTGTCTTGCAGGGCGGCGTCGGCTACGGCACCTTCGGCATCGGGTCCGCGTCCAGCGGACCAGCCCTCGCCCTTCAGGGTAGCGTCGGCGCGCGCTGGCAGCTCGCCGACGCATTCGCGCTGCGGGCTGACTTCACCCCGGTCTTCCTCGTTCCGTTCAAGGATGGCGTCGGGACGGCGGGCCACCCCGGCTTCACGCTACGCGCGGAGGCCTCATTTTGATCGACCCTCGGAGCACCCAATGACCGACCACGCCCTGCCCCACAAGGCCCGCGCCATCATGGTCTGCGACGTCGCGACGCCGGTCGCGCGCGCCATCGCTTTGCGCTTGGCCGACCTCGGACACGCAGTCCTGGCCGCATCCGGCGACCCGGCGGCTCTCGCCGACCTCCCCCGCGAGACCGCCAAGAGCGGCCTCATCGAAGTAGCCGCGGGCCCTCTCGCGGCGGCCCCTGCCCGGGCTCTCGCGGCCTTTGGGCGCCTCGACACCGTCATCCTCACCTCCGAGACCTGGGGCTTTGGCCCGACCTTCGGCGCCAGCCACCCTCAAGCGGCCCTGCCTCAGCGGCCGCTGGTCGCCGAGAGCCTCGATATTATGCGGGCCTTCGTCGAGCAGCCCCTCGCGATGCATGGTGTTGAACATGGCCCCGCCGGCCGCCGCCGCATCGTCTTCGTCAGCACCCTACCGACCATCCCGTTCACGGGCGTCGGCCCCGCCCAGCACCGCGCCTTCGAGGCCCTCGCGCGCGCGCTTCGGTTTGAGCTCCGCATACTCGACACGGACGTCTGCATGGTGACCTCAGACCTCGTCGCACCGCCGCCCGGCGCGACATCCATCGGCGCGCGTCTCGCCGAGGCGGTCGCGGCGCTCCCGGTTGACTCGCGCTACCACGTGATCGCCGAGCCCTTGCGGCGCGCGGTGCTCGCGCTCGCCCGCCAAGCACCCTCAGTCGCGCGTGTCGCCGACGCCGCGCGCGCCTCGGCGCTCTCCGATAAACCCCGAAACCTCCTAAAGGTCCGGGGTAGCGGCGGGCGGCTCGCCATCCCTGTCGCGTTGCGCGCGCTGGAGAAAGCCACCCGCCGGGCGGCGGCCGAGAACCGTTAGTTGCCAATAGAGCGGCCGTTCAGAGCGGGATACACACGTCGCGCACGCTGCCGGTGGCGGTGCCGCATCTAAACCCCGTCGGGCAGTCGGTGCTGGCGAAACACATGCGCCAGCACTCATTGCCGCTTGGGGCGCCCCGCACGCATGAGCCGCCAAACCCGCAATAGTCGTCATCACCGCAGCCGCGAACGCAATAGCCTTGGGCGTTATTGCCCGCGGGCTTGATGCAGCGCCCGCCCGGGCAGGCGGCGTCCCCATTGCACGGAAAGAAGGGCCCGCCAAGAACAGTTGCTGCACATACATAGCGCCCCTGCCCGCTGTCGCTGAGAGGCAGCCCAAAGTGGCAATCCAGGCCGGCCGCCGCGTTGCACTGCCCGTCGCCCGATCCACAGGTCGGTCGGCACCATGTCGAGCGCGCGGCTTGGCCCTCGGCGAGGCAGAAATTCGCGCCCGCGCAGGTCACACCCGCCGAGCAGGCCTGCGAGCAGACGCCGACGCGCGAGACGGCCGTAATCCGGCAGTAGTCGCCCGTGCCGCAGGTCGCGGCGGCGCTCTCGGGGAAGCAAGGCACCTGGCTGACGTTGCAGCGCCCTTCGCCGAGAATTTGGCAACTACCGGATGTGCATTCGAAATCCGACACACACCCTTCGCCGACGCCGCGCGCGGTGATGCCCGAGATGCAGACGCGCTGCGGGTCCCCGGTGAGGCCTGCGAGGACCCCGCATTTGCGCTCTGCGCCGGCCTCTCCGTCGCAGTCATTGTCCTCGAAGCAGCTGCGGAGGCAGGACGGCGTACCGTCGACCTTGACGCAGGTCGTCTCGGCTGGGCAGGACCCAGGCGTACAGCCGATCTCGGCGCAGTAGCCGCCGGGGAAGGACGGCAGGCAGGCGGCCTCAGCGAGACAGCGCGCGGGGTCCGTGCAAGCGGCGCCAGGCCCGACGGCCTGCGGCTCGATTCCGACGCACACGGAGACCGTGCCGTCGCTGGCGAAGAGGGTCTTGCAGGCCTGATGGGGCGCCCGACAGTCCGCGCTGGACTCGCACTCGCCGAGGCAGACGCTGTTGCCGGCGGCCACGTCCACGCACACGCCGTCGCCGCCGCAGCCGCTGGTCTTGCAATCGATCTGACTGCAGTAGCCGGTCGGCCAGTCGAGGCAGGTCCCACCAGCGCAAGTCGCGTTCAGCTGACACGCCGAGCCGTTCCCCCCCGCGGTGACGATCTCTGCGGCGGTTCCGTCCTGGCCGCCGGTGTCCGTGGGGCTATCGACGTCGCGGCCGCCATCCTCGGGCGCGGTGACGTCGTCGCTGGTCTCTTGGCCCGGGACGTCAGGGCCGCTCGTGTCGGGCGTGTCCAAGGGGATGCACTTGCTGCCCTCCGGGCGCGTCCCGAGCGGACACTCGAGGACCACGACCTTGTCGCCGCAGCTCGACGCAATTATGATGTATAGCAACCCAAGGCCGCAACCGCTGATGCGTTGTCGGACGATGCTAGAGCGAGAGACTGAGGCGCGTGTATCCATAGTGCATGGAAGCTAGCGGATTCGGCCTCCGAATGAAAGTCGACGCACACGGTGGGGCTAGGCTACTATCGCGCCATGCAAACCTATCACCCCGCCCCTATTGCCTTGTCCTCGCTTCCTGCCCCGGTGCCGGGCGCCCTCCCGCGCGTCGGACGTGGGGTCTTTCGCGCTGCGTTGGCCGGGGCTATCTCGCTCATCGGGCTCGGGGCCTGCGGCGATGACGCCGCCAAGCCCACCGCCGACGTGACCCTGCGCGCACCGCAGACCCTTGGCCAGAGCTGCCTCGACGACGCCGAGTGTCTCAGCGGGGTCTGCATGAAGAGCCAGTACGGGACGCCCTTTTGCACCCGCGCCTGCGGCAGCGCTTGGGAGGCCTGTCCCGCCGGCCCCGACCTCGCGCCGGGTCAGGTGACGCTGTGCGTCGACTTCAACGAGCTCCCGTCGCCCAATACGCCGACCTTTTCGGGGGACCTCAAACGTTTCTGCGCGCCCCGCTGCTTTGAGAACCGAGACTGCCGCAACCTCGACCCCGCGTGGGAGCGCTGCGCCGTGCCGTCATGGCTCGGCGAGCCGCTGGCGCCCCAGATCGGAAATCAGTTGGTGTGCCAATCACCGTCGTTTCACGGGAAGGTGCCTGTGGACCCGTCCACGTGCAACTGGGCGCCGACGGTCAAAGCGCAGTTCAACAACGAGGCTGGGCTCTGCCGGGCCTACTGCGAATACATGTGGAACTGTAAGGAGCTCGAGTCCTCGGCGGGCCGCGAGTGCTGCGAGTGGGGCTGCTACAACCGCATGGTCGTCGAATCCGAGGTGAACGACGCGTGGCGGGATGACATCCGCTGTTTCATCGACAACCACGCGGCGTGGCCCGAGACCGGCCCCCGCAACGCCTGCACCGAGCCCCCGGTCGAGTGCGGCCATGGCCCGGAAGACCCGACCCCCGAGGCTGCCCGCCGCGACTAGGGCCGCAGCCCGCGCCAACGGCCGTCCCTATGGACCGGCAGAAGGCTGCCCGCCGCGACTAGGGCCGCAGCTCGCGCCCACGGCCGTCCACATGGACCGCAGAAGGCGCCCGCCGGAGCTCGTGAGGACGGTTGGGTGACAGCGGCCAAGAAAAAGCCGACGCGGCATGTGCAGCGTCGGCTCTGTGCTTCGGTTCTCGAGACAGGTGTCTGCGAGATCGACTCTAGCTGAGGGACCTCTTGCGTCGGCTCCACGCGAGGCCACCGATGCCAAGGAGCGCCAACATCCAAGACGCCGAGCTGGAGGCCCCGCCGCCGCAGCCCATCACGGTCAACTCGTCGTCGCCGAAGTCCCCTTCGCCCGCGTAGCCGCCCTGTCCTGCGTCGGCGCCCGCACCGAACATGGCCCCATCACAATAGAAGACGCCCGGTCGGATCGCGTAGCAGGACCACTCTGAGGGCAGGCCGCTCTGGTCGACCTCGGGGGACGCCGGGCGTGGACAGAGCTCGGTCTTGCCGGTCTGTGTCGACTGACAGGTCCGATAGCCCGCTTGGTAGGTCGGAGCACTCGCCTGGTCGCGACGCGGCTCACGACCCTCGAACTCCTCGAACTCGCCCTCTTCGTGGCTTTCATCCTGCGCGGACTCGTCGCGCTCGTGGCGGCGAAAAGCCATATAGCGCTGGATCTGAGTCGAGGTCAGCAGCGGGCTGTCCCCAATCGTGATGATAATCCCGGCGTTGGCGCTGGACGTGTCGAGAGCCGTCAAGGCGACCAGCCCGACCAAAACGGCCAATGCATTCTTTGCGATGGGAAAACGCATGACTACTTACCTCCGAGAGCGCTGGGGGCCCGAGAGCACGGCAAACGCGGCGGCCCCAACGATGGGACCTCCGGCTTGACCGACATACTCGGGGCGCTCAAAAAAACGTTGCATGTGCTCGCCAACCTCGGCGGCCACATCGGGATCGGTGCGCATCTCCGCCACCCATAGGTAGGCAGACTTGCGGTGAGGGTCGAGGCTGCGGACAGCGGCTGCGCTGCGAAGTACCTCAATGAGCTGACCGCGAAACGGAGCCTCGCGGACCTTGTCGGTGACCTCGTCGGCCACCGCGAATAATACCGAGAATCGCTCGCTCGCGTCGCTCTCGGGGCGCGAGGCCAGCCCGAGCACGGCCGGGAGGAGCTCAGTCTCGACTTGGCTGATGAAGCTCACGAGACGCTCGGACGAGTCGAAATTGCCGTGAAAAGCGCCAGCCAACGGTGGCGCGGTGTCACCCTTGAGGCGATTGAGCACGATATCGCGCAGGTAGCTCGCCATACCCTCGCGCCGCTCGTAGAAGGCGGGGACGAGGCTGAAACCGGCGTCGGACGAACGCACGAGACCGTGCTCGACCAGGGTCGAGATCGCCGTCGCCGTACCCTGAACGCTGCGACCGAGATAGCTCGCGGCGGCCTCCACTGCTGTCGGACCCGCACCGATCGCGAGCAACAGATCCCACTCATCGCGCACGAGCTCCCACGCGACCTCGTCGCGAAAACGCGAGACCGTCTGGAGTTCAGGTGTGGTGGTGGTGCTCATAAGGGGGTGGGATATCCTAAGTATCGCGCTGAAAGACTCGATTGTAAAATGCCCACGCGACGCTCTTCGTGGGGCGCATGAAGCCCTCATCGCCGAAGAAGCGGCGGAAGTCCGCCTGGGTCGTCGCGCCGGTCAGGAGCCACATGGCCGCCCGCTGGACGTCTTCCGACTTGGCCATAATATTGCGGTAGCTCTTGGGGACGCCCTCGATGGTCCCGACAATCTTCGACAAGACCTCGACCTCGTGGCGGAGGATCTCGACCGGGACGCCGTGAATCTCGGCGAGCTGCTCAAGCAATGGATGATCGCGATTGAGTTCGTGATCGCCAAACTGGCTCTCGACGAGGGCCGCCTCGTGGTTGCGGCGCGCGGCGTCGGTCTGGCCGAAGGTCGCCTCGAGGTAGGGCCGGACGTTGTCGCTGGTGAGCTTCAGCGGCATGTCGCCGTGGGCCTTCATCCCAAAGACGATGTCCCGCACGATATCACGGACGCGGCGGACGCTCTCGAGGTTGAGTTCGCGGATGACCTCGGCGAGGTCGGTGCGCGCCTGGCGCGAAAAACCAACACATACGCCAAGATCCATCTCTTCGCGCATACCGCCGTAGAAGTGATCGACGAGCTCCCAGATGTCCTCTTCGCGCTCGTGGAGTGGTTTAATCCGAATGGCAGTGGCCGGGTGGGCCTCCGGGCGAGCGCCGAGCGCGCTGTTGTCGGACACGACGAAGGTCAACGTGTCAGGGCCTTGGCCCCGGAGGTGACGTGCCACGAGAGCCCGCTGGGACTCCGGGAGCTCGCCGAAGCCGTCGATGACCAACGTGGCGCCTGAGGCCTCACGGCGGGCCGCGTCGAGACGGGAGGTCAGGTCTGAGCCGCCGCCTGCGGGAAAGCGGACGATGCGGTCAGCGCGACCGAGCGCGCGGACGGCCGCACGGTGGGCCGCGTCGATGACGAGGCGGCGGCCGCTGCCCGGCGCGCCGATGATCTCAATTGCGTCCGAGGCGCCGCGCAAGATCAGCTTGCTGTGGAGGTCCCGGGACAGGTTCGCGCGGAGCTGGCTACCGATGAGGCCCGCGTCATCCATGGCACCGATGAGCAAGTGCTCGACGGGTTGCTGGTGAATATTTCCTTGAACCTGCTGCATGGGTCCTCCTCAACGGTCTAAAGCGATAAAGTCTTCCAATCGAGACGGGCCGGAGTCCGGATGGGACAACGCCTGACCTTGACAGTGTGGTGGCTCAGGCGACTCGGCTCAAGGTACAACCACTGGAGTTCGACATTGCGAACCGCGGGAAGGTAGACACATGTTTACTCGGTCGCAAGGTACGGGCCCTGTTCGTCGGTCCCTTTTATGCTGGCAGACGCGCCAAAAGCGACGCGACGCCGGCCTCGAGATCCGCGATGCTTCCGCCGTTATCGAGGGTCTCGTCGACGAGGTCCCACGTGGCATGCAGCTGCTGCGCCGATGGGTTGTCCGAGGATGCCTCACGCGCCTCAAGGGCGACAAAGTGCTCGAAGGTCTCGGGGTCGCCGATACGGTCGCGTTTTCGCAAGCGCTCAAAACGAATCGCGGGATCGGCGTCGACGCCGACGAGGATGAAGCCCGGCAGCTCTTTGAGCACCAACACCTCGGCGGGGTTGCGGATGGAATCGACGATGTGATCGCCGCCATCGACGAGGCGATCTTTGATTCGGATCGCGAGCGCCGCTGGGCCATCGGCCGCACGAAGGCTATTGCCCATCTCGAGCAGGTTCTCACGGCTCTCGGCGATGCCGCGCGCCGCGATCTCCTCGCGGATCACATCGGACAATGAGTGGTACTCAAACCCTTTCGTGAGAAGAAAATCGGCGACGGTGCCCTTGCCTGCGGCGAACTTGCCGGTCAAACCTAAAATCATACCTCGGGCCCCTCGTCTTCAGGTCTATCTGCGAGCACGAGCGCCCACGCGGTCTCAAGCTCAAGTGTTGGTGAAATGCGGGCGCGCGCGGCCTCAATGAAGGCCAGCGACCGACCCGCGTCGGCCGGCGCGACCATGCCTTGTCGGACAACCGGCATCGCCAGCCAATCAAAATATTCGGCGGCCGACATCGGGCGGCGGAATATCACGCGCTTGGTTCCCGTGAACCCGATGCGGTTCAACGCCGCCGCGAGCGTGTCAAAGCTGCCGAGGATGCTATTGGCCGTCGCCTTCGCCGCGACGGGCGCCCCGAGGCCTTGTTCGGCGCGCACGGCCTCGAGCGCCGTGACCGCCTCAAGCATCGCCGGGGTCGTCATGTGAGCGACGTCGCCCAGATACTCGGCCTGCATCGAGAAGGCGATGCGACCGCCGGGCGCGAGCATCGCGAAACAATGCGCGAGCTCGTCGCCCATATCTTTGGCGAGGACCAGGGATGAATTGGCGATGACTCGGTCGAAGAGCCGGTCGCTCACGGCCACCTGCAGAAGGGACCGGGCCGCGCCTGGCAGAAAGCGGACCCGCGAGTCGTTCACATAGTCAAAGATCGACGTCACGACCCGCAGCGCTGGGTCTGCAGCGATGACGCGGCCGTCTTCGCCGATGCGCCGCAGGATGGCGCGGGTCGTCTCTCCGGTGCCGAAGCCTAGCTCGGCGACGCGCGCGCCCCTGGCGATCTCGGCGGCATCGCAGAGGGCCTCGGAGGTGTCCTTATACAGCGGCCACTTCGCGCAGAACGCTGCGTAGGCGTCGGCTTGCTCGGGGTCCTGCCACGGACCCTCATCTTCGCGGCGTTGCTCGACCGAGGCCGCAGCGGCCATGGCCACCTCAAGCGCGTCAAGGGGCCTCTCGGGGAGATCGAAGACCGGGCGGTGCACGAGCAGGACGGCATCGGAAGCCAACGCGGACGCGACAAACTCCGGGCCAAAGTCGAGGTCCCGCGCGATGACGTCGAGGCGAGCGCTGCGCTTTAGGCGCTGAATCAGCGCGTTGAGACGTGTCGTCAGGGGGATGTAGACGGGGCCGCGGCGACCGGTGCCGATGAGGCAGTACCAGATCGCGTGGGCCGAGCGCGGCTTGAAGCGCTGGCCAATGACGGGCTCCAGCCGGGGCGCGAGCTGCTGGGCCTCCTCCCACCGGGCGTCAAAGGGCATCGGGACGCGCTGAAGGTATGGATTCCAAATAATTTCAAACTCTCCCCATGTCGCTGGATCGGCCGGCATCACTGGCTGCGCGACTCGGTAGTGCCAGCGCTGAGCCGGCGTCGTCGCGTGGTCGTCGCGCCACATGGCGACGGGGACGGTCAACCACCCGATATAGGCCCAGGCCTCCCAGGTCATGGTCCCCGCCTGGGCGAGGTGCTCTGAGGCCGGGATGAGGCGCTCGACCCATGTCCGCGACGTGGGGAGATCCAGGGTAAGGTCAAGAACTTCAGGAAGTTGAGCGAGGGCTGAGCCGATCGCAGGGTGATAGGCGAAGGCGCGGCGTAGACGGGCGCTCCTTCTGGCGGCGCGGACGGGCTCGGGGCCCCTGTGCCCAGGGAGTATGTCGTAGCCGAGGGCGAGGATGTCGCTGGCGGGCGCTGCTGACCCCGCGCAGGCCTCGACGATGGCGGCAGACACCGCCTCAAAGACCTCGCTGGCCTCAAAGGCTGGCGCCTCAAGCGCGGTCCTAATGAGCTGGAGCGCGGCCTCGTGCCTGCCCGCCTTGCTTGAAGTGGCGGCTTCGAGGGGATCGAGGAGTTCGGCCTGACAGAGCCGATAGCCGATGTCTTGCAACACACGGCGGGCGCGACGGGCATCCGCCGCGGCCGCCGTCACGCCGATGAGCTCGTCGAGGGGCGTCAGGAAGAGGTCGGCGGCGACTAACGCCACACGCTGCTCAAAGCTCGCGACGTCCTCGGCGAAGTCGACGCCGGGCACGAGGCAGTGGGCGCGCCAGCGTGCGTGCGAAGGGCACGTCAGGCGGCGGCGGTGGACGCGCGCGTATTCGCAGCTCTCGCCAATGCCGAGGTAGGTCCCCTCGGGCTCGAGGAGATCCCCGAGCTGGACCGCGCGTCGATAGGCGAAGAGCTCGTAGCCGAGGATCTCGACCGCGTTGTGGGCGATCCCAAGCGAGGTATCGCTGCCGATGGCGCGCGCGCGAGACTCGCTATCGAGGGCGCGGCGGGCCGCTTTTAGGTAGCGCCCGGCGTCGTCCCCACGAAGATCCGTGAGATCCATCGGGAAGTCGCCGTCGCCGAGGCGCCCGAGCTCGGCGAGATTATACCAGTGGACCGCCGCGAGGGCCTCGGACAGGCGCGACTGGGCCATGATGTCCCACTCGGTCAGGCCTGGCCAGACGCCACCGCCGACGAGGGTGTGGATGAGCCCGTGGCTCCACCATTTGTCCTGGAGCGAGCTTGTGTAGTCCGAGACCGGCTGCTCCATCGCGAAGGGCCAGAGGGACGGCGCTAGGATGGACTCCGAGCCGCGCCCGACGCGGTAGTACGCGGGGCCAAAGGCGGGATCGACCCACGCGGCCGGCGTCTGCAAAAAGGTCCGGTCCAGCCGGTCAAATGCGAACGCGCCCGCACGGTGGGCCAAGAGCCCCACGAGCCACTCAAAGGGGGTCGTCCACGCCGCGCTGTCGCCATGGCCGAAGAAGGCGGTCCAGTCCGGGACGCTGTCGCGCACGCGCTCAATCTCGGCGGCACGCGCGACGATGAGTTCGGGGGTGAGCTGGGCAATGATATCATTGAGATACGGCAGGCTTGAGTCGGTCGAGATCGTGGACATCGTTTCCCTCGAAGGGGTGAAGCGTCTGGCTGTCGGCGCGGTTCGGGCAGGAAAGAGGCGCGGGACTTGCGGTGTCCGGCGTCGGAGGTGTAGGATCTTTACACCGAGGGGTCGGCCGTGCAACACAAAGTGTTGCGACCAGTGAGTCATGCACACGCAGCGCTTCGGAAGCCACCGAGCGTCGCCTTACCGACACAACGTCCCCCACGCAGAGGTCATCATGCCAGGTTGGACCCTACCATTAAAACAGATCGCCATGGGCTGGTTCGTCTCCAAGAAGAAGACGCTTCCGGTCGATTGGAAACAACCCATGAGCTCCCCCGGGCGAGACCACTTCACGAAGGGTTTCTCGATCCCAGAGCTCATGTCGGGCGGTCCGTCATCCCCGCGGCCCTATTTCTTCAACGCGACCCCAAACAAATATCACGCGGACGCGGCGAAAGAGATCAGCGAGAAGGTTCAGAAATTCGTTGATGAGGCCATCGACAAGATCGTTCAGGCCATCGACCTCTGGCGGGTCCAGGCCAAGTTCAAGGACTGGAAGGTCATGGCGGTCTGCGCCATTGGCACCCCCGGCTGCCTCGACGGTCCTAAACTGAAAGACCTCCCGCCCTTTGCGGCGTGGAAGGGCACGAAGAAGAACGACAAGGTCTATATCGCGGCGGTCGTGAACGGCATGACGAATGCTTGGACCGAGTGGCAGGGCAAGGTCATGGTGCCGGGCCTACCGCTTTACCCCGCCTTCGCCGCCTTCCCTGGACCGACGGCGCCGCCGATGCCGTCCCTGCCGATGCCGCTGATTACGATGCCGTCAGCGATGATGGCCAAGGTGGCCGTCTATACGCAGGTCAAAAAGGCGATGCTGGACGAGTTCAAAGAGAACGACCTCGAAGACAAGGTCGCCGATAAGCAACACGAGGCCATCTTCGAGTCCATCGCGATGGCCGCCGCCACGAACTTCCTCGCCTGGCTGCCGATGCAGCAGGTGATGGCGGTCCTTGGCAAGGGACCGATCCCGACCTTCGCGCCGCCCTACGTCCCCGTTGGACCGGTCATGGCGGGCGACAATGTCGCGGCCCCTGGACACACCGCCGCCTAAGTCGGCGCGTCCGCTGGATAGAGAAGAAGGGGGCCTCGGCCCCCTTCTTTATTTCCTATTTCTTCTTTTTCTTCGTGGGCTTCGGCTGCGGCGGATCGACCGCGAGCACCTCGCCCGTCTCCGGGTCGCGGATGATGCCGAACTCCTCGTCTGCGAGCTCGCGCGCGTCGGCTTTGTGCGCCTTCGCGCGGGCCTTGGCGCGTATCTCGGCGATCCTCTTCTGCTCCTCGACGAAGGCCTCCTTCTCGCTGCGGATCTCCTCGTCCCAGACATCGCCCGAGAGCCGGCGGTCTTCGTCCTGGTCGAAGACGGCCGCGTCCGCGTCGCCGTCGAGGCGAATGCCGTCTCCACCCCGCTTGCGCCGGAATTGCGCCTTGTAGGCCTCGTCGGCAGCGTCGCCAGTGAGGCCATCGAAGTCTTCGTCGTCCGGCATGAGGCTGACGCCATCATCGCCCATCTTCTTGGCGACCGCGTCCTCTTTCTTCTTGGTCTGGACCCACTCGTCCTGCGCGACCTCGATAATATTGATTTTTTTGAAGATTTTAACCTCCATCTCTTTAAACGAGCGCAGCGGATACCAAGCTCGCCAGAGCATCTCGACCGCGGGCTTCGCAGGGTCATCGACGTCGATCAGCAATGTATCCAGCCGAAACGCGAGAGGCTCAGGCCCGCGGCTCATGTCGATGGTCGCCGTCGGGTGCACGCCGGGGAGACGGAAATAGAGGTTCCCCTCGGGGGTGAGGTTGGTCAGAAAGACCTCCTCGTCCCCGCGGATCTCTTTGACCTGCAACTTCGGGTGCGCCTCTTGGTAGGCGCGAGGGTCCATGAGCGGGATCTCGATCTTATTCAGCTGCTCTAGGATGACCTTATCGTCCGGGTCGTCCGGGTCGTAGTCGTCTTTGACCTTCTCCATGATGTCTTTGGCGATATCTATATCCCACAGATACGAGCCAAAATACTGGGCGCGGGGGTACCACGCCATCGGATAGGGGGCCCACCCAGGAGGCGTCCGGAGTTTTTTGAGGTCAAACAGTGTGAGGTCAACGATCATCTCTTCGGGCGTGAGCGGGCTGTCTGGGTCCTCAATGTTCGGCAGCGGTAGGTTCTCGACGGCGCCCTCCTGATGAGACACGCAGAAGCCCTTGCCGGACATATTCGCCGGGTAGGGCATGATGGGCTGCTCGAGGTCGACCTTCTTCTTTGTCTTCGGTGGATTTTTCCGAATATAGGCCGCCGCCCAGTTGCCGTCGATGATCTGAATGTCGCCGTGCTCGGTGGCGCGACTCTTCAGCGTACCCTCGCCATCCTCAAGCTCGCGGGACTCTTTCTTCGCCCGATCGGTGAGCAGCCCCTTCAGCTCGTCTTGGCCCGCAGGGTCGTCGACGTCGATCAACGGGGTCTTACCCGACGAGAACCGATCATCTACCTCTTCTGCTGCTGCCTCCTCCTCCTCTTCCTCCTCGCCGTCTTCTTCGGCCTTCGCCGCCGCCTCGGCTGCGGCTTTTTCCTCGGCATCCGCTATCTCTTGTTTGTGCCGAAAGCCACTGACGACGACCATGCCATCATCGGCCGCGTCTGCAGCGGCGAGGCGCGCCTCAGCCTCCTCGTCGAGGACGAGGTCCGCGCCTCCATCCCCGAATGCCTTGTCGGCGAGCGCCGCCGCCTTCGCGTCTTTGGCCTTGGGCTTTTCTTCTTTCTTCGCGGGCTTGCCCTTGGCCTCTTCAGCCGCGGCCAGCTCTTTTACGATCTCTTTTTTGCGCTCGCGCCGGGCCTCGACAACCACCCCAACCTGCTGGGCCTCGGCCGCCATCTCTTTTTCGTCGTCGGTGAGGATGATCTTTGCCCAACCGCCGTACGCGTGCTCGTAGCGCAGCGGGAGCTTATCGATAGGCTCGGGATCCGAGAAGTCGGGATCCGGCCAGATCCATTGCTCGCCCTTGGCGATCTCCTCGCGCGTCAACCACTTCACCGGCGGGTACCACACGAGGTGGCGGTTGCCGATGATGCGGAGGCGGCGCTGGAGCAAGTTCGCGATCTTCATCTCGACGTGAAATTCTGGGACCGCCTTGCCGCCGGGAGCATAGGCCGTGGCCCGCACCATGATGTCGCAGAAGGGCTTCTCGATCGCGATCTCGCCGGGGTGGCGAATGCTGACGCTGGGCGACTCGGCGTCGTCGAAGTCTTCGCCCATGAGCGCGATCGGATCGGTCACCGCGGGCCGGCAGGTGGCATCCATCATGTCGACTTCAAAGCGTCTCTTGATGATGACCGCGATACCGTGGCGGCCATTCACCCGGCGTCCGGGGATCCAGAAACCTTGCCAACCGTGTTGTTCGAAATCGGGCATGGAAAGCGCTCCTCGCGCGACGCGGGGTGCGTCGTTCAGTCCTCAAGCCCAGGTCGTCGCGAGCAAAGCCGACCAAGGCCGCGTCAATGCTCGCCGAGTCGTCGCTGGACTACAGACGGTGGGATTGTAGCCCAACGCAACTGGAACGCAAGGGGGCCAGACGCAGAAGAGGCCCGCGCATTGTGTGCGCGGGCCTCTTGGGCAGACCCTTGAGGTCAAATCTTTTCGGAAGAACCGAGGCTCACTCGCAGACGTTCAAGACCATCGCGATCGAGCGCTGCTCAGAGTTTCCGCAAGCGCGGATGAGGGGCTCGCGCCCGGGCTCGTCGTAGCTGAGGCGTTGGTCTTTGCAGGCGTAGAGGACCTTCGCGGCCGCGTCGAGGCCGTCGCCATATGCGAAGCCACGGAGGAAGACGCGGAGACGAATACCCGGGTTGTCGGTCAGGAACTTCTCGAAGTCGGGACCACCCTCTTCGACTGCGGAACCCAAGGCGCCGAACTTGGTCGTCGGCCCGAGGACCCGATCTTTGGCCTCTTCTGCGTCAAGCAGCTCAGCCAGACGCAGACCCTTGGGGGTCAGCTCGAGATAGAAGTCCTTCTTCTTGCCGAAGGGAGCGTCCCCGAGGGTCCCGACGAGGGCGCAGCTGGATTTGTTGCCGTCCTCTTTGAACTGATAAGAGGCGGTGTCGCCGTCATCCGGACGAGGCAGCTTCATGTTGACGGCCGTGCGGCGCATCGAGTCATCGACCCGGCGGCGCGCCACAAAGAAGAGCTCTTTGACGATCTCCTTGGGGAAGGCGCGGATCAGCGAGACCCACTCAGAGGCCGCGAGGTCCGTCGGCAGCTCGAGCGCGGCACGCTGGTAGTCCACGCCACCACCGGGGGTCGCCTTAATGACGTCGAAGACCTTGCCGACGGCGGACTTCAGGTCGCTCTGGAGGCTACCCGTGAAGGTCGCGGCCACGACCGTGTCGTGGACCTTGAGCCCGCCGTTCGGGGACAGCACGACCTGCACCCCGTTGATGCCACCCACGGGCGCAACGGTCGGCGGAAGGATCGGGTCCTCGACCGCGACGACGGGGGTCGCGACGGCCTCGGCCAGGGACTTTCCGATGGGCTCAAGCACGGTCTTGAAGACAACGCCGCCCTCGGTCACCGCGTTGAAGGCGTTGATGTGGCCAAGCATCCATTCAAGGAAGGCGTGGTCGACGACGGCCGGGCGGAACTCGTGCGGGACGCCGGCGCAGCGTGGCCGCAGATCGTCGTTGAGCGCGCAAAGACGGGAGATATAGTCGCTAAATCCCTCGCTGGCGGTCCGCATCGCGACGCGGAAGGCGACCTGGTAGTCGCTGGCGTTTGATGGGAACAGCGCGCCGCGCTCGCCCAGGCGAGACACGTTCAGGTAGTTCAGCGCGTGAATGAACGCGATATCGAAGTTGGCTTCGTCGATAAAGGGCGGCGCGACGAATTCCTTCTTCTCGGTCTCGGCCTTCGCGCGCGCCGTCTCGATCGTCTTGACGTAGGTGCGCAGGAAGTCGGCGTAGCGGCTCATCGAGCTGCTCTGCGTGTTGCTCCAGAAGTCCGTGGACTCTTTGAGGAACTGGGCGCCGAGTTCGACCGCGTAGGCTGCGGGCGTGCCGCGGGCGCCGACGGTCATCCCTTCAGCGGGAGCGGCGGTCGAGGCCAGCGTGGCCAGCGTCTTGTGGTCCTCGCGGGTCGTCACCTGGCGATGCCACCCGTCGAGGGCGTGCTCTTTGACGCCTTCGGCGGCGGGAGCGGTCGGCACGGATCCCGCGAGGGCCGCGTATCGCTTGGACTCGACGTCCGCGACGGCGCTGGTGGCTGCGGCGAAGCGCTCGACGCGCTTGACGTCAAGGCGCCCTTGGAGGCCCGATTCGCAACCGGACCCGGCGACCGCAAAGAGGCCGAGGGCGGGCATGCCAATGAGAAAAGATGAAAGAAAACGGAGCGTCATGAGTACCTTCCACTGATGGCGGCCGGGCTCGGCGGGCCGTAACTATCCGGGCAGAGCCGGTAATAGTCAAGGCTCTTTCCCGCGCGTTTCAACGTCGTATTCGGCGCTGACCGCGACGGGACCCGTCCGTTCGCATATCATCGGGCGGACTGAGACCTTGAACGAGAACGAGAACGAGAACGAGAACGAGAACGAGAACGAGAACGAGGAGGAGGACCGATGAGAGTGTTGATGGTGGGCGCTGGCGCGGTGGGCGTCTCGTACGGTTTCGCGTTGGCCAAGGGAGGCGCCTCGCTGACCTTCTTCGTAAAGAAGAAGTATGTTGAAACGTTGACCGGCGGAATCCCCGTCTATCTATTGAAAAACCGCAAAGAGCGGGTGGCCACGCTCCTCGATGGCTACGGGCTGGTATCGAGCGCGGACGAGGTCGCAGCCGCGGGTCCCTTCGATCAGGTCTGGCTGGGGGTGTCCTCCCCTGCCCTGCGCGGGCCCTGGCTCGGCGAAGTGCTCGCTGCGGCTGGGCCGACGGCGACCGTGGTCGTCCTGCAGCCTGGGAGCGAGGACTTGGGCCTCGTGCAGGCGCTGGTCGACCCCGGGCGCGTCGTGTCCGGCATGATCACCCTCGTGGCCTACCAGAGCCCCCTACCAGGCGAGGCGCCGCACCCCGAGGGGATCGCGATCTGGATGCCGCCGCTGGCCTCCCTCCCTATCCTCGGCCCGCGTGAGGCCGCGAAGGCGGTGGTCGCGGCGATCAAGCAGGGCGGATGGCGCGCCGCCTGGAAAGGGGAACGCATCACGCCCGGCGGCGCGATGGCCTCGGGCGTCTTACTGCCGGCGGTCGCGGCGATGGAGGGGGCCGGCTGGACCATCGCCGGCCTCAAGACCGATGGCTGGGGTGAGCTAGCTGCGGCTTCGGCAAAAGAGGCGATGGGGGTCATCGCCTCTTTTCGGGGCAAAAAACCGCCGCTCTTGAGAAAGCTCGTCTTCAACTGGGCGATCCGGACCTTTTTGAAGCTGGCACGGTGGAAGGCGCCCTTTGACTTCGAGGTCTACTTCGAAAAGCACTTCACGAAGGTGAGGGATCAGACCGAGGAGGCGCTCAGCGGCTGGATCGCGGCGGCCGAGGGCGCTGGCCTACCGTCGGTGGCGATGACTGAGTTAAGGCGCCGTGTCTTCGAGGCGGCCTAGACGGCCAGGACCCGCGCCTCGTCTTGAAATAGGCCGAGGAGGCCCTCCGGGTCATCCACGTGGAGCCAGTGCCCAGCATCCGCAAGGACTGTGACCGTCAGCGCCGTCTGCGTCGCGAGGATGTCCAAGGACTCGGCGTCGAAACGATCGCTACGCCCGCCGCGGACGAGGCGCTGACGTCGCTGAGGGCGGTCCGACGCGAGGAGGGCCTGGAGGCAATCCCGGCGCGCGTAGTCGGCGATGAGCTCAGTCAGGACCGCCCGCGAGAAGCGCCAGGTGTGGCCGCCGTCGTCGCGGCGCTTGACCGCCGTGCCGAGCCACATGGCGGTCGGGCGCGCGATACCTAGGGAGACGAGGCGATCGATGACCTCGTCACGCGGCGGCAGGTCGTCGCCGATGGCCTCGAGGGCCCCAAAAACGCGGACGACGCCATCATCGTCATCGCGCGCGTCCAAGGTCGTCGGGCGCGGATTCGTGTCCAAGAGCCAGAGAGAGCGGACCGTCTCGGGGCGGCTCTCGGCGAACGCGCACGCGACCTTGCCCCCGAAGCTGTGACCGAGGATCCAGTCGAAGTTGAGACCTAGGGCGGCCTCGAGTTCGACTAGATCGGCGGCGCAGGCATCGACAGTGTGCGGACCTTGGGCGTAGGCGCCGAAGGTGCTTGCCAACGAGTCGCCGTGACCGCGCAGGTCAGGCAGAATCACGCGGCAGTCGCGGCCCTCTGGGCTCGCGACAAAGCGGCGCGCGATGGTCCGCCAGTTGGCGCCGCTCCCGAGGATCCCGTGTAACAAACACGCGGTCCAGGTCGGCGACGCCCCCGGTGCTATGACCTCAATGTAGTTGAGAGTCAACGCCTCGCCTCAGACGATTGTCGCCGCGGCGTGTGCGGCGGCCCCTTCTAGGAGGCGCGTCACACGCTGCACAAAGGGCGTGGGGTCTTCGACGCGGCCACCCTCGGCGATGAGGGCCTGCATAAAGAGGACCTCGATCCAGCCATCGATGTCGGCCTGCGCCGGGTCTTTTTCGACGACGGTCGCCATGTCCCGAAGGACGGCGTGCTCGCGGTTGAGCTCAAGGATGCGCTTGCCTCCCTCGAAGGTGGGGTTCGTCGCCCTCAGGAGACGCTCCATGTGGCCGTGGAGGCCGCCCTCGGGGATGACCAAGCACACCGGCGAGGATGTCAGGCGCTTGGAGTACATCACACCTTCGACGCGGTCGCCGAGGGTCGCCTTGAAGCGGGCGATGAGCGGATCCGACGCGTCGTCGTCGCCCTTGGCATCGTCGGCCTTCTCAGGCTCGTCGCCGAGGTCGAGATCGGCCCGCATCGCGGACCGGAGCGGTGTCTCGTCGAAGGTCTCGAGGGACTCGCTGGCCCACTCGTCGATGGGGTCGGTCATAAAGAGGACCTCGTAACCGCGCGCGACCAACGCCTCAAGGTGGGGGCTCGACGCGGCCGCCTTGTGCGAGTCAGCGACGAGGAAGAAGATCGCCGTCTGACCCTCGGGCATCCGAGCCTTGTACTCGGCCAAAGACACGTAGCCCTCGCCGCTCTTCGTCGAGCGGTAGCGGCAGAGGCGGGCGATGGCGTCCTTGTGCTCGGGCGTTGTGTGGAGCCCCTCCTTGATGACCGCACCGAAGGTCTTCCAAAAGATGTTGTAATCCTCAGGTTTGTCGGTCGCGAGGCGCTCAAAGAGCTCGATCGCTTTGCGCGTCAACTGTTTGCGGATGAAACGAATATCAGTCGAGTCCTGCAGGAGCTCGCGCGAGACGTTCAGGGGGAGATCGTCGCTGTCGACCACGCCGCGCACAAAGCGCAAAAAGGGCGGCAGGAGCTCTTTGACGTCGTCCATGATGAAGACGCGCTTGACGTAGAGGCGGAGGCCGCCCTTCTGGTCGAGGCTATAGAGATCATAGGGGGCCCGCTTCGGGGCGAAGAGCACACCGTCGAACAGACGCGTGCCTTCCACGCGGAAGTGCAGGTGCGCGGCGGCGTCCTCGTAGTCGTGGCTGAGGTGCTTGTAGAGCTCGTTGTACTCCTCGTCCTTCACGTCGGCTGGCTTGCGCTGCCAAAGCGCGGTGCCTCGGTTGACCTGAGTCCAGACGAAGGCCTCGGTCGGCTCGGCGTCTTCGTCGGCCTCGTCGGCTTTTTCCCAGTTCTTCTCGAGCACCTTGATCGGGTGCGAGATGAAGTCGGAGTAGCGCCGCACTAGCTCTTTGAGCTTCCAAGCGCTGGCATACTCGCCGCGATCCTCGCCGAGGTGCAACACGATGGTCGTGCCGGCCGTCTCGCGCGTGGCGGGCTCAAGCGTGTAGGCGTTCTCACCGGTCGAGATCCAGCGCCATGCCTCGTCGGTGCCGGCCGCCCGCGTGACGACCTCGACGCGGTCAGCGACTAGAAATGATGAATAGAAACCAACGCCGAACTGACCGATGAGGGACAGGTCGCCGCGCTGCGCGTGCTCGACGGCCTCAAGGAAGGCCCGAGAGCCGGAGTGGGCGATGGTCCCGAGGTTCTTCTTGAGTTCATCGTGGCTCATGCCGATGCCGGTGTCGGCGATCGTCACCGTGCGGGCAGCTTCATCGCCGCTGACGCGGATCTCCAAAGCCTCGGACGCGGCGAGATTGTGGTCCGTGATAGCGCGGAAGCGGCGCTTGTCGATCGCGTCCGCGGCGTTCGAGACGAGCTCGCGGATAAAGACCTCGGGGTTCGAATACAGCGAGTTGATGACGAGTTTCAGGACTTGGCTGACCTCAGCCTCAAAGCTGTGGGTTTCGACCTGGGTGGACATCGTGGGACTCCTAAGAAGCGTTGGCGGCGGCGCGAGGCCCCCGGGCTGACATTGATCCGGCGATGGGGATAGACTCTGTGCCGGTGTGCGGAGCCCTTTAGGCACACGTCCCCCACCCGTCAATCCCCCCGGACTCGGTTGGCCCCTCGACCGAACGTTTGGCCAGAAATGGAGCCGCCCCTATGCACAGCCACCCGCCATTCCCGCTGCCTATGCCGAAGACCAGCACCCTCGTCGTGATCGATGTGCAGGACAGGCTCGTCCCGGCGATGGACAAAGAGGCGGTCGCCGCGTTTATGCGTGCGACGAAGCTGCTCATCAGCCTCTACGCCCACGAGGGCGGGCCAATCCTCGTGACCGAGCAATACCCGAAGGGGCTCGGCAAGACGGTCGACGAGGTCAGCGGCGCCCTGCCCGACTCGTGCCGGGTGTTCGAAAAGCGCGCCTTCTCCGCGCTCCGCGAGCCAACGGACGCACCACTGACATTTGAGCGGGATGTCATCATCGTCGGCATGGAGGCCCATGTGTGTGTGCTACAGACCGCGCTCGACCTCATCGCGCGCGGGCACCGCGTCTTCGTCGTCGAGGACGGCGTCATCTCGCGGCGAGCGCGGGACGCCGCGGCAGGGCTGGCCTTCCTGAGGGACGCCGGAGCGTGGGTCATCGGGTGCGAGAGCCTCGTCTTCGCGGCCATCGAGAGGGCGGAGGGGGAGACCTTTAAGATGTTGTCCGCCGCTATCCGCTAGACAGGCCCGGCTCAGGGGGGCGTAGCCGCGTCCGGTACGCACGCCACACAATGGATCCGACCGCGTCCAAGGCAGAGGCCGCAGATCTCGCGGCCCGGGCGCGCGGAGACCTGACACTGACAAGGAACATGGACGTGCCCGCGCCCACCACACGTTGGACAGCGAGGGCTGTCGATTCGGCGCGGGACCTGGGTCGCCGAGCAATGCGCGTTGGGACAGGGCTCTGTGCTCAGGCCGCGCCCGCTGCAATCGGGACAGCGGCCGTCGCCGAGACCCTCGCACGCGGGGCACACGAGGGTCGTCGCACCACTGCACACCTGACACTCTTGGCGGACGAGGGCTCTGAGCGCGCCGGACGCCGCCAACCGGACACCGATGTGCGAGGTCACGCGGCCAAGGGCCATGTCCTCTAGCCATCCGGCGAGATGCTCGACACGCAAGCACGCGATAATACCGATTTTTTTCGCGAGGACATCGGCCGAGGAGGTGTCGACGAGCTGATCGACCGCGATGGCGAGATCCGGGTGGGCGGTGAGGTCGGTGTGAACGCCGAACCACGCCTCGTTGCCGTGTAGGGACAGAGTCGTCGCGTGCCCGATCGCGAGGCAGCGCGCGTGGACATCCGGCAGGAGCCCGATAAGCCCCAGCGCGCTGCGCGCCGCGTCGGCCACCTTGAACTCTGGATCGACCGCGAGCCCGAGAAGGATCCCCGCCGCCTGTTGAGTATCGCGAACCCAACGGGATAACGCGATGGCAGCGGCGTGACGGACTTCCCACCATGGGTCCGCGGCCCAAGCCTGTACAAAGCGCCGCAATCGGGGCCCGAGGGCGCCGATCGTCGCCGCGGCTTGTTCGCGGTCGTCCGGGAACGGGCTCTCGAGCGCTAAAGACAGCGCCGCTGCGACGTCATCGAGCTCGCGGCCAGCCCTCGACAGGGCGTAGGCACAGCTGGCCAGGCTCTCGAGGGCGGCTTTGCGCACGTCGTCCTCGTCGTCGCGCATGAAGGTCGTCAACACTGCGACCGCGTCAGAATCGTCTCTGCCTGACAGCGCCTCGGCGACGGCCTGGCGTGCGCGCCAGCTAAAACTCCCGTCGCTCAGCGCGTCTCGAAGCGCGACCGCGGACCATGCTGTCAGCGAGCGGACGATACGCGCCCGGTGGGGGAAGCTCTGCCACGTCTTATCGGCCACAACGAGCAGCGCTTGGAGCCCGGCGAATTGCCCGCGCAGCCGATAGATGTCGTTTCGAGCCGCGTAATAGCGCCGGCTATTGTGGCTGGCGGTCTCCGTGAGCCCGCTGAGCCCCGCCGTGTCAATCACGAGGAGCGCCTCTTGGCGCGCGACGTGGCCGCCGAGCTCGAGGGCCTCGAAGAGCACATCTGGATCGGCGAGCTCTGGGGCCCCCAAGAGCTCGTCGAGGTTATGGGTCGCGAGGGCCACGAGGGTCCGTTGGCCGGCGTCACCGGGTACCCAACCTCGCTGTAGGAGCGCCTCGGTGGCGCTCATGCGGACGTCTTCGTCGACATCCTGCAGCGCCTCGATGAGGATCTCCTCGGCGTCGGTCCCCTCGATACCGGACAGCGCCTCGCAGGCCGCCACCCGGCGCTGCCAGCTGGCCCGCACGAGGGTCCGCCTGAGCCCCGGGAGGGCGGCTAGGCCGGCGTCACGTGCCTTGTCGATGGCGTCCGAGATGTCCTCAATCGGCCGAAAACCGATCCCAAAACCCGCGAGCTCGGCCTGAGACGGACCGCTGCCCGTGAGCTCGGTGAGCGCCTGATGCGCCGCGAGACGCGCACGGTCGCTAGGGTCGGTGAGGGCAGCTGTGCGAAGGGCGAAGACGACCTCGTGGACTCGGAAACGCGCCAGAGCTCGGGCCGCACCGGCGCGAGCGAGGGGATAATAGCGGACGTCCAGCCCGGCGACGAGATGCCGCACGCTGTCTTCACCCGCGAGGCCCCACCAGTCGTCGACAGCGTCGTCATCCGCCCACTTCAATCGGCGCTTGAAGACCTCCGCGAGCGGCTCCGAAGCGCCTCGGGCGTTTAGCTCTCTCAGCGCGGCAGCCACCGAGCCCTCAAGAGCCCGAAATCGGCGGGCCGCGTCCACGAGCGTCGGCACATCCGAGATGCCGCCGACGCGCCCGAGAGAGTCAATCGCGCCGCGTCTAAGCGCAGAGTCCGGGATATCGAGGGACGCGAGCAGCGCCGCCCGCGCGTCTTGGCGCCTATCGAGAGGCACACGGGAGGCCAGCTCGACGAGGCGCTCGCCATCGAGCTCAAAGAGGGCGAGCCGGAGCCGGTCGAGATCATCACGTGCCATCGCGGCCGGTGGCAGGGCGATCACGTCGGCGCCGCCCGCGGCCTGCGCCGGGGCCTGAGGATGATGGGCGGCGAGGCGATGCCCTAGGCGTGTCCGCAGCTCGCGATCGGCGATCCCACCCCATGCCGACACCCACTCTGAGAGATCACCGCAGCGATGGGCGCCCTCCGCCTCGAGCAGCAGCACGACGACGGGGCCGGACTGCTCAATCCGGAGATAGTCGCGAAGAATCGTCACGGGGTCGGCGGCGCCCGGGTTCGCGAGGACGGACTGAACCACGACGAGGCGCGCTAGCGCCGGCAGGGTCGCATATACGGTCGCGGCAGCGGCGACCCAGCGTTCCACCAGAGCCTCGGGAAAGCCCTGCCAGAAGTCCTCCGGGGCGACGCCATGGCCCTCGTGAGCGAGCCGCAGGAGGCAGTCCCCGATTGGGTCGAGCTCGACCTCGGCCGCCAAGACCGGCCCCAACAAGTGGCACGCGGCTCCACGGAGCGCCCGCCAGGCCTCGCGCCTGCGGAAGACAGACGACTCCGCCAACTCCGAGAGGCGCTCCATGCCGACCAAGAAGAGCCCCGCGCCGAGCCCCTTGACGAGTCCCACGAGGAGCGGCGACGCGGCCTGGGCGCCTCCAAGGATCTCGTAGAGGAGGGACAACGCGTGGTCGTCGTGCGCGCGCGCAGCGGCGCCAACAGCGAGACCCACGCAAGCCGCCACGTCATGATCGGTGATCCCTCTTAAATCCGAGGCCGCCGTGAGCGAGACGGGCAGGCTTGGCGAGAGCGCGAGCGCGGCGGCGCTCGAGAGGCGCGCCGCGATCCCGCCGCCAAGCACCGCGCGCCAATAGGCGTCAATGGTCTGCTGGCTGAGGCCCCCCTCGCGGCCAAGGGCCAAGGACGCCGCCGGCGCGATGATGTCTGCGCCCATGCTGAGGTAGTCGAGGCGGACGAGGCATTGGTCTCTGTCCGCCTCGAACCCATGGGTCGCCGCGGGTCCACGAACGACGAGCGCCAGCGTGCGGTTGGCCGGGGCCAGCGCGCTGAGGATCTCCGCCTCGGTGGCGACGTCGGCGTCCAGTCCCGTCAACAGGGGCAGGACGCTCTCCACGATCTCGCGGAGGGCGTCGGCAAACTCACTGCGCGGCTCGATCGATGGCTGTGGGTGCTCGTGCGTCATTGTCCACGATGCACCACGAAAGCGCCCCCGCCGTCAAATGGACGGCTGGGGCGCCAACGCGCTCAGGCCGGCGTGGCGGCGACGGGCGTGGAGGCCGCAGCCGGCCCGGTCTCGCCCTTGACGAGGCGCGACTCGATGATCTCGTCATCGAAACGCACGCCGTTGAGCTTCACGCAAAGATAGAAGGCCTCGCGGCTATGGCGCGCGAGCATATCGTCGATGATCGTGTGGGCCTTATCCTGATCGATGAGCTCAATCGCCTCCACATCCTCATTGATGGCGCGCACGTGCGTCACAATGTCGCGATACATGTTCGCGTGGGCCTCATTCCAGTGAATGATGATGAGGTTGGCGAAGAGCGCGTGACCGGGGTCGGCGAAGACCTCTTTTTGCGCGATCTGGCGCACACGACCGCGACCGATCGCCTCGGGCCGGTAGCCCTTAAAGTAGCGAAAGTGAAAGGCCTTGTCAGCCTTCGCGAGCTCTGCGACGAGGCGCTTCGGCTGTACGTGGCGAAGGATGTCGTCAAAACGGTCCGCCACCGAGCGCAGTGCTTGAATGGGCATGGTTGGTCTCCGATAGGTGAGCTGATATTCAGCGGGGCCAGAAGGTGGTTCAAAGCGACGCTGGTTTCAAGCGTTTCGTGATAGGAACAGCGCAAGAGGTAGGCTAAACGCCGCATCTTCGCTCCCAGCCCACAGGACCGGGCCGTGGCAGAGCGCCTCTCGTGGCTATCAGAAGGGATTTCGCCATGCTTGAACGCGTACTTGAGTCAAAGCTGTCGATCCGGGGCAAGACGGCCCTCGTCACGGGCGCGTGCAGCGGTATTGGCCGCGCGATCGCCCTCAAGCTGGCCAAGGAGGGGGTCCACCTCATCGTCGCCGCGAGACGAAAGAGCCGCCTTGACGAGGTAGCCGCCGAGGCCCGCGCCCTTGGGGTCCGCGTTCAAATCGACACGGCCGATCTCAGCACCCCCACCGGAGCCGCCGAGCTCTCCGACGCCGCCGGCCAAAGCCTCAAGGGTCTGGCCGATAAGGTCATGATGACGCCCGAGGACGTGGCTGAGATCGGGATCGCCGCGATTCGACGCGGCAGGCGCTCGGTCGTGGCCGGACGCCTGAACAAGATGAACGCCCTCGTCACACGCTTCATGCTATGCCGGATGTCGGCGTGGACGGTGGACGTCGCGATGCGCTCGTCGGTCGACGCGGCCCCGGCTGGGCAAGCGGATCGGGCCCCTGAACCCAACGACGGCTAAACGGCGACGCGGGTTAGATGACGTGGCTAAGCGGCGCGAGGACGCGCGCGATGAGCCCGGGCGTCGCGAAGGCCCATTCACTGTCACCGAGATCCGATGCGAGGTGGCGCAGCCGCGTCAATGACGCATCGATCGCGCCAGTTATACGAAGAAGATCGAGCGCCTCGTCCACCATGGCGCGGGATGTCGCGGCGCGTGGCGCATGCACAATCGCGAGGAGGCGCGCGCTCTCCGCCGGGCGGGCGTTGGCGGCCGCCCATGCGACTGGATAGGAGATCTTCCCCTCTTCGATATCGGTGGCGTAGCTGCCCCGGCCCTTGTCACCGAGAAGATCGAGGAGATCGTCTTGGAGTTGGAAAAAGAGGCCGAGGGCCTCACCGTAGGCCGACAGTCCGTCAACCCGAAGCGGCGACTGACCGGCAGCGAGAGCGCCCATCCGATAGGCGACAGAGAAGAGGGCCCCTGTCTTGGCTCTCGCCATGGTCTCCCAGCGCGCCGGCGAGGGATCTGAGGCCCGCTGGAGGTCGAACTCGAGGGCCTGACCCTCAATGACGCGGAGGACCGCGCGCTGTAGGTCTCCGATCACGGCGCCGCCGACGGGGGCCTTCAGAGCCCGCGCGCATCCGGCGAACATCATCCACGACCCGACGTTAATCGCCTGGGGAAGACCAAACTCGGTCCAGACCGCGGGTCGCCCGCGCCTCACCTCATCGCCGTCCTGTACGTCGTCGTGGACGAGGGTCCCGTTGTGGACCAGCTCGACGGCGACCCCTAGCTCTAGGGCCAACTCGGGGTCCGCGCCGAGGTTCGCCGCGACCCAGGAGGGTACGAGGGCCCGCAGGCGCTTGCCGCCGGCGTCCAAGTGGTAGACGAGGGCCTCGTGCATCGTCCCCTCGCCTTGGACGGCCGCGCGAAGGGCCTCTTCGATCGGCGCCGCGAGGCGCGAAGAGATGTCCTCAAGACTGAGCTGCGTGGCCATGCTGATCTCCAAGAGAGGTTCTGCCGCATTCGGCTGGAAAAACGGCGAGTTCTGCGTTCCGGTGCGTCGGTAACACGAGGTCTCGCCTCTTGCCTTCCGCCTCACTCAGATCGCTCTCTACCGCACCTTTCAGGTCTGCACAGCGCCGATTGTGGCCCCAGGGCCCATGAGCGTCAGATCGAGCCGGTCAAAGCCAAGCTCCGCGGCGCCTACCGCGGCCCTCTCGAGGCACGCCGGATCGTCGCTGAGGGCCCACATGCAGTCGCCACCGCCAGCACCCGAGGTGCGCGCGACCGCGCCGGCGTCCTCGATGACGCCCGCTAGCTGAAGGGGGCCCGGCGGGATCACCCCGATGTCGCCGACGCGATCGAAGAACGCGAGCTCTTCTTGCAGCTGCGCGGCGTGGCGCAAGATTCGGGCCACGTCGCCGGTCCGAAACACGCGAATAAAATCGACCGTCTCGGCCGCCAGGGGCTCGATACAGGCCTCGTAGCTCTCGGGGTCTTCGCGACGCCAAGCGCTCACGCGCTCGAGTTGGACGCGCGTCGAGGCGCTACGTCCGGAGTAAAAGACGGCGGCGTGGAGACCGGCCGGCCAGACGGCCGACTCGATGAGGGGAGGCCCAGCCGTGAACGACGAGCTGCTGTAGACGAGCGCGCCGCCGCTCATGGCCGTCGCGACATCGTAGCCGCTGCCGACGCCGCCTTGTGCGCGCCGATGGGCCGCGATGACGTCCGCCAGAGCCGGCACGGGGCGACCCGACCAAGCCGCGAGCGCGTGCACTGCCGCGACGCAGACCGCCGAGGAGCCCCCGAGCCCGGGTTTGTGAGGTCCGGCGCCGAGGTCGCTGGTGACCTCAATGCGTCCAGGCTGGATGCCGGGAAAGAGCGCGAGCGCCTCGCTGAGGACTGGGACGTCGGTCACAAATGCGTTGGTGAGCCCCAGATCTGGCGCGTCCACAACCCACGATGCCGCACCGCTCTCCCGCACGCGCACTGTTGCGCGGAGCTCGGTGCTAACCGCTAGTGCAGGAGACCGACCGGCCGCCACGACATATTCACCGGCCAACATCAGTTTGCCGGGCGCGCTGGCCTCGATCAAGGTAACTCCTGCTCACTAGAGTGGACTTGCGGGCCGCCTCCCGGCCCCGTCTCAATGGTATGCGCCACACCTTGCACCTTCGTCAACCTGTCGGAGACCAGTTGTTGCGTTTCCTGAAGACAAAAAACCTTCACGTTGGGGCCGGCGTCCATCGTCGCCTCGACAAGCAATCCCTCGGCCTGCATCGCCTCGACCTCGCGCAAGACCCCGAGAGTGGGGGCTTGCCAGTAGCAGATTGGCGGGTTTGCGCCCATGGCCGAGGCGTGCATGCGCCAGGTGGACACGCGCATCTCACGGAAGAGGGTCTCAATATCCTGGGCACGAACGGCCGCCTCTGCGCTGCGAAAAGTCTCGAATGAGGTCGCGACCCAGGGCTCAAAATAGGGCGAGGTTTGAGCGGTGTGGTTCATCGCGTCGCGTGAGCCGATCGCCTTGCGGCCTCTCGAGACGACCGCGACGACGACCGCGAGCGGGAGATGATCGGCTGGCGCGACAGGCCTCGCCGCGGGGCCATCCCAAGCGACCCAGCCCCCGTAGATGCTCCGAGCGGCGCTGCCGGACCCAAGCCGAGCGAGCTCCGACAGGCGCGTCGCGTCCGATGGCTCATCGGGGTCCAAGCCCACGAGACCGCCGAGTGACACCGCGAGGGCGGCCATGCCCGAGGCCGATGACGCTAGCCCGGCGGCCGTCGGGACGAAGTTTTGGCTGACGACCTCGATGGGTGAGGCGATATCAAAACGACGCCGAAAGGCATCGATCACGTCGGTCACGCGGGCCAACTCGCGACCGACGAGGGCCACCCCGTCGAGCAGGACCCTGTCGTGCTCGAGCTCGGGCGCGAAGCGACTGCGGGTCTCAGTATAGAGCCCATCAAGGGTCAAAGACAGGCTCGGCACCGCGGGGAGGTTCCGCTCGTCGGGGTGCTTTTCGACCGCCTTTCCCCAGTATTTGATGAGCGCGATGTTGACGTTGGCGCGGGCGATGGCCCAACGCCCGAAGAGAAGCTTTGAACTCAATGCGGTTCTCCGGCGAAGAAACTGTGTCCGAAACCAGCGGCCGCGAGCACGCGATCCAGCTCCATCTCGGCGGGGCCGAGGAACATGACCGCCCCGCCCCCTCCAGCGCCCGTGGTCTTGGCACCGAGGGCGCCGGCGCGCATGCCCAATTCACACAGCTTGCGATGTGAGTCGACCACGACGCCGATCTCGTCGAGGATCGCTTGGGCCTCGTTCATGAGCCGTCCCACTTGTGCGTGACCGCCCGATCTCAAGGCGCCCTCCCCTTCACTCACGATCCGCGTAGTCGCCGCGACCAGCGCACCAAAGCGCGTCGGTTCGGCCGCGGCCATCGTCGCGACCCGAGCCACGGACTCCTTGGTACTGCAGATACGCGGCACCCAAGCGACCCAAAAGGGCGGAGCAGGAAAGGCGAGCTTGATGAACCGCGCGCCGGGAGGCGCGTCGGGCCTAAAGAGGAGCGGCGTCCCGTAGCTGATGACCGCGTCATCGATGCCGCTGGCACGACCGTGGGCGATCTGCTCGAGTTGATGCGCCGCCACGCGGACCTCATCCGGGTCCGAGACGCCGGTCGCGCGGACGATCGCGACGGCCAAGGCCGCGGAGCTGCCGAGACCTGCCGCCAGCGGGAGGTCCCCCGCGAGCGAGATCCGGACATGCTCAAGCCCAAGGTGCGTCAGCATCGCCAGAGTCACGACGCGCCCCTCGGCGGGGCCGTCATAGCTCAGCCCTTGGGACCCGTTGGCGCTGAGCGACACACGGACGCACCTGCTGGAGACCGGCAAGGCGATGGCGGGCGATCCGTGGAGCACAAAGTGCTCTCCGAAGAGGATCGCCTTCCCGCCAGCCTCGCCAGTCCCCAGAGGCATTGGTTTCAGCTACAACCAGTCGTGGAGCCGCAGGTATCGCACTTGAGGCAGGTCCCGTTGCGAACGAGGGTCATGTGTCCGCACTCGGGACACGCGTCACCCACGTAGCCCTTCATCCGCGCCTGGGCGCGCGCCGTGTCGAGAGGCTTCATCGCGCGGACGACCTTCGAAGCAGGCGCGGCCACCACCGCGCCACCGACGGTCGCAAAGCCGGCTGCGGTCGCGGGGCGTGGGCTCTTGCCAGTGTTCGCTGCGGGGTCCAGACGGTCGGAGCGGGGCACCCAAGCGGCCGCGGACACCGGGAGCTCGTCCTCACCTGCGTCGGCGGTCAGGTCTTGTGGTTTGACCTGAGCCAGCTCGTTGCGGCCGAGGTAGGTCACCGCGAGCTCGCGGAAGATGTAGTCGATGATCGACGTCGTCATCTTGATGTAGGGGTTGCCCTGCACCATCCCGTTCGGCTCGAAGCGCGTGAAGAGGAAGGCATCGACGTACTTCTCGAGAGGCACGCCATGCTGCAACCCGAGGGAGACCGCGATGGCGAAGCAGTTCATCATGCTGCGGAAGGCCGCGCCCTCTTTGTGCATGTCCAAGAAGATCTCGCCGAGGGTGCCGTCTTCGTATTCGCCAGTGCGGAGGTAAACGTTATGACCACCAATGACAGCCTTCTGCGTGTACCCTGCGCGGCGGAACGGCAAGCGGCGGCGACGGGCGATCCATTCGTTCACGATACGCTCGGCCTGCTCGGACGGGGACGCCGGGGCGGCTGCCTCTTGGGCGACCTCGTCGGCATCGATCTCGTCCACGGCGTCTGAGACGGACGCGAGAGGCTGGCTGAGCTTCGAGCCATCGCGATAGAGCGCGTTCGCCTTCAGACCCAACTTCCAGCTGAGCTCGTAGGCCGCCTGGACATCGATGAGGCCCGCCTCATTCGGCAGGTTGATCGTCTTCGAGATGGCGCCCGAGAGGAAGGGCTGGGCGGCCGCCATCATGTGGATGTGCGCCTCAGGTGCGATAAACCGCGTGCCATAACGACCGCAGCGGTTCGCGCAGTCGAAGACAGCGTAGTCGGACTCGCCCAAGAAGGGCGCGCCTTCGATGGTCATGCGCCCACAGATGACGTCACTCGCCGCGCGAATCTCGGCCTTCGAAAAGCCCATGGCCGTCAAGACGTCGAAGCCCGGCGCGTCGATGATCTCTTGAGTAAAACCGAGCTCTTCCGTCAGGAACTCGTCGCCGAGCACCCAGCGATTGAACGCGAACTGAAGCTCAAAGGCGCGCTCAAGCTCGCCGCCGATGCGGCCAAGCGCCGCATCATCAAAGCCGCGGGCCTTGAGGCTCTCGGGGTTGATATGTGGCGTGCCGGCGAGACGACCCGTGCCCCGACACCAAGCGACGATGGCGTCGATCTGGGCCTCAGGATAGCCGAGTCGGGCGAGCGCCTCTGGGACGCCCTGGTTGATGATCCGGAAGTAGCCGCCACCTGCGAGTTTTTTGAACTTCACGAGGGCGAAGTCGGGCTCAATGCCCGTCGTGTCGCAGTCCATCACGAGGCCAATCGTGCCCGTCGGGGCGATGACGCTGACCTGGGCGTTGCGGTAGCCGTGGACCTCGCCCAGCGCGAGGGCTCTATCCCAAGCCTCGCGGGCGGCGGTGACGAGCTCGCTGGGCGCGTTGGTCGCGTCGAGGCACACAGGCAAGGTGCTGAGACCTTCGTAGGTCTCGGGCGCGGAACCCCAAGCGGCGCGGCGATGGTTGCGGATGACGCGCAGCATGTGCTCACGGTTCGGCGCGTATCCTGGGAAGACGCCGAGCTCGGAGGCCATCTCGGCCGAGGTCTCGTAGGCGACACCGGTCATGAGCGCGGTCAACGCACCGCACAGAGCGCGGCCCTCCGCCGAGTCATAGGGGGTGCCCTGGACCATCAAGAGAGAGCCGATGTTGGCGTAGCCGAGGCCGAGGGTGCGGAACTTATAGGAGAGCTCGGCGATGCGGCGCGATGGGAACTGCGCCATCAGGACGGAGATCTCGAGCGTGATGGTCCACAGGCGAACCGAGTGGACATAGCGCTCGACGTCAAAGCTGCCGTCATCCCGCCGGAACTTCATCAGGTTCGCGGACGCGAGGTTGCACGCCGTGTCGTCGAGGAACATGTACTCAGAGCACGGGTTTGACGCGTTGATGCGCCCGTCGGCCGGGCAGGTGTGCCAATCATTGATGGTCGTATCGAATTGGAGGCCTGGGTCGGCGCAAGACCACGCGGCGTTTGAGATCTTGTCCCAGAGCTCGCGGGCCTGAAGCGTGCGAACCACCTTGCCATCGGTGCGGCGCTTGAGCTCCCAGGGGAGGTCCTGCTCGACCGCCTCCATGAAGGCGTCGCTGACACGGACGGTGTTGTTCGAGTTCTGGCCGCTGACCGTAAAATACGCCTCTGAGTCCCAGTTCGTATCGTATTCCGCGATGTGGAGCTCTTTGACCCCCTGGTCGCCGAGCTGGATCGCGCGCTGGATGTAGTTCTCGCTGATCCCCGCGGCGCGGGCCTCGCGGATGGCGGTGCCGAGGGCCGGGTTGACCTTGACCCGAATGCTCTCGCCGTTCAGGCCCGTACGCTTGCCTTCAGCGATGGTCCCGACGATAGCGTTCAGGTGCTTGTTGTACAAACGAGATCCGAGGACCAGGTCGGCGACCTTCTGCTCTTCGAGGACCTTCCACTCAATGAAGTTCTCGATGTCGGGGTGATCCACGTCGAGCACGACCATCTTGGCGGCGCGACGGGTCGTACCACCTGATTTGATTGCGCCGGCGGCGCGGTCGCCGATCTTAAGGAAGGACATGAGGCCGCTCGAGCGACCGCCGCCGGACAGGGACTCGCCCTCGCCGCGCAGCGACGAGAAGTTTGTCCCGGTGCCCGAGCCGTATTTGAAGAGGCGCGCCTCGCGGACCCACAGGTCCATGATGCCACCCTCGCCGACGAGGTCGTCGGCGACGGACTGGATGAAGCAGGCGTGCGGCTGAGGCCGCTCATAGGCGTTGGGCGATGGGTGCGCCGTCGCCGTCGCGGGATCCACGTACCAGTGGCCCTGAGCCGGCCCGTTGATGCCGTAGGCCCAGTAGAGGCCGGTGTTGAACCACTGGGGCGAGTTCGGCGCGACCATCTGGCCGGCCAACATGAAGCAGTGCTCGTCGAAGAAGGCGCGCGCGTCTTCCTCGGTGGTGAAGTAGCCGTGCTTCCATCCCCAGTAAGTCCAACAACCTGCGAGGCGCTGGAACACCTGGCGGCTGTCGGTCTCAGGCAGAAAGCGCTGACCCTCGGGCATCGCCGAGATGACCTTGTCATCTGAGACGCTGCGCTGCAGCCAGACCGGGACGCCCGACTCTTCGACCTTCGTCAGGGCGGCGGGGATGCCAGCCTTGCGGAAATACTTCTGGGTCAGCACGTCGACGGCGACCTGAGACCAGGACACGGGTACGTGCACCGCGGCCGCTTCAAACACCACCGTGCCATCCGGATTGACGATCTTAGAAGACCGGGCCGCGAACTCAATCGCGGCGAAGGGGTCGTTTCCAGCTTTCGTAAAGATGCGTGTGATTTTCAAGGGGGCCTCCGGAATTCTGCAACGGCAAGGAGAAAGAAAGGGGCGAAAAAATGGAACGGAGAGCCGGTCGCGAAACGCAACGATATGCGAACCACGTCTGAAGCGCGATGATCGGCTGCGTGTGAAAAGGCGTAAAGTCTCGTTGCGCCGGGCGAACCGAGGGCGCAATGGCGCTGTCGCGTCGCCCGAAGGCACGCCGCAGCGTCCGAAACTCAACTCGTGTGGTGACGCGAAGACCTGCCTCCGACTCAGGCCTCCAGCGCGGGCACCATGGATGCCCGGTCCTATCGTTTTCGTCAAGACCCGGTGCACGGGCCTGACGAGACGCATCACAACACGTTGGGGGTTCCTGTCCAATTTCCCCCTACATGGTGTGTCCGACCGCCATATATGGTCACTCTCGTTTGGCCGCAAAGGCCCGCGCGCAGCGCCCAGCGGGCCGGCCTCCTGCAACACCCCGAAGCCTCTTTGACCACGCCTGTTTCGGGCGATGTAAACGTGTTTAACACTGGGCTGAAACACTGAGTCACAGTCATAACTACCTAATTACACGGAGCGATCCGAGAAATCCGGGTCTACCGGGGGCTGACTCGCCCAACATCGTGGAGATGCCCCGCAGTCTAGGCCTCTCAAACGAGCACTTCCCCTTACACGACGCGCAAAGACGCCTCGCCAGCGACACTCACCTTCGGGTACACATGGGTGATGACCCGGAGGAAAGAGTTTTGAGCGCGCAAAAAAAATCAGATGCTGAGCTCGTCGCGGCCACGAATCGCAAGGCACGCCACGACTATACGATCGAGACGACGTGGGAGGCCGGCCTCATACTGGTGGGCAGCGAGGTCAAGTCTCTCAGAGAGGGCCAAGCGAACCTAGGCGACGGCTACGTGATGGCGAGGCGCGGCGAGCTGTGGCTCCTCAACGTCCATATCCAAGAGTACGCGCACGCCAACCGCTTCAATCACGAGCCGATGCGCCCGCGAAAGCTGCTGCTTAACGCGCGTGAGATCGATGACATCATCCGGCAGATCGACGAGAAGAACCGGGTGTGCGTCCCGCTGCGGCTCTACTTTAAAGAGGGGCGCGCGAAGGTCGAGATCGCCACCGGCGTCGGCAAGAAGCTCCACGACAAGCGAGACTCGATCAAGGAGCGCGACGCCGAACGCGAGATGCTGCGTCTGAAACGCTCAAAGGGCGTCGTCGACTGAGACCCCGACTGACTCGCTGACGGCGATGGGGGTTGCGTTCGCCGGTTAAGCCCCCTAACCTTCCTAGGTACCGGGCTGTATTCGGCGCGGCGCCACGAGGAGATGAATCGATGAAACTATTTGGTCTTGCCGCCTCCGTAAAAAATGCCGCCGCCGCGGCCGTGGTCGTCACGACCGGCCTGGCCGGTCTCTGCATCAGCACCGCAGCTCACGCGACGACCGTCTTGAAGGTGTCCGTGGCGGACATGGTCGCGGGGTCAGCATTGGTCATCCGCGCCCGCGTCCTGAGCATCACCAACGTCGACGAGCGCACGAGCACCAAGGGCGCCCGAGACGGGCTCTTCACGGACGTCGAGGTCTCGATCCTCGAGACCTACGCCGGTAAGAGCGTGCCCACGCGCTGCACCCTACGCCTCATGGGTGGCGTCGGCCGCGACGGGATCGCGTTGACCGTCCCGGGCATGCCACGCTTTAGCGTGAACGAGGAGGTCGTGCTCTTCCTCGAGCAGGGCCTCAGCGGCTACGTGCCCATCGGTCTTCAGCAGGGGGTCTGGCGCGTCTACCGGACGCCCGTCACGCCGGCACTCGTCGAGCAGAACACCGCAGGACTATTAGTCATGGGGCGAAACCAAGCCGGCGGGATCGTGCCCGACGCCGAGAGCCACGCCAGACCCCGCGCGCAGCGTCTCCTCTCGGACCTTGTCGCGGAGATCCACGCCAGCGTCCCGACCAAATAGCGTTCCCCATCGCCGAATGAGGTGAAGCCCGCCGCGTTCCCGCGACGGGCTCTCTCAATTCAAAATGGTACGCTCGCCTCGGCGGGCCAAGCCGCGGGGGCTAGGACCTGCGTGCGGCCGCCCTCCGCGCCCTCGGCTCGGGTCTCATCCGCAGCCCGACCGCGAGGAAAGAGCTTGAGGCGTCCAGCCACGACCTCGGTACGCACCACCGTCTTGCCGTCCTGGGCGGTGTAGCTGCGCGTCTGAAGGCGCCCCTCCACGAGGATGAGATCGCCTTTCGCCACGAATTTCAGCGCTGTCTCCGCGGTCGCGTCGAACGTGACCACCGAGAACCAGTCCGTGGCCTCCTTCTTCTCGGCGCCATCCCAGCGCGCGACCGCGAGCCGAAACGTCGCCATCGCCTTACCGTTCGACGTCTTCCGCTCTTCCGGGACGATCCCGACTCGTCCGACCATAATCACAGTACAAAAAGAACTCATCGCGCTTCCCTCCTCTCGATTCGGTTAGGTGCCTGGCCGTCTATCAGCGACTGCGCCGATGGGGGCAAAGCTTCGCTCTCTTGCTCCACGCGGACGCCGGCCTAGGCCGCCTCTTCTTCGATCTCCGGCTCGTCGGACGCCGCCGTCGCGACCATACCGGCGACGTGGGTCATCACCTCGTCGCGCAGGCGCGCCTTCAGCTCGGGGTTGTCACCGAGATAGGTGCGCGCCTTGTCCTTGCCTTGCCCGAGCCTCTCGCCGGCGTAGCTGAGCCACGCGCCGGCCTTTTCGACGAGGCCGTGGGCGACACCGAGCTCGATCAGCTCGGTCGCCACGCAGATCCCGGAGCCGAAGACGATATCGAACTCACAGGTGCGCCACGGAGGGGCCATCTTATTTTTGGCGACCTTGACGCGCGTGCGGGCGCCATAGGGGGTATCTTTGCCGTCCTTCAGCGTCGCGATCCTGCGGATGTCGATGCGCACAGATGCGTAGAACTTGAGCGCGTTGCCACCCGTGGTGGTCTCGTTCGACCCGAAGGTCACGCCGATCTTCTGCCGGAGTTGGTTAATAAAGATGATGCAGGTCCCCGTCTGATTGGCCGCGGCGGTCAGCTTGCGAAGCGCCTGTCCCATGAGCCGCGCCTGCAGGCCCATGTGAGACGCGCCCATCTCGCCCTCGAGCTCGGCGCGCGGCGTCAGGGCCGCCACCGAGTCGATGACGATGAGGCGGACCTCGCCGCTGCGCGCGAGCGCCTCGGCCACGTCAAGCGCGTCCTCGCCGGACGAAGGCTGGCTGACGACGATCGTGGAGAGATCGACGCCGAGTTTCTTCGCGTAGTGGGGGTCGAGCGCATGTTCCGCGTCAATAAATGCCGCGATACCGCCGAGACGCTGCACCTCGGCGATGGCCTGGAGCGTCAGCGTCGTCTTTCCCGAGGATTCAGGCCCGTAGATCTCGACGATGCGGCCGAAGGGAAGCCCACCGACCCCGAGCGCCAAGTCGAGCCCAATGGAGCCAGTCGAGAACACATCGACGAAGCTAGGTGGCGTGTCGTCAAAAGTCATGAGAGTCCCCTTGCCAAGGCGCTTTTCGAGTTGCGCAATCACCGTCTTCAAGCTGGATTTCTTCTCTGTCATCGCTAACCTCCTAACCATTCGCGCGCCCATGCTCTACCCGTCCGTCGGGCCGCATCGCGTGCGAAATCTTGGTTCTTTCACTGACCGCCTCAGGCGTGCTGACCGCGGTCCGCGGCCATACCGACCGACGTCGCATCCCGCATCGCCCGCCGAAACGAGAGGGCCTCCCCGACGTGCCGCTCGGAAATTTCGGTGGCGCCATCCAGGTCGGCGATAGTCCGCGCGACCCGCACCACCCGATACCAGGCCCTCGCGCTGATGCCGCAGACCTCGGCCGCGCGAGCCAGGAACTTCAACACCGGCGGCTTCAGCGAGGCGTGCCGTTCGAGACTATCGAGTTCGATCTCCGCATTGCAGATGGGCCCGCCGACGCGGGCGGTCCTCGCCTCCTGCATGGCGCGCGCGGCCAACACGCGCGCACGCACGGGCTGCGATCCCTCGGCCGTGGACGGCCCCGCGAGGGCTCCGAGTTCGACCGACTGGAGCTCGACGAAGAGGTCGATACGGTCGAGCAACGGGCCCGAGAGGCGCTGTTGGTAGGCGCGGACCTGGGCCGGGGTGCAGCGACAGATACCCCGCGAGTCACCGAAGTGCCCGCATGGACAGGGGTTCATGGCCACCACGAGGCTCACGGACGCGGGGAAACGGGCGGACCGGCGGGCCCGCGCGACGACGACCCAGCGGTCCTCGAGGGGCGCACGCAGGGCGTCGAGGCTCGTGCGACGAAACTCGAGCACCTCGTCCAAAAAGAGCACGCCGCGATGGGCCAACGAGACCTCGCCTGGCCCCGGTGGGTTGCCGCCACCGACCAGCGCCGCCTCGCTCGCGGTCGAATGCGGAGACCTGAATGGCCGTTCACTCACCAGCCCCTGCCCTCGCGGCAAGAGCCCAGCGACGCTGTGAACGCGCGTGACCTCTAGGGACTCCTCAAGGGTCATCGGCGGCAAAATGCCCGGAAGAGCCCGCGCCAAGAGGGTCTTGCCGCAACCTGGCGGGCCAACGAGCAGCAGGTTGTGCCCACCGGCCGCCGCGATCTCGAGCGCGCGCCGACCCGCGAGCTGGCCGCGGATGTGGCTAAGATCGAGGCCCTTGCCCGCGACACCATTCGCCACGGTCGGCGAGACCGGCTCGCCGTCAAGCTCTCGCCCGAGCAGCTCAAGCAGATGGCCAAGACTGCGGACCGCAAAGACATCCACGCCACGCACCGCCGCGGCCTCTTGGGCGTTCTCGACGGCCACAAAGATCGACGTGTGGCCGGCATCCCTGGCCGCCATCGCCGCGCTCAACGCGCCGGGAACGGCCCTGATGATGCCGTCGAGCGCCACCTCGCCAAAGAAGACCGCCGACGCGACCCGCTCGGCTCGCACGACGCCCAACAACACAAAGACCGCGACCGCGAGGGGTAGGTCAAACGCTGTGCCAACCTTTGGGATGTCCGCTGGAGCGAAGTTGACGACCATACGCTCGAGGGGCCAATCGAAGCCGATCGCGCGCGACGCCGAGCGAACGCGGAAACGGGCCTCCTTGACGCTCGCGGACGGTAGCCCCGTGATATCCACGCCAGGGAGGCCGTCTTGGCGGTCGACCTCGACGAAGACCGGCATCCCCTCGATTCCATAAATTGCGATCCCGTTCGCTCGTGCAGTCATGGCAGCAGCTCCTTGTTGCCCGACTACCTAAGCAAGACCCTTGCCAACTTTTCATTCCAATAATTTCATTGAGTTACCGGAATGGCCGGCGCCTCTGACACAGCACGCTGACACACTTTGCGGCACCGTCCGCGCAACCACTTGTATTCAATCCGCTTTTCTGGGCGCCTGACACAGATCGTGGCACACTTTGAGACCTCGGCCCCGCGACAACCGACCCCCGGCTCCCCCCTCGGCCCGAAATGCGGTAGAGACGGTTCACGCAAGGAGGCCCACACCATGAACCCGATGCCCCTCACTCAAGTGATCAGCTGGCTCGACAGCTTCCTCGACCCGCAGCGAATCGACGACTACGGCCCAAACGGGCTCCAATTGGACGCTGACCACCCCGTGCGCTGCATCGCGACGGGGGTCACCGCGAACCTCGCATTCATCAACGCCGCGGCCGAGATAGGCGCCCAGCTGGCGGTCGTCCACCATGGGCTCTACTGGGACGGCGCCTCGCCGACGATCACCGGCCCCCTTGGGCGCCGAGTGCGGACCGCGCTCAAGGCCGGACTCTCCATCGCCGGCTACCACCTACCGTTGGACGCCCACCCCGAGGTCGGCAACGCGCACCAGCTCGCGCGTGCGCTCGGGCTCTTGCGCCCCGAGGCTGCCTTTATCTCGAAGGGCGTTTTTGTCGGCTGCATCGCGCACGCTGACGAGCCCCTCTCCGCCGACGACTTCGACGTGATCCTCAGCCAACTCTTCCCCCAGCACCACTTCTTCTCCGCTGGCGACCGCCCCATCTCCACGATCGGCATCGTCACAGGCGGCGCACCTCGGATGGCTTCGGAGGCCGCCCGGGCCGGCTGCGACCTCTTTATTACGGGGGAGGCCGCCGAGTTCTCCAAAGCCACTGCCCATGAGGAGGGTATCCATATCGCGTGCTGCGGCCACCACCGCACCGAGGTCTTCGGCCCCCGCGCCCTCGCCGAGCGGCTCGCGCGCGCTTTCCCGGAGCTCGAGGTGGTCTTCATCGACATCGATAACCCAGCCTGACCCGCACCGACGCCAAGTATATAACGTTACGTTTCCGATGTGTAACGTCGTCGCGCAGGCCCAAGACCATCACGCCTCGCGCCGCGTAGGCCTGGGCGGCCGGACGTTCTACTCAGCACGCGAGCGTTCACGGCCGAAGCCTGAGCGTGTCCGGCCCACCGCGGCCTCAATCGAAAGAGATCGCGTCCAAGATGACGGCCGAGTCGAAGAGGGAGTCGCCGCTGTCGCTAATCGCGAACCGCAGCGTGACGGGGCCACGGCCGGCCAGCGCCGTCAGATCCACGCGGTTCTGGCGCCAGCTCGTCCGCCACACACCCCCCTGGTCGAACTGCACGTCCGAGGTCTCGAGCCCGGCGAAGTAGCGCCCGCAGCCGCATTGATAGGTCCCAACGCAGGCGCGGACCTCGGCATCATATTGGCAACCCGCCTGCCCGAAGCACTCCGAATCGCAAGACGCTGGGCTCGGACAAGCCGAGCAGGTGCCGTCGTTATAGCCGCAGAGGTCGTCGACCTGGATCCGCGCCAGCTCGGTCGTCGCGCCGGTCGTATCCGTGGCGGACACCACCACGGTATCCTGTGAGGTCACCTCGCCGCACCACTCGCGGAGCTCCTCGGAATACACGCGCCAGTAAAAGGACAGGCCCGTGCTCTCAGCCGGGAAGCAGACGGTCTGTTCGAGCGAGCCCGGCCCGACCTGATAGCCGATTCCGGTCGACAGTAAGCCCATGAATTTCCCGCTCACCGGTGTGGCCTCGCCAAAGCGCGCCAGCACCCGCCCATCCCCCGCGACCGTCCAGCCGCTGAGCGTACCGGCCCCGAAATCTGCGTTGATAAGCTCCTCGCCCCCGAGCGCGAGCTGCTCGGCCCCGACAAAGCGTGGATAAGCGCCGACGACCTCATCGTCGCGCCCGTAATCCGCGGCGTCGCCACCGAACTTCTCGGACGCGAGCAGTCTCCCCAATATTTGACGTCCAATCGTTTTCGCGAACGCGTCAGAGACCCGCCCAGAGTACCCAGTGACGGCCGCGGCCCCGGCGGCCGTCAGAGTCGCGGCGAAGGACCCGTTCCATGCGCTGCTACACGCGCCAAGATAGAAATAGGCCCCGTCCAGCCCGCGACCGGCGGCCCAGCGCTCAAAGAACGCTGGCATCACCGCGTAGCCTGCCGGCGAGATGGCGATCTGACCAGAGCGGAGCTCGGCCTGTGTCTCATCGAGGCAATAGCCACGGCCCGCGGCGCCCTCCGTGGTCGCGATGCTCTCGACCACCTGACAGCGGAGGCCGGCTGCGCAATCCCCACGCGGTTCCCGCGGCGTCACGACGCACGGGACGTCGCCCGCGAGCAGGTCTTCGCAACGGCTTGGCGTCGACGTGAGCAGCACCTCCTGAGCGCCTCGATGCCGCCACCCGAAGGCGTCCTTGCCGCTCTGACTCATCGTGCCAAAGAGCGCGGCGCCGTGGGTCGCGAGGACGACGACGCCGGCCTCACCGGCTAAGCGAAGCCCCGTCAGCGAGAGCTCGCGCGAGCCCGACGCCGACCGCAGTGGCGGGCACTGCGTCGCGTTGGCCTCGTCCCCGAACCAGCGCGCCTCATCGCCGAGCACGGCCTCGGAGGACGGAACGGGCAATGTAGACCCGACTAGCGTCTGCAACGAGCCGATCGGCACGCTCCCTAGGAGATTGTCCGACAGGACCCGCGCCGCGGATGCGAGGCCCCCGACAGAACGGAGGTCCTCGGCTGCCGCCGGCACGATCCCGGCAAAACCGTCTGTGAAACGAACCCAGAGCACGTCGCTCCCATCATCGGCGGGGCCGGCCTCGGCCACGGCCGCCGAGCCTCGAATCGTGGCGAGGACTGTCGCCGGCTCATCCCCCGCCTTCAACCGCTCGTAGGCGTCGTGAAGAAGGTCCCGCGCGGTCGAGCAGGCCACCGCCGGCACTCGGCGATGGCAATCGAATCGGATGATCTCGGACAGCGCCGCGCCGCCTCCGACGAGAGGAACCCGCACACGAAAGAACTTCGGGCCCTCAGCCTGACACACCACGGTCACACGCGCCGTGTGGACGCGATCGCCCGCGATCTCGTCCCCGCTGACCCCGACCTCGCCGTTATCCACGAGGGCGCCGACCTCCTGCACGAAACCGCCGAATCGATCGACCTCGATGGCGGTCGTCTCGGACGATGGGTCAGCGATGGCGAGCGCCTCAAGCTCGATCTCGACGAGGGCCACGCGGCTCTGGCCGACCCAGGCGAAGGTCGGGCTCACCGTGGGGTGCCCCGAGAAACGATAGTTGGCGTTGTATGTAACGACGATCTCGTCCGACGCGATCTTGTCGCCATCGAAGGCCGTCACGGTGATCCGGTTATCACCTGCCGTAAGTGAGATAGCCCCGCTACGCCAGTAGGGAGCCGCCTGGATCTCGCCCGTCTGCAGGCCAAGCTGCCACTGGACCGTCTCGGCGTCTCCAAACAGCAGCCCCGTGAGCCGCAGGGTCCCATTCGCGGTGACGGCCGACCCAGCGCTGCCGGGGTCAACCACGCGGATAACGAGCCCCTCCCCTGGGTGACCACTATAGACCTGCGCGTCGTCGACCACCGCGACGTCCGGCCCGACGTCTTCCGCCGCGGTGTCGCCCGAGGCCGAGTCCGGGTCGACCCCGACGTCTTCGACCAGGGATCCGTCCCCCGGCGGCGCGCCCGAGTCCAGCCGCGCGTCGACCGCACCGTCGCTCACATCCTGAGAGCCCTGAGAAGCCCCGCCGCATCCTAGGATGAGCCCGCTGATTGCGAAGATGACAACGCCCACCGTTAAGTTGGGCGCGGCCAGGCGTTGATTTAGTCGCAACATCGCGTTCCTCCTGCAAAGAGGACGAGACCGTCCGAGCCCCTCTGCCGTTCCTGTTCTTACGCGGACGGAGGTCAGGACTCAAGGCGTCGGTTGCGTCGGGGCACGCAGCGAGCGCTCAGCGCAAGGGACATGGCGCGTCGGGCGTCAACGGGGCGGCGTCAAGCAGGACGCAGCGTACCCCGCTCGTCTCGAGCTCTAGAACCCCGTGACCACCGGCCTCGAACCAGGCCTCGCCCTCGTCCATGATCATGACGAGGGCCTCTTGGTGTGCGGGGCGCAGCAAGAGCGCCGGACCCGACAAATCATTGGACCACAAATAGATCCGATCACGATCCAGCGCGTAGCCGAAAACCGCACCGGCCAGAGAGATGTCTCGGCCACCGCGCACGTGCGCCACTGGCCCTCCGTCGCTCGTACGCCCAAAGCCCTCCACGAAATATGCGGGGCCGTCACATTGTACGTAGCACCACCAGCGCCCCACATGCATCGCCAAGTCGCCGGCGGCCTTTATCTCGAGGCCCCTATGAAATAGCGCCTGAACCCGTGGGTGGGCGACGAGGGACCCGCGAAATCGAAAGTCTCCATCCATATCGAGCGTGATCCCGGAGTCACGCCTCATGGCTTCAATTCGCGCCTCGTGGGCCGCGTCGTCCGTGAGCATTTTGCTTTCCCCCGAATGCGAAGTCCGGTGTCGCCGGACGTAGAAAGAAACCAGCCCAGAGTGTCGTCACGTCTCGCCCTGCGCGCAACCCGTCGGGCCCGATGGCGGGCCGGTTGTGCGCCGACGAAAAGACGAGCTTGCGGTTCAAGCGACAAGACATTATAGCGCACCGGTGGCTCACACGTTCACCCCCGCATTTTCCCAAGAACACCTCGACACAGACGCTGTCGAAGTGGCCCGCCGTCTCGATGAGAGTGGTTTCGAAACCTATTTCGTCGGCGGCTGTGTAAGGGACCTCCTCCTTGGCCGAAAGCCCAAGGACTTCGATATCGCGACCGCAGCCAAACCCGAGGAGCTCAAACAGCTCTTCGGCCGGCGCTGTCGCATCATCGGACGGCGCTTCCGCCTAGCGCATGTGTACTCCGGCTCGCAGATCTTCGAGGTCGCGACCTTCCGTGGTCTCCCCGATGACCAAGAGACCGCCGAAGATGACTCCGGCTTCGTGGTCCGCGCGAACACGTTCGGCACGCCCGAGCAGGACGCGAAGAGCCGCGATTTCACTGTCAACGGGCTGTTTTACGACCCCCTTCGGCACATCGTGATCGACCACGTCAATGGCGCCGCCGACGTGGAGCGCCGCCTGCTGCGGTCTATTGGCCCGGCGGATCAGCGCCTGCGAGAGGATCCCGTCCGCCTGCTGCGCGCCGTAAAATTCGCGTCCAAGCTTGGGCTCGCGATGCACGAAGATGTCATCGAGAGCGCACCCGCCGCCGCGCCCCTTATCGCGACCTGCCCGGTCGCGCGCGTCTCCGAAGAGCTCTTCCGCCTAGCCGAATCGGGCTATGGCCTCGATTCTATGCAGTGGCTCGAGCGCCTCGGCGCCCTAGAGCACCTCGTCCCAGAGATGCTCACCTACCTCAGCGGCGCCCCAGAAGACCGCCTCGCCATCACCAACTGGCTGAGCGAGACAGACCGTCTCCAGCGCATCCACGAGATCCTCCCGCGCGAGGCCACCTTCTGCCTCTTGGCTTGGCCCTTCGTGTGGGCGGACCTCTGCAAACGTGACGATCTCCGCGACATCCCCTGGGGCCGCTACGCGCTGTCGCACGCGAAGGGACCTGTCATCCGCTTCGCCCTGCCCGTTCGGCACCGCCAGGCGCTCGCCGGCATGTTCGACGTACTCAAGCGCATGCATTTCTATCCCACGCGCGCGCCGACCCTTAGCCAGATCCGCCACTTTGGCGTGCCCCTGGCGCTGACGGTCATGCGCACGCGGTTTAAGCTGGGCGACCCCACTGTGGCCTCGGCCTACGAATTGTGGGCCAGCGTCGCGATGGAACACGGCATGTGGGCCGCCCCCTTTGAGCCCGCCACATCCGACGAACGTGACACGCGCAAGACGTCGCGGACCCGCGGTCGACGAAAGAAGGACGATCAGGCAAAGCCAACCGGGCGCGCGCCAAAGACGACCGAGGCCGCGACCGCGAGCGATGGCGCTGCGGCACCAGCGAAACGTCGAAAACGACGTCGCAAACCCGCTGCCAGCAAGCCTACGGACAGCTAGGGCTTCGCCTACGGCCCGTTGCCAGCGGGGCTACACGCCCCGCCCCTGTAGGATGACTAGAAACTAAAACGCCAAAGGGCGCCGCCGCACACCGATTAGACGGTAGCGGCGGCGCCCTTTGGCTTTTACAGCGCTGGCCGACCCGACCAGCGCTGTAATCACTCAACTTACTTCGGGTCGATCTGGGCCACGATCGCGCGACCCTCGGCCTTCGGCCTCACCGACAGGGTGCCGGCATCGGCGAGCTGCTCGAGATCTTTGATAAGGGCCTCGCACCAGCGCTCGATGTAAGCGTTCTCGCGGCCACGGAGCCGCATCACGAAACGCACGCGGTCACCATCAGCCAAGAACTTGCGCGCGTGGTTAAACTTCGTCGCGAGGTCATGGTCGTCGGTCTTCGGACGAAGCTTGATCGTCTTGAGCTTGGCCGTCTTCTGCGGCTTCGTCTTCTTCGACAGCTCGTAACGATATTTGCCGTAGTCCATGATCTTGCAGACGGGCGGGCGGGCCTCCGGGGCCACTTCCACTAGGTCGAGCCCCTGTTCAGCAGCAACTCTCCGCGCTTCGTCAGGCGACATGATACCGAGCTGCTCGCCGTCGAAGTTAATTACTCGGATGGTCGGAAAGCGGATCTCGCGGTTAACGCGATGCTTGTCGCGCGGCGGAGGCGCATTGCGGTCCCTTCGGTCCGAACGCATGTCGGCTTGCGGGGCACCATAGCTCTGCTGTGGCTTGGGATTCGAGTTCGTAACGCACCTCCAGTCGTGGCCCACTTTCGGACCGATTCATTGCCAACCAGCGCGCGCGATTCGCGCCCCGTGGCGGCCGCCGTCAACCGACGACGCGTGCCGCTCGTACTACGAACGCGCACAGGAATGCAAGCTCTGCGCCACAAAGCACGCCACGCAGAATCAGAAACTCACGGCAAAAAGACCGCCGCGACCGACGTGCACGCCGCTGTCCGCGGAGGCCTTGCCGTCGCTGCTCGCATCGACGATGAAGAGCACGACGCTGGTCGCCAGCAGCGCACCACCGGCGATGTACCCGACGACGGACATCGTGGCGAGGCTATCGAGGTTTTCCCGGCGACCTGCGTCGTAGTCGCTGACGTAGAGGACGTTCGCGACGGCCCCGCCGATGAGCGCGGCGGCACCGACGCCACCCGTGACCCACTGCCACGGACCGACGCCGCCGCCGCTCGCCCCTTGAACGCTCGCTTTCCGTAGGTTGGAGATATTGTCCCCATCAAGGCGTCCGATCGCTTCGCGGCTTGGGCCGGCCGTTCCCATGTCTTGACGACCGAGCTCGACCTTCCCTATCGCGGCCCGCATGACGGCGGCTCCTTGGAAACCGGCGGCCTGGCTCACGGCGGTCACGAGACTAGACGCATCGCCCTCGGCGGGGGCCACGAGGACGAGGCCGCCGGTCGCGAAGTCCCCCCGGGCGCCGAGCATCGCGCGGACCGGGATGATGACCGAGATGCCCTTGTCGGAGATCGACACATTCTGAAGCCACGACACGCGATTACCGCAGCGTACTTGGATCTGATGGTCGGCCTGAGGCAAGCGCACGGGCCCGGCCAGCGGCAAATTCGCATAGCGGACTCCGTTGACGAAGAGCTGGCAGTCGCCGCTGCGCTCGAACTCTACCGGGTGGACGCTCAAAGAGAGGCTGCCCGACTTCTCGCGCACGAGCTTATGGGCCGCATCCCAAGCCGCCACGACGTTCGGTGGGTGGTCGGACGTCGTGATATTGAGCGCGGAGAAGCGGCGCACAAAACGCTCGAGCTCAGCGGCGGCCTTGTCCTCGGCGCCCTGCATCGCGAGGGCGTTCTTGTAGCGCAAGGCGGCCATATCGGCCAGGCGCCCAAGGATATCCGCGTGGGTCGCCAGCGCATCGGGCTCGCTGAAGGCGAACTCCAGGGCCCGCGCGAAGTGCCCCTCGGCCGCGGCGAAGCTCGCGTTGTAGTGGGCCGCGGTGCCCGACTTCATGTCGTTGTCCAGAGCTCGCACGTCGGCGGCCCGGCCAGCATCGAACAGACGCGGGTAGGCTGCACCGAGACGAGCCCTTGAGATCGCCGGTGCCACCGTCTTGACCCACTTCTGCGCGTCACCGTGGGCGGTCTCGACGAGAGACCCAAGCGGCGGGTCGGGTGTCACGAACAAGAAAAAGCGACCACCATCGTCGCCCTCATCACCCGCATGCGCGGCGCCTGAGAGCAATGAAATACATAGAATAACCTGAAGTAGACGCACGACCGACCTGCCTGCAATGTGTTCTCGCCCGTTTAGTGCGGGTCTGGCTCAATTCGAAGCGAAGACCGTTCATCCGCCGGGCATGGACTTAGTACAAACAACTTTGCGGTCGTTGTCAACGCGACCATCAACGGCAAGGCCGAAACCGCAATACTTTACAACAACGCAAAAGGAGCCTGTCGAATGGGCGCTACGCCCCGACCACCGCGGACCTAGGTATTGCCGAAGCCTCGGGGTGCGAGCCGGCTGGGGCTAGGGTTGTAGCCGCTGAATATTCTGACGCGCGATGGCCACGAAGTCCTGCTCGGTCGCGAGCTCGCCGGCGACCTCCACGTAGCGATTCCAAGTCTCAAGCGCCTTCGGCTGCTTTTTGTCGTCTTCGTAGGCGAAGGCCAGATTGAAGAGGGCCTGCGGATACTTCGGCCGGATCTCGAGGGCTTTTTCGTACGCGACAATCTCGCTCGCGACGTCCCCGAGCTTATTGTGCGCGATCCCGAGGTTATACCAACCCTTATAGTATCCCGGCGCCAGCGCGACGGTCTTCTCGAACGCCGCCTTCTCCTCGCCCCAGACAGCCGTCCGGGCCTCGTCATTCGTCTCCGCGTCGCCCGTCCGCCCATAAGCGATACCCAGGTTAAACCACGCGTCCGCCATCTCGGGGCTGATGCTAATCGCCCGCTTATAGGTCTGAATGGCGCGTGGGAGCTTGCCCGTGCGTGCGCGTAAGATCCCAAGGTTCACGAGCGCGTCGACGGCGCGTGGCGCGACCTCTTCAAGGCGCTCGTACGTGGCCACGGCGTCCTCTAGAAGAGAGGCGTCCTCGTAGGCAATCGCCAGATTATATAAGGCTTTTTCGTATCGCGGATCGAGCTCGACGGCCTTCTTGTAGGCATCGATCTCCTTTCGATAACGGGACTGTCGACCGTAGGCGACGCCGAGATTGTACCAAGCCTCTTTATAGTCGGCCTTCAGGCGAACGCAGGACTCGAAGGCCTCAACGGCTTTGTCGAACATTCGGCCGTTGAAGTAGTCGTTGCCGAGCTTGAAGTACTCTTCCCAGTCACCCGCATCCTCAGCGACCGCGTCATCCGCGCGCGCCATGTGAGACGCCCCGAGCGAAGCCACGGCGAAACCGACAACGATCGCTGCACCCGAAAAGAAGGCTCTTCTGACCGACATCATCCAACCACCCTGTGTTGTTCCGACAGCCCCGTCACGCGGCGTCATCGAACATCCTTCAGTTGCTACCTACCATCGGACCGGCCTTGACCAGAAATCAAATCCAGATCGCGCCCGGCGACTATACCCGGCATACTTTGGCGACGCGCATCGAAAAGTCAACGCTCTGCCTCATGCGGGTCCATTACGCCATCACGCTTGACCGCGACGACCCCCATGCGTCATGAAACGCGCATGCAAGATGTTGATTCCCCATCAGGCTCTCGCGGCGACCCGAGCCACATCACAACTCGAGCCGCGATCGCGTGCGTCCTCTTTGTCGTCGTCGGTGCCGCCTCAGGCTGCAAACCGAGTGATGAGCCACCCCGGCAAGACAAGCGTGAGAGCGCCGAGAGCGCCGGCCCGGTCACCTTAGATCGTCGCGGCCGTCCCCTGCCGCCGACGGCGTCCGATTTCGATACGCCACCGCCGCGCATTCCGACCTTGACCGACCCGACGCCCGATCCGAGCGGTCCGAGCGACGGCGACGTGATCGCCGAGGATGTCACCGAGGCCCCTCAATCGGAGGTCGACGCGCTCCTAAAACCTGTGTCCCGCGACATGGAGGACAAGGCCCGGGCATCGAATACCGTGGGCCTGAAAAGGCACCGCAAACAAGATCTCCGCGGCGCCGTGAGCAGCTATCAAGAGGCCCTTCAGGCGTGGCCCGGGCACATCCTAGCGCGCTATAACCTCGCATGCGCGCTCTCGTTGCTCGGCGATAGTGACGCGGCGATCGTCGAGCTGCAGCGGCTGTACGACATGAATGAGGCCGGCGCTGACGCTGAAGAGTCCCTCGCGAAGGCTCGCATTGACGCGGACCTGACCTCCCTGCACAAGGACCCACGATTCCGCAAAATCACGCTGAGCACCGAGATCGTCGTGACCTTCGCGCGCGGTGATGCGACGGCTGAGGCGGACGCACGGAGAGCCCATAGCGCTCTCAGCAACGCCCACTGGCCCGCGAAACTCGCCGGCGAAGACGCCCTCGACAGCGCCGCCGGCCCAGTCGTTGAGGCGTTAGAGTCGGATATGGTCGCGGCCAAAGCCGTGACTGAGATCGGCCGCCTCGCGGGCATGACGCGCGTCGTGCTCGTCCCAAGGATGGCCGGCGCTAGCATCCGCATCGTGTACCCGGGCGCCGCCGCGCCTGCCCCGGAGGACGTCGCCTCAATTGACGACCCGGTGCCATCACCGACTCCTGTAGACAATGATCCCGACGGCACCAGCGTTGATTCCTGGTTTGGACCGCGGCTGACGGCCACGCACGATGGCAAGACTCACCAGCTGCAACTCAAAGCAACTGGCTTCTTTGAGTGGCGTATCACCGACGCGTCCGGGCGCCTCGAGGTGCGCCTTGGCCGGTATCGCGCGACCAACGCGGCGATCGCCTTCACGTTCCGCAGGACCGTCACGACGCCGACCGAGGGCGACGACCAGCCCGACATCGCGGTGGACGAGGATCTAACCGTCGAGCACGCTGTCGCGGCCAGCTCCAGCGCCCTCTCTCTCGACGGCCTGAGCTTTCACCGCTAGCGAGGGACCTTTGACGGGTCTCCGACACCCTTGACGCGGCGCGTTACGCGTGTCTAGTTCTCGTGCGTTGATGGCGCCCAGATGGGCCATATGCGGGGCGCACAAGGTCCGCTGGCCCGGCCCGCGTGCAGCGCGGACAAAACTTCGAACGAGGATGACCCAGTCCATGTCCACGCAAGCCGACTCTCACCCTAGCCCCGTCCGCACCGGCGCAGCACGCGCCGCGCTCCTCACGGAGGCCAGAGAGACGGGCGTCGACGTCTTCATCGTCGGCGGCGGGATCACCGGCGCCGGCACCGCCCGCGACGCCGCGCTGCGTGGCCTTCGCGTGATGGTCATCGACGCAGGCGACTGGGCCCAAGGCACCTCGAGCCGCTCCTCCAAGCTTATCCACGGCGGCCTCAGATACTTGGAGAACATGCAATTCGGTCTCGTCATGGAGGGCACACGCGAGCGCTACCGCCAGGCCAAGCTCAACGCCCACCTCGTCGAGCCCCTCGCGTTCGTGATGCCCATCTATAAGGGCGGGCGCCACAGCCTCTTCAAGATCAACCTAGGCTTGTGGCTCTACGATATCCTCTCGCTCTTCCGCGCCCACAAGCTCCACAAGAGGCTGAACGCCAAGAACACCATCGCTCGGACCGGCCCCTTGAGAGCCGACGGGTTGGTAGGATCCGTGCACTACTTTGACTGCCGCGGCGACGACGCGCGCCTGACCCTCGCGAATATCTTGGACGCTGAGCGCCACGGTGCTTTCACGTCCAACTACACCCGCTTTGAGGAGCCAGTCCTCGACGCCAATGGCGCCGTCAGCCACGCGCGCGTTCGCGATACGCTGTCCGGCGAGCGCTATGATATCCCATGCCTTCAGATCGCCGTCGCCGCGGGTCCGTGGACGGACACGCTGGCCGCCAAGCTTGGGCACCCGGCGCGCCTACGCCCCACGCGCGGTGTCCACCTCGTCTTTGACCGCGCGCGCTTGCCGGTCGACGTCGCAGTGGCGATGACCTCGGTGGATGACGGCCGTGTGGTGTTCGCCATCCCCTTTGGGAATACGGCGTACCTTGGGACGACCGACACGGACTACGACGGCACCGCCGATGAGGTCGCCGCGACACCCGACGACGTGACCTATCTCTTAAAGACCGCGAACCACTTCTTTCCGGGGTGTCACCTCGCCCCAGGCGACGTCCGCAGCACGTGGGCGGCGCTCAGGCCCCTCGTGAAGAGTGAAGCCGAGACGGCCTACAAGACCAGCCGAGAGCACGAAATCTGGCATGATCCCAAAGGGATCAGCACCATCGCAGGGGGAAAGCTCACGACCTACCGCGCGATGGCCGAAGAGTTTTTGGACGAGATCCTAGGCGAACTCAAAAAACGCGACCAGCGGCCCTCCGTCAGCAAATGCAACACGCACCGCCAGCCCCTCGATCCGACCGCGGCGGCGGCCTTGACCGCCGTCGGCGACACGATCGCGCTCGCCGCCCGCGGCCAGGGCTCCCTCGCGCTGTTGGTACGGATCCGCCTCGCCGACCACCCGAACGAGGCGGAGCTCATCCACCCGGACCTGCCCTGGACCTACGCCCAGGTGGCCGTCGCGACCCTGCACGAGCAGGCGCAGACCGTTGAAGATATTCTCGTGCGCCGGTTTCAGGTCTTCTTCCGGGCTGCCGACCAGGGCCTCGCTTGCGCGCCGCGCGTCGCCGCGCTCATGGCGACCTGTCTCGGGCACGACGACGCTTGGGCAGAGGCCCAGGTCACGTTGTTTCAGGCCTACATCGACCGGCACATGCGCTGCGTCGGACCCCTCCAGGGAACTGCGCTCGCACCAACAGCCAAGATCGGTTAGCCTAAACCTGCTTGCCCGTCAGGAGGGGCCCTCATGACACGACTATTCGCCATGCCGATCCTGCTTTGTACGCTCTTCGCGACGCAAGGCGCCTGTGACAAGAACTGCGAGAAGCTGCGCGCGCGCGTCTGCGATGACCCGCAGTATCTCAAGGACAATAAGCGTCACTGCGAGATGATGGAGCAAGTTGAGCGTTTCGAGAGCCTCTCAGGCGACACCTGTAAGGGCATCCTTGACCACCTCTCAGAACGATAGCGCGAGGCCTCTAACTTGAAGGCCAACCCAAACGAGAGCCTCGTCGACACGCTGCTCCTCACGGGCCTCGTCGGCATGATCCTGCTTCAGTTTCTGCCGCAGCTGCGCCCTGAACCGCCGACTCTGCCCGTCACGCCACCTGGCCCATCCGTGGCCGAGGTGCGCCGCATCGAAGAGAGGGGCATGGTGCTGGACGCCAGCGCCGACTTCAGCCGCGACACGCAAGGGGCCATCGATCCCGACGGGCGTGCGACCAACCCGCGCACAGTCCTCGAAGACGCTCGCGTCGCGCTCGTTCCGCCTCACGCGGTCCCTGAGCTCAAGATGGTCTGGGCGGCGGTCGCCGTCTCCCTACAGCAGGATCGCCTCGCGACGGAGGCCCTCGGCGAGCTCGCGCGCGTCCCTGAGAACCTCAAAGCGCATGGGCCCCGCCTCGACACGCTGACTCGCTTGGCCCAGGGTCAGGCTGCGAAGGACCTCCCGACCCTCGTCGCGTGGTTCAAGTCCCTCGGCGCGACGGACTGGCTCGGGGAACGCCTGAAGGCCCGCCAGGCAGCCAATGCGGGGGACGTGATGGGGGCCGAGGCCGCCGTCTCCGCGGCCCGAGACATCGCCCGCCGCTTCGTGAACGCTCATCTCACCGTCATCGGGCTGCAACTCGGCCTGATGTTGCTCGGCCTCATCACCCTCGTCGTCTTCCCGCTCTTCGTCCGCCAACGCCTCGCCTCCCGCGGGATGCGGGGTCTACACGGGCTCACCTCCCCCTTTCGGCTGGATCGGTCCCGGCGCGTCCTCATCGGCTGGTGGCTCTTCACCTGGATCGCTCAGTTCTTTTTAGCGCGGACCCTCGCCGGGATCGGGGCAGAGGGAACCGCAAAGGCGGCCCTCCAGCTCGTCGCGACCCTCGTCAACGGCGCCATCGCCGTCGCCGTGATCGTCTATTGGGGCCGCACCGAGGCTGATGGCGGGCTCTGGGCGGCGCTGCGCCTCCGGCGACAAGACGCGCCCTTGGGCCTCGGCGGTCTCGCCTTGTGGTTCCTGCCCGCCGCGGGGTTCGCCGTGGTGGCCGCGCAGATGGCCGCCTACATGAGCTCCCTCGTCTTCCAACAACCCGAGCAGTTCCAACAGACGGTCCAGCTCCTCATGGCAAGCGACGACACGCTTAGCTTGCTACTCATAGGATTAGGCGCCATCGTCTTTGCCCCTCTCGGCGAGGAGATCCTCTTCCGCGGCTTTCTCTACCGCAACTTCCGCGACTCGATGAGCCGACCCCTCGCCATCGTCTTGTCAGGGGTCATCTTCGGCCTCGTCCACATGCATCCGGGTTACTTCATCCCGCTGACCGGCATCGGGATCGCGCTCGCGCTGCTCTACGAATGGACTGGATCGCTTTGGGTGCCCGTCTTGGCGCACGCAGCCTTTAACGCGGTCACGCTGGTACAGGTCCATGTCACCTACCACTTCTGATTCGCCCAGCGCCCCCTCGCGCCCGGACGAGCCCTTCACGATGTTCCTGCCGGTGACGTCCTCGACCGGCGCGCTTCGCGTCGCCTGGGATGCGCGCCCCGGGTCCGCGTTTCGAGTGTGGGTGCTGCTGCGCGATCCGGTGGATCTGACGCCAGACGATCTCCACCCCCAGCGCCTCTTGCCCTACCTCCTAAGGGTCCCTGTGCCGACCGCGGCCACCAGCGCGACCGTCCACGTCCCCGTCGGCAGACCCCTTGGGATATGCGTCGTGGGACGCGATGAGCGGGACGCGCCACAGAGCTTCATTCCCAACGAGGTCGCGGACATCGCGCTCGACGTCGATCCCCCGCCGGCCGCACAGCGCCCCCCACCGGACGCGGCTGTGCCCGAGCGACCCCCAAACGCCGAGGCGCCGGACACCGCGTTCGTCTTGGCCCAAGGCTCGTCACACGAGGCGATGGCGGCGATGGCCGCACGAATGGCGGCCACGGGACCTAGCCCCTCACCGGCGGCCCCCGGCCCAACCGGCTTCGGGTTGCGCCAACAGTGGTACCTCGCGCGCCTGGAATTCGATGCCGGCCCCCCGTCGTCTCCGCGGGTGGTCATCCAGCGCCCAACCTTCATCGGCCCGGCCGAACTGGCCGCATGGGCCGAGACCCTGCCTGATGACGCGAAGGCCCTCCCCGCCGGCTGCGACGGCCTCGTAGATGCCACCACCCCCGAGGACGCCATGGCATTTTTTGTGGTGCTCCAAGGACCGTGCCCGTGGCGTCCCATCCCGCTGGCGCCCGCCTCTCCTCCCTTCGAGCGCATCGACGCGCCGTATGTGCTCGGTGACGCCCGCGGCCGACTCGCCGCTATCGAGGCCCGCAACTCCGCCGCCTCGCCGGCCTTCTTCGATATCCTCACCGCCGCCCGCCGAGGCCTCCCATGACCGCGCCAGATACCCTCAATGAGATCCTCATTCCGTCCACCAGGACCCCACTCTTCGGGATGATCGCCGCCCTCGGCGCGGCCTTTGCCATCGCGCTCGTCGCCATCCTGCTCTCGGACGCGTCCCTGACCGACGGCATGCGCACGACGGCGATCGGGCTCGGGGGCCTCTGGGCCTTGGGTTTCGCCCTTATGGCGCGCCGACTCTTCGCGGCTCGTACTGGCCTGCTCGTCGACCACGATCAAGCGCGTCTCGGGTTCTGCATTAGCCAGGCGCGCGACCTCTGGTGGGTCTCTCTCGCCCGCATCGCCGAGATCAGGGGCCAAGCCATCGCGCTCTCAGGCCAGACCGCAATTGAGACCTGGATCTGCCAGGTGCGCCTTAAAAACCAGGTTCAGATCGTGGTCGTGGAGAGCGGGGCACGGGAGTTCATCGACTTCATCGTCGAGGGGCTCGTCGCCAAGCTCAAGCTGCCGCCCCCGCCCGAGGCCGACCACGCCCCGTGGACCTACGAGACCACAGCGACGACCATCGCCGTCTCGCGCGGCGGCGCTCTGCAGGGCGTCGTGCTTACCTTCGGCCTCGCTCTAGCCCTCACGGGCATCCTAGCCTTCGGTCAGCTCGGCATGGATCCCATCGTCGGCTTCATCCTCGGGCCGCTGCTCTTGGCGCTGGGCCTCGTGCTGCTGACGACGGCCGCCGTGAAGCGCTTCGCCAAAGAAAATCTGCGTCACGACGGCTACTATTGGTACCACCACTTCTCCGTGGGAAAGTTCGTCTGGAACGCGCGCAAGGTCAAAGCCAAGACACCGATCTGGCGCATTACCCTCCTCGGCGCTCGCGGTGGATACTTGGAGCTCAAAGGTGATGACGGATCCATCATTATCGGAGCCAGCGCTAGGGCTATGTCGCACGCCAGCATCGACACCCTCAGCCGGCTGCCGGACTTTTTCCACGCTAGGTGAGGCCATCCCCGCCTACCCTGGCCCAATCAGGCGAGACGACCATGTCCGAGACGATCCTCATCACGATCCCCTTTAGCCACTTCTGCGAGAAGAGCCGCTGGATGCTCGACCTCACCGGGATCCCCTACCGGGAGGACGGGCATCTCCCGGTCTTGCACCGCCGCGCGACGCGCCGCTTTGGCGGTTCGAGTGTCCCTCTGCTCGCGACTGAGGGGCAGGTCCTCAAAGATTCCTCGGACATCGCGGCCTGGGTTGACAGCCACCACCGCATCATCCCGACCTCACCGGATCAACGCGCCGACGCCTTGGCGCTTGAGGACGGCTTCGACACCGTCCTCGGGCCCCATCTGCGGCGCGTCATGTATTTTCACCTCCTCAAATCTAAGCCCGCGCTCTTGGCGATGCTGGCGACCTGCCCAAAGTCTCAGGCTCGGCTGGCGCGGTTCATCATGCCCGTCTTCAAGCGGTTCCTGCGGTGGTCGATGAAGCTGACCTCAGACGGCACCGAGCGCTCGCTGGCGAAGGTCCGCGCTACATTTGACGCGGTCTCAAGTCGCCTCGCTGACGCGCGCCCCTACCTCGGCGGCGATACGCTCACGGTCGCCGACCTGACCTTTGCGGCCTTGGCTTCCCCAATCTTGATGCCCCCCGAGCATCCGATCGCGTGGCCCGACGACGCCGTGCTACCACCGGCGGTGATCGCCCTCCGCGCCGAGTTAAGACAGACGCCCGCCGGAGCCTTCTGCATGCGTCTCTACCGCGACCATCGACGGACCTCTGCCGCCAGCCCCGGCGTCGGCGCCTAAGGCGTTCCGAGCTCCCGCTCCAGCTCGCGCCGCGTCCAGGCGTCATCGATCGACTCGATAACCCGCCGCGCGCCTTCCTTATCGCCCGAGCCGGCCAGCAGCTGTACGAGATGGGTCCGGGCCTCATCAGAGCGCGTCGCGGCCTCCTGCAGCAGAGCCCGCGCCTCGCCCTTCTTGCCGAGGCGCCACTTGATAGGCGCTAGCCCCACCCGCACGGCGTCCGCGTCGGCGGTGGCTACAGGTAGGACCGCCTCAAGGAGGCTCTCAGCCTCTATCAGCTGGCCGGTCATGCCATATGCGGCCGCGCGCAGGAGGTCCGAGGCCGTCGAGCGCCCCGCATCATCGGCAGCGTCAAGCGCGGACAGCGCGCCCGGCCCATCACCCGTCGCGATCAGCACCTCCGCACGCTCAAGGGGCTGGCCCAGCCTTCGCTGTGCCCCCCGCCGCCGAAACCGTGACGCGACGAAGAGCGCCTCGCCCGGGACCCCGTCCTCGTGGACACTGACGGCGGGGGCCAGCGAGCGCAGCAGCTCATGCACGAAGGCGATGCGCACACGGCCGATACCGACGCCTGGTGGATGGCGATCGAGGATGGCGAGATCGACGACCAACGTGTCCCGACAGCGGGCCCACAGCGGTCTCAAGGCCGATCCAACGAGCGCCTCGTGCTCCATATCGGCGCCCGCTTTCGTGGGCGACGCCTCCGACCCGGCGCGGGTGTTGAGGGTCCCCGAGCAGATGACGATGTCGGCCATGGGCCCACCGCCGAGGGCATTGGCGCACACAAAGTCTGCGTCAGTATCGTGTCGAAAAGCCGCCGCGGCCCGACTCACATGGTGCTGCAACATATCCTCGCCGCGGTAGGCGCCCCGAAAGCCCCCCGCACGAAGGAGCCCAAGGAGCCGACCTTCGCCGCAACCCGCGTCAAGCACGTCTCCGAGGGCCGATAATGGTTGCAGCTGCTCGCAGATCGCCCCCATCCGCAGATGATGGGCTGCCTCGCTCTCCCAGCCCACGCGGCGCGCTGGGGTGCCAGCACCCGCGAGATCGCCATAGAATCGTTCGAGAGATCTGAGGAGGACGTCATCGTTCGGCAAGCTCATAGCGACTCCGTGGGACTTGCGGGGTGAGGGTTTACGCCACCTAGAGCAGCGGGGACATGAGCCCCGCGCAGGCATACAGCAGGCGACGCCCATAGGATAGATCCCGCGCCCACGTCGGCGGAAGCTGGGTCGCGCCCTCAAGGTCGCCGCGGTACATCGTCTCAAGCGCCTTCACGGTCTTGGAGTCGTACACAAACGCTGTGAGCTCATAGTTTAACTGGAAGCTGCGGATGTCCATGTTGGTGCTGCCGATGACGGCCACCCAGTCGTCCACTAGGATCGTCTTCGCGTGCAGGAATCCTGCGTTGTACTCGTAGATCCGAACACCGGCGTCGAGCAGCTCGCCGAAGTGGTGGCGCGACGCGAGGTCGACGAGGCGGCTATCGCCTTTGCGCGGCACGAGGACGCGGACATCTTGCCCGGACAGCGAGGCGCTTATGAGCGCGTTCTTCATGATCCCATCCGGGACAAAATAGGGGCTCGTGATCCAGATCCGCCGGTTAGCCCTCGCCGTCGCGAGCACAAAGAGCTGGTGGATGACAGCCCACGAGCGATCTGGCCCGGACGCCACCACCTGGACGACGGCATCGCCTTCTGGGTCGCCAAACTCAGGGAAATACGACTCATCGTCGAGGAGCTCGGTCGTCGTCGCGAGCCAGTCCTCGACGAAGGTCTTTTGCAGGTCAATGACCGCCGGTCCGCGAATCGCGACGTGGGTGTCGCGCCATGCGCCGACCGTCGGGTCGAGCCCAAGGTACTCCCGGCCAATATTGATGCCGCCGGTAAAGCCGACGCGACCGTCCACGACGACGTTCTTGCGATGGTTTCGAAAGTTCACCCGGTCGCGACGGCGCAGAGGCCCAATCCGTATCGGGCCGTAGTATCCGACGTGCCCACCAGCCTCGACGAGAGATGTCCAGAAATTGTGGGGGAGGCTAAAGGAGCCTATCGCGTCGCAGAGCACGCGCACCTCAATCCCGTCCCGCGCTCTGGATGCGAGATGGTCGCGTAGGGCAACGCCCGTCTGATCCGGTTGGATAATGTAGAACTGGACGTGGACGTGGTGTGTCGCGGCGTCGACGGCCTGCCGCATCGCGAGATAGGTCTCGCGCGCGTCGATCAACAGCTGAACATCGTTGCCCGTGCAGGCCCGCGCACGGGCCGCCCTCTCTGCCAGCTGCACCATGACCCGCGTGCGCTCATCAAGGGCCAGGACTTCTCCACCGCGGGCCTTTCGACCCACCTGCCACCGCGCGAACACTGCGCGGGTGCGGGTGGCGACGCGCCGGCTTACGCGGACGCGGCGTACGGTGCGAGAGAAGCCGAAGACGAGGTAGAGCAACGCCCCCACCACCGGCAAGAAGACGACGCCCATAATCCAAGCCAGCGTCGCCTGCGGCTCGCGCCTCTCCATCAGCACGAAACCGAGGACGACCACGATCTGCATGACGGCGAGGCCGATGATGATAAGTGGGGTCTCCATGGGCGACACCCTACCCCTGTTCGACGCTGCGCGCGAGGCGCACGGCGAGCGAGGTCAGCGCGTGATCGCGTCGGGGACGACGGCGACGACGACCTGGTTTCGGCCGCCATCTTTGGCCTGAAACAGGGCCCGATCGGCCTCGCGGATTCCGCGACGCACCGCGAGGGGGGTCAGCGGCAGGGGCCCCTTCTTGAGCACGGCGAGGCCAACGCTGATGGTCACAACGCCGACGGGCGGGTTGCCTCGGTGCTCGAGCCCAAGCTGCTCGACCCCGCGGCGTAGAGACTCGGCGAAGCGCGCGGCCTCCTGTTCGCTGAGGCCGTCCACGAGGGCCACGAACTCCTCGCCTCCGAATCGGAAGACGCCACGATTCGGATCGCTCCCAACACCGCGCACGACGCGGTCGAGAACCCTCGCCACGTCTCGAAGCGCATCATCTCCTTGCAGATGCAAGTAGATGTCATTGTAGGCCTTAAAATGGTCGATATCGACCAAGATGATGGCCAAAGGCTGGGGCGATCCAGCGAATGATGCACACAGCGCGTCAGTCGCCTCCGCCAAGAGGTGCCTGTTGCCGACGCCTGTGAGCGGATCGCGCCGAACCGCGGCGTGCAGGGCCTGATTCAACCGCAAGGACTCTGCGGCCTGAAGGGCGTTGCGCCTGTGCAACGCCGAGATCCGCTCGGCGACGATTAAGCGCAAGAAGAGCTCGTGGGAGTCAACCGGCTTGACCAGATAGTCATCGACCCCTGTGCGAATCGCCTCGACCCGGCTCTCTCGCGATGACAGCACAGTGAGCAGTATAATGTACGTATAGGGCAGGTTCGGCTTTCGGTTGTGGAGGGCGCGGATCGCCCGACACAGCTCGAGGCCATCCATTTGATCCATCACCCAATCCGAGATGACGACGTCAAATGACTGCTCCTGCAATAATTCCCACGCGATCTCCGCGGAGAGCGCAAACTCGGCCGCGTAGCCAAGGCGTTCAAGCTTCTTGCGCGCGATGAGGCATGAGATCTCATCATCATCGACAACTAGGATACGTATCGACACCCGTGGCTCCCGCCTATGTGCGTTTTAAAATTCATCCCCGTCCTCGTATGACGCTCGCGACGGTGCACTACCATCGCAAGCTAGACGAAAACGCACGTGCTTCACAAGATTTGAGGTTTAGCTTTCGTCGGCGCGTGGTTGAAGGCTCGGCCGCCCTCGCCCGGGTATACGCTATCCACCCGGTCTTTCCCTAGGGCGGTCGCAAAGTCGCGGCCACGCGAATAAGCTCGCCGGCTTGGGTGATGACCTTGTAGGGGTGGGTCTTGTACCCACCCTGCTTTTCTCGCGTGTATTCAGTCGATTACATCCGAAACTTTCGGGCCGGCACAAGACCGGCCCCTACATCGGTATCACTCCAAATGCGGACTTTGCGATCGCCCTGGGTCTTTTCCCGCTGTCCCGTTGACGCGTCGGGATACGTGCGCGAGAGTTGGCGAGACTCATGGCGTACAGAGCGCCCTCACTTCCAAGCCAAAGGGTCCTCACACATGGCGACGTTCGCTCCCAATTTCCTCCAAGGCCAGGTCGCGTTCGTCACGGGCGGCGGCAGCGGGATCGGCCGCGGGATCGTCAAGGCGCTGCTCCAGCACGGCGCCCATGTCGCCATCATGAGCCGCAACGAGGAAAAGCTCACCCTCGCTGCCAAAGAGCTGGAGGCCGAGACCGGCGGCCAGTGTCTCGCCGTCCGGGGCGACGTGCGCGAGCCCGACGAGATCGCGGCGGCCGTGGATGCCACCCTCGCCCGCTTTGGGCGCATCGACCTCGCGGTCAATAACGCCGCCGGAAACTTCTTAGCGCCGGCCGCCGCGCTCACCCCCAAGGGCTTCGCCACCGTGCACGCGATCGACACCCTCGGGACCTTCAATGTCTCCAAGGCCGTCTTCGAGCGCTGGATGCAAAAGAACGGCGGCTGCATTCTCAATATCTCCGCGACGTTGCAATATACGGGCGTCCCCTTCCAGGTACACGCCGGCAGCGCCAAGGCCGCCATTGACGCGATGACGCGCCACCTCGCCGTCGAGTGGGGCCCCCTTGGGATCCGCGTGAACGCCATCGCGCCGGGCCCCATCGATGACACCGAGGGCATGTCGCGGCTCGCCCCCGGCGGCTTGAAGGCCCGGTTGGAAAAACAGATCCCTCTCCGCCGCTTTGGCCGCACGGATGAGATCGCCGACTGCGCGCTCTTTCTGGCCTCTGACGCCGCACGCTGGGTCACAGGCGCCGTGTTCGTAGTCGACGGCGGCGCCTGGCTCACAGGAATGCCTCTCTCGGACGCCTGATCCCCTCTCGGCGTTTGAACGCGCAGGTCGAGGCTGCTAAGCTCCGGTCAAGCGCGGGAAGAGCACACCCCGCTGCGTGGTTGAAGAGACTACGATGAATCGACCTCCCAAAGGAGACACCCTTATGTTCCGTCCCCTCTCCTCCCGCCGCGGCCGCACCGCTGTCGGCCTCTCGCTTACCGTCTCGTTTGTCCTCACCAGCGCAATCCCAGCGATGGCCGAGTGGGGCGAGAGCCAAAACCGCGCCACGCAGCTGATGAGCGACAAGGATTACTCCGGCGCCGAGGCTGCCGTCATTGAGGCCATCGGAGAGGCCGCCAACTTCGAAGCCGACGACGATCGCATGCTCTCCTCTCTCGTGCTCCTGAGCGACATCTATCGCCAGACGCGCCAGTGGGCCGCCGCCGCGCAGCAGCTCGAGAACGTCGTAGCCGCTTACGAACGCCGCAGCATCGCGCAGAGCGAAGAGGCCAGCAACGTCTACAATAAGCTCGGCGTCATCTACGCGCAGATGAAGGACGAGACGAAATCGTTGGACGCCCTAGAGAAGTCTCTGGCCATCAAACGGAAGAAATTCAAACAGAACGCGGCCAGCATCGCCATCGTGGTGACGAACCTCGCCGAGCTCTACCGCCGCAAGGGTGATTGGGCGAAGGCCGAAAAACTCCACCTCGAGGCCATCAGCGACAAGGAATTCGAGCTCGGCCCAGAGCACCCGACCCTCATCGCGTCGCTCAACGACCTCGCCCTCGTGTTCCGCGACGAGAAGAAGCTCGATGAGGCTATCCCCTATCTCGAGCGCGCCATGACCCTTGCCCGCGCGGGCACCCACGACGGCCACCGCGCCGAGCTCGCGACCACTATCCACAACATGGCCGAGATATACGCGGGAAAGGGCAAAAAAGAGGAGTCCCTCAAGCTCTACGAGGAGGCCCTCAAGATTCGTCGCGAGACCCTGACAAGCACCCACCCACACGTGGCAGAGACCTTGAATTCGTTCGCCAATCTGCTCGTCAGCATGAAACGCGCTGACGAGGCGCTGCCTCTCTTTGACGAGGCGATCCAGATCCGCAAAGCCGAGTACGGCGCCTCCGATAACCGCACGCTCTCCGCGATGAGCAACAAGGCGATGGCCTTCGACCGCCTTGGCAAAAAAGCCGAGGCCGATGCGCTGCGCAAAGATGTCAAGGCCGTCCGCGAGAAGCGCTAGTCTGTCCAAGGGGGCGTCAACAGATGAATCAACGGCTATTTGTGGCCTTGGAGTTGCCAGAGTCCATTCGCGAGGAGCTCCTGTCTATCGCGAGTGGGGTCCCGGGCGCGTATTGGTCCGAAGAGGACCAACTCCATCTCACCCTGCGCTTTCTAGGCGACGTTGATGGGGTCCGAAAGGGCAACCTCATCAGCCAGCTCGAGCGCCTGCGCGTCGAGCGCTTCGATCTCCAGCTCTCGACGCTGGGCTTCTTCCCGCTGCGTAAGACTCCAGAATCATTATGGATTGGCGTCAGCAAGAGCGCCGATCTAGACGCCCTGCAGACGCGGGTCGACAGCACCGCGACGCGCCTCGGCATTGACCGAGACCGGCGCAAGTGGGCGCCACACGTCACCCTCGCCCGCCTCGACGGGGCACCCGAGTCCCGCCTCATCAGCTTCGCCACTGACAACGCCCTCTTTCGGACGTCCGTCTTTCAACCGACGGTCATGACCCTCTTTTCCAGCCACCGCCGGATCTGGGGCTCGGAGTACCAGCGAGAGGCCGTCTTTCCCCTGCGCGCCCCTACGATGACCGCTGAGCCATCGCCCGATCACTAGCCCTCGCCACGGGACGGCTCACGGGACCCAGAAGAGGTCAGCCTCACGCGTAGGGAAAGGCGCGTCCGCGGCGCGCGCGTGCACATCCGCGAGAGTCGCGAGGGGCATGACGATGAGATGAGAGGCCGCGCCGATCCTCGAGGGGACTCCAAGCGCGCGCGTAATGTGGCCCGAACCGGCGCACACGACCACGTGTGCTTTGTCCTCCAATAATCGGATGACGTTGGCGGCCATCACCTCGTCCCACACGAGCTGCGCCCGGTAGAGACGCTCCATGCCACCGGGGCCAACAGCGTGGCCATGCCCGTGTCCCGCCATCGACGACATTTGCTGTTCGAACCATGACTGATGTTCAGGCGTACCTGTGTCGAGTCTAGGCAGAAGCGCCATCTGAGCGGCGTCGAGAGTCTCGCCCCGCGCGATCGCCCGCGCCAGTCCTGGCTCTGCATTGATGGGCTCGATCGCGATCCGGGCCGCGCGCAGGGTCTCGAAAAATGGCACATAGGCGGCGAACGAGTGCCCCCAGACATCATCCCAGGCTACGGCGGCCCGCAGCCGCTCGACGTCTTCGAATCCGGCGAGCCAGGCCGTCAAGGCACCTCTGGCGCTTGCCGGTAGCCACTCAACGGCGGCCACTGTTCTGCCGCCGTGGTGCCGCGCCAAAGCCATCACGAGCGCCGCCTGAAGGCGATGGTGCGCCGGCTCGCCGTGCGCCTCGGCGACAAACACGACCTCGACTGCCCCAAGGCGCTCATACACCACGGCGTCGGCGACCTCTCGACCGGTCATCGCGTCCACAAAGGTCCCCGGGAGGTCGGGCGCGACATCGGGTTGGCCCCACGGGAGAGCCGCCGGACTTGACGCGCACGCAGCCATCCCGCCGAGCGAGAACGCCACGAGCGCAGCTAGCCCGAGGGCGGGCGACCTCATTCGCTGAACACGATCTGACCAGCCTTCCGATCCCAGACGCCCCGGTCGATGCTGGCGCAATCGCAGCCCCAACTCGGCGGCGCGGCAGCGCAGATGGCCCGCGCGATCTCCCGATGCCCGTCAGCGTTCGGATGAATCGCGTCGAAGGACTTAAAACGGTCCTGCATGTACCAGCGGGGGAGCTCACTCGCGCGAGCCGTCAGCGCGGCCACGGCGGCCTCCTTCTCGCCTTCCGGCAGCTCTTTGGTGCGCGCCCGCACGACCGACGACCGGCGCACATCGCGGGCCAGCTTGTCGGCGTCGCGGACCGACGCCTCGGCATCTCGCAGCGAGCCAGTCCAAAGATCGACGGTGACATCGGCCCTCTCGGCGGGGATGAGCTCGGTACGCCCATCAGCGTAGCGCCCAAGCGCGGTCTCGACGTCGAGACGCCCGAAGAAATGGTCGACGACTTTTTGTGTGTGCTCAAAGTACAGGAGGCCGTCATGACCCTTCCAGCGCCGGTCGTACTCGGCGCCCCAGGGGTTTGGTGTCAGCCCCATCACGCGGAGGCCATCGTCATGTGCAGCTGCAAATGATTTGGTGACCTCGATGTTCGTCGCCTCGGGGTTACCGATGCTGTTGAGGCCAGCCATAAAGACGAGCCAGATCTCCTCACCGGCCCCCGTCCGCTCGGCGACGCGAAGGACCCTGTTCTTTGTGACCTCGTCGCGATACCGACCGCGCAGCGCTTGGGTCCCTAGCTTGGCCTTGCCGCGGTTGACGATCTCGACCTTCGGGCACATGGCCGGGATCCAGTCGCTGAACGAGCCCGTCGGCCACGCGCTGACAGAGCCGCCGATGACCACGGCCTTCACGGGCCGCGTCTCGTCGGAAAAACGCCAGCGGCCGGGAGGGTCCGCGCGGACCCCCACCACCCCACCGAGGCTCGTCGCGAGGGCTAAGACACAGGCGATCGCGATGCGGAGCGCCACCTCACTTACTCGCGGCGTAGATGTCCATCACCTGGTGAAGAAGCGCGACGGCCTCTTCGCGCGGGCGCTGGAACGCGTTGCGACCCATGATGGAGCCGAAGCCACCGCCGGCTGCGATCTGGCTGCACTCCTCGAGGACCTCTGCGGTCGACTTCGCCGCGCCACCCGAGAAGATGACGATGCGGCGGCCCGCAAAACAGCTGGCGACGACGTCGCGGATGCGATCTTCGAGGGTGTCCACCTTTCGGCCCGCGGCCTCGTAGGCCTTCTTCGCGGCGCCCTGCTCGAAGTGGGCGGTCGGCGGCTTCACCTTGATAATATGAGCACCAAGTTGTGTGGCGATGTGCGCGGCGTAGCTGATGACGTCGATCGCGGTCTCGCCGGTGCTCGAGATCTGCTCGCCGCGCGCGTAGGCCCAGATGACGACCGCGAGGCCCACCCGCTTGGCTTCCGCCGCGAGGGCACGGATCTCTTCGTATTGCTGCTGCGACTTGGTGCTGCCGGGGTAGATCGTGAAGCCGATTGCGGCACACCCCAAGCGCAGCGCATCAGCGACGCTGGCGGTGACCGCCTGGTCCGGGTTGGCCTCGTTGAGGAGGCTGTTGTTGTGGTTCATCTTGAGGATGAGCGGGATCTCGCCCACGTTCTCGGCGCTGAGGGCCTCGATCGCGCCGAGCGGCGCCGCGTATGCGTTACATCCGGCCTCAACGGCCAGCGACGCGTGGTAGCGCGGATCGTAGCCGGCGGGGTTCGGCAAGAAGCTGCGCGCAGGTCCGTGCTCCCAACCCTGGTCCACGGGGAGGATGACGAGGTGGCCGGTGCCAGCGAGGCGGCCGTGATTGAGTATGCGCGCCAGGTTCGTGCGCACGCCGGGGTTGTCACTCTGATACCAGCTGAGGATTTCGCGAACGCGGTCGGTGTGGCCCATGCGGTGCTCCTTGGGGTGATGAACGATGCGCTATATAGCGCGTCAGTTGAGGGTCGGCAACGGTCTAGCTGGCTCGCGCGGCTCTACGACCTTCAGTCCGCGATGAGCGCGACAGTCGCAAAAGACTCTCGACGCCGTTGTCCCGCAAAGGGCGGCGCCCCTGCGTGTCCGAACATGCCCGATAGGTTCAGCTCCAACCATCTGACCGCGCGCCGAAGCGGACCCCGTGGGGCAGCGCGTTTAGACGGTCAACCAACCAGTGGGGCAGCGCGCCCCCGCGGTCAATCGCCCCCTGGAGCGCTGGGCAACGTGGCCTGCCCGCGTCGAAAGATGACCAAGAGCTCGCCGTCTGGCTGGATCGACTCGACGATGCCCATACCGTGCGTCGTATGCAGGACGACAGCGCCGACCTCGTAGGTGTCCGTGTCGCGATGGGGACGCCCATCGCGTGACATCAGGCCCTCGGTCAGCTCGCGCCAGCGGGCGAGCAACGCGGCTGTCTTGCCCGAGTCGCGTCTGGAGGAAGGGGGCGAGCGCGCGACAATGGGCGATGCGGCCGCAGTACCATCGAGCGCACCGCCGACTGGTCTGTGGCTGCTGAGCTCTTTTTTTACCGCCGCGACGTGCCGGCTCTCGGCCTTCGTACGCTCGGGCGGAGGCTTTCGCGGCGACGGAGGCGTATCGATGTCGACGACACGCCGACCAGCCCGGGGGCGCGCCGTGGCTTCAACGGCATCGCGCTGGCGGGCTCCGCAAAGCGGACATGTGGTCACGCCTGTCTTTGTGTCCACTTGAAACGTCACGTCCGCCTTGCAGGAAGCGCAAACATCTCGGGTCTCAGACCCGCGCTGCGTGGAGGGCATAATCGTAGGGCTCCTGATGGAAATAGAGATTGGGTGGACTCACGTGGAAGAATACGAGGCGCGCTCTCGAGGGGGACAGCGATCGTAACAACATCGGCCCAAAGGTCAACGCCGACGTGTCACGGAGTGTGCTGCTGTCCGAAATTCACAGGTAGCGAGCGACTATAGTTTAAGCGGTCGAAATGCGCATCCGGCGGCAACAGGCGCTAGGACTAAAATCGCTTTAGTATACGGCTAAGCCAAGTCAACCAGACCTCGTTCGTGGCACGCCAGGTCTTCCATCCGTGCCCGCCCTTGTTAATGTGCAGGCTCACATCCACGCCGGCATCACAGAAGACCTCGAAAGCAGACGTGTTCCAATCGAGGAACCGGTTGACGTCGCCGAGGCCGCATTCAAGCCAGATCGGCGGCGCGGCGCTGGCCACGTCTGCGCGGCGGATCAGGGCCAGCGGGGCCGTGTCTAGCCAGTGCGCGTAGTCCGTGGGCTCTCCCCAGACCTTGCCGTATATCGGCCGATGCGTGGGTGGCTCTGGGAAGAGGGCGCCGCTCATGGAGACGATCGCGCGAAAGGCGCCCAGGGAGCGCAACCCAATGGAGAGAGCGCCGTGGCCGCCCATCGACACGCCCGCGATCGCGCGCCGATCAGGATCGAGCTTCAGCCGCGCCAACGCCTCGCGCTCGACCTCGTCGACGTAGGCGCCCCACGCGGTGCCGCGCACACGTCCCGCGTGGTCCGTCCAGTAGCCGTCACGACCGTCGGGCGCGATCACGACGAGGGGGATAACCTTCCCTGTGCTAATCAAACGATCCAGGTCGCGCAGCAGGTCGCCCCCGTCGGGCGCGAACCACTCGTCGCCGCTGCCCAAGAGCCCATGAAGCGCGATAACATAGGGAAATCGCACGGATGCGCCCCCCCGGTATCCTGGCGGGAGGTACGCGTGCCAGGTCCCTAGGCCTGCGACCGCGTCGCTCTCGAAGCGCCACGACACCACGCGACCGCCATCGGGACCGACCGCGTCCGCCCTAGCTGGGCTGGGCGACCACGCGAAGCACGCGGCGACCAGCAGCCACAGAGGCGACGCGACGACTCTCCGAGCTCGGGGCATCACTTAGCGGCGGCCTCGGTGAGCTCGATCATCTTCTCGAGGGCGCGGCGCGCGTCGGCCTGAATCTGAGCACGCGAGCGCGGATCGAGGCGCTCGCGCCAACCAGAGACCTCATCGACCGAGTCCCCCGCCAAGACGCGGTTGAGCTCGGGCGCCTCGCCCCGCGAGAGCAGATCAAGCATACCCACGAGGTGAGGCGGGTCGTTGCGGCTCATCGTCGCGCACCCGCATCCGACGGCCCCAAACGCGGGGTCGGGGATGTCGGCGAGGTGAACGACCTCGACGCCTCTTCGGGCCCCGAGCTCCCGCGCGTTGCGCACGAAGTGACCCTCCGTCCCGATCGCCACCTTGGAGCCAGCAGGCGCGTCCATGACGGCCTTCCAGAGGTAGCTCGTCGAGCCGTGCCCGTCGGCCGCCTCGACGACCTCCCACGGGCTCTCCGGGTGGACGTAGACAGCGTAGCCCCGCGTCCTCCAGTAGGCGACGTGCTCGGGCTTGAAGATAGTATGTACTCCACAGAACGATCCCCAGAGGATCATCTCGGATTTATCTAAGCGCGCCAGCTCTCCCGCAGACATGTCCGCGATCCGGTGCCGTGCGCCCTCCCAGCCGCCCGGCCAGGCGTACATCACGTCGGGCGACATCCCGATGGAGCGCCCGGAGTTCTCACCGAGGTGACGGTCGGGGATAAAGACGATCTTCTTCTTTTGGTCGCGGGCCCAGCTCAGGATCGTCTTCGCGTTGGACGACGTGCAGACCGCCCCACCCGTCAGCCCGGCGAGGGCCTTGATGCGTCCCGACGTGTTCATATAGACGATGACGATCAGGTCATCCCCGTAGCGATCGCGCAGCTGATTAAAAACCGGATAGACCATGTCCTCCTTCGCCAAGGCCTCCATGGTGCAGCCCGACTTGGGGTTGGTGATCCACACTTCCTGGTGCTCGTGTTTAAGCAACGCGATGGTCTCGGCCATGAAGTGAACAGCGGACTCGACGAAGTGGACCTTGCTGGGGTTTCGGACGGCCTGCAACGCGAGCGCGTAAGAGTCGGCGACGAACCCGCCGTACCTCTCGACGAGTTTGACGATCTCGCCCCCCATGTAGAAGTGGGCGAGCAACATCACGGAATCGCCCAGCTTCTTGAGGGCGGGCACGATCAGGCCGTCCATCCACGGCAGCACCGTCTCGGGGGTCCTGTCCGGAAGCGCGAGGTAGGCCTCAGCGTAGGGTTTGAACGCGTCCTGATACCAATCCAGCGGCAGATCCGTCTGGCAGATAGGCATCCCCGGCGTCAGCACGATCCCGCTGGTGGCCATCGAGTGATCGCGTTGGACGGTGCGACCGGGGAACAAACCGTTGGTGGTCATATCAGTTTCAGTCATTGTCTTCACTCCGTGCGGGTCGACGACGCGGTCACAAATTCGTTTCGACCTGCGCCGGAGCGGCCAAGGGCAGACTCTGGGGGGCGAAAGGACGCGCTCAGACAAACACGCCGAGGCCGCGCCCGCAAGACATCGCGCCGTAGGTTCTGATATGGTGCGGCGGTAATGACGAACCACCCGCGCAGCGAAGCCCGCTGCGCGGGTGGTTCGGTCACACCGACACGAGGCAACATGGCGATCGGCATCCAAATCATCACGGGCTTTTTGGGCTCGGGCAAGACGTCCCTTGTGCGCCACCTCGTCGAGGGGCCCGGCGCGGGCCGCGTCGGCGTCGTCGTCGGCGAGTATGCCGAGGACGGCTTCGACGGGCAGATGATCCAGGCCTCAGGCGCCACCGTGCGGCAGATCACGTCCACTGGCCGCGGGATCGCGGCGTCGAGCTACCTGCCCCCGGCGCGCAGCTTCGTCGAGGAGGGGCGCTTTGATCGCATCATCGTCGAGACCAGCGGCGTCACCGAGATCGCACACGTCAGCCAAGAGCTCGCGGCCGATCCCGAGGTCTCCAAGGGCGCGGTCTTTGGACCGACGATCGTGGTGGTCGACGCGAGCTCGTTTGAGTCCCACGATCGACATTTCCCGGCGCAGTTCTGGTCCCAGATCGACGTGGCGGACATCGTCGCGGTGAACAAGACAGACAAGGTCGGCTCGGAAGTCCTTGAGATCATTCGGCAACGAGTCAAAAACCGGAACCCCGAGGCGAACGTGCAGTTCGCCTTCATGGGCCAGCTGAACCGGATGATCGCGTCTAGCCTGCCGGTCGAGGGCTTTATCCCTCGATCAATGCGCGCCTCGTGGGAGGGCGTCCTGCCCGCAGAGTTCGAGTCCTTCGTGTACCGATCGCACCGCCCTTGTTACGATCGAGTCGCGCTGGGGCATCTCATGCTGAACCTACCCGGCGGCCACATCGCCCGCTACAAGGGCGTCCTGCGTTGTTGGGACCGCGCCTATTGCATAAACGGCATGCCTGGCCAGCTCGACTGGGACAACACCCCCGTCGAGGGTGACACCCGCGTCGCGTTCATCGGCCTCGGCATGGAGGCCCGGCAGGCCGAGATTACGGACCGGCTGGACAAAGAGCTAGAGCGCCAGCGCGACGCGATGCGTTCTGGCGACCTTTGACACGCCGAAAGCGAGACCTCGCAGCCCAGAGAAGTTGCGCCGAACGTAATGATTGGGCATGGTCTCAAGCGATTGAATCGAAGTCGCGCCCGTGCAACCCACGGGACGCGCCAAACATAAGCAATGGGACGTCATTCGCCCCATGTCACCGAGTGTGCCGACTAGTCCGCTGAAGTCACAGCGACTCCCATTTTGAAAAGAAAAGGAACTCCCCAATGAAAAAATTCTCTCTCGTTCTATCGTGCCTCGTCGCCGTTTTCTCGCTTGGCCTTACCGCTTGCGGCGATGACAAAGATCCCGTCGTTACGGCTGACACCGTCACGACCGACGTCGCGGTGACCGAAGACGTCGCCGTCATGGAAGACGTCGCTGTCATGGAAGACACCATGATGACCGAGGACACCGTCACTCCGGCAGGCGCTTGCGACAACACCGCCGACCTCACCGTGATCGGCAACCCGGACACCGACCCTTCGGCGAAGGCCTTCTATTGCGGCGCAAGTGTTTGCATCGCGAAACTAAATGGTAGCGAAGAAGGACTAGCAGCGGCACTCGTGTGCGCACAAGCCTGTATGGTTGATGCAACCATTGTTGATACAGGCAATAATAAGGACTACAAGTTTGCAGCTTCGGCAGAATGCAGCTCGTGTTACGTAAATTCGCTCGGCTGCACTGTTGCAAACGAATGTTTGGCCGACTGTTTTGTAGACGGCAATGCGCCCGGTTGCGTTGATTGTCGCGCCGCAGCTGGCTGTTACACCGACTTTTTCGCTTGCAGTGGTCTCACGCCGCCCGCGGCCGAGTAAACAGTCACGTCCGCCCTCTGCGGCACGATGAATCCATCGTCAAGGGGGCCCTCGATTTACGAGGGCCCCCTTTTTTTCATATCAAGGAGTCCCCTCAGCATGCGTAAGCTCGTCACCATCGCAGCGGCCCTAATCGTTGCCTCGCCGATCGCCACCCACGCGGCTGGCTTCGACACCCCAATCCTCTACTCCGCCCAGCACATGGGCATGGGTGGCGCCGCCATCGGCTACGTCGATGACCCCTCGGCGATGTTCCACAACCCGGCGGGCCTCGCGCGCTCGATGGGCCTGTCGCTCATGATCAACGCGACCATGATCCTTGGCTCAATTCGCAGCGCCCCAGACTCATCCCTTGGAGAACAAACCTCTGAGGACATCTTCGCTGTGGCGCCGCTGATCGGGGTCAGCTACCGAGCCGCCGACTGGATCGCCTTCGGTGTGGCGTTCTACCCCGTCGCCTCAGCCGGCGCCGAATACAACTATGAGAAGGGGGGGCGGCCGATCTTCAACTCGACGTCGGTGACGTTCCTCGAGTTCGCGCCGACCCTAGCGTTTAAGCTGCCGGGCAACATAAACCTCGGCGTCAGCTGGCGCGCGATTATGGTCGGTCTCGACCGAAAATTGACAGATGTACCTGGTTTCGACGTGAGCATGTCGGGCGCGAACCTCGGTGGAGTTCGTCTGGGCGCTCAGTGGGACCCCATCCCTGAGTTGCAACTCGGCATTGTCTATCGCAACAAGACCACCACAACAATCGTCGACAAAGCCGGTCTCGTGCTCCTTGACCCAAAGCGGCGCGTCGAGACGGACTTCGTGCTTCCATCGAAACTCGGGTTTGGCGCTCGTGTGAAAATCGAGCCTGTGCGATTCGCTTTGGATCTCGAATACGCCTTTCAAAGCCAGAACCGGGTCTCACGTTATCTGGCCGACCCACCCGCGCTCTTCCCAGTCACCAACGTCTTCAACTGGCAGGACGGCATCACCCTGCGCGCAGGCGTGGAATATGCGGTCGAGGATCGCTTCTTCTTCCGCGGAGGCTTCATTTACGACACCCAGGTCGGCCAGCAGAAATATCCGACGGCCTTTGGCACCCCGCCAACCTCATCCTCCACGATGACGGCCGGCTTCGGTATGAAGTGCGGTGATACATGGAAGTTCAACGTCGCCGTCGCCCACCGCTTGGCCCAGACGACCGTGGATCGCGGCCCCAGCGGCGAACGAGAGCTTTGCCTCGCCTGCAGCTTCGACGGCAACTACAAGCTGTCGATGACCGGCGTCTACGTCGACTTCATGTATTCGTTCGCGGACCTCTAAGCGGCCAGAATCGAATCTCTCAGAGACGCAATTGAGAGAGGGGTCCTCGCGGGCCCCTTTTTCAATTCAAACTATCCCAATACTAGAAGCCTCGGTGGCGCTTGAGCCGCGGACCGATCTCGGTCAGGGCCAGATAGACAGCGAGCCCACCGAGCGCCAACCAGACCTCCTGAGCGTACATCCGCCGCTTCGCGACTAGCTCAAAGGGCAACGTCGCCGCTGCGCCAAAGAGCGGCCCTGATGCGCCCTCGGGTGCCAGCACGACGAAGATGATCCAGCTTCCGTAGACGATCTCGACCAGAAAATTCACGATGATAAACCAGTGGAGCACGTAGAGGCCGATTCGCCCCACCCCGCCCTTCCTTTGTTCGCTCACGCCGTGTCCTTTTCTTTGTTTAATAGCTGAACGAGCGGTCCGCCCGAGCCCGCTTCACTCTGCACGGCACCAGCTTCACGTCAAGCGGGCTCGTGAAGCTAGCGCAACCGCGAAGCCATAGGCGAGCCGAGAAACAGGTTCAAAAAACGACCTTCCGACGAGCGAGAGGCCTCATTAAGAATCGTTGGCGCGCCACCACCAAGAGTTTGGGCCCAACTTTCGTTGGCGAGGATTCTAGTAACGATTGTGGTTCGACCTGTTTGACGGCGTCTCGGTCGACCTATCCGATGGGCGCACCGCCACGGTGCCAGTCGCTATCCGATGGGCATCGCCACGATGCCAGTCGCAGGTGCGTTCACAATGAACGATACATCAACCACGGGCTTGAAGACGTCGCGGCCATGCTGCCTATTGAGTGAAAGAAGAAGGGCTTGAAGGCTCCGATAGACACCGAACTAGAGTCGTCAGCGATTGCGAAGGTGTTGGCTGGAGCGGCCCCAGCCAACACCTAGAATCATCCCTACCCTCTAAGTCCAAATCAAAGACGAGACGCCGACTAGACTGGCGGTCGCCTTGGCCCATGAGATTGAGCAACATAAGTCATGGAAAGGATACAGTCTCGATCACCCGGTCTCTCCCCCAACACTTCACGCCAACTCCCACGATCGCGCAGGCTCTCTCCGCTACCGACAATGTCTTCGCTGTGCCAAGATTCGCCGGCACGAGCGAAGGTGTGGTCCCAATGTCAGACCCCCAACAACGTACCTGTCCCGCCGTAGAGACTGGACTCGTCCGGGCTCCTGACAATGCGCAGGTCCAACTAACCCCAACCTCGATATAGTCGGCAGCGAAGTTGTTGCCGAGGTTGACTATATTCGGTACGAGTCTGGTATCGGTGTCACCGAGACCCAGTTGGCCGTTACTGTTGTTGCCCCAGCAATAAGCTTCGCGGCTTGACGTCACCCCGCAGCTTGAACTGCTATCGGCTGAGACCTGGACGAAGTTCGTAACGCCCGTCGCAACAACGGGATAGCCCTCGTTGGTCTGGATCACGGCCCCAAGAGCCCCATTAGACACCGCATTTACGCCACCGCCCCAACACCGGGCGCGACCGTCCGTACCGCGACTGCAAGTGTGGTAGCTCATAGACCCGGTGTCTATAGACGTAATCCCTTGAAGCATGAGCCCCATACTCGAAAGAACGTATATCGGTGTTGTACTCTCAATGGTGGTCCCGTTGCCGAGTTGATAGGAGCTGTTTAAGCCCCAGCAGCGAACAGTACCGCCAGCGCTTCGCACACAACGATGAAAGAGTCCAAGCGTGACATCGGTCGCATCGTTGATCCCCAAAACCCGCACGGGCACGGGCACGCTCGCGTCGCCTTTGCCCCAACACCAGACCTCGCCTTCACCACGAATCGCACAGGCCGAAACCACGCCTACCGTTATGCGGGTCACGTCATCCAGCCCTTCGATCCGCGCCGGCCCTTTAATGTCTGTTGGGACTCCGATCTTTTGAACGCCCCAACACCAAACACGCCCGTTGTTGGTAAGCGCGCAATAATGAGACCCCGTGTAAAGCATGAACCCAGCCTTCACGTCCACGAAGGCTAGGCGGCGTCCCTCGACAGGCCCGACGGTAGCCGGCGGCGCTCCGCTCGCGGTTAAACGCAAACGATAATAGAGCTTGGACCCGTCCGCGGGCGCAGTCGTGTGCTCGTAATCCGCCGTCGTACCGAGGTCCGTCCAGTCCATGTCAAGCGCGACCGGCTGGAATGAGTACTGCCACCGCCGCGTAAGACTTCCAACCGACCGGCTGCCTGTCGTTGACGACGACACCGGTGTCTGAGCCCCACCATCAAGGACACCACGCACCCGGTAGGTCACCAACGTTCGATTCGCGGCCTGCCCCGACGAGCTGAGGACGACTTTTGCCATGTGGTCTCCGTCGGTCACCGTGATCGTGCCCGGCGCGATTTCGGCGGATGGAGCGTTCGCGTGGATCCAGCTAGTCGTCAACGCCTGCGTATTGGTCCACGAGGCTGAGCTGCCGCTCCAGGTGGTCTCGACCTCGTAGCCGACGAGGGCCGGACGCGATCGCCGACCGGTCACTGCTGCACTCTTCGGGCCGTCACCCGCGGTGTTGACCGCGAGGACCTCGTAGCTTCCGAGAGGGCCCTGAGGCCGAGTTGGAGCCGTCCATGAGACAGTCACCTGGGTGGTGTTATTGGTCGAGGCCCCAAGATTTGTCGGCGCCGCCCATTGGGTCCCTGGTCCCGCGATTCCGCTGTCAGTATAAGATGTTGCGACGATTTGCGACCCGGTCGTGATGAGAGTGCCGTCGCGGTAGACACGATAGCCGATGGCCTCAGGGACAGCCTCCCAAGTCACGACCACTGCATCCTCACGCTCGGTGGTCGCCGCGACGTTACCAGGCACACCGGGAGGCGGTAAGCGTGAGCCAGCCACAGCCGCCGTTTGGCCGGCCGCCGTATTTGCCGCGTTCACCACGGCGCGATAATACCGCACGCTGCCGTCCTCGGGAGCAGTCGAATCATTATAGGTGTTGCTGGTCGCCCCGCTAAGCAGCTCGAAGTCGCTCGACGATGCACCGGCCGACCGCTCCCACGTGATGGTCCATGTCATCGGTGCTGCACGGTTTCCAGATGGGGTGTTGCTGGCTTGGCCAGTTGTCCCATTGCTCGTCACTGCACGCACCGCATAGGTGACCGACGTACCGCGCACTGCTGCTGTGCCGCCAACCGTAAGCGCGACGTAACCGGCATAGACGCCCTTCGACGCCGTGGCGGTCCCTGCGTTTAGGGTCGGCGCAGGCGCCCCCTCGTCCTCAAAAGAGAGCACATCACCAACCGAGGCCCACTCCCCCTCGCCGATCTTCAGCTGATAGGCTGTGATCACGCGCGGGGCTCGCGAGCCCAAGGCGGCAACGGAGGGGACGGTCTCGCCGGCCGGTGCGAGAGCAGTCACGCGGTAGCGATATGAAGCTGCGGTTGGATTGGACACGCGACTCCAGGTCACAGTAATGGCGTTAACCTTATTCGTCGTCGCGCTCACCGCGGGCGCGGATGGCGGAGGGGCCTCCGTCGTTCCGGCGTCGTCATAGGAGGTGCGCGCGACCTCGCCGTTAAGCAATAGCGACCAATCCGACTCGGAGCAGGCCGTCTCCTTATCGCATCGGTAGATACGATAGCCGGTCGCAAAGGGCGACGCGTCCCAAGTGACTACGACCTTCTGGGCCAAGTTGACCGTCGCGACGATGTTGCTTGGCGTCGTCGTACTGCGCAGACAAACGGTCCCGTTGTCGATGAATCCAGGAACGCACTCGTCACAGTAAGCGTCTTCTGTCTCGGTATTCGGGACGCACTCGCGACTACTCGCATTGCAACTCAAATCAATGCAGGTCAACGGAGTGAAACAACCACCCGAGGGCGCAACACAGACGGACTGGCCCGTGCCATTGGCCGCACAGGCGCCTGTACCGCACTCGTCGCAAGGAGTGCCCAGCGCATACGCGAGAACTCCGCAGCTACCGCACGCGTTGAGCGCCGATGCGCCGAAACAGACGGTTCGATTCTTGTTCGAATCAGCCGCATCGCAAACGACCTCCCCGTCCACGCAGGCGCCGCACTGAGCGCCCGGCTGATCTCCAACCAGAGGCCCCGTGCCACCACACTCGTTTAGGATTGGACCCGTGTCGGTGTCTTCCAAAGGAGTAACCGTGTCCTCCAGAGGAGTGACCGTGTCCTCCAGAGGCGTGGACGTGTCCTCCAGCGGCGTGGACGTGTCCTCCAACGGCGTGGACGTGTCCTCCTCCACATCCGGGAGGGGCTGCGAGATGTCCTCTAAAGGTGTCACGTCCGGCTCAGCATCCGCGACCGTGACCTCTGCGATCGTAGTCGCATCGACGCCGGCGTCTTCATCCTCTTCAGGAGGCAAAGTGGGGAAACACGCCACGATCGTCATCGCGGCGACAATGGTTCCGAAAACTCGAGCCCCTGGGGCTAATTTTAATGAACCTGGCGAGAAAGAACGCATGGTGCCTCCGTGTGATGGTAACAATCCGTTGTTAACCCATGTCATGATTAGAGGTCAAGACGACGTAGACCTGTTTTATTTTTGTTCTAAAGAATTGCCCTGCGCACACCAGTATCGAGCTCAGTCCCGCCTCAAGCCGAATCTGTGGCTGACTACACAGGGCTGGACCGACCCGCCCCCCACGCGACGCAACGCCCTTGCAGCCCGCCCGGCTTGGACCTAAGACGAAAGCATGAACAGTGAAAAACCGACCGACTCGACATCGCAGCCCAACCCGACGACCGACGCCATCGAGGCCGCGGCCTTTCGCCGCTTGCTGGCGCACCTCAACTCGCGGACGGACGTCCAGAACATCGATCTCATGAATCTCGCGGGGTTTTGTCGCAACTGCCTGTCGAAATGGTACCGCGCGGAAGCAGAAGTGCGTGGCGAGACGATCTCCGACGCGGCCGCGCGCGAGGCGATCTACGGCATGCCGTACGACGCTTGGAAGGCCCTTCACCAGACGCCGCTGGGTCCGAAAGTCGACGTCGACGGACCCAAATGAACGAGCCCTTCTTCGAGCACCCGATCACGACCCGTGGGACCGAGATCGATGGAACTGCGACCATCTCGACTTACACGTTTCTGCGATACTTTGAGCACATCCGATGGATGTTGATGCAAGAGCCGCACCTCGGGCTGGTCGAGCTCATCCATGCCAGCCACTTCTTCGTCGTGCGAACGCAGGTTTTGGAGATGCGACGTCGCATCGGCATGGGCGTTGCCCTCATCGTCCGCACCCACTTCGAGCACTGTGGACGGTCGACCGCGCGGGTCCTGCACGAAGCCGTGCGCGCTGACGATGGCGCCGTGGTGGCCCGAGCCCGTGTGACGGGCGTGTGGCTGGGCGGCGACCGGAAGATGGCCCGCCTTCCCGACGCCTTTCGGGATTTCGCCCACATGCAGGCGGGGTTCGCGGATCCGGATCTCATCAACGCGGACGTGGCGGGCGACCCGTGGCTCGAAGCGGACCGTGGTGGGCACGCCGGCTCGTTCATCACCCCGAGGACATGGGCCTTTCCGGCCCTATCCGTCGCGACGGAGCCACCCAAGAGCGTCCCGCCCGAGCTCCTCTTTGAGCACACGCTCACGGTCGCCCCGCGGGACCTCGACGTCTTCGGCCACGTCAACGCCGCGACCTGGCTGAGTTTCGCGCACGACGCCCGCTTCTTCGCTGACCGCGCTGGCGTCCTGCCAGCTGACACCAGCGGGCGCCACTGGACGGCCCGAATCGGCCTCTTCTACGGCCGCGAGGCCGTCGTCGGGGACAGGCTCCGCATCGGCGTCTGGCAACCCGCCCCTCGGGCGCTGGCCTATGTCTTCGCCGATGACTCGGGGGCCTCGCCGACGCCCCTTTGTATGGCCCGAGGGGACTACTCGCCCGGCGGCGCCCCGGTCACCGAACCGACCGACAACCTCCCTTGTTGATGTTCACGCCCCTGACGCGCTAGACTCCCTCCCTCGGGGCCTCGCCCACACTAACCCGCGCTTAGGATACTTTACGATGCCCCCTCCCATTCGCATTTCGGACATCCCCGACGATGCCAAACCCCTGATGGCCCAACTGATGGTGGAAGATCTCCTGCCTATCCACGTCCTCATCGGGGGTGTCGAGAACTACCGACGGGTCATCCACAAAGCAGCCGCCGCCGGTGGAAACGCGAACAGCGTCGTCGGCGACGAGATCGCCCACGCGCTCACGCAGCTCCTCGACCGCGTCAACGAGAAGACGGGCGCCGACAACATGCGCTTGATTCAAGCGGCGGTCCGATACTTCGTCATCCAAGACGACGGCAGCGGACACGATCTCGAGTCCCGCGAGGGCCTCTATGACGACGCTCACGTGGTCAACGCCGTCGTCCGTTACTTTGGCCGAGATGACCTCGTCGTCAGGAGCCTGCCGCAGTCATCCGGCAACACCAACTTCCCCCACTGAAGACAGAAGAGGCGCCGTGTTTGGCGCCTCTTCTCTTTGATGCCCGTTCCCGTGTCAGACCACGTAGAACGCCAGCTGCGCGAGGCCGGCCAGGCCACCTAGGACGGCGCCCGCCAGGATCAGCTTCCACTCGTCCTGCTTGAACGCGGGGCGCAGCACGTTCTCGTAGCCCTCGGAGTCCATCACGGCCATGCGCTCTGACAGGGTCTTGCGGATGCGGTCGGACTTCGCGACAAACTGCTGAACGAGACCGCCCTCCCGGAACATCTCGCCTTCGACGTCGCGCAGTAGTTCGTCTCGCATGGGCCCGATAAGCTCGGGCTTCATCACCATCGACGCCATGGGGTGCTTTTGGTAGCGCTCGATCAGCTCGTCGGCTTTTTCGGACACCAACGCGATGAGGCGTTGCCGGCTGCCACCCTCACTCAGCTCTTTAAAGAGGTTCTGGTCATTGAAGACTCGCTCGCTGACGACCTCGGCGAACTGGACCGCGATCTCTTTCTGGCGGCGGTGGAAGAGGCCCTGGAACGTAAACCCCAAGAATTTACGCGGGGTCTTGGGATCGAAGACCAGCCACAGAGCCAGCCAGTTCGTCGCATAGCCTACTAAGGCACCGAAGAGAGGCAGCACCCAGTTTTCCGGGAAGAAGAGCCAGATGACGAGCTGCGGCAAACCGAAGATGAAACCAAAATAGAGTCCGCTGAGCTCGATGAACCGGAATTCAGCCTTGCCAACCCGTAAAAACGTGTCGTTCATCAAGGACTTATCGCGCTCGACGGCGTCGGTGACGATCTGCTGGATGTTGATGAGCTCTTCGATTTTTTCGGCCGCGGCCTTAAAGACGTCGACGGACATCGCCGTCACTTCGTTCTCCGCGATGGTGAAGACCTGCTCGCGAATTACGGGTGAGAGCGCCGTCCACATCTGAGGAAAGCTCTCATTCGCCTTCTTCTCAATTGAGGCCCTCACGAGCTCGCGCATACGCCCTGACTCGCCGTCGACGAGCGCCTTGGGATCGAAATCGTCGAACAGCTCAGGGACCTTGAGCAGCTGCGTCGTCACGAGCTGGAGCCCCGTCTGTGCTAGGCGGACCGCGTTCCCGGGGATGATCCCTTGCCAACCGAGATAAGGCTTTATCCCAACGAACTCAATCGGATAGAACATCATCTTGATGGCGAGATAGTTGGTAAACCAACCAATCACGCCCGCAAGCACCGGGATGGTCAGCTGCCAGTAGTTCCTTTCGAGCGTCGTTAACAGTTGGTCCATTGAGGCCCTTCCTATCCGAGAAGACACCGTGTGTACGGCGAGCCCGGAGACAACACCGTTTGCCCCAATGTTTCAAGCCCGGCCGCGACAATGGGGCGCATATATCAGGGAAAGGTCTGCGAGCTCGCGAGGAGTCGCGGCTCAATACGACTACCTCAAGCGACCAGTGAGAGCACCCACGTCAGCCCGATCCAGGCGCCGATGGCCGACCCCAAACTCGCGCCGACCGCGACGATGAGAGTGCGCGTGAAAGGATTCCGAAAGAAGCCGCGGACCGTCTGAGCGTCCTCGTGGATTCGCTCGGCGTCTGCCACTGTGGGTTTACGCGCCCAAGCCTCAACCGGGCCGACGATCATTCCTGAGGCGATCAGCGGGTGAATGGTCGTGATGGGCGAGCTTACCAAGGCCGCGAGGACCGAGATTGGGCGCCCACCCGTCAAGAGAGCGCCGATGCCGCTACAGATCGATGTCGGCAGGACCCAGGCGAGGGCCAACTCCGCGAGGCTGTGGCCGTCGGTCTGGTTGAGGCCGAGAAAGAAGGTCGCGACCAAGACCGCCGGCACGAGCCAGCGAAAGAGCCCGGCGTACCACTTTGGCTTCGGGGGCATCTCGAGGGCCGCGACATCGATCGTGTCGTCAAAATGCGCCACGATCCCCGGCACATGGGCCGCCCCGACGACTGCCAAGACGAGGTCACCCTCGGCGCCGCGAATACGGGCCGTCAGGTAGAGGTCCCGCTCGTCGATGAGCGGGACCTTGACCGCGGGGAAGGCCTTCGAAAATTCTCGCATGATCTCAGAGAGATTTACCGTGTCCTTGAGCCCCTCGATGAGGGCCTCGTCGACGACGTCAGAGGCGCCATCGTCTGCCGCCTCGCGGCGCCCATCGAAGAGGGACGCGACGACCGCCGCCAGGAGCTTGCTCCGCTGCCAGATGCCGAGATTCCCCCAGGTGCGTTTTAGCGTGATGTGGACATCGCGGTCGGCGAGGACAAAGGGCGCGCCGATGGCCTCCGCGGACTCGACGGCCTCGAGCAGCTCGGCGCCTGGCCGGACGCCGAGGGCCGCGCCCAAGCGACGCTGGTAGGCGCCGATGGCGAGGTTCGCCAAAAGAAACAATGACTTTCCGTCGCGGAACACCTTAAAGATGTCCAGTGAACGCCACCGCGAGTCGTCTCGCATCGCGTCTAGACGTGACGCGCATAGCTCGACGCAGATGACATCCGGTCGCAGCGCCATGATCGCCTCGTGGACCTCCGTGACAGAGGCGCGCGACACGTGAGCCGTGCCGATCACCACAAAGGCCCGTGGTCCCCTCTCGATCAAGACCGCGTTGGACCACCGCGAGAGCGCGTTGCGGAGATTCGACCGAGCGTCGCCCTGAGTTTCTGTGTTCACTTTCGCCACCGGTATCATGGGAGTCGCCCGACCTAACATACGCGACCACTCGCGGCACCGGATTTGCGCTGGGGGCGTAGATGCGAAGCCCCAGCTCGGACTTGCGAGGATCGGGCCGGTCCCCTACCCTCATGTGTTCATCACGCTGTCTGGAGATTCCCATGAGCAAACCCCTCACCGCCACCGTCGACGCCGGCCTCGCGGGACTCGGCCTCGCGTGTCGGACCTTCGCCGGGGTCGGTATCTGCATCGCCGCGGCCGGGGCCGTGCTCGTACCGCTTGTGGGCGGCAGCGCGGGGTCGAACCCCCTCATCTGGCTCTGGGTCGTGACCGCCATGATCCGCACGGGGCTCCATCTCGTCGTGGGCGAGCACGCGCTCCGTCGGGCACCAAGTGTCGACAAGGCGGCGCTGAACTACCTCGTGAGCGCGATCGTGCACACCGGGATCGGCATCGCCTGGCTCACGAAGACGGGGGCCTTCAATGGCGGCGCGGCCCTGTTCATTCTGGGCCTCCTGGTCGTGAGCCTCGCGTGGCCGATCACTATCTATTTCGTGACTCACAGACCGGCCCTCCGCGCCGCCTTCGCCGCGGCAGAGACCTTCGACTCCTCCCTCGTCCCTGCCGACCGCGGGATAAACTCGGCGGCCGTTCTCCTGATTGGGTTCTCCACGTCGATGCTGGGTCTGCCCTTGATCATTATCGGGAGCCTCCTCGCGCAGGCGGGACCGCCGGCGCCCTCCTACTACGCGGTCCTCATCACATGCGTCTTCTTCATCGCTCGGGGTATCTACGCCTTTGACCTCGGCGTCCGCACCCACTTCGGCCGCTTGGCGCCGACAGACTTCCGACGACGTCTCGGGGTCTACCGGGCCCTCGCGATCGGGACCCTCATCGCGCTCTTCGCTGCCCTCCTATCCATCGACACCGCCCGCCAGCTCCTAGGACGCTCACCGTTTATCGGCCTCATCGCGCTCTCGTCGCTGGTCGCCTCCACCTGGATCTGGCCCCATGTCCTCGGAAAGTTCGCCAGCCAGCTCGACCGCGAGGACGCGACCGAGGAATTCGAACCCCCCGTCACGACCGCGAGCGACGCCGGCGCGGTTACCTTGGGTCAGTACATCCTCTACTTCGGATGGCTCTCCCTGGGCTTTAACCTCATGGGACGCTCGGCGATGTCTATGGTACCCCAACTAAAAGATATACCGGGCTTGGGCTCCTTTTTCGGCGACTCGTCGGTCGTGAGCGTCGTGGGGCTCTTAGGCGTCGCAGCCTACATCGGCGTCGGTTTAGCGCTCCTCACGCTCAAAGGGGTGACGCGCCTCGTCCGGCCATTGCTCGCCGTATGGCTCGCCTCTGTCCTGGCCAGCCTCGTCTTCACGTTGACCTCCGGCGACCCCTGGGGGTCCATCGCTGCCTCCGAAGTGATTGTGGCTGTTATGACCGTTGCGTTCTCCGTCGGCGGGCTCCTCGCGCTCCTGACCCCCATCCTGAGGCGTAGCAGGAAGCCCATCGGGACCGCGGAATCGGCCTGAGCCACGAAGCAGCCTTGAAAAGCGGCCCGTGGTCGGGCATTGCGCCGTTATGATGATGAACCGCGTCATGCTCACCCCCGGTGTGCGGGACATGCTCCTCGCCTCGGCCCTCTTTGCGGTCATGGCCCTGCTCGTGAAGCTCGTGACGGCCACCCTGCCGGCGGGACACCCGATCTTCGCGCGCTCGATCATCGGCCTCGTCGTCTCCTATGCGCTGATCCGGCACCAGGGCCTGTCCGTCTTCGGCAAGAGGCCGTGGCTCCTCACCCTGCGCGGGGCCATCGGTTTCACCGCGCTCTTAATGAATTTTCATGCGCTTAGCCTCATGCCGCTTGGCGAGGCCGCCGTGATTTTTCAGACCCACCCGATCTGGACCGCTATCCTAGCCGCGATTTTTCTGGGCGAGCGGCTCACGTGGCGGGTCCTTGTCGGCAGCCTCGTCGCCCTCGGCGGCGTCGCGCTGATCAGCTTTCACCGGGCGGGCCCCATCGCAGGCGATGGGGAGGGCGCGTCTATGCTGGGCCCCCTCCTCGCCTTCGGCGCCGCTATCCTGTCGGCCGGCGCCTACGTATCCGTCCGCGCGCTGCGGCGAACCGACACCCCAATCGTGATCGTCTTCTGGTTCGCCCTCATCGCGACGCCTGCGAGTATCCCCGGTCTCATCGCTGCGCCAGTGATACCGGCCGGGACGGAGTGGGTCATCCTCATCGCTATCGGCCTGACGGTGCAGGCCGCCCAGATGCTCATGACCCGCGCGCTTCACCGCGAAGCCGCGAGCAAGATCGCGGTCACGGGCTACGTCCAGGTCATCTTCGCCTTCGCCCTCGGGGTCGTCTTCCTCGGGGAGTCCATAAACGTCTGGGCCATCGTCGGGTCCGTCGCGATCATCGGGGGTGCCCTCTTCGTGACCATTCCGACCACACCGAAGGCGGCCCCAAAAGACAATGCTTGACATCACCATGGACCATGTTTACACCCCTCACACGCACGACCTACGGGTTCGCGGCGCCAAGTTTCGGGCGATTAACTCAGTGGTAGAGTGCTTCCTTCACACGGAAGAAGTCGCGTGTTCAAGTCACGCATCGCCCACCAAAAAAAGGCCTGTCCCAGACAACGGGGCGGGCTTTTTTGCGTTTCAAATCTGACTATTTGCACGACAATACCGCGCTGCTTATCCTTAACACCACATATCATGCTGGACACGATCATCTTCACGCGTCACCTACCCAAACACCGTACTTAGGCCAAGCCGCCAACGTTTCGGCTTCCCGCTGACTTGACACTGCGCAACAAAGCCAGCAGAGTCCTCAGCATGAATGCAATTATCCAGTCGACGCTCTGCCTGTTCACCTTCTCCTTTATCGCGTGTTTCCCGACTCTTCCGGACGAGGATACAGTCTCTGACGTAGGGGTTGATGTCGAACAAGTCGATGATGGGCGGCAGACCGACACCGACGAGACAGCGACAGATTTAGAGTCGACCGAGGACTCACAAGACATCACTTTGGAAACCTCGGACTGCACCGGCGATGGTTGTGAATGCATTCTCGATGCTGATTGCACCATCGAGCCCTCAGCGCCGGGATCGCGACCTGCGACACGGGACGCTGCGTAATTAAAAGCGATCCGGTAAAGTGCTCCGAGTCGACCGACCCTTGCCTGGCAAATGTTTGTAATCCAAGCAATGGGGCATGTGAATCGATCGCAGTCGAAGGTATCTGCGATGATGGGGATACCTGCACCCAACAGGACGTTTGTATGCGCGGCGTGTGCGTCGGCGAGGACCCAATCGCTTGTGAAGCAACGACTTCCTGCTCGACTCCAGGCATGTGCGATCGGTCAACAGGCCTATGTTCCTCGCCCACCCTTGTAGCCAACGACCTGCCTTGCGAGCTTGATGATGGCGGCGATGGCCGCTGCGATGGGGGACGGTGCCTCGGTTTCCCGATCGTGAGCCTCGGTTTTGATCACAGCTGCACGATTACGCCTGTTGGAAAAGTCGTCTGCTGGGGCGCCAATACCTACGGCCAACTCGGGCGTGGAGAAGATGCGGACAATGTGGCCGTGGGCGACGGTTCTGGCCCTTCTGTCTCCGCCGCGGGCTATCTTCCCAACGTGGATGGCGCGCGCGCTGTGGCAACGGGCGCCGACGGTACCTGCATTATCTCAACTACCGGTGGAGTTCGCTGCTGGGGCAGTGGGCTGTATAGTTCCAATGGGGTTAACACTGACTCAAGAATCCTTCGGCCCCCCACCGCCGATTTATCTCTAGCCGATGGGTTTGCGACCGTCACTGCGGTCAGCCGTGTAGGCCACACTTGCGCCTTATCCGATACTGGACGGATTTCTTGTTGGGGTGCGTTAAATGGCTTAGGCGAACATGGTAACGGCACATCTACTCCTCCACGTACCGTGCCCGAGCTCCGTGCCGCCAACGACGTGACACCCGTTCGATTCGGTGCTGCCGACACAGCTCAAGCACTCGTCACCGGCCTAACCTTTCGTTTTATCTTAACAAATAGCGGCCCAGTGCATGGTGGAATCACCTGCGCCGTCATCGATTCACGCGGCGTGACCTGTTGGGGAGACAATGAATACGGCCAGCTTGGCGTCGGCGACACGCTGGCACGCGGTGGGACCCCAGAATCGATCCCTGCGCTCGTCGCACCCGCGTGGCCAACTTTCGGACCCGGTCGCGATCCCCGCCCTATCGTGTCTCTCTGCGCTGGAGCTAGCCATGCGTGCGCCATTCAGGAAGGGGTCGGGCTTCGGTGCTGGGGCGACAACACCCAAGGTCAGCTCGGCTATACAGACGTCGCTAGCATCGGCGCGGTCGACGTGCCGCTTGATTATCCACCGGTCCCACTCGGCCTCGGTCGAGTCCCGCTCTCCGTCGGCTGCGGCCTTTCCTTTACCTGCGTACTGATGGAAAGCGGTGAGGTCGTCTGTTTTGGTAGCAACACCAACGGGCGCCTTGGCTTGGGCCTTAGCGCCGAAGTGCGCCCAAACACGCGTAACCGGGGCCCAGCCGATCTAGAGCCCGTCCGGCTGGGGGCGCGCGTCCATAGTTTGGCCGTGGGTTACCGCCATAGCTGCGCCGTGACCGTTGGCGGCATCATCCGTTGTTGGGGTCACAACGGATCCGGACGTCTTGGCGTGGGCCACACGAATGATATTGGCGATGCGCCCTCCGAGATGCCACCCGCACCGGTCGTGCTCCCTTGAAATAACTGACCAGTGATGAAGGTGCGTGTCTCTTTGTCGCAGGTGTACGCATTTCCAGTGCCTGCTATGTTTAGGTGTCGGCGCTGTCGACTTTAACCTTGCGGTGCAGGACAACTTGCCCTAAAAGCCCGCGTCCGGCAGGTCCCTAAAAGAGACGGGCCGAACGTAAACACACGATTTGCCTGTACTGTCGACTCTATCGCGGCGCCATCGACTAGGAAAGTAGCTATGAAACTCTTTATCACGATCGCTTTGGCCTTCTCGTTGACCTCCGTCGTCGCATGCGGTGACGACAAGAAGACCACCACCCCCGACACCACGGTTAGCGCCGACGTGGCCGTGGTGAACGACACAACCCTGGAGAACGACGTCGCCATTGGCGATGACGTCGCTGTGGACGACGACATCGCTGTGGACGACGACATCGCTGTGGACGACGACATCGCTGTGGACGACGACGTCGCCGTGGTCGAGGACGTCGCGGTGGTTGACGATGTAACCGTTGTCGAAGACACCACCATGGAAGTCGACACGACAACGGCGACCTGCACCACCGAATGCGTATCAAATGAAGAGTGCACGTCCAACGAACGCTGCGATGATCATCCATCAGGCGAAGGCTTTGGTTGCTGCGCGGTCGGCGTGCGTGGTACTGGCTTAACTGGAGATGCATGCACGTCCAATAATGACTGCGAACTCGGGTTGTGCATTGAGGGATTCTGCACCAATACATGCACATCAAACGAAGACTGCACGACGACCCAGCTCAGCAAGTGCAACATGACTTTTGGTATCTGCATTCCCGAAAACTGATCTCGCAGACATAGACGTCTAAGCGAAGGCCGTCTCTCATCGAGACGGTCTTTTGCTTTTGGGAATCGCTTTGAGCTCCGATGCGTTAGGGTCGCCCGGTGAGGAAAGACTCCCCATGGCCCATGGCGGCTGATCAGCTAATACGCGGTATTGCAACGATCGGGTGCGCCGTCACTTTGGCTGGTTGCCCGGCGCATCGTGGGGCTTTGAATTCGCCTCAGAACGCAGAGCTGGTCGAGGCGCCGGACGGCCCCATTCCTGACGGGCGTCCCCTCGGCGTGCCAGCGCGCCCACCGAAGTGGATGGCGGCGACCGTTGAGCCTTTGGGCCAGTTGGATAGCGAACCCACCCGCCACGCCATCGCGGCACCGGTCGAGCCGGCTGCCTCGCCACCGCCCGCAGAAGGAGGGCGCCTCCTCGAACCGCTCAATCCGCAGCTTCGGAAGCGCGCGATCCTTCTATACGAACGGCTCGCCGCAGTCGGGATTCATGTCCGCTTTATCCACGGCTTCGCGCCCTATAAGAAGCGCCGGCGCATGGGCCCCGGGGGTATGGCGAACTGGCACAACTTCGGCCTATCCTTTGACCTCAACCTAACTCACCGCAGGAGTATGTCGGATTCAAAGGCCCACTACGCGGACGACAAGGCTATCTGGGACAAGATCGGCGAGATAGCCAGAGACGTCGGGCTCGTATGGGGCGGCCATTGGCGGAGCTCCTATGATCCGTTTCACTTCGAGTGGCACCCCGGGCACGACTCGGTCATTAACCAGCAGGACCTCAAATCATTTCTGAAGGTGGCCGGGCCCACCGCGAAGCGCTGGCAACGCGTGTGGACCCTCTTTCCAACAGATGATGCCGGGCCTTAGGTCGCCGCGAGGCCGTTGTGCTTGAGGAGCGCCTGGACATCCGGATCGCGCCCCCGGAAACGCCGGAAGACCTCGGCCGGGGCCACGCTACCGCCGAGCCCGAGCACGGTCTCACGAAAGCGCTGACCGACCTCGCGGACGGCGGCGTCATCATCGAGGCCGGCCTCTTCAAAGGCCGAGAAGGCGTCGGCTGACAATACCTCCGCCCACTTATACGAGAAGTACCCCGCAGCGTAGCCACCGGCGAAGAGGTGCCCGAAACCACAGAGGAAGAAGTCCTCGGCGAGGGGGGTCAGGACGTTGTGGGCGGCCTGTAGACAGACGCGGTCGATCAGCGAGTCGCTGATGGCCAAAAGTCCAAGTGTAGACTTTTGGGTCGTGTCCTGATCACGGGGAGCCTCCCGGGACACGACGCCGGCCGAAGTCGGCGAGCGTCGCCGTCGAAGCGGCGAAAGCACCGCCCGCGACCTGCGCCATGAGAATCTCGCGGACCGAGAGTGCTGTCCGCTCGATGCCGATCGCCATAGCCGGGGTGCGATGCGTGAAAGTGCCATCAACGTTTTTGATTCGCAGGCTGCTGTGGGCGTGATGGAAGTTGTAGCAGACGAACACCCACCAGGTCACCGCGACATGGACCAAGAGGTCCTTGGAAAACTCGTACGTCTTTCGGGCCTTACGCGCATTGTGGCACCTGTCCGTGCCGTTTTGACGCTCCACGAACGACGTGTTGATCTTCTTGCTGGATCGGGAGTTGTCCAGCGCGACCGCGAGATCCTCGGGCGTACCATGCACGAGCTTGCGGCTGACGGCCGTCACGGTTCCCTTGGCGTAGGTCTTGTTCACGGTCGCATAAGCGGATCCCGCGGGCCAACGCTTGTGGGGCAGCCGCGGACGACCTGCCTTGCCCGTTCGTGCCGGGAGCACCGTCTCGCCGTACTGTTTCAGCAGCACTTCCGGGTACGTGCTGCAGTCGTCGGTGGTGATCAAAGGGGGGGCGCACCGCCAGTGCGCTCGGCGAAGTCGCGCACGACTTCTGTGAGCGTCTCGGTGCTGCGCTTGCCGACTGCCAAGGAGACGACGAATCGGCTATCGACATCGATCGCCGTGTGGTCCCACTGGTCGCCAGCAGTTGCATCCTCGGGCTTATCGGGGTCGCAGTTCTTCTGCTTTTTCTCGACGAAGGCCCACTTCTCATCGAG